>Ga0209579_10001090_pt1 | contig 23158 bp, 21 predicted proteins | sample Coa_R1_2_FD_187152 | JGI IMG/M metagenome (GOLD analysis project Ga0209579, IMG submission 187152) | Surface soil microbial communities from Centralia Pennsylvania, which are recovering from an underground coalmine fire - Coalmine... | ecosystem: Environmental > Terrestrial > Soil >... | reverse complement strand
GGCAGTTTCCGCTATCGCGCGACCGCTCTTGGCGACGCCAGTATGCTCGCGCGCATCGTTTCCATGATGCGCCAGGCGCAGGCGTCGCGCGCGCCGATCGAAAAGCTCGCGGATCGCATCAGCGCTGTTTTCGTGCGGTCCGTAATCGTGCTGGCAATTCTGACACTCGGCGGCTGGATGCTCGCGGGGGCAGGGGTGACGAAAGCGGCGGTCACCGCCGTCGCCGTGCTGATCATTGCGTGTCCCTGCGCAATGGGCCTGGCGGTTCCGACGGCCGTAATGGTCGCGACGGGACGCGGCGCGGAAATGGGCTTGCTGATTAAAGGCGGCGAGACGCTCGAGAAATTGCAGCGCGTGAACACCGTCGTATTGGACAAGACCGGCACCGTGACGGAAGGGCGCCCGCGCGTGGTGTCCTCGCACATCGACGACGCCGCACTGCGCCTGGCGGCCGCTGTGGAACGGCGTTCAGAACATCCGCTGGGCCGCGCCGTGGTCGAATTCGCGGAAAGCAGATCGCTCACGCTGCCGGAGGTGACCGATTTTCAGGCCGTGGCAGGACGTGGCGTCGAAGCGCAAGCAGAAGGCCACACGGTAATCGTAGGCAGCCAGGCCCTTGTAGACGTGGCCGGCGGCCCCGGCGGAATTCTCGTTTCCGTCGACGGAAAGCTGGCGGGCAGTATACAAGTCGCCGATGCGATCCGAACCGGAGCGAAGGAAGCCATCGAAAATTTACAGAAGATGGGCCTCGATGTGGTCCTTCTCACCGGCGATCGCAGGGAAACCGCCGAAGCGGTCGCACGGGAAGCGGGAATCAATCGCGCCGTCGCCGGAGTTCTTCCGGATGGAAAGGTCGCCGAGATCCGCCGTTTGCAAGGCGAAGGCCGCGTGGTCGCGATGGCCGGCGACGGCATCAACGATGCGCCGGCCCTGGCCCAGGCAGACGCAGGATTCGCAATGGGCTCGGGCACCGACATCGCGATCGAAGCCGGCGATGTAACCCTGCTGCATTCGGATTTGAAGGGCGTCGTGCAAGCCATCGCTTTGTCGCGCGCCGCGTGGCGCGTCATGCGGCAGAATCTGTTTTGGGCGCTGGCCTACAACGTCGTCGCGATTCCGGCCGCCGCGCTGGGCTTTTTGAATCCAGTAATCGCGAGCGCGGCGATGGCCGCCAGCTCCGTCAGCGTAGTCTTCAACAGCCTGAGACTGAAGCGAATTAAGCTCTAGGAGGCTGTTAAAGAGCAGCTTCGAGACCCGCGCCTCGCAGCTCAGGGCCGGCGTTAGCACTGAGCCGCGTACGCCAGTGAGCGGGTCCTGACGTTTTTCGACAAGCGCCTAGGCCCGAGCCGCCGCGGCACGTTGCGCTTCGACCGAGCCCTCTTTATACACGTAGGCACCCACGACGGCGGCGACCAGCATTTCGACCAGCTCCACCGCGACGGCTGAGATCGCCAAGTCGATTTTATATAAATGGAAAAACACGGGGATCGCGTTGCCAAGCGCCGGCGTGAGAAACCACGCCACCAACCCCGCGCACATCGCCGTCCGCGGACCCTCTCCGAATCGCGGCCGGATCGCGGCATAGAGCCACACGGTCACGATACCCAGAGCGAAGCCCCACACATTGAGCGCAATGATCTGCTTCATCGACGGCGCCGGCGCCTTGCCCAGGCTGGTCATCACCTCAGCCCACTGGTTCTGAAAAATGACGCCGTTCGCGACGCCTTCGAAGATGTTAATGACAACTCCGGCGAGTAATCCGCCAAGAATCACCCGATTGAGATTGATCTTTCCCATAACCCTCCAACTCGCAACGATGATATTGCGAGGCGTGGAACAGCGCAAGGGGCTTGGGCTTGAGCTGTGGCTGTCGCTCAGGCTTTAGCGCGGCTAGCGTTCACTTCCTCGCGGAAACGGCGCATGCCGCGCAACCAGCGATCATAGTCCGTCGCCTTGCGCTTGAAGTAATCGCCGACTTCGGGATGCGGAAGAATCAGAAAGCGTTCGTCGCCCAGCCCCTCGATCACGGAGTCAGCCACCTGCTCGACGGAAATTGAATTCGCGACCAGGAAGTTATCGGGGTCCTGCATCAGCATCTTGGTGCGAACACCCTGCGGACAAAGCGCCGAAACTTTGATCCCGCGGTCGCCATACGTGATCGCGATCCATTCCGCCAGCGCCAGTGACGCGTGCTTCGTAACCGCGTACATCACGGATTCGAGCGAGGTAACCAATCCCGCAGCCGATACGGTTTGCAGCAGATACCCTTCGCCGCGCTCCACCATCTTCGGCAGAACCGCGCGCGCCGCATAAACGTGAGCCAGCATGTGGATGTCGCGCATCCGCATCCAGACATGATCCGGCGCATCGATGTCGCCTTCGACGAACACGCCGGCATTCGAGCAGAACAGGTCGATCTGCCCGAAACGCGCGATGGTTTCATTCACCAGCGCGCGGATGTTGGCCTCCTGTCCCACGTCGACGCGCATCGCGACCGCGCCGATGTCGCCCGCAACTCTCTGCGCGCCCTCGCCGTCAATGTCCGCGATCACGACACCGCGCGCGCCCTCGGCCTTGAAGCGCCGCGCCAGCCCTTCGCCGATGCCGCTTGCGCCGCCGGTAACCACCACCACTTTGTCGTGTACCTTCATCCTCGGCTATCATACCAGCGACGTGGTGAAGAATTTGGCGGCAACCTACGATGTCGCGGTGGTCGGCGCGGGCGTTTTCGGCGCCTGGACCGCGTATCATCTGGTTCGCGCCGGACTGACCGTCCTCTTGGTCGACCAGCACGGCCCCGGCAATTCGAGATCGAGTTCCGGCGGCGAAACACGCGTGATCAGGGCGTCTTATGGCGCGGATCTGATATACACACGCAGCACGATCCGCTCGCTGGAGTTATGGAAACAATTCTTCGCAGAGTCCGGCCAGCCGCTTTTTCACCGGACCGGCGTGCTGGTGACGGCGCCATCTGCAGATTCGTATCTTCTGGCCACACGAGAAACGCTCGCCAAGGCAAAGTACGATTTCGAGTGGCTGAACCGCGCCGCAATGCGAAAACGCTTCCCCCAAATTGTCTTCGATGAAGACGCCGCCGGGATTTACGAGCCATCGAGCGGTGTCTTGAGCGCCCGGCGCGGTGTACCGGCGGTCGTCGACGCTGCCGTGCAGGCGGGCGTCCGTTACGAAACCCGGCGGATCGAGGCCCGCGAGCTCTTGCCGGCAAAGAACGTCGTGTATTCCTGCGGTCCCTGGTTACCGTCTCTATTTCCCGAACTCTTGCGTGGACGCATTCGCCCGACCCGTCAGCCTGTCTTCTTCCTCGGAACACCGCCGGGCGATCAAACCCCGATGCCGGTGTGGATCGCCTTTCGCGAAGGCGCGTACTCGATCCCGCCCCTCGATGGACGCGGATTCAAACTCGCCATCGACGATCATGGACCGGCCTTCGATCCTGAAACAGGCAATCGGACCATCTCAGCCGCCGACATTCGCCATGCGCGCATGATCCTGCGCAAGCGATTTCCGCTGCTTCGGAACGCGCCGCTGCTCGAATCCCGCGTCTGCCAGTACGAAAACACCTCAAATGGCGATTTCCTGATCGACCGTCACCCCAACCGCGAGAACGTCTGGCTGGTAGGCGGCGGCTCCGGCCACGGCTTCAAACACGGCCCCTTCGTCGGCGAGTACGTCGCGAAGCAAATCCTCGGAACCGGCGTCACCGAACCGCGCTTTTCGCTCGCATCCAAGAAGACCACGAAACACCGATCCGTGTACTAATCTTCAGTCGCGTGGAAACCCACCAGCCCGCTCACTGGCGTGCGCGGCTCCGTGTCGGCGATCAGCAATGCGGCACTGGCAACCTGGATGCTAACTGGGCCCGCTCATCAGCTCCTCCGCCCCGTTTCGGCGACCAACAACGCAGCGCTCGCACCGAACCGCGCGCGCCAGCAAGCGGGTCCCGCGTGCCTCACATCACCGGAGCAAGAAATCTTACGAGCGCATAAACCACTGGCACGCTAAAGAGAGCAGAATCGATCCGGTCGAGCCACCCGCCATGCCCCGGAAGGGAGGTGCCGCTGTCTTTCACACCAGCGCCGCGCTTCATCGCCGATTCGCACAGGTCGCCAGCCTGACCCGCGATGTTTCCCGCCGCGGCGGCCACCAGCGCGAATCCCATGGCGGTCGAAGGCAGCAGGTAGTGCGCGTAGATAGTGCCCGCAAGTACGCCCGCGATCACCGACGCGACCGCTCCTTCCCAGGTTTTCGATGGGCTCACACGCGCGGCCAGTTTATGCTTCCCGAAGGCCTTGCCTACATACATCGCCGCCGTATCGCCCGCCCAGCTTAGGAGCACCGCGAACATCAGCCAGTGCCGGTTGATCGCGTGCAATTCACTCGCGCACCGCCACGCGCCGAAGATGTATATCGCGCCCAGGGCGAAAGCGGCCGCCCCGGCCATCGCGTCCTTCAGGTCCGAGACTCGCAGCGCGAGCAGCAGCCCGCCGAGCACAACCAGGACCACGACGATCTGCGGCTCCGGCGCCAGCATCACCGCCAAGCCAGCGACCACCCCGGGCCAGCCGGGCCGCGGGATGCCATTCTCCCCCGCAATGTGATCATATTCGCGAAACGCCAGAATTCCAACCAGCGCCAACAGCGCCAGCAGAGCCCACCCGGGACCAAACAGGACCACCCAGACCGTTGCGGGAATCAGGACCAGCGCCGTCGCCAGACGCTTCATCGCGAGGGCAGGCTGACCATGACGGGAACTTCGACCTGCGAACCGGATGACTCGCCGAGCCCGCCAAAACGCCGGTCGCGCTTCTGATAATCGAGAATCGCCCGCAACAGCTCAGCGCGGGTGAAGTCGGGCCATAACGTCTCGGTGACGTACAGTTCCGCGTACGCGATCTGCCACAGCAGAAAGTTGCTGACGCGCATCTCGCCCGACGTGCGGATCAACAGATCCGGATCGGGCATTCCGGCCGTATAAAGCCGGGCCGAAATCGCTGCTTCGTCGATGTCGACCTTGCCCCGGCGCGCCTCTTCCACCAGCATCTTCACGGCATCCACCAGTTCCGCGCGGCCCCCGTAGTTGATGGCGAGATTCAATTGCAGCCCCGTGTTTTGCGAGGTCGATCGGATCACCGAATCGAGCTCCGCGCGAACGAAATCCGGCAGCGCGTCCAGCCGGCCGATGGCCGTAAAGCGGATCCGATGGCGATGCATTTCCGGTAATTCCGCTCGCAGATAGATGCGGAGCAGGCGCCAAAGAGTATCTACTTCGGATCGCGGACGCTTCCAGTTCTCTACCGAAAACGCGTACAAGGTAAGCGCCCGCAGGCCCAGCCGCGCACAAGTCTCGACGGTCACGCGCACCGCTTGAACCCCAGCCTTGTGCCCGGCTACGCGCGGCAGTTTGCGGCGCCGGGCCCATCTTCCATTGCCGTCCATAATGATCGCGACATGTTTCGGAAGGCGGCTCGGATCGATGGACTGGGCCAGAACGTAATCCGGCCCGTGAGGCGCAAGCTCATCGAGAAGGGCATCCATGGCCAACCTGACTATGTTAGCAGGATGGAGACGAAAATCCGGCATTCTGCGCTATACTTGCGGAATTGGGGTTTCGGGTTGGGTTTACGCCTCCTAATTCTCGCTGTTGGAAGTGTCCTTGCCCTCGCGCAGGAGCCTCAGACACCGGCGCCCGTTGAGCCAACCGCTGCAACTCCGGTAACACCAGTTAGTTCCAGCGATGCCATCATTCTCGATCCGCCGCCCGCGGACTGGCACGGACGACTGGCGCAATACGGAAAAAGCTTGGTCGGACCGCAGTTGGTCTTCGATGTTCTCCCCGTGGCTCTCTGGGACCATGTGCGCAAGTTTCCGAAAGAGTGGGGCAGCGACGGCCAAGGATTCGCCGACCGGCTGGGTTCGGAATACGCCCAGTTTTTCCTCAGCCAGTCCATTCAGTTGGCGTTTTCCGCGGTGCACAAAGAAGATACGCGTTACTCTCGCGTGGGCCAGGGGGGCTTCTTCAAACGAACCGGCCACGCCGTCAGAGGAGCGGTGATCGTCTCGAACACACACGGCGGCGAGACGCTGGCCGTCGGATCCATTGCCGGCGCATTCGGATCCTGGGCCATCGCGACCCAATGGTGGGAGCCGCGGTCCGAGCAATCCTTCGGGCACGTCATGCTGTGGGGCGGAGTTCCCCTGCTGACCAAAGCCGGAACCAATGTGCTCCGTGAATTTTGGCCCGACGCAAAGCGCAAGTTCTTCACGCGCCAACCCAAAAGTACTCCACCTCCCACGACGCACTTTAATCCGTAAAGTACTTGACACATAGCTAGCCCCGCCAGTATACTTCTGCCATGGCCTCGGTCCAACCGATCCGCAAACGGCACGCTGAACCGATCCCCATGCACGCCCATGCGATGGACAACCTCCGCTACATCCGTGAAACGATGGAGCGCGCGGGTTCGTTCACGGCGGTGCCTGGTTGGGGCGGCGTGGCGATGGGCGTGACGGCTCTGATCACTAGCCTGATCACCGTCCGTGAAACCGCGATGTCCACCTGGATCGTGACGTGGATGCTGGAAGGCGTTCTTGCCGTCACGATCGGCATTCTGGCGATGTGGCGCAAGGCGAGCAAGGCCGGCTTGCCGATGTGGTCGGCGCCCGCGCGCAAGTTTCTATTCAGTTTCATTCCACCTCTCGCCGTCGGTGCAGCCCTGACCGTCGTGCTTTGGAGAGCCGGCGCCGCGACGGCGATTCCGGGCGTCTGGTTGATGCTCTATGGCACCGGCGTGGTCACCGGAGGCGCGTTTTCCGTGCCCGTGGTTCCCGTGATGGGAGCGTGCTTCCTGATCGAAGGCGCCCTGGCCATGTTCACCCCTGCCGCGTGGAGCGTGCCGTTGAACGATGTCTGGCTGGCGCTCGGCTTCGGGTGCCTGCATATTATTTTTGGAGCGATCATCGCGAGGAGGTACGGTGGCTAAGACCAGCGCCGCGCGCGCGATCGAGATCGACAAAATCAGTTCGAAAACGGGTCCTGCAATTCCGGATCTGGATCGCCTGATCCATCCCCGCATTCGCCTGGGAATCATCAGCGCGCTTGCGGCGGCGGATTCGCCGCTCACTTTCAACGAGTTAAAGGATCTATTGCAGACCACCGATGGAAACCTGAGCGTGCACGCCCGGAAGCTCGAGGAAGCCAAGTACATCGGTTGCACCAAAACTTTCGAGGGCCGCATGCCAAAGACCGAGTACTCGCTTACGCCCGCCGGCCGGAAGGCGTTCGACAAGTACCTGGATCACATGGAAGCGATCCTGCAAGCAGCCAAACGTTGAAACGCGTCCGTTAATTGTTTTTGAATTCGCTTCGGAGGAAGCTTTGCAATGAGAAGTACTTTCGACACGATGGATAATCCAGCAGGGGATGGATTGCACGTCGCCATCATCATGGACGGAAATGGCCGCTGGGCCAACTCACGCGGTCTTCCGCGCATCGCCGGGCACCGCGCCGGGGCGGATTCCGTCCGGCGTACCGTGGAGGCTGCGCCGTCGCTCGGAATTTCCGTCCTGACGCTGTACGCTTTCTCGGCCGACAATTGGCGCCGTCCCGCGCGCGAGGTTTCCGGATTAATGAAACTGTTCGCGCGTTACCTGGTGCAGGAACGCGACCGTTGCATCGCCAATGGAGTTCGTCTGCAAGCCATCGGACGCCGCGACCGGTTGCCCGCTTCCGTGGTGGAGCTTCTCGAAGAAACCGAACAGAAAACCGCCGGCGGCCGAAAACTGCATCTGCGTCTGGCGATCGACTATTCCTCGCGCCGGGCCATTCTCGACGCCGCGCGATCGCTCAAGATGGTGACCGAAGAGAGCCTCTCGCGCCTCATCGGCCCCGACGTCGATCTGCTGATCCGCACCAGCGGCGAACAGCGCCTGAGCGATTTTCTCCTGTGGGAATGCGCCTACGCCGAGATGATTTTCACGCAGCGCATGTGGCCGGAGTTTTCCGTCGAAGACTTAAATCGCGCTATCGAAGAATTCCGCCGGCGCGATCGCCGCTTCGGTGCAGTTGGCCCGATGAACGAAGCTCGCACCGCCTGAGCTTCGCCGGTCGACGGGGGCAACTATAATCGGAGGTTTGCCTCCGTCGATCACCATCACCGCAGCCGTCGAAGCGCTCGCCGGCGCGCTTCTGGTGGGATTGCTCATCGGAGCGCAGCGCGAAGCTGCCGGCGGCGAGCATCATCCCGGCCTGCGTGACTTTCTGACCGTCGCGCTTGTGGGAGGCATCTGCGGTCTGTTGGCCAAGCCCTGGCTGGACGCCGCCGGCCTGGTTTCCATCGCGGCCCTGTTCGCGGTTTTCCACTACGAGGACCGGGAGCACCGTAGCGGAATCACCACCGAATTAGCCGCTCTTGCCACATTTCTGCTCGCGCTGCTCGCCGCTTCGCCGGAAATACCCTTTGGGCGCCCACTGGCCGCCGGTACTGCCATCGTGATGGCGATCTTCCTTGAGGCGCGCGCTCGTTTGCATACGCTGCTTCGCGAAACGATTACAGAGCAGGAGTTCAACGCCACCCTCGGCTTTGTCGCCGTCGTTCTGGTGATCTATCCGCTGTTGCCGGCCGGAGCATTCGGGCCATACTCGTTTTTCTCTCCCCGCCAGGTCTGGATGTTCGTAATCCTAATCTCCTCGATCTCCTACGTGGGCTATTTCCTCGAAAAGTTTCTCGGCGAGGAGCGAGGCCTGATCTACGCAAGCATTCTCGGCGGCCTGGCGTCCACCACCGCCGCAACTCTCCATTTTGCCGCCGAGGCCAAGGAGCGTCCGGACGAAACCCTGGGTTTGTGGCGCGCGTTCGTGATTGCCAACACCGTGCAGTTCCCCCGCACCGCTCTGATCGCCGCCCTGGTCAGCCCCGATCTGGCGCGTGCACTGGCCTGGCCGTTGGCCGCAATGATGCTCTCCGGCGTCATCTTGCAGGAAGTCCTGCGGCGCTGGCCCCACAAATTCCTGACAACGGTCACGATCCAGCCCGGCAATCCATTCCGCTTACTTCCAGCGCTGAAATTCGGCGCGTTCTTCACTGCCGTCGTCTTCATCACGAAGGTAGCCACGGCCCGCCTCGGTCCAGGCGCGTTTCTAGGCACGAGTTTACTCGGCGGCCTGGTGGATGTCGCAACAGTAATCGCCCCCGCGGTCGACCTGATGGGCTCAAATCGTATCTCACTGAGCGTGGCGGACATCGCGGTTTTGCTGGCGCTGGCTTCGAACGCGATCCTGAAAATCCTGTCCGCCGCCGTCACGGGAACCCGAGCTTTCACACTCCGCGTCACCGCGACATTCGCGTTCTGGGCCGCAATCGCCGCCGCAACCTGGTGGATCGCCGCGAAAATTTGACGATCCAGAGACCCTACGCTACCATAAGTGTGCGGGGTGGAGCAGTCTGGTAGCTCGTTGGGCTCATAACCCAAAGGTCGTAGGTTCAAATCCTACCCCCGCAACCAACCGCAACTGGCCGATCCCCCCAACTGGCAACGATCCGCGCCGTACCCCTGACTCGCCAAACCAAGTCGATACGCTAGAGGCGGCTCGTCGTGCCACGCACCGTCATTTTTTGTGTAATCACACAGTTACACATATATTGTGGTTATGAAGAATATCACCCTCAGCGTAGACGAAAATGTCCTGGCGATTGTTCGCCGCCACGCCGCCGAGCGCAACTCCAGTGTTAACGCTCTGGTCCGCGAGTACTTGACGAATCTCGCCGCGCACGAGGATCGGGCCAAGCGCGCTCGAGCGCGGTTGGGTCAATTGAGCGCGCAGTCTGCGGGGCGCCTCGGCAAGAGAGCGTGTACCCGAGAGGAGTTGCATGAACGTTAAGGCGTTCTTCGACACGAATGTCCTCGTCTACGCGGCAGTGGGAACGGGCAAGGATGAACCCGAGAGGAAGCGCGCTGTTGAGCTTATCGAATCGACGGACTTCGGAACTTCGGCGCAAGTCCCGCAGGAGTTCTTCGTAACCGTGGTGAGAAAGGCGTCCCGCCCACTTTCCGCCGCGCAAGCCCTGGAGTGGATTGAGCAGTGGACGGCCTTTCCGTGTCAGGCCGTTGACCATCAGTTAGTGCGGATCGCAATCGAGAAATCCGAGCGATTCGCAATCTCCTACGGGGACGCGGCCATCCTCGCGGCAGCCGAGGCGCCGGGAGCGGACACGGTCTACGCCGAAGATTTGAGCCACGAACAACGTTATGGCCGCGTGCGCGTCCTAAACCCGTTTCTTGATCGAGTACAGCCCCACCAGCGGTCCGGATGAAGTTAGCTTCGAGACCGGTCTACTGCCGTTCCTTGGCGGCTCCCAACTGCGAAAGGCGCCAAACGCGAGAGCGTACTGAATGACGCGCAAAAGATATATCCCTGTTCTTCCCTCCTCTGAGCCAAAGTCTCCTAGCCTTCGTTCGGCTCCATAGGTATCCGGAGAAGAAGTTTCCACCGATTGCTTTCCCATAGGAAGTAATGAGTGTAGTTCCGTTCCTTCGGAGGATTGGGGTTGGCCTTGACGATCATGAGTGCGCTGTTCTGCCGAAACGCCACATCGGCAACGCCTGGAAGGTAGCCCTCTTGATAAAGTGAGGGTAAGACGAGATCTTCCGACAACGGCGGATTGTAGACCTTGCCAGTAAGAGCATCTACGACACACATCATGCCGCAAGGTGAGCTACACCCCCAGGTCACGACGATATAGTGCCCCGCGAAGTTCGATCCCGGTTGTTCCCTCCCGCCACGCAGCACTCCCTCCCCGTTGGCTACGCCTCGCCGAATCCGAGTGCGGAATAGCCTCTGGTTCCGTGTGAGCAGAATCGGAGCGGCGGGAGTTCCTTTGAAAACTTGCGTAACCGGGTAATCTTCGAAACGAGGTAGTTCTGCTTTTTCCTGCCCTGCCGACTCAATGGCAATCAGCGCTACAATGCCGAGGCAATTTCGGAGAGCACTCGTAACCACAACAGCGATTCTAACGTGTGTCCATCATGGTTACCGCCCGGTGGGTACCCGCGATGTCGGTTGGGGATCATCGAGTCGCACATTTTCGTCGTGACGTTCATTCCTTAGCCTCGCCCGCGTGCACGGAGTTTTCCGTCTTGCCCGCAAATCGTTGAAGCCGCACGGATCATCGGCTTCCAAGTCGCATGCGGCGCCTTGGAACAACGATTGCCATCTTCTGAGAACAGAGACCGGCCGAGGGTCGATCTAAACAGGAGATTGAAAAACAATGAAAAAGATTTTTACGCATCGAATTTCGAGGATCGTGGCCGCAACTTTGCTGGTTTCGCTTGGCGTCTTCGGGCAGGAACACAAATGGGCTGGACGAACGCTGGATAACCTCGAACAAACCATCCACGAAAGACTCGCCGATCTTCCACATCACGGCGTATTCGATACGATCCGGTTCGAAGTACAGGAGAATACCGTCACTCTCTCCGGGCAGGTGGTGAAGGAGAGCGTGAAACTGAGCGCGGAGCGGGCGGTCAAGGATCTGAACGGCGTCGAGAGTGTAGTCAACAACGTCGAAGTGCTGCCCTCATCCCAGCGGGACGACGCGCTTCGCATGAATGTGTATCGCGCGATCTATCACAAGCAGCCCCTCGAGAAATACGGCACTCGGACAGCGCCTTCCATACACATCATCGTGAAAGACGGCTGGGTCACGCTCGAAGGCGTGGTGGATTCGGAAGCCGACCGGGCCACAGCTCGGCTTCGCGCGCTGAAAGTGACCTCACACGTATCGGACAATCTGCGGGTCGTCCCCGAAGAGAGCTAGCCGGGCGCTTTCTCAATTTCCCGCCTGCTGCATCAGGCAATTATTGACTTTCACAACCCGGACAAATGTCCGGCTATCCATGGAGGATTGTATGAACACGAATCGATTTCCGCGCAGAGCGCTCGTCACGGCCGCTGGCATGCTCGTGAGCGCCATGTTTCTGGCCGCAAAAGCCCCGGAATCCGGCGTCCCCGCCCAACTGACGGTGACCCTGGACACACTGGGCGAAGGTAAGCGCATGCCTGTAGTGAATCGCGAAGATGTGATGGTCAAGCAGGGCAAGGATCGACTGAAGGTGCTGGACTGGACTCCGGCACGCGGAGACCGGGCCGGGCTGGATCTATTCATCCTCATCGATGACGCAAGTCAAACGAGCCTGGGATCGCAGCTCGCAGACTTGCGCGACTTCATTAAAGCCCAGCCCGCGACTACGTCAGTCGGGGTAGGCTACATGCGCAATGCCACGGTTCAAATCGCTCAGGATTTCACCACCGATCACGCTGAGGCGGCCAAGGCGTTGCGGTTACCGGTCGGTTCGACGGGAGCCTACGGCAGTCCGTATCTCTCCGTCATCGATCTGATGAACCGGTGGCCGGACAGCTCGAACCGGCGCGAAGTGATCATGGTGACGGACGGTATCGATCGCGCCCGTCGCGGGCTGTTTTCGCGTGGCCTGAGTACCATCAGCCCTGACGTGGATTCCGCCAGCGCGGTAGCCCAGCGCACCGGGACTATCATTTATTCCATCTATCATCCCGGAGTCGGGCGTCTGCACCACAATTTCTGGGCGGCGAACAACGGCCAGAACGGCATCGCCAAACTGTCGGGCGAGACCGGCGGCGAGTCCTTCTTCCTGGGCCTGCAGACGCCGGTGAGCTTCAAGCCGTATCTGGATCAGATACAGAACGCCCTCGAAAATCAGTATCTGCTGAAGCTCGAGGTTCAGCCCGGCAAAAAGGCGGGATTGCAGTCCGTCACCCTGACCACGGAGGTTCCGGGCGTGGAATTTGCGGCGGCTGACAGTGTCTGGGTCCCGGGCGTCAAGTAGTGTTCACCGCTGTGTGGATCCTGGCCGGACACGTGGCGCCGGCTCTTTCGACAAGCCTTATGGGCGCGTCGCCAGGGCCGGCGCCACGTCCGCGTCAAGGAAACCGTCAGCGAACCGGAGGCTGGCGGGGGCGCTGTTTTGGGGCGATCGCACGAATGGTCATGCGGCGTTTGGCTTTTGGATCGATCGGCGGGTCCGCGGATTCGAGTGCGGCATCCATCACCGCGCGAACTTCGGGCTTGTCGAGCTCAGCGGCCTCCTTAATGAGAATCGACCGGACTTGCTTCCCGCTGCCTTTTAGAATCTTCTTCGGATCGGGCAGCGTCGCGCCATAGAGAAAGAAAAGATTGATCCACCGCGGATACAGCGCAATCGAAAAGACCGCCTCGGACGCCCTCTCACTCGGCCCGAATCCGACCACCAGAGCGTTGTAGTTGTCGTAGACCAGTTCCACGGCTCCGGGCAGCCGCGCGCGCATCTTTTTGAGCACCGCCTTGGCCAGGGACACGATCTCCGGCGAATACCTGGCCAGAAACCCGGCGAACTGTTCTTCCGCGGCGTTCTTGATGGCTACTTCACCTCAACCAGAATCATGTCGAATTTACTCTTCCCGAGATTGGTGGCCGCGTGCTTCGAAGGACCGCTCCACAGCACATCGCCGGCTTTCTGATGCATGGTCTCGGAGGTCCCTTCGCCCGACTTCACCCGTACTTCGAGATCCGCAGTCAGCACGGCGACGCGGCCGGTGCCGGTATGCTCGTGCATGGCTTCCTGCCCGCCCGGTTCCCGCCAGCTCCGGAATACGCGAACCTGATCGTTTTCGAACATCAGGACATTGTGCTTCGGATCGATTGCAACCGGGTCAAGCTCGGGCGATCGTTTCGCGGGCATTTTGGGGCCCGGTTTCTTCAACTCGATTTCAACAATCCGGACCGGTGCATTTCCGGCATTCTCACTGGTATGTTTCCCGCCCGCGGGACTCCACTCGGCCTCTCCGGCCTTCCAATGCTGTTTCTGGACCCGCCCGTCCGCTTGTGTAACAACCAGGTCGCTCGCGTCCATGTACACCATCACGCGATTAAAAGCATGATCGTGGAGCGCGGTCTTCTGATGCGGCTCTTCAACGGCGGCCAGCACCCGCACGGCGTCGTTATCGATCCTGACCTGGGTCTCTGCCGCGAACAGGCAACTACAGGTGAGCAGCAGCGCTTTCATGAATACACAGCATACATCAGCGCGTTCTGCCCGAACTGTGAGAGCATCAAACACTACGGAATCGTAAGGTACAAGATGAAGTTACGATTTGGCCTGATTCTCGCCGCGGCTGGGTGCATGCATGCGCAATCGGGCATTTCCATCGAGCACGTCACGCTAATTGACGGCACCGGCCGGCCCGCGATTCCCGATTCTTGCGTGTTGGTGAATAGCGGCAGGATCAGCAAAGTCTCTTCCTGCTCGGCCCCGCCCTTGGCGGCGCGTCATATCGATGGCAAGGGAAAATTTCTGATCCCCGGCATGATGGACATCCACGTTCATCTGCGCGGCGGCCTTTCGGACGAACGCGCCGGGATTCGCGCTCTGCATAGTTATCTCTATAGCGGCGTCACCACGATTCTCGACTGCGGCAACAACTCAGACTACATTTTCAAGCTGCGCGATATGGAACGTTCCGGCAAGATCGTCTCGCCGCGCCTGCTGGCTGTGGGCGGGATCGTTACTTACCCGGGCGGTCACGGCGGCGGCCCCAATGCGACGCTGGTGGACAATTGGCCCGGGTCGCTCGCGAAGGTGGATGCCGCGATCGCCCGCCATCCCGACATGCTCAAAGTTACCTACGACGAGCACGGTTGGGGCACGCGACCGATGATCTCGCTCCTGCCCGTTTCGCTGATGGCGCATGTCATCCAGTACTACAACGATCACGGAATTCGTTCGACCGTACATATCTCGAACGAAATTCGCGCCCGTGAGGCGATCTTCGCCGGAGCGGACACACTGGCCCATCCCGTTATCCAGGCGCCCGCGAGCGACGACTTTATCCGCCTGATGCACGCCAAGCAAATTCCGGAGGCTACCACGCTGACTATCGGCGACAATTACAGCCGCCTAGCCGAGCACCCCGATTTCCTCGACCAGCCGCTGTATCGGGAGACCGTCGAGCCCGAAGAGATCGCGCGTCTGAAGACTACCGAAAGTGCCGCGCAAAAAGAAAATCGCTGGGCATGGTGGATGAAAGTGATGACGCCCGTCGCCCAGGACAACGTAAAGCGTATCGATGAAGCCGGAGGCATCATGGCTCTGGGCACCGACCAATCCAGCGGTCCCGCCGCGCAGCGCGAACTGGAGCTGATTGTGGGCGGCGGAGTCCCTCCGATAAACGCCCTTCGCATTGCGACGCTGAACGCGGCGCGTTTTCTGGGGCGCGAGCGCGACCTCGGCTCGATCGAAGAAGGAAAAATCGCGGATCTTGTTTTGCTTGACGCGGACCCGATCGAAAATATCAACAATGCGAAGCGGGTCAATCTCGTAATCAAAAACGGAGAGATCATCGACCGCGGCAAGCTCGACCTGCCCGTAAATCGCAAACGAAATGTTAACTGACCAACAAATCCAGGACGTACGATCGCACTTTCCGATCCTGCGCGAAAAGACCTATCTCTATAGTTGTTCCCAAGGCGCGCTTTCCGATGCCGTAGAAGGCGGCATGCGGACGTATGCCGACAGTTGGCGGACCTCGGCGGCTCCGTGGGAAGAATGGATCCAGGTTTACGAAGCTCTTCGCGCCGACTTTGCCCGCTTCATCAACGCGAGCCCGGACGAGGTCGCCATCATCACCAGCGCCTCGGCCGGAATCAATCCCATCGCGAGCGCGCTTTCGTTCGAGGATCGAAACCAGGTCGTGATGAGCGAGTACGAATTTCCAACCATGGGCCACATCTGGCTCGCCCAGCGTCCGCGAGGCGCTGAAATCCAATTTCTTGATGGCGTGAACGATGCAGTGCCCACCGAGTGTTACGCGGCCGCCGTCGACGAGCGGACGAAAATCGTCCCGCTGACACAGCTCTCCTTCATCAACGGCTTCCGTTCCGACGTCGCTGCGATCACCCGTATCGCGCACGCCCAGGGCGCGCTGGTGTTTCTCGATAGTTTCCAGGATTGCGGGACCCGCCCGATTGACGTGAAGGCTCTGGACGTCGATTTCTTTGTCACGGGTACGTTGAAATATCTGCTGGGCCCTCCTGGCGTCGGTTTTCTATACGTACGCCGCGAACTGATCGAATCGCTGTCGCCGCCCATCACCAGTTGGATGGCGCAGCGCGACGTTTTTGCGTTCAACACCAAGTGTCTGGATCCCGCGCCGCATGCGCGGCGCTTCGAAGGCGGCTCGCCCTCCATGCCCAGCATCTACATGGCCCGCCCGGCTCTCGAACTTCTCCAAAGCTTCGGGATGGAAAACGTCGCGTCCCACATCGAGCGCCTGGCGCGCGCCTTCATGCGAGGCGTGCGCGATTTGAAGATCAACACGAAGACCCCCTCTTCGACCGTCGGTCCGTTGGTGGTGTTGCGCTCGAAGGACGCGCCCGCGGCGCTTGCGAAACTGATGGCGCGAGGCGTGCTGCCCTCCGTCCGACACGACGGCATCCGTTTCGGATTTCACGTCTACAACACCATGGACGACGTCCGCGCCACCCTGAACGCGCTGGAAGACAATCTGGATCTGATGGTGCGCGCGTGAGGTTGCTGACGGGCGGCTGCCGCGTGTTTTCTTCCGAAGACGGGCAAATTTCAAGCGTGGCGAATTGGACCGCGCGATCCGTGATCTCGCGCGGCGCCGGCGCGGACAAGATCAGGCAGACGTTTCACGATTATTCGCCCGGTGTGTCGCCGGCGATCGTGAATCCGGTAGCCGAGGAAGCCCTCTACGTCATCGCAGGCGAAGGCATCTGCCACGTGAACGGATCCGCGTACCCGATTCGCCCCGGCTGCGCCGTTTTCGTTCCACCGGGTGCGGCGATGAACATCGAGAACCCCGGCCCGGAAACGATCCGTATCGTCAGCGCCTGCTGCCCGGAGGATCCGAACCGCCATATCGTCGACGCTCCGTCCAGCCTCGCGCGCGACCGGAGGAATCTGATGGTGCACGAGGACGATCGCGACCCGATTCGTGCGGGCAAGGATCGCGTTTTCCGCTATCTGGTCTACACCGACCTCGGCTGCCGCCAGATCACGCAGTTCGCCGGGTGGATTCCACCCAGCAAAGCGCCGTTCCACTATCACACCTACGAAGAGGGAATCTTTATCCTGGAAGGCCGCGGGATTGTGCATACCGAAACCGAGTCCTGCGAATTCGGGCCGGGCAATAGCATCTATTTCCCTATTGGCGTGCGCCACTGCGTCGAGAATCCGGGAGACGCCACGATCAAACTCCTGGGCGCTTTCTATCCCTCGGGAAGCCCGGGCGCCGCGTATGAAGATGAACGGCGTGAAGAGAGCTGACACCCGGATCGAGCAATCCGAGCAGCTATCCCGTCAGCTCACCTCCGCGCAGCTCAGCATGATCGCGATTGGCGGAGCCATCGGCACCGGCCTGTTTCTGGGTAGCTCTTTCGCGGTCCGCATTGCCGGGCCAGGCGTCATCGTCAGCTACCTGATCGGCGCGGTCATCGCGATTCTCTTCATGGGCGCGCTCTCCGAGATGGCGGTGGCGCACCCGACGGCTGGATCGTTCGGCGTGTACGCGGAGCTGTACGTTCACCCGTGGGCTGGATTCGCCGTGCGCTACACGTATTGGGCGGCGCAATGCATCGCCATCGGGAGCGAGGCTGTCGCGATCGCGATTTATTGTCAGTGGTGGTTTCCGGGGACGCCCCGGTGGCTATGGGTGCTCGGATTCTCGCTGGCCCTGATATACGTGAACGCCCGCAGCGTCGGCAGCTTTGGAAGTTTTGAGTATTGGTTCGCGATGATCAAGGTGGTCGCAATCCTGCTCTTCATCGTCCTCGGACTGGCCTTAGTGACTGGGTTGAGTCCGAGGCCGGCTATCGGCTGGTCGAACTTCACCTCGCACGGCGGATTTCTTCCAACGGGATTCAAGGGCGTCTGGATGGCGATGGTATTCGTGATCCTCAGCTACATCGGAACGGAAGTGGTTGCGGTCACCGCCGGCGAGGCTCGCAATCCCGAAGTCGCAATCCCACGCGCGATGCGGTCCATGGTCGGGCGGCTGATTCTGTTTTATCTGGGTGCGATCAGCCTGTTGATCGCGATTGTGCCGTGGAACCAGATCCAGCCGGGCTCGGACGTCAACGCGAGTCCGTTTGTTCGCGTATTCAGTCTGATCGGCATCCCCGCCGCCGCGCATATCGTGAATTTCGTGGTGATCACCGCTGCCGCATCCAGCATGAACTGCAATCTGTACCTGTGCAGCCGGATGTTGTTTTCGCTGTCGCGCGGCGGTTATGCTCCGGCATCATTGGGGCGAGTCTCGGCTCGGGGAACGCCGGTAACGGCGCTGCTGGTCTCCGCTGTGGGGCTGGGGCTCGCGACGTTGACTGCGTTTTTCTTTCCCGACAGCGCCTTCGTCTACCTCTTCGGAATATCGCTGTTCGGCGGACTGTTTGTCTGGCTGGTGATTTTCGTCACGCACTTGTTCTTCCGCGCGAAGTGGGAGGCGGAAGGACGGCCGCGGCCCGCGGCGCGGATGATCGGGTATCCTTACACGTCACTACTGGGCGCGACGGCGATGGTAGCGATCCTGGCGACGACTTGGTGGGTGGAGGGGATGCGGATCACTCTGATCGCGGGCGTCCCCTGGTTGGGAGTTTTGACGGCAGCCTATTTAGTGGTGATTCGCCGAAGATGAGTCCAGGGGCCGCGGCTCTCCAAAAGCCGACCGCCTCGTTCACCGCCGACATCGACCCGCGACCAGAGGAAGCGGGTTCCGACACGTCGTTACTGACGAAATGCCTGGGCGCCCTTTGCGGCGCTGCGGGCCTGCTCACCCTTCGAATCGGCATTCGCCTGAACGCCAGCGTTCGAGATCGCGTCTTCGGTCTGCTTCAGTGACATGGTCACCGAGCCCTTGGAAACGCGCCGAACGATCGGGTCCACGACGAACCGGACCGCGGCTGGAATATCGCGGCTGAGGGCCATGCCCTCCACTTCCACAAACACTCCGTTATCCACTTCCTGAAAGCGCGTGATCGCGTGCAGACGCCAGATGTAGCCTGAGCCCTCGTTCAACGGCAGACGGTGCTCGCCTGCCTGCCCGTACTCTTCGATTTCCTGCACTCGGGTCGTCGAGGACGTGCTGTACCATCGGCGCCCATCCAGCTTCACGTAGGACGACTGATATTCGCTATCCAGAGCCCGCTTCATCAGGAAAGACTTGTTCATCATCACCATTGAGAACTGATCTTCCATGTCGGTGCGCTGCTTGGCCTTCGATTCGATCACCGTGGGCGCGTAGTATTCCTTGTAGCGCGGGTAATCGCGGACCGTTGAGAGGACATTTTCCAGCTTGACGTTCGGAAGGAACGCCGCGCCAATCCAGTGATGGATCAGGCCTCCCTGGACGCGCATCGGCATGTGCGGCGCCATTGGGGCCGCAACGATCTTACCTTCCTTGACCTGCCGCCCGCGCTCCGGCGACTCGTCGATCCATAAAAACTTGCCGCCCTCACGAATCCGTTCCTGCATTCGCGCGTTCGATTCTTCGATGTACTGATCCCACGCCTTCAGCGTCTCCGGCTTCAACTCCGCCCCTTGAGCGGAGAGCGCCAGCACTACGGTTGCAAAACCCGGCCAGATCTTCACTGCGTGCCTCTTTCAGAATTAGTTTCGTTATCCACCGACAGCGGCCGTTCCGTGATCGTCAATTCGGCCCGCCCTACGATTCGCGTGTCAATTTCAACGCGAGTGGTGCGGCTGGACGGCGTCCCGTCGGAAAGGACCAGGTCCCGCGTGATCGCGATTCGCCTTATAAAAACCGACGGCTTCTTTACGACGAAGCCTGTCTGGCGAACCGCGATCCCAGTTTCCGCGTCGATCCATAGTTGCCCCTGAAGCAACCCATCGCGCTTCTGCTTTGGACTAATGTCGAAGATGTAAACCAGCGGCGTACTCCCGGCTTCGCTGGTGGTCTTGAGGGACCCGATGTAGCGGAAATTATAGTTTGCCGGGGTCACGGCGATCGAAGAAGCCGGCAATGCTTCGGTCTGCAACTGGGCCGAGAGATACCTCGCAATCACCTGCTGCTTTACGGTCGAATCGCCTTCGATTCGAACCACCTCATACTCGCCTGGCGCCGGCGCGCCCGTGTGGCGGATCGCCACCAGGTGTCCGTGCTTGTCCATCCCGGGCAGCGATGCCTCGATCTCCACCGCGATCTCGCCAGTAACGCTGAACGGAGCATTCTGCTCGATCGATGCTACATAACGCCCAAAAGCCAAGCTTGCGTCCTGCGTGGGAAACACCGCTGCCATCACGGGCGCGGGAGCCAACAACAGCAGAAACCCGATCAGGGAAGCGACGGTCCTCAACGACATCCATGGCCGGTAGGCTTCATGTGCTTCCTCGACCGGAGCGTCGGCTTCGCGCCCCGCGATCGATCCCACCAACGCCCGGGCGGCAGCCGATTTTGCGACGAAATGAGCGCCATCGCGATGCCACGCCTGCATCAGTTCAAGCCCTTCCGGCTCGATGCCGGTCACGAAACTCAAGTCGACCACCAGCGTCTTGCCATCGGCCACGGATGACGCGGTCCGCCAATCCTGTTCCAGGCCCCGCGCGCCCGCAGCCGTAAGCGGTCCGGAGAGTTCGAACCGAAAAGTGTGCGGCCCATCGTGCATGTAGTAGCGGAAAACGCTTTGGGTGCCCGATTTCTTCATGGAAGTATCGCCCGCAAGAAGTGCAGTTCCTGTGCCACCCGAAGCAATCCTAGATCTCATTGACAACACTGGGTTTAACGTCAACCCACGGAAAAGTGCCGGGAATTGCCCGGCTCTGGTGCCCATCATATGTCGCTCTACCGGCACTACGTTCGTCATCTGACACTTGGATGTTTGCCAACGTTGTGCACTGCCCATGTAGCTAAAGATGCAGTGGCTGAAAGTTGGATGCGTGAGAATTATGCGATCGCGCCCGCCGGCGACTGATACCCGGCGACTGACACCCGCCGGCGACTGAAAAATGATGCGCATCGGTGCTGATGCAACTCGTTCAGCGCCGCTTTTCCACAATTAGTTGCCATGATTCTCCTGACCGGGGAAACTTTCGCCCCGTTTTGTCGTATGGAACTTTATGCGATTGCGGCATCTTCTGCGACGGCTCCTTCAATCTCCAATGTTTACCGGACTTACGGTCGTCACTCTCGCGCTCGGAATTGGCGCGAACACGGCGATTTTCAGCGTCATTGAAGGCGTCCTGCTGAAGCCGCTGCCTTATCCGAATTCCCAGGATCTGATCTCGGTAAACCATTCCGCGCCGGGCGTGAACTTGACCGATGCCGGTGCGGCGCCGTTCCTGTATTTCACCTATCGCGAGGAAGGCCGTACTTTTCAGGACATCGGCGCGTGGCAGAACGACACCGACAGCGTCACGGGACTGGCCGAGCCGGAAGAAGTTCGAACAGTGCACGTGACCGACGGTCTGCTGCCGCTTCTGGGCGCGCAACCGATTCTGGGACGCAGCTTTTCGGCCAAGGACGATTCTCCCGGAACTCCCGAGACCGTTATCCTGACTTATCCTTATTGGCAATCCCGATTTGGCGGCGACCGGTCCGTGATCGGCCGCCGGATCGTCATCAATGGAGTTGCGACAGAAGTCATTGGCGTCCTGCCGGAGCGTTTCCGGTTTCTGACGGCGAACCCATCCCTTATTCTCCCTTTGCGGTTTGACCGCAGCAAGACATTCCTCGGCAACTTCAGCTATCAGGCGATCGCCAGGCTCAAACCCGGCGTCACCATGCAGCAGGCGCGCACAGACGTCGCGCGCATGATTCCCCTGGCCCTGGAAAGATTCCCTCCATTCCCGGGCTTTACGTCCAAAATGTTCGTGGAGGCACGGCTCGGAGAAAACCTGCGTCCGCTGAAGCAGGAACTGGTCGGCGATATCGGCAGCGTGCTCTGGGTCTTGATGGGCACCATCGGGATCGTATTGCTGATCGCCTGCGCGAATGTCGCCAATCTGCTCCTGGTGCGCGCCGACGGCCGCCAGCAGGAACTCGCCATCCGCGCGGCGCTGGGCGCAGGCTGGGGTCAGATCGCGCGAGAACTTTTGATGGAAAGTCTAGCGCTTGGCGTGTTAGGGGGAGCCTTTGGATTGCTCGTGGCTTCCGGCGCGCTGCGATTGCTCGTTTTCCTGGCGCCCGCGCACCTTCCGCGGCTCAACGAAATATCCATCGACGCGCCAGTCCTTTTATTTACGCTGGCGGTCTCGCTGTTTGCGGGCTTATTGTTCGGCTCCATTCCAGTGATCAAGTACGCGGGACCGCATCTCTCGCTCGCGCTGCGCGCCGGCGGCCGAAGTCTGAGCCAGAGCCGGGAACGCCACCGGGCGCGCAGCGTCCTCGTGGTCGTGCAGATCGCGCTGGCGCTGGTGCTGCTGATCAGCTCAGGCCTCATGATCCGGACGTTTCAGGCTTTGCGCGACGTACAACCCGGTTTCACCAAGCCACAGGAGATCCAGACCGTCCGAATCACAATTCCGGAAACACAGGTCCGGGACCCGTTGCAGGTAGTTCACATGGAGCAGAACATCCTGGACAAGATGGCCGCTATTCCGGGCGTCGCATCCGCTGGTCTGACATCCATCATTCCCATGGAGGGCATGGGCTGGCATGATGCCATCTTCGCGAGGGACCACGTCTATAGTGAATCGCAAATTCCCCCGCTGCGAACCTTCAAATTCGTTTCTCCGGGCTTATTGAAGACCATGGGCAATACCCTGGTCGCCGGGCGCGACTTTTCCTGGACCGACGTTTACGAAAAGCGCTCGATCGCGATGGTTTCGGAAAACCTGGCGCGAGAGCTCTGGAAGGATCCCGCCTCCGCCATCGGCAAGCAGATCCGTGAAAACCTGAAGGCGCCCTGGCGCGAAGTGGTCGGCGTGGTCGGCGATGAGCGTGAGGATGGGGTCGACAAGAAAGCGCCGGCGATCGCCTATTGGCCGCCCGTAATGGATAACTTTTCCGGCGATAAGACTTCCGTCCGTCGCACCATGGCTTACATTGTTCGCAGCAGCCGGACTGGCTCGGATAGCTTCCTTAAAGAGATCC
>Ga0209579_10001085_pt1 | contig 23225 bp, 22 predicted proteins | sample Coa_R1_2_FD_187152 | JGI IMG/M metagenome (GOLD analysis project Ga0209579, IMG submission 187152) | Surface soil microbial communities from Centralia Pennsylvania, which are recovering from an underground coalmine fire - Coalmine... | ecosystem: Environmental > Terrestrial > Soil >... | reverse complement strand
TCTTCAACAAGATCAAACATTTCAGAGCCGTCGCTACGCGCTTCGAAAAACACGACGCCAACTACCTCGCCGTCGTCAAACTCGTCGCCGCACGGATCTGGATGCGGTTTATGAGTCGGTGACCTAGACCGCTACGGGGGATTCCCAGATACTCGTGCTGCGATTGTGAGGGTTCAGGCCATGAGCGACATCGGACCCCCTTATGTCGGACGCTCCCTGTTACGCCGCGAAGATAGGAGGCTGCTGACCGGGCAGGGGCAGTTCATCGCTGATCTCGTGCTTCCGCGCATGTTGCACGCCGTTTTCGTGCGCAGCCCGGTGGCGCATGCCAGCATTCGCTCGGTCGATTTGTCGCGCGCCGCCGCCGCTCCGGGCGTGGTCGAGGCCCTCAGTGGTAGAAACCTGTTGCAGCTGCTTCCGCCGGTGCCCGAAGGGCAGCTTTCACTGCCGCCGAAATGGACCTCGGCCATCCAGCACAAATTCCTCAACCCGCAGCAACCGCTCTTGGCGCATGACAAGGTGCGCCATGTCGGCGAGGCGATTGCGGTCATCGTCGCGGAAAGTCGCGACCTGGCCGAGGACGCGGCGGAATTGGTGAGCTTGGACCTCGAGGAATTGCCAGCAATCGTCGATCCCGAGGCAGCGCTGCGGCCGGACAGCTCGATCGTCCACGATCGCTACCGGACGAACCTGATCGGGGAGTTTTCAGTCGGCCGGGGCGACGCCGCCGCAGCAATGGCCGGCGCTCCGCATCGCTTCAAGCGCCGCTTCTATCACCATCGCTACGCCGCTGTGCCGTTGGAGTGCCGCGGCGTCGTCAGCGCCTATGAGCCGCGTACCGACACGGCCACGATATGGTCCTCGACTCAGGTGGTGCACTGGGTGCGGCGCGAGGCAGCAGGCTTGCTCGGCGTGCCCGAGGCGCGGGTGCGCTGTGTCGCACTCGATGTCGGCGGCGGCTTTGGCGGCAAGGGGCACGTCTATCCCGAGGATTTGCTGATCACCTTTCTGGCGCGCCGGTTGGGACGACCGGTGCGCTGGATCGAGGGGCGCAGCGAGCATTTGATGAGCGCGACCCATTCGCGCGACCAGCTGCACGATTTCGAGATCGGGTTTGGCGACGACGGATGTATCCTCGCACTGCGCGACGATTACATCGTCGACTGCGGCGCCTGGAACCCGATCGGCTCCGGCGTCGCATACAATACCGCCGTGCACCTGACCGGCCCCTACCGGATCGAGAATTTCGCCGCGTCGGGGCGGATCGTCGTCACCAACAAGGTGCCGAATGCGCCCTACCGGGGGGCTGGCCGACCGGAAGCGGCTTTCGCCATGGAGCGGGCCATCGATCTGCTGGCGCAAACCCTCGGGCTTGAGCCGGCCGAGGTGCGCCGGCGCAATATGATCCGCGCCGACGAGATGCCGTATCGCGTCGGTATGCCGTATCGCGACGGCGAACCGATCGTCTACGACAGCGGCGACTACCCATGCGCTCTTGAAAAGGCCCTCGACGCGGTCGGCGGGGTCGAGGCGTTCCGAGTGCGTCAGAGCGAGGCGCGGTGCGAGGACCGCTATCTCGGCCTCGGCATCGGTTGCTATATCGAGGGCACCGGCGTCGGGCCGTTCGAGAGCGCCTTTGTCCGCATTGACCCGTCCGGCAAAATCTATGTTTCCGGCGGCGCGGCGCCGCAAGGTCAGGGGATGGAGACGATCTTTGCCCAGGTGGCGGCCGATCTGTGGAAGGTATCGCCGGACGATGTCGTGGTTTCCCTCGCCGACACTGCCTCAATCGCGATCGGCTTTGGCACGATGGCGAGCCGCAGCACCGTCACCTTGTCGGCGGCGATGCATCAAGCGAGCGAACGGCTGCGCGACAAGGTCTTCGCCATCGCCGCCAATCTGCTGGAATGTGCGCCAGCCGATCTCGAACTGCGCGACGGCGGGGTCGGCGTGGTCGGTGTGCCCGGGGCCGCCGTCACCCTCGCCCGGATCGCCCGAGCGGCGATGCCGGGCTGGGACAACGAGCGCCCGCCCGGGGTCGCGGCCGGGCTCGAAGAGACCTACTATTGGCAGCCGCAAACGGTCACCTGGAGTTATGCCGTGCATGTCGCGATCGTCGAGGTCGATCGTGAGACCGGGCGGGTGCGGATCGACGATTATGCGGTCGCTCACGATTGCGGCAACGTGGTCAATCCGATGCTGGTAGAGGGTCAGATCATGGGCGGCGCGGCTCAGGGGCTCGGAGGCATCCTTGGCGAGGCGATCGCCTACGACGCCAACGGCCAATTGCTCAGCGGCTCGTTGATGGACTATGCGCTGCCGATCGCGGAGGCCATCCCGGCGATAAAGATCGTCCACTTGCACTCACCATCGCCGCTTAACCCGCTGGGCGTCAAAGGTGTCGGCGAGGGCGGCGCGGTGGCGCCGCCGGTGGCGGTGGCGAACGCCGTCTGCGACGCTCTGGCGCCGTTCGAAGTGGAGGTGAACGCTACGCCGCTCAAGCCAGAGGAGCTGCTGCGTCCTGCGTGACTGCGTTAGCGCTTATTCCAGGCGCGTCGCAGAGTTCGTTAATACGGGATCCTGCCCGGCGCGGCCGTCCGCTACAGCAAAGATCTGCTTTGGGTCGACGATACGATGCCGCGACCACGAACAGCCGCTTACGGCGCACAGCCGTCGGCCCGAGCCCTGACTGCGAATTTCCGCTTTCCACACTTTGCAGACCTACGCCCTGGCGAGGCGTCTTGAGGGTAAGCTTGGATCTCAGGCTTTCTGCAGAATGTGCTCGATATCGCTGACTGCGACCCCGTAAATCTCGGCCGCTTGGCGAGGCGTCAACCCGTATTTCAGCCAGGCCCGAATGCGAGCGGAATGCGACTTTGGAATCTGCTGGCGCATCGGCACCTCTTGTAGAGGGTTTCGGATGACGGCCCCTTTCCGAGCCTGTCCACGCGCACGGGGGCCGTTGTCCGAAAGCCTTCAGGGAAGGAACCCGCGGGATGTCGAGCGCAACGGTGCCGCGCGAGCTCTATGGGGATTTCGACACGGCGGTCGAGGATGCGGCCGCCGATGAGGTGGCTGACGGAGTGATTACGGCGCCAAGGGGTGGTGGCGATGAGGCCCGAGTGGCCTGACAACAAGGGGCCGAGGCCGGTCTGGGCCTTGCAGGACGCGGGCTCGGACGAGCGCCGTCGCGGCCCGTTCTGGACCGGTGAGACAGATCGGCACGGCAGCGGCGAATGCGGTTTCCCGGGCTCATGAGGTGTCGATCCTGATGCCAGCGGGCACCGCAGCCGAGGTGTGTGGCGCCGGCTCGCCTGCCTTGAACACCTCGATGATGCGCATGGCCGAGCCGCAGCATGGACACGGCTTAAGGGGCATGGGCGGCTCGGCAGCGATGTCCTCGGGCTTAGGCGCCAGCGCCGCGACGTCGAGCAGCTTGCGGGCGAGGGCGAGGTTGCCGGCCTTCGCGCCGCTCGCCAGCAGGCCGTAGTGGCGGATGCGGTGAAAGCCGGTGGGCAGCACGTGGATCAGGAAGCGGCGGATGAACTCGTGCGCAGCGAGCGTCATCGTCCTGTAGCGGCCGGGTCCGTTGACCCGATAGTCCTTGACCCGAAACGACACCGTCTTGGCATCGGCCGCGGTCAGACGCCGGTTCGAGATCGCCACGCGATGGGTGTAGCGCGACAGATAGGCGAGCACCGCCTTGGGCCCGGCGAGCGGGCGCTTGGCGTAGACGTACCAGCGCGTCCGCTTGAGCGGCGCCAGATGGGCGGCGAACGCCTTGGTGGTGACGAGCGCGGCGTGTGCGCCGTGGAACGTCAACCGGCCGGCGGCGTGCGCGGCCATGAGCTTCTCGATCATCAGCCTGCGGAACAGCTTGGACAGCACGCGCACCGGCAGCAAGAAGTTGGGCCGCTTGGTGATCCAGCGTGAGCCATCGAGCGAGATGCCGCCACCCGGCACGATCATGTGCACGTGCGGATGATGCATCATCGCCGATCCCCAGGTATGCAACACGGCGATGATGCCGATGCTGGCGCCGAGATGCTTGGGGTCGGCCGCGATCGTCACCATCGTCTCGGCCGACGCCCGGAACAGCAGATCGTAGATCACCGTCTTGTTCTGATAGGCGATATCGCCGATCGGCGACGGCAGTGTGAAGACAACGTGGAAGTATGGCACGGGTAGCAGCTCCGCCGCCCGCGCTGCCATCCACTCGCGCGCCGCCGCGCCCTGGCACTTCGGACAGTGGCGGTTGCGGCAGCTGTTGTAGGCGATGGCAGTGTGGCCACAGGCGTCGTTCTCGCAGCGCATCACGTGCCCGCCTAGGGCCGCCGTGCGGCAGCGCTCGACCGCGCTCATCACCTTGAGCTGGCCGAGGCTCACGTGACCGCGGTTGGCCTCACGCCATGCGGGACCGTGGTCGCGGAAGACATCCGCGACCTCCAGGGCTCGCCGGCCCATTGCGGGACCGGCGTTATGCCGGCGGCCCCTCCTGCGGCAGCGTCAGCCGGTCGAGGGGGCTCATCACGGTGCGCAGCACTTTCGTGGCGACGTGGGTATAGCGGGCTGTCGTGTCCAACTTGGCATGACCCAGCAGCACTTGGATCACCCGCACGTCGATATCGCTCTCCAGCAGGTGCGTCGCGAACGAGTGGCGCAGCGTATGCGGCGTGACCCAGCTGCCGAGACCCGCGGCCTCGGCCGCCATGTGGCAGACGCGGTTGAGCTGGCGCACCGTTATCGGCCGCAGCGGGTCCTGACCTGGAAACAGCCAGCCTCTCGACCGGCATTGCAACCACCATGCGCGCAGCAACGAGAGAAGCTGCGGCGACAGCATGGCATGCCGATCCTTGCGGCCTTTGCCCATCTCGACACGGATCAGCATCCGCTTGGAATCGATGTCGCCGACCCGCAGCATGACGACCTCGCCGCCGCGCAGGCCGGCGCCGTAAGCAATGCTGAGCGCGGTCTTGTACTTCAGACCGGGGCCGGGCGCGGCCTCGATCAGCCGGGCGACCTGCTCCGCAGCAAGCACACGCGGCAGCTTGCGTGGATAGTGCGTGCGGGCCAGTTGATGGGCGAGGTCAGCGCGGCCGAGCGTGATGGCGAGGAAGAAGTGCAACGCCGAGGCCTGCGAGTTCATCTTCGGGGGCTGCGCACCCTGCTCGACTTGTGCGAGCTGAAAGCGGCGGATGTCGTCGCCGCTCGCGGTATCGGGGGAGCGGCCGAGAAATCGGGCAAAGGTCTCGATCTGCCGGATATACTCGTGCTGGGTCTTGTCGCTGAAGCTGCGGACCGTCATGTCCGCGATCATGCGGCGGCGAAGATCGCTGATCGGCTTGTCGCTGATCGAAGGCTCCTGTCCTGAGGGGGGAGTGTTGAAACCCCCAATCCTCAGGACGGGACGCCCGCCCCGTCATCCTCTGTCGGTCAGTCGTTGCCCCCGATCCTCGCCACGTGCTCCGCCCCGCGCGCAGCGCCCTCCCGCGCGAGCGGGTTCGTTCCATGATCCTCGGCAGGTGCCTGGGCTGGCTGAGCGCGGCTCGGCTGCAGCGGCCTGGCGCTCAGCACGCGCGGCCCGCGTGCGGCAAGCTATTGGACGCCGATCCGGGGTGCCGGTTCCGTGCCGTTTGACAATCAACCCTCGATGCTGGCATGCAGCGAGACGAGCCGCTCGCTCTACGCCCACGGACATGGCGTCTCAAGCTGGAAACTTCGGCAGCTTGGATCATGGCGGGGGAATTCTGGCTCGACGATCGGCAGTGGACGGCGATCGAACCGCTGTTGCCGAAGCACCAGCGGAGGGCGAAATACCTCACCCAGGCCGCCATCGATGCCAAGCGCCAGGGGCTGGACGATATCGGTTTCCGACGCGAGATGCTCCTCCAGGTGGTGCCCGAGGAAGGCCAGGACGTGCTGCTGGAAGACATCCACTACTACGACGAGCCACCGTTTGACGACGGCAATCACCTCGCCCACGGGGTCGACCTCGCCATCAGCACTAAGGAGAGCGCCGACTACACTGCGATCGTCACCGGCGAGATAGCGTGGCCCGACGTCGGGCCGTTGAGGCTGGCGCTGATCGCCGGGACCAGCCGAGGTTATGGGCCAGACGTAATTGCCTTGGCATTTGAGAAAGGATCCTGAGCGAGATTTTCCGTCGCCGGCAATGGGCCCACCGCGCATGTGTTGGCGTGGATAATCGGCAATTTGAGCAGCAAATCGCCGAGACAGGTCACATAGAGGACGACCAATCCAATCGCTAGAAGCATCAGAAACGGATTGACCTCGCGGGCGACGCGGTCGAGACGGCGCCAGAGCGGTTCCGGTGCGGGCTGGCCTCGCCGGGAACGGTATCGCATCGTCTTTGCGCCCTTGCCCCTTCAAGCCCCCGATCGCGACGGCACAGTCAGTTCGGCGTCGATCTCATCGATCGTCAGACCGCGCGTCTCCATGGCGATGAACAAAAAGGCGAGCGCACCGATTACATACCATGAGGCGAAATAGGCGAACCCGGGAACCAGCGCGTCGAGCGTCACTTGCGGCTTGACGTAGTTGGACGAGCCGGCGATCAGCGCGAGACCGGCCGGGCCGATGAACTTGCCGAGATTGCCGACCCCGTAGACCAGGCCCATGCCGCTGCCGCGCAGCCGCGCCGGCCATAGTTCGCCCATGTACGGTCCGACGATCGAATAGTTGCCGCTACCGAAGAAGCTTTGCAGCAGGATCATTGCAAAGAACATCGACAGCCCGCCGATGAACACGCTGTGCAGATAGCCCGCCATGAACATGAAAAACGCCGCGGTGAGGCAGCTAAAGATGCCCGAAGCCCGGCGCCCCCAGGCATCCGAAATCCACGAGCAGAAAAAGCGCCCGGCAATTGCCGCCAAGCTGATCCAGATTACGAGCTTGGAGGCCTCTGGTGGGGTGATCTTGAGCACCATCACGAACAGCGTCACCTGCCATAAGGCCAGCGCTACCCCGCCGGTTTGCGTCAAACCGGTCAGGCAGCCGGCGATGATGCTGCGCGGGTATTTGAACAGTTCGAGCCAGCGCGTCCGCTTGACCGGCGGAGGAACGGACGGCAACGTGATCTCTCGGGGATCGATCATCAGCGCCCAGGCGAGCGAGCGGCGCGCCTCCTCCAGCCGGCCGCGGCGCAGCAGCCAGTAGGGGGATTCAGGGACAAAAGCGCGGATGTACAGCGTCAACAGGGCGGGCAGCAATCCAACCGCAAACAAGCCCCTCCAGCCGATATACGGCGTCGCAAAGGCTCCCAGCAATGCACCGAGCAGAAAGCCAGCCGGCAGCATCGTCGTGGTCAGCCCGGTAATCCAGCCGCGCTTCTGTGACCCGGTGAATTCCTGCATCAGCGTGATGTCAACCGAATACAGGCCGGTCGTGCCGAAACCGACGATAAATCGGCAGACAAGAAGGTAGATCCATGCACCGTGCGGCGTCAGTGCCATCGCGCCAGTGGCGACCGAGACGTTCAGCACACTGCTGATCAGTGCGGTGCGACGCCCGACCTTGTCGGCCAGCCAGCCGTAAAACAGCGAGCCGAAAGGTGCGCTGACGCCAGAGGCGAGCAAGATGGCCCCCGACTGGCCGTAGGTCAGATGCCAATCGTTCACGATGAACGCCAGGACAAAGCCGATCAGCAGAAAATCGAAGAAATCGAGCATGTCGCCGAGCGTCGCGGCGCCGGCTATCAGCCATTGGTGCTTTGTCAGCTTGGTTTGTTGCTCCAGCAACTGCAGCATGGGTTATCTCCCGCCTAGGCGTGCTCCCCGGAGATGTCGGCGCCGGTGTAATCGGGCATCAGTGCGGTGGCGATGATGCTGACCACCGCGCACAGCGCGATATAGGCGGCGATCACATAGCCCGAACCGTAGGTTGCCAAGAGCGCGGTGGCGATGATCGGCGCCGGACCGCCGGCGGTGAGCGAGGCGAGCTGATAGCCAATCGAGGTCCCGCTATAGCGCAGCCGCGGCGTGAAGCCTTCGGCGATCAGCGCCGCTTGCGGCCCGTACATGATGTCGTGCGGGATAAACGCCAGGATGATGGCGAGGACGATTAGCCCCGGCACCAGCGAGTTCAAGAGCGCGAAGTAGACGAAGCCGTAAATGCCGGTCAGCACCGACCCGATGAGGTATACGCGCTTGCGCCCGAAGCGATCGGACAAGGCGCCCGCGACCGGGATCGAGATAAAGGAGATGAGCCCGGCGCAGATCAGCGAGGTCAACACAAAGTCACGCGACAGGTGCATGACCTGGTTGTTGTAGGTGAAGATGAAGGCCAGGAAGATGTAAGCTGGCGCCTGCTCGGCGGTGCGGGCGAACATCGACAGAAACACCTGCTTGGGCTGGCGCCGCATCACCTCGATAGCCGGCACCCGCTCGACCCGCTCCTCGGCAACGACGCGCTGGAACACCGGGGTCTCGAGAATGCCGAGCCGGATGTAAAGCCCGATCCCTACCATGATGATGCTGAGCCAGAACGGGATGCGCCAACCCCAGGCAAAGAACTGGTCACCGGCGATCGCGCTGCCGATCAGCACCGCCATATTGGCGAGGAGCAGGCCGGCCGGCCCGCCGAGTTGCGGCCATGAGGTGATAAAGCCGCGGTGATTGTTGGTGCGCGCCCACTCCATCGAAAACAGCACCGAGCCGCCCCACTCGCCGCCGACCCCGATGCCCTGGATCATCCGGATGATGGTCAGGATCACCGCACCCCAGATGCCGATCGATGCGTACCCCGGTACAAAGCCGACCGCGAACGTCGCCAGCCCGGTGATCAACAGGGTCGCGATCAGCGCCGCCTTGCGGCCGATCCGGTCGCCGAAATGGCCAAAGATGAACGCGCCGATCGGCCGTCCGACAGCCGACAAAATAGATCGCGAATGCCTCTAGCACACCGATCAGCGGCGCCGATTTCGGGAAGAACAGCTTGCCGAAGACCAGAGGGGTGACGACGCTGTAGAGCAGGAAGTCGTACCACTCGATCGTGGTGCCGACCGTGCTGGCGATCACTGCCTTGCGCAGTTGTGCGCGGTGCTCGGATTCGGACAACGCGCACAACATTACGTCGGTTGCTGCCATGTGGCGCCTCCCTCAGCTTTTTTCCAATCCGTCACGCCATTTCGGGGAGCGCCTCGGTGAAGGTTTCGAGGTTGCCGAGGGTTTCTCTGCCGAATACCAGCGGAATGCAGGCACCGACAGCCACCACCATGACCATCGTGCCGAAAAAGATCGTGGGCGAGGCGGTGTGCGGTTCCAGCAGGAAGGGGGCCAGCACGCCGGCGAAAATCCGCCCGAAGGACTCGCCGAAAAAATGTCCGCGGCCGCGCAACGCGGTGGGAAACTGCTCGGAGAGGTAAACCCGCACGGCCGGGAAGCAGGACAGAACGGTAAAGCCCGTGATCAACGTCCCGACGATAAAGACGCTCGTGGCAGCCGACCCCATCCGATGGGCCAACATCATTAGCAGCAAGCCGGGGATCGCCAGAAGGAACGCGCCCGTGATCGTCCACCGTCTCCCGATGATCTCCATGATGAAGCCATTGAACAGCTTGCCCGGGATGCTTGCGGCAAACACAAGGGTGCTCAATCCGAAACTCAGACTGACGGCGGCGCCCTGATCGACCAGGGCCTTTGGCAGCAGGATCGCGATCAAATAATAGGAGGTGCCGCCGCAGATGCCGCACATGATGCCGACCGCAGTCCAGCGGAACTGACCGGGCGCGAACAGCTTCCAGAACGACGGCAGCGGTTCGGGCAGTCCCTCGCGGCCCGTCCCGAGTTCGGCGACCGACATTGGCGCGACGCGGCTGCCGCATCGCCTGATGATCAGGTTCACCGAGTCGACCGCTTCTTGCTGCCGGCCCCTGCGCAGCAACCAGCGCGGGCTCTCCGGGATCAAAAAATAGATCAGCACCGGGGCGATGAACAAGGTGACGCCACCGGGTAAGCCCACCAGTCGGAAGCCGTTCGGGTGATCGGCCAGCACATAACCGACAAACGGCAGCAGAGTGAACGCGCTCGCCAGCATGACCTCATAGATCGCGGCGTAGGTGCGCCGGTGCTGCGCCGGCATCAGTTCGGCAGCGATCGGAAATGGCGCCGAGATCGTGAAGCCGAGCCCCACCCCGGTGATCAGGCGCAGGATCAGCAACTGCTCGAAATTTTGCGCCAATAGGATCAGCAAGGTGCACGCCGTACTGACAATCACGCCGGTCTGCATCACCGCAACGCGGCTGATGCGGTCGGACATCGCCGCCGCGGAGAACCCGCCAAGCACCACGACGAAGGTGGGCCAGACGGCCAGGGAACGAACCTCCTCGGGGCTGAGATGCAGCGGCCCTTTGGCGAGCACCAGCAGCGAACCCGAAAGTGCCAGATCGTAGCCCTCGATAAAGCCGACAAAGCCGAGGACAACGATCAGCACCACGTGATAGCCGGCGAACGGGATGCTATCGAGCTTCCTTCCCAGCACATGGCTCGGACTGATTGCCAATGTGCGGGTGGCTGGGTTCATCGCCATCGCGCTTCCTCCCTCTTCGGCCCGCCGGTCACACCGTTGCGTGGCGACTCTCAAACCGTGCCGGTTAGGCAGTCGTGTTCGCCTGGGGTGCCTCAGTCTTCTTGGCGGACTCTATTGACGGAGGCTATCACTGGCCGTATTGGCGAATCTTTCCCCTGGGTGAATAACCTTTGTGAAGGCAAAAGTGGTGTTTATTAGGAACTCTATGGCCGCTCCCAATGGCCGCTGCCGCCCGCGCGGCGGACCCCGCGTGCCGCTGTCACGCGCTGGCCGGGGTCTTTGCCATATTGCCAGCGAACTGCAATGGAATGCCTCCGTGCCTCCTCTTGAAGCTGTCCATCGCAGGATCCTCGTCCGGCACCTTGCCGATTTTCCCGTGGGCGGTTTTGCCTTTGTGATGGCAACCGGAATCATTTCAATTGCCGCCGCGCAATTGGGCCATTCGCAGCTTTCACGACTATTGTTTCTGCTCAACCTGGTCGCGTTTCCGGCGTTGTGGCTGTTGACCTTGCTTCGCTTGGTCCATTTCCCTCTGGCCTGCCTTGCGGACCTGCATGATCACCAGCGCGGCCCAAGCTTGTTGACCGTTGTTGCCGGCACTAGCGTGCTTGGCACTCAAATCTCGCTGCTGACGCCCTATCAAAGTCTGGCCGCCGCCCTCTGGCTCGGAGGTTTGGGATTGTGGGCAGGCATCACTTACGCTCTATTTACTGCGGCGACGATGCGGCCGGTAAAACCCCCGCCCCACGTTAGCCTTGACGGTACCTGGCTGTTGGTGGTGGTTGCGCCGGAATCTCTGGCGATCCTGGGAACTCACGTTGCAGGGGTATTTGCGAAGGCGGCGATGGCCGACGCCGCGGCCTTGTGTCTGTTTCTGTTGGGCAGTTTTTTCTACCTGATCATCGTCACGCTCATTCTGTATCGCTGGCTCTTCGAGCCGATGCGCCCCGACCAATTGACACCCTCCTACTGGGTCAATATGGGCGCGGCCGCCATTACCGCGCTCGCCGGCTCGCGGCTTGTGTCGGTGGTCAGCACCAACCTGGCGCTGGCCGACATTCGCGGCCTTATTCTCGGAGAGACGATACTATTTTGGACGGTCGCGACGTGGTGGATACCACTCCTTCTTGCTGTCACGATCTGGCGCCATCTCGTCGCCGGCGTCCCACTTTCCTATCGGCTGGAGTATTGGTCCGCAGTATTCCCGGTCGGCATGTATACCGCGGCAAGTTGGACGTTGTCGCACGCGGTCGGAGCCGATTCTCTGCTCGTCATTTCCCGCATTTTCACCTGGATAGCCGTTACCGCGTGGAGCGTCACGTTTATTGGCATGATGCTGCATTTAGCCGCTTTGGTGCGACAGCGAGGCAAATCGTGGTAATGCACCTGGATGATTGAGGGCAGACAGCAGTAGATTTGTCAGGTCCGTGCCAACATCTCGGCGAGGTGTAAGCGGCTCAGGTAGGTTCTTTCGAAATCGGCCAGTCCTGCGAGGCCTTCGAGGTCCTTGATAATCACCTTTCGCTTCTCAATTACGACGAGATCGCCTTCGCGGAGCTGTCGTAATGCGTGGTTGACTCGGGGCAGGCTGAGGCTGAGTGCGTCGCCAATCAGTTCCTGCGTTAGCGGCAGCTGGTAGGAACGTTCATCCGCCAGCCCGATGGCTTGCAGCCTCGTCAGCAGCTCGAGCAGCAGATGCGCGACACGTTCGAGAGCCGATCGGCGGCCCACGTCGATCAAGTGCTCGGCAGACATCGCCGCTTCGCATGAGAACGACCAAAAAATCTTTGCCGCTAGTCGGGGATGCGCGTCAAATAAGCTAAAGACTTGCGCAAACGGAATAGCCGAGACCACGGTCTCCGAGAGCGCGGCGACAGAGTATAGCGCTCTGTCGAAGAAGCATCCCGGAAAGCCGATGAAATCGCCGGGAAAGATGATGTTCAAGACTTGCCGGCGACCGTCGCGAAGGACCCGGTAGCGCATCGCCGAGCCCTCGATCAGCACCAGCAAGCCGTCGTATTTCCGACCTTCGGTGATGATGTCCCGCTTGCGCGCCACCACCCGGGTCGCAGATTGGAGAGCGCGCAGCACGGCGATCTCCTCCGGCGACAGCGGCACCCATTGCCTTAGCTTACGCGTCAGGGGGTCGGTGGGGGTGGGCGTCGAAGTGCCTGGCGGCTGTAGCCTCATATGCCCAATCAGCGACTGTTTCACCTCGAATCCACGAGGCTACGGGGCGCCTTGCCGCCTGTCAAACTAACCCCGGGGCCCGTATTGGGTGGCGCGTTCCACGACCTGGCGCATTGTCCCAGCAATTCGCCTTGCGGCTCATCGATTGGATGATGGCGGCGGCCTGCAGGAGATCGCGATAGCCGCCGGCGGCGTACTGACTGCCGCGGTCGGAATGATGGATGAGACCCGTTCCCGGGCGCCGCCGCTGGATCGCCATGGTGAGCGCGGCGATGGTAAGTTCGGCGCGCATGTGGTCGCGCATTGCCCAGCCGACCACCTTGCGGGTGAACAGATCGAGGATCACGGCCAGGTAGAGCCAGCCCTCGCCGGTCGGGATGTAGGTAATATCAGCTAACCAGACCCCGGCTTTCGCTTTCGCCGGGGCAGGCTCTGGTTGGACCGCTCGGCGACAAAATTCTGGTCCAGCAGGTTTGTCGCCACTGGCAGGGAATGCTTGCTGTCGGTCGTGCACACCCGGTAGCGGCGTGGTGCCCGAGCCCGGATTCCGTGCCGGCGCATCACCCGCTCGACTCGCTTGCGGCTGACGATATGGCCCTCGGCGCGCCGCTCGGCATGGATGCGCGGCGCCCCATATCGTTCGCGGTGGTGGGCGTGAACCCGCTGAATGTCGACCAGCAGCCCACGGTTGGCGATCTTGCGCGCGCTTTCCGGCCGAGACTGTCAATCGGCGCCGAAGCGGGACCCGGGATCAGCGTCCAATTGAGACCCACACCGGCGGTTGAGTAGCGGCAATTTGGCGATCGTCAGCTGGTACTTGATCGAGCGCGCCTGCTTTTCGGCGATCTCAGCGGCGAGTAGGTCGCCGACGATGCGCGGCGGCTCGTGCCGGCGCTTGATGCCGGTCGACATCACCTCGTCGTAGGCCGCTCGCATGCCGAACAGCTTGAGCTTGGCCATCAGTTCGACGCTGCGCTCCATCAGCCGGCCCGGCGCAGACGGTCATAGCGGGCGCAATCGGCGCTCGGCGCCACCCGCAGGCGCAGCGCCTCCGGCGCCACGATCGTCGCGGCCGGCGGCGGACCGCGCCGCCACCTGGGCATCGACGGTCTGCCCAACGGTTGACACCCGCGCATAGCGGTAGATTATCGGCGCGATTCTGCATCGGAATTGTGCAACGGGAAAACGCAATCGGATCAGCAGTCTGATTTCTGCACACCGCTACCGAGCCGCTTCCCTTCAAATTTCCGTCTTGAATTCGTTGGCCGAGCGGAAGTTTATCTTTCCTTGCGCGGCGCGCCGTCGCGTTCACGGGAGGGCGGAATGGACACCACCCTGACCTTGGTCGATCTAGCCGGTTCGATCGCCCTGCTGCTGTGGGGCGTGCACATGGTGCAGAGCGGTATCCAGCGCGCCTTTGGCCCTCATCTACGCCGTTCCCTTGGGCGCACGCTTGGTGGTCGCCTTCGGGCCTTTGCGGCTGGCCTCGGCGTCACTGCCGTCTTGCAGAGCAGCACAGCGACCGGGTTGATGGCGGCGGGCTTTGCCGCCGGGGGACTGGTGGATTTGGTGCCCGCGCTCGCCGTCATGCTCGGTGCGAATGTTGGCACGACCCTGATCGTGCAGCTCTTGTCGTTCAACATCGGCCGCGTCGCACCTCTTTTCGTGCTCGTCGGCGTGATCCTGTTCCGTCGTAGTTTCGTGTCGCGCACGCGCGATCTCGGCCGTGTGGCGATTGGGCTCGGGCTGATGCTGTTCGCATTGCAGCAGCTTCTTTCGCTGATCAACCCTTACGAGGATGCGCCGAGCCTGCGTGTCTTGATGGGTGCGATTGCGACCAATCCAATCATTGACGTGATCCTGGCTGCGGCATTGACCTGGGCGGCCCATTCGAGCGTCGCTACGGTGCTCCTCACTGTATCGCTCGCGGCCAAGGGCGTGGTGCCGCCGCACGCGGCGTTCGCCCTGGTACTCGGGGCCAATCTCGGATCGGCCTTGAATCCGCTGCTCGAAGGTGCAGCTGGCGGTGATCCCACGGCGAAGCGCGTACCGGCCGGCAATTTGCTAAACCGCCTTGTTGGCGTCGCGTTCGGCTTAGCGCTGCTCAATTGGATTGGGCCTCTGATGGTCACGACCGAACCAGATGCGGCGCGCGCCGTCGCCGATTTTCATACTGTCTTCAACCTGATCATGGCGGCGCTTTTCCTGCCGCTGCTCGGGCCGTTCGCCCGGTTGCTCGTATGGCTGCTGCCGGCACGCCTGGCGCCGACCGACCCATCGCGGCCGGTCTATCTCAACGAGGCGGCACGTGAGATGCCCGCAGTAGCGCTGGCTGGCGCCGCGCGCGAAGCATTGCGCATGGCCGACGTGCTCGAAGCCATGCTGCGCGGAGCGCTCGACGCGATCGATCGCGGCGACCGCAACCGCATGATCGCGGCAAAGGACTTGGATGACGTGCTCGATCACCTCAACCGGGCGATTAAAGTCTATTTGACCGCACTCGATCCCGACTCGCTCGACGACGCGGACAGCCGCCGTCTGGCAGAAATTCTCGCCTTTATCACCAATTTTGAACACGCCGGCGACATCGTTGAGAAGGGATTGATGGCGATCGCCGCCAAGCGGCTAAAGCGCGGGCTTGCGTTCTCGACCGAAGGCCAGGCGGAAATCCGCAGCATGCTCGAACGGCTGGCCGGCAACGTCCACACCGCGGCGGCGGTGTTCATGACCGACGACGCGCGCGCCGCCCGCGACCTCCTTGGTGAAAAGGAGGTCTTCCGCGATCTCGAAGCGCGGGCGACCGAAGCCCATTTCGCCCGCATCCGGGCCGGCCGGGTGGAAAGCGTCGAGACCAGCGCCTTGCATCTCGACGTGTTGCGCGATCTCAAGCGTATCAACGCTCACATCTCGGCCGCGGCTTATCCCGTACTGGAAAAGCTCGGTGAGCTGCTGCCCAGCCGTCTGCGCCGCGATACCGACGCGGAAGATGAACTCCGGGGAAGCGCAGCGGAGTTGCCCGACCGGTAGTCGCACAAAGCGCCGTTCTGAAAGTCTTGGCCCGTGCAGAAATTGCGAGGACCGTGTGGAAAGAATTGCGGCAGCGGGCGACCACTCGTTGAGCGTCAGTGTTGAAGCCCGTCTCGATCGAACCCGCGGCGTCAGCTTGCCCCACCGGCAGCCTGTGCCTCCATCCATCCTCGAACGGCCGCGGTCGCCGCGCCAACGCCGACGGCATTGAGGCGCGGCGGAGTTACCGTGAATCTCGCTCGGTCAGCGCCAGTTGGGCGGCGGGATGAAACCGCCGAATTCGCGCTCGACCATACCGGCAAATGCGATTGTCGTCTTGTCGTCGAGAAAGCCGCCGATGATCTGGACGCCGATTGGCAGGCCGTGTTCGTCATGGCCGATTGGCGTCACTGTCGCCGGCAGACCGGTCAATGTGGCGATCGCACACCACGCGATCTGATATTCGTACGGCACCTTCTTGCCGTCGATGTCAATCTCGCGGTTGCCCCGCGGCTCCGACTGGTCCTGCAAAAAGGCCACGGTCGGCATCGGCGGGCACAGCAGCACATCGATGTCTCGGAACAGCGCCTGCCATCGCGCCCGCAGACCGCTGCGCACCTGGGTCGCCCGAATCCACTCCGGGTGGGAGATTGTCCACCCGCGCAGGCCATAGGCGCGCAGGCTCTGGTCCTCGGGCGACAGGATTTGGGCTTCGGCAGCGTACTTGACCCGCTCATCCGGCGAGAGGTCGCGGCTGAAGAAGGCAGTCAGCAATTCGGCGTAATTGCGGGTTGTGCGGGCGAGGTTCGGCTGGTTTGGGTTATTGCGGCTCACCTGGCACCCGGCTTTCGCCAGATCGCCGGCAAGCGCATCGAGCGCCGCGCGCACGCTGCTTGCGGTCGGGCACAGCGGGTGATCGTCGAGAACCAGAACGCGAAAATCGGCGAGCTTGTCATGGCGCGGCGGCGGCAGAGCGAGCTTGTAACCGATGCCCTGCCACATTTCGTCGGGCCCGGCGATCACGTCCAGTTCAAGCCCAAGGTCAGCCGCGCTGCGCGCCATCGGGCCATCCACCGACATGTCTCCAACGACCGGGATCGGCGGCGTCTCGGGGTAGCCGGAACCGCGCTGCGGCACCAGGTCGAGGCTCGGCTTGTGCGCACACACACCGCAAAAATGCGCCGGCGCGCGCAGCGAGCCGCCGATGTCCGAACCGAGTTCTAAGGGCACATAGCCCGCCGCCAGCGCTGCGGCCGCACCGCCCGACGAGCCGCCGGGGGTGCGGGTCAGATCCCACGGGTTGTTGGTTGTGCCGTAGACCTTATTGTAACTCTGCCAGTCGCTCAGCCCTCGCGGCACGTTGGTTTTTCCGAGGATGATCGCACCGGCGGCCTTCAATCGCTGCACGGCAGCCGCATCGAACTCGGGCTTCCAATCCTTAAATTTCTCATAGCCCCAGCAGGTCGGCAGACCCCCGACGTTGTATTGCTCCTTGACGGTCATCGGCAGGCCGAGCAGCGGCCTCTTCTCGCCCTTCGCCAGGGCGTCGTCCGCCGCCTTTGCCGCGGCGCGGGCGCGCTCGAAATCGCGCACGACGACGGCGTTGATCTTCCCGTCGAGCGCCTCGATGCGGGCGATCGCGGCATCGGTCAGCTCGCGCGCCGAAACCTTGCGCGCCGCCAGCGCATCTCGCAGCTCGATCGCGCTGCGGTACGGCGCGGCGGGAGGTGCGGCAGCGGCGCCCAAAGCAGCGGCCGATGCGGTCATCGCCGTCGCGCCCGCCAGCAACGCCCGGCGCGTCAGATCGCTCGACATCCCCACCCCGCGCTTATAGTTCGGGCGCTGAAACCTCGGCTTTTTATCGCACTACGGCGTTCAGTGCACCGCGGTGTTTCCGCTCGCGGCGCCGATCTGCATCAATTGGGGTCAGGATCGATCTATGAGGCATTCCTAACAGAATAGTAAGTATCTCGCGAAGCAGAGGCCGATAGGATATAATGCTGGCCAACACGAGCCGCAAAAAAAAGAACACGGTTTCTATTGTGCAACTACAATCTCCAACGATGGGAAACCGCGGCAGGCGTCCCGGCGCCATCCGCATGGCGCGGCTTCGCGAGCGCCGGCAACGCGGTTACCGGGTTTTCCAGATCGAGGTTTGCGACCGCGACATCGCCAGCTTGATCGCTCGCGGCCTGCTCGACCGTCTGCGCCGCGACGACCCCGACGCCGTGGAGCGCGCCCTCGGCGCGCTGCTCGACCGGATCGCCACCTGACGCGTCACCCAAACGTAATAGCGACGGCCACGCGATACGCATAAAGCCGCCGAGAACAGGGAGCAACGACATGACCGACAGCCTTTATACCCCGGCCCTGGCCGAGGCGATCTGCACCCGAATGGCCGAGGGCGAGAGCTTGCGGGCCATTTGCCGAGACGCCGGCATGCCGAGCGAGGGCACGGTCCGGGGCTGGGTCCGCGAAGACCGCGACAATTTCAACGTGCGCTACCGCGAGGCCAGAGCATTGCAGCTGGAGTTCTGGGCGGACGAGATCGTTGACCTCGCGGACCGTGGCGACCTCGATCCGCGCGACAGGCAAGTGCGCATCGACACCCGCAAGTGGCTCATGTCCAAGCTGGCGCCACGGCGGTACGGCGACCGGCTGCTCCACGCCGGCGACCCGGAGAACCCGCTGCGCGTCCTGCACGAGTCGGTCAACCTCGACAGGCTGAACGACGCGGAGTTGGACGCGCTGGAAAAGTTCGCCCAGGCTCGGATCGAGGCGATGCAAGGCCAACCGAAAGGGCGATAGGCCGTGCTGTTCAACCTCGCACGCGCCCTCGGCTCCTTGACGGCATCGCCCATCGCGACGGCGCTCGACCAGGCGCGTCGGCAGGCTCGGCGGCTGGAGGCCGGCGGCGCTGCGGCCTCTGGTCGTGTCGGCGACAGTACCGGCGGCGGCGACTTCGCGCTACCGGCGGACATCGACCCGGTGGCCGTGGCGACGGCGATTGAAGCGAAACTGCGTGCTGGCCGAGGTCCGGCATGCGACCGGGGCGACGGCGCGCCCGCTGCCCTTCAACGCACGGCGGACGGCAGCATCGTCGTACCTCGGGCTTACGTTCAGCGCCTCGGTGGCGGCTCAGTCGATCGCGGTCGGCGCACTCTACACCGCATTATTAGCGATATTCGGGCTCGCCGAGTGCTGAGTAGTAACCGTAGGGCGAGGCCGGGTTGACCGGCACGAACTCGCCCTCGGCGTAGTATTCGCGGGTCGTCGCGTTCGTTGCATCGCGCGCCTGGCAGATGCGCGAGCCGCACCAGAGATAGGCGGTCGTGACGGCACTGCCGCCCGCCGGCGTGCTCGAAATCGCGGTGCGCCGGCCGAGCCCGTCGTACGCAAACGCGGTCGCCTTCCCCGGCATCCCTGGATAGAGGATGCCGACGAGCCGGTTCTCAGCGTCCCAGGTGTAGGAGCGCACACCGTCCGACAGCAGGTTGCCGTCGGCGTCCCAGGTCAAGGCCTGGCCCGACAGGTTGGTCAGCTGATTGAGATTGTTGTATGTCGCGCTCTGCGTCCCGGTCGGCGGGTAGACGGTCGCCGCGTCGCTCGACTCGGTGATGCCGGTGATGAAGTTCTCCGGCGTCGTCGTGAACGTGAAGTCGGAGAACTGCCCAGCGGCGAGACCAGTGTTGGAAATGCTGGCGAGCCGCCGGTCGCCGGTGTTCGGTAGATAGCCCCAATTCGTCGCGAGCGTCGAGGGGCTCGGCAGATTGCGCGCGGCGATCTGCCCGGTCTGCCCGAGATAGGCGAGCGCGAAGGCGCCGAGGTCGCTGGTGTGGCTCGTGAGCCGCCCGATCTGGTCGTAGCCAAAATTCTCTGCCGCCCCGGCACCGGCGAGATTGCGCGAGGCGAGGCGCCCGAGCGGGTTTACCGATCCGGCAGAATCTCAAAAGGTACATTTGAGAAATCGACCGCCGTGGTGTCTTCTGCGATTGCAGCACCTTCCAACATCTTGATAATTCCTTTGTCGCTGAACAGTAAGAACACCATCGGGTTATTAAGGCTACAGATCTTGGCAAATACATTTTTAACCACTCTGCTTGTAACAAGGATTTGCGACGGCGAAGGTTTGAGATACGTGTAAAAACCCGCCCCGGTGTTCTCGCGTCTCAAGACTGTGACGGCGCCCACCTGCGACCTTATTGCGGCCGCGTCCGACCGATTCCGGTCAGCCATGGCGTTTAAAACAGCCTCTTCTAATGTGGTTAAGCGCATAGCGTGACCTACACCTTCCCCGTGTTGAACCCTACGGAATGTATGCTGTTCCGACGCGAGGAATTCCGTTGACGTAGCTTCCGGTGACCGTAACATCGGACCCACCAACGTTCACAACCGTATCATAGGTTCCTGAGCCAGTGCCTGGCCGTTGTTGAATCACGGCTTGCTGAATCGCGTCGTATGCGGCCTCTTGACCGCCGTACTGCTGGACAACAGGAGCGAGATTGTGCTCCGGGTTGTCGAAGATATGATGCAGCTTGTTACCGTCTGGGGCTGGTGGTTGAGGCGCTTCCGCGGCGCTTGGGTCGGAGGGGCTCGGATCAGGCGGTGCGGAAGCGGCTGGATTCGGATTTGTTGAGGCGTTTGACGCAGGTGGGCAATTCGGCGGATTGGGCGGGAAAAAGAGGTTTTCAAGTGCACTACCCAACTCAGCGCCGCGAAGCGCTCCAGGGAGAGCACCTACTCCGCCCTCCGGCGCAGTTCCTACGGCACCGAGGGCTGCGCCGATCACTCCGCCAACCAGTGCCCCTCTCCACCCGAGGCCAGACGGATCCCAGAGAGCGACCGGCTCGCCTTTTACATAGCGGTATAGGTTCGCGGCCGGATCGCTCGGTTCGCCGATGGGGTCGCGGGACAGCCACCGTCCGGCCACGGGGTCATAGGCGCGGTATTGCGTCAGGTAGAGGCCGCTGTCGGCGTTATAGAACATGCCGGCGTAGGTGAAATCGGTCAGCGGCGCGGTGGCTTGCAACGGCTGGCCGTAGGGGTCGTAGGCGTACGCCGGGGCGCTCGACGTGCTGGCGAAGACGCGGCGCGCGGTGCCGAGCTGGTCGGGGCCGTAATAGTAGGGTTGGGCCGGCGAGCCGGGGACGTACTCGCCCTCGGCGTAGTATTCCCGGGTCGTCGCGTTGCCGGCATCGCGCGCCTGGCAGATCCGCGAGCCGCACCACAGATACGAGGTCGTCACCCCGGCGATGCTGGTGATCGCGGTGCGCCGGCTGAGACCGTCATACGCGAAACTCGTCTGCTCGCCCGGACGCGCCGGGTAGGTGATCGCGACGAGGCGGTTTTCGGCGTCCCAGGCATAGCTGCGCGTGCCGTCCGACAGCAATTCGCCGTCGGCGTCCCAGGTGAGCGCCTGCCCCGACAGGTTGGTCAATTGGTTGAGATTGTTGTAGCTCGCGGTCTGCGCCCCGGTCGGCGGGTAGACGGTCGCGGCGTCGCTGCTTTCCGTGATGCCGGTGATAAAGTTCTCCGCTGTCGTCGCGAATGTGAAGTTGGAGAACTGGCCGGCTGCGAGGCCGGTATTGGCGATGCTCGCCAGCCGCCGGTCGCCGGAATTGGGCAGGTAACCCCAGCTGGTCGACAAGGTCGAGGGGCTCGGCAGGTTGCGCTGGGCGATCTGCCCGGTCTGCCCGAGATAGGCGAGCGAGAACGCGCCGAGATCGTCCGTGTTACTCGTGAGCCGGCCGATTGCGTCGTAGCCGAAGCTCTCCGCCCCGGCGCCTGCGACGGTGCGCGACGCGAGGCGCCCGAGCGCGTCATAGGCATAGGCGATGGCGCTGCTCGCCAGCGGCGGTGTCTCCTGTTTCAGCTTGAGCGCGCCGAGCGTGCCGATCGGCACATAGCTGTACTGCGTCGTGCCGGTGCCGTCGGTCATCGAGGTGCGGCGCGGGAAGTACGGGTCGTAGGCGAAAGAGACGTTCGGGGTCGGGTTGACCGGGTTCAGATAGGTGATGCCCGCGAGCCGGTTGTCTTCGGCAAACCTGCACCGTATGGCCAAACATTCAGCGCCTCATCAGTTCGCTTAGCTCTTTCGCAAAGCTGAGATAACGAAGGGCGGCCGGATCGCTCCGTTCACCGATCGTATGCAATCGTGTGGCAATAGCTGTCTCGGCTTCCTCGATCTCGTTAAGTAACCACAACCCGATTGGGATGCGATAATGCAGCTGTTCTGCCATTCCGAAACGCAATGTCTGCATCTTTTTTATCATGGTTCGCAGATCAGCTATTTTTTTCATGAATGGCAATCCATACATCTTTATTGATTCGCAGAGCCGATCGGCTACTTCTTCGTTGGATGCCGACTCCGCGAACGTGTATGCCAGGTATCGGCGAGCCGGCGACAGATAGCCAACATTTCCAGCTATGGTCGGGGGGATCAAGTCGTCGAAAGCATCTCCGGTCAGCTCAGCGACCAGCCGCTCAATCCGCTGATTCCTCACTCCGACTACCGGGTTTATCTCCAGGGCGTCGCTTCGTCCGCGAGTGGCCGTGTTGAGACCAATCCAACCGATCACCTCATCCAATATCGGACATGAAAAAATACCCGCTCTTCGCTTTTGAAAACCAAACACAACAAGTCGATCCTGGACAAGCTTGAACGCCATTTTTCTCATTGAGACGACGGTCATTATCCCACCTATTAAATCACCCGCCAGGGCCGGGAAGAGTTATTACGCGGACAGGAGTCGGCGGCAACGCGACTCCTGGTGTCAAGCCGGCACGCGCAGCGTTGGCGCCTGCGGGGACGGAGCCACCCTGTTCAATCAGCGGATACGCGACTCTCTGATTGGGGGTTAGTGTCCCTCCACCAGTCTTCACCTCGACAAATTCCTGACTGCCATCCGCATTTTGTATAAGAAGATCGGGTCGTGCACGAACCCCACCGGCATCAACAGTTATTTCACTTCCTAATACTTGTCCGCCTTCCGACTCGATCTGATCGATGGCCGCCGCGACGCCCCGTTGACCCTGCAGAACCGGACCAACGCCCCCACCAACGCTCTCCGCGGTTGCGATGGCGTCCTCTGCGACAGCAATACCTGCATCTTCCGCACCGGCAAGAGCGATCGCTGCGACATTCGCCGCATTCAGGAGCGGCGCCCAAGGGCTTTCTGGCTGAGGGGTGTCGCACGGCCCCGGAGCATTTGCTGGCTGCGGCGTCAGAAGATACGCAAGACCGACGAGGATCGGGATTGCGACCTGCCATTGACCGCCCCGGGCATCAGCAATTGAGACAGGATTGGCGCCCGCGTAACGATACAGGTTTCCAACAGGGTCGGTTCTCTCCGCTAGCGGGTCGCGGGACAGCCACCGTCCGGCCACGGGGTCATAGGCGCGGTATTGCGTCAGGTAGAGGCCGCTGTCGGCGTTATAGAACATGCCGGCGTAGGTGAAATCGGTCAGCGGCGCGGTGGCTTGCA
>Ga0209579_10001083_pt1 | contig 23236 bp, 24 predicted proteins | sample Coa_R1_2_FD_187152 | JGI IMG/M metagenome (GOLD analysis project Ga0209579, IMG submission 187152) | Surface soil microbial communities from Centralia Pennsylvania, which are recovering from an underground coalmine fire - Coalmine... | ecosystem: Environmental > Terrestrial > Soil >... | reverse complement strand
GGCGGCGTAGATGCGGCGTTCGTGTCCCCAGATGCCGATCAGCAGGGCCATGGGGATGAGCATGATTTCCCAGAAGAGGAAGAACAGGAACAGGTCGAGGGAGAGGAAGACGCCGACGACGCCGACTTCAAGCATGAGCAGCGCAACGAAGAATTCCTTGACGCGGTGGTGAATGCTGTTCCAGGACGCGAGGATGGAGATGGGCGTGAGGAAGGTGGTGAGAATCACCAGGAACATGCTGAGGCCGTCCACTCCCATGTGGTAATGGATGGGCGGGGAAGTGATCCAGGGGATGTTGAGTTCGAGGCGGTAGCCGGAAGAGCCGAGCGGCACGCCGGGGATCAGGAGCAGGGAAAGTAGAAATTCAAAGGTGCCGACGACGACGGCCATGCGACGAATCCAGGCATGGTCATCGGCGCGGAGAATCATCAGCGCCAGCGCGCCGAGGGCCGGGAAGAACACCAGCACGGTAAGCAGGTGAGCGCCGGGGGTCATCGAGTCACCGTCATTCTGATGAGCATGCCAAACATGGGCCGAATATTGGGCCAGAAGAGAATGGCGATGATGGCCAGCGCTCCGACGACGACCCAGACGGCATAGCTGCGCGCGTTACCGGACTGAGTGTGGCGGACGGTGTCGCCCACCGAAGCGGCGCCGTGAGCGATGCCGTTGACGGTGCCGTCGATGGCTTCAACGTCCACAACTTTCCAGAGCACGTTTTCGGAAAGCCAGACCAGGGGGCGAACGACGGCGGCGGAGTAAAGTTCGTCCACGTAATATTTGTTGTAAAGAGTGGTGTAAATACCTTTGAGCGATTTGGCAAGCTGCTCGGGTTTGCCGGGCTGCCGGAGGTACAGCCAGAAGGCGGCGAGGAAGCCGGCGGTAGCCGTGACGACGGCGACAATTGCGAGGGTCCATTCGAGACTGTGTGCGGCGGCTTCGCTGAGGCCGACAGGTTCCTGCGCATGGAAGACGGGCGACAGGAAGTTGGCAAAATAATCGGGGCCGCCGAAAAACGCGGGCAGGGCAAACCATCCGCCGAAGATGGAGAGCACGGCGAGAACGACCAGCGGGCCCAGCATGCTCCACGGCGATTCATGTACGTGGACGTGGTGCTCGTCGTAGCGCTGTTTGCCGTGGAAGGTGAGGAAGATCAAGCGAAACATATAGAACGAGGTGAGTAGGGCGGTGAGCAGACCAAAGGCGTAAAGAATGTGGCCGCCACTTCCGGCCTCGGTGTAGTCATCAAAGAGAATCTCGTCCTTCGAAAAGAAGCCCGCGAACAGTGGAGCGCCGGAGATGGCCAGAGTGGCGACAAGCATGGTCCAGTAAGTGACTTTGATTTTCTTGCTCAGGCCGCCCATGTGACGCATGTCCTGTTCGCCGCCCATGGCGTGAATCACAGAGCCGGCGGCGAGGAAGAGCAGCGCTTTGAAGAAGGCATGGGTCATGAGGTGGAAAATGCCGGCGGAGAACGCGCCTACGCCGCAGGCCAGGAACATGTAGCCGAGTTGGCTGACAGTGGAGTAGGCGAGGACGCGCTTGATATCGGTCTGAACAAGGCCGATGGTGGCGGCGAAAAAGGCCGTGGCGCAGCCGATGACGGCGACAACCACCAGAGCGGTTTCAGAGTTCTCAAACAAAAGATGCGAGCGGGCCACAACGTACACGCCAGCGGTAACCATGGTCGCGGCATGGATCAGGGCGCTAACGGGCGTGGGGCCTTCCATAGCGTCGGGCAGCCAGACGTACAGCGGAAGCTGGGCAGATTTGCCGGTGGCTCCCATGAAGAGCAGCAGCGAGGCGATGGTGAAGGTGCCGAAGACGCCCCAGGCTTCATGGGGCATTCCGGAACTGCGCACGGCCGCGAAGAGCTGCGAAAAATCGAGGGTGTGGAAGGTGCGGAAGAGCAGGAACATGCCGAGCATGAAGCCGAAGTCGCCGATGCGGTTGACGATAAAGGCCTTCTTGCCGGCGTCGGAAGCAGACTTTCTCAGGAAATAGAAACCAATGAGCAGGTAGCTGGCGAGGCCTACGCCTTCCCATCCGACAAAGAGCAGCACATAGTTGGCGGCGAGCACCAGAACCAGCATGAAGAACATGAACAGATTGAGGTAGCTGAAGAAGCGGTAGTAGCCGCCTTCGTGGGCCATGTAGCCGGTGGAATAGATGTGGATGAGGAAGCCGACGCCAGTGACTACGAGGACCATGACGACGGTGAGCTGGTCCATCTGCAGGTCGAAGCCCGCTCGGAAATTGCCGGCGACGATCCAGTCGAAAAACTCTTTGCGAAACACCTGACCGGTGGGCGCGACGAAGGTAATGAATTCGCGTACGGCTTCGACGGCGCAAACGAACGAAAGGCCTGTGGAGCCGAGCGCGACGGTGTTCACAATTTTATTAGGCCACTTAAGGCCGAAAAGGCCGTTGATGGCCGCACCGAGGAGCGGCAAGAGCGGGATGATCCAAAGATGATCGAGGATGGGCATTAGAGAGCAGATCCCTCGCTTCGCTCGGGATGACAGACTTTTGCAGACGCTGGGATAGAGTTCGTAAGCATAGAGTCTAGAGTTTGAGCAGGTCCGCGCGCTCGACGTTGAGCGACTGCCGGTTGCGCGCCGTAAGAATGATAATGCCGAGCCCGACAGCAGCTTCCGCCGCCGCGACTACGATGACAAAAAGAACAAAGATCTGGCCGTCCAGCTTACCGCTGGCCTGACTAAAAGCCACGAAGGCGAGATTTACGGCGTTCAGCATGAGCTCAATGGACATGAAGATGGTGATGATGTTGCGGCGAAAGACAAAGGCGACGGCGCCGAGCCCGAAGAGAATCGCGCTGAGGATCAGGTAATACTGCGTCGGGACCATGTCAGCTCTTCTCCCGTTGCGCCAGAACGAGCGCGCCCATGATGGCGACAAGGATCAGGAACGAAGTGAGCTCGAAGGGATACACGAAGGTGGTGAAGAGCTGGGTCGAAAGACTCGAGGTGTTGGCAAGAGCCCCGGGGCTGGTGGGATCCGCGATGGCACCGCCATGGCGAACCATGGCGGCGGCGAGGAGTCCGGTGAGCGCGAGAGCCAGCGGCAGTCCGGCGAATTTGGCGATCTTGGAGAAATTGGTGCGTTCTTCTTCGCCGGCGTTGAGGAGCATGATGACGAAGACGAACAACACCATGATGGCGCCACCGTACACGATGATCTGGACGGCGGCCACGAATTCAGCGCCCATCAGCAGGTACAGGCCGGCAAGCGCGACCATGACGACGATCAGAGAAAGCGCGCTGTGAATGGGATGCTTCTGCAAGATGAGGCTGAGCGCACCAATGATGGCCACAGCGCCGAGCAGGAAGAAGATGAGAAGGGGAGCGCTCATTTGCCGCTCCGGTAGAGAACGAAAGCCGCGGTGACGATAACGTTGACGATAGAGACGGGAAGCAACAGCTTCCAACCGATGTTCATGAGCTGGTCATAGCGAAAGCGGGGCAGCGTGCCGCGCGCCCAGACGTAAAAGAACAGGAAAAAGAAGACTTTTGCCAGGAACCAGAAAGGCGCCTGAATGAATTCGTTGACGGCGGGAAAGACGATGAGAACAGCGCCGAGAATGGTGACCACCGTGCCGATCACGGGAAGAACCATTCGGCCCCAGATGGTTTCGTACTTGACGCCGTCGTAGATGACCCATAGGCCGGACGGAATGAGGATCAGGCTGGGCAGGTAATGAGTGAACTGCCAGAACGGAGTGGAAGGGAATATCGAATTCCAGCCACCGAAAAAGAGGATTGTGGCGAGGCACGACACCGTAATCATGCTGGTGTATTCCGCGATGAAGAACATGGCGAACTTGAAGCTGGAATATTCGGTGTGGAAGCCGGCGACGAGTTCGGATTCAGCTTCCGGCAAATCGAAGGGCACGCGGTTGGTTTCGGCAATGGCGGCGATAAAGAAGCAGAGAAAACCCACGATTTGCGTAAAGCTATGAATGCCGAAGATATTCCAGCCCAGGAGGCCGTACTTGCTGCTGTCCTGCTGATTGATAATTTCAGAGAGACTGAAACTGTTGGCCATCAGCACCACGCCGACTACGGACATAGTGAGCGCTAGTTCATAGCTGACCATCTGCGCCGAGCTGCGCAAGCCGCCGAGCAGCGGATATTTGCTGTTGGAGGCCCAGCCGGCGAGAGCAACGCCATAAACGCCGAGCGCGGTGACCGCGAACAGGATGAGCAGACCGATGTCGGGATTGGTGATCCAGAGATTGATCTCATGGCCGAAGAAAGAGAAGGGAAGCGGCTTGGGACCAAAAGGAATGACGGCGAGCGACGAAAGAGCGAGCGTCAGTGCGAGGAACGGCGCCAGCAGATACACGAATTTGTCCACGCCTGCCGGCATGGCGTCTTCTTTGAAAAGAAATTTCAGGCCGTCGGCGGCGGGTTGCAACAGACCGTGCGGGCCAACGCGATGCGGCCCAATGCGCGATTGCATGTGCGCCACGACTTTGCGCTCGAACCAGGTCAGGTAGGCATTGACCGTCAGCACGATGAAAAGCAGCAGGCCGATCTTGATGACGGTCAAGACCCAATAGCCGAGCGGCTGCGAGAGTGCCTGCGACACGGATGAGAGGAAGCCGTTCACGATTTTGCCTGCGCCTCCGGAACGGATTCGATGGTGGTAAGGAATTTGCTCAGGGTGCCGCTGGTGAAGAGCGTGTCACCGGCGGAGCGAATCAGCCCAACGGGGACGTCGTAGGCGGGCGCGCCGTTGCGGCGGACGGGGATATGCACTTCTTCCGCCTCGCCTGCCAGAAGAATATTTAACTCGACGTTATAACCCGGCACCGTCGCGCGGATTTCCTCAAAAACGGCTGCGGGGTTCTTGTAATGGAACGCTTTGCCGAGGCCCTGCCTTTCCAATTGATGCGACAGGATGCGCAACAGGTCGAAGTCGCTCCGCGGTCCCATAACTTCAGCAGCTTTCTGCAGGCGCTGCACTTCGCCGGAAGTGTTGGTGACCGTACCGTCTTTTTCGTACGCCGAAGTAGCCGGGAAAATAATGTCGGCCTGCTTGGCGGTTTCAGTCATGAAAAGTTCGTGGACGATGAGCAGTTCGGCTTTGCCGCGGCCGTAGCCGAGCGTGCCGTAGTGCGCGAGCGGATTGGCGCCAACCACGTAGAGCGCTTTGAGCTTGCCGTTTTGCGCGGCTTCGACCATCTGCGGCGCAGTCATGCCGGAATGGTTGAGGCGGCGGTAGCCCGGGCCGTGGTCGGGAAGCACGCCCATGTCGGCCGCGCCACGAGAGTTGGCGTAATCGCCGAGCGCCATATAGCGAACTTTGCCCTGCAATTTAGAGCCGAAGCCGACCAGGTCGTTTAGAACGGGTCCGCTCAGTTCAGAGCCGAAGACAATGGCAACGTCCGATGCGGCATCGAGCTGCGCTTTGACCTGCGTGAGCTGTTCGACCAGCGCCGGTTCAAGCGGCGCTTCGTTATGCAGCCAGCGAACCGCAGCGGCTTCCTGTCCCACGGCGACTTGCACAAATTGCGCGGCTTTCCGTGTCAGCTTGATCTGCCTGGAATTGATAACGAAAAGCTTCAGGTCGTGGTGACGGACGCCAGTGCGAATTTGCCACGCCACCAGCGGATTCTGGTTGGTGGGATCGTTGCCGATCAGGAGGACGGCTTTCGACTTGTAGAGCTGCTCCATCGTAAGCAGGGAATCTTTGGCGTTTTCGCCAAGCGCGGTCATCAAGCCGGCGTAATCGGCGGTGCGGTGATGATCAATGTTAACGCTGCCGAAAGTCTCGCGCGCCAGCTTCTGGAACAGGTAATTTTCCTCGCTGGAAGTGCGATTGGAGCCGATAAAGCCGATGGAGTCGCCACCGTGCTTGCCGTGAATTTCCTTCAGTTTGGTAGCGGCGGCCTGGGCGGCCTCCTCCCAGGAAACCGGGAACAGCTTATCGCCCTTGCGAACCATGGGCTGCTTGATGCGGTCGGGATGTTTGGTGAAATCGAAACCGAAGCGGCCCTTGATGCAGAGGAAGTCGCCGTTGATGCCGCTCATGTCGCGGTTATTGGCGCGCATGATTTCATGGTTACGGACGCTGAGGGTGGTCTTGCAGCCGTTGGAGCAGTGCGCGCAGGTGGTCGGCACGTACTCCATTTCCCAGGGGCGGGTTTTGTAGCGGTAAGTGCCGCTGGTGAGCGCGCCGACCGGGCAAATGTCGATGCACATGCCGCATTCTTCGCACTCGAGATGATCTTCACGGTTGGGAATGATGACGCTGTTGGCGCCGCGCATGCCGACGCCGAGCGCTTTCACGTCCATGCCTTCGTCGCAAACGCGCACGCAGCGGAAACAGAGAATGCAGCGCGGCGCATCGTAATAAACAATCTCCGACCATTTTTCTTCGGGGCGGTGGATTTTTTCTTCGACAAAGCGGCTGGAGTCGGCGCCGTAGCGGAAGACCATGTCCTGCAATTCGCACTCGCCGCCTTTGTCGCAGACCGGGCAGTCGAGCGGGTGGTTGGTCAGCAGGAATTCCAGAACGCCCTTGCGCGCCTGTTTGATCTGCGCGGTGTCGGTCTTGACCACCATGCCTTCGACCGCGACCAGCGTACAGGCGGTCTGCAGCTTGGGCATTTTCTCGACTTCGACCAGGCACATGCGGCAGGCGGCCTGGAGGGAAAGCCCTGGGTAATAGCAGAACGACGGAACTTCCGTGGCCACCTGTTTGGCGGCTTCGATGACCAGCGTGCCGGCGGGCACTTCGAGTTCGCGGTCGTTCAGTTTGAATTTGATGCGTTTCTGTTCGCTCATTTTTATCGGACGCCTACCAGGGATTCGGCGGACTTGTAAGCGCAACGTCCGTTCAAGTGATCTTCAAACTCGCTGCGGAATTTCTGCACGATACTGATGGTGGGCATCGCGGCGGCATCGCCGAGCGGGCAGAAGGTGCGGCCCAGCATGTTTTTAGAAAGTTCGGCGACCAGATCGATATCTTCGCTGCGGCCCAGGCCGGCGTGGAAGCGCTCCAGCATCTTGCGCAGCCAGACCGTTCCCTCACGGCAGGGAATGCACCATCCGCAGGATTCATGCGCGTAGAACTGCATGATTCGGCGGGCCATATCCACCATGCAGGTGTCCTCGTCCATCACCACCATGCCGCCGGAGCCGAGCATGCTGCCCGCTTTGGCGACGGCGTCGTAATCCATGGGCAGATCGATTTCATCGGCGGTCATCAGCGGGCAGGAACTCCCGCCGGGGATGACCGCTTTGAGTTTCTTGCCATTGGGAATGCCGCCGGCCATTTCGTAGATGAACTTTTTCATGTTCATGCCGAGCGGAATTTCGTAGATGCCGGGCTTGTTAATATGGCCGGCGACGCAGAGCAGTCGGGTGCCGCCATTTCGCGGCGTGCCGCGGTTGGCGTAGGCTTCGCCGCCTTCGCGAATGATGGCCGGAACGGCGCTGAGCGTCTCCACATTATTAATGATGGTCGGGCAGCCGTAGAGTCCGACGACGGCGGGGAAGGGTGGCTTGATGCGCGGGTAGCCGCGCTTGCCTTCGAGCGATTCCATCAGCGCGGACTCTTCGCCGCATTCGTAAGCGCCCGCGCCGGTGTGGATCAGCAGGTCATAATCAAAGCCACTGCCACGAATATTTTTGCCCAGGTAGCCGCGCTGGTAGGCTTCTTGGAGGGCTTCTTCCACCAGGTCGAGGACGTAGCGGTATTCGCCGCGGATGTAGATGAAGCCTTGATGCGCTCCGATGGCGCGGCCGGCGATAATCATGCCCTCAATCAACTGGTGGGGATCCATCTCCATCAGCGGACGGTCTTTGCAGGTGCCGGGTTCGGATTCGTCGGCATTGCAGATAACGTATTTCGGCTTGGGATTGTCCTTCGGCACGAACGACCACTTCATGCCGGTCGGGAAGCCGGCGCCGCCGCGTCCGCGAAGACTGGATTTTTTCACTTCTTCGATGATGGTTTCCGGTGTCATCTGCTTCAGGGCTTTCTCCAGCGCCTGATAGCCCTCGTTCTGCAGATAGATGTCGATTTTGCGGGAATCCTTGATGCCAAAGCGCTTGCTGATGAGCACCGTCTCCTGCGGATCGCGCTCATGCAGTGCGCCGGAAATGACTCCGACCGGGGCGGGTCTTTTGCCGGCGTCGAGCTCCTCGATGATGCGATCAAACTGCTTGGGAGTGACATTTTCGTAGAAATCGTAATTCACCTGGATGGCCGGTGCGCCGGTGCACGCGCCGATACACTCGACCTCTTCCAGTGAAAACATGCCGTCCTTAGTGACTTCTTTGTGGCCAATTTCCAATCGTTTCTTGGCCTGATCGAGAATTTCGTAGCCGCCGCGCAGCATGCAGGCGATGTTCGTGCATACCTGAACGTGATGTTTGCCCCAGGGCTTACGGTGGAGCATCGAGTAATAGGCCAGCGTTTCTTCCACCTGCACCGTGAGGAGGTCCAGGCGCCTGGCGATTTCGGCGATCAGCTCGTCGCTAATTTGGCCGTATTCATCCTGGCCGTAAATCAGCATGGGTATCAGCGCACTGCGCTTGACCGGATAGGCGTTCTGCAGCTTGTCGTACTTCGCCGCGAGTTGTGGTGACAGTTCCATAATTTCGTCTGTTTGGCTCTAGCGATCCACGTCGCCCAGCACAATATCAATCGTGCCGATGCAGGCGATCACGTCCGCAATCAATTGCCCTTTGATCAGAAGTGGCAGCGCCTGCAAATTCACAAAAGAGGGCGAACGGAAGTGGCAGCGCAGCGGTTTGGGCGAGCCATCGCTGGCGATGTAGCAGCCCAGCTCCCCGCGCGGCGATTCGATCGCCACATAGGCATCGCCCGGCGGCGGCGAAAAACCTTCGGTCCAGATTTTGAAATGGTAGATAAGCGCTTCCATCTCTACCTTCATTTTTTCGCGCTGCGGAGGCACGATGCCCGGCGCATCGGCCTTGATCTCACCCTGCTCGGTAATCTTGTCCATGGCCTGCTTGACGATTTTCAGGCTTTCGCGAATTTCCGCGACGCGCAGCATATAGCGCCCGTAGCAATCGGAGTCGGTGCGCGTCGGCACTTCAAACTCGAACTCTTCGTAGCTGGAGTAGGGAAACGCTCTGCGATTGTCGTACGCCAGGCCCGCCGCGCGCAGCGTTGGCCCGCTCATGCTGTAAGCAATGGCCTGATCCAGCGAAATTTTGCCGACACCCTGCAGCCGCCCCTGCCAGATGCGGTTTTCCGTCAGCAGCGCTTCGTATTCATCCACCCGGCTCGGCATCATCTTCAGGAACTTACCGATCATGTCGCGCCAGCCGGCGGGAGGCTCGACCGCTACGCCGCCAATGCGGATATAGCTGGTCATCATGCGCTGCCCGGCGAAACGCTCAAAAATTTTCAGAATCTCTTCGCGCTCGCGGAAGCAGTAGAGAAAAACCGACATGGCCCCCATATCAATGGCGTGCGTACCCAGCCACACCAGGTGCGAGGAAATGCGCTGCAGCTCGACCATCATCACCCGGATGTATTGCGCACGCTTGGGCACTTGCAAACCTAGCAGTTTTTCCACCGCCAGGCAGTACACCAGGTTGTTGCCGAGCGGATTGAGATAGTCCATCCGGTCGGTCAGCGTGATGGCTTGCGCGTAAGTCTTGTGCTCGCAGGATTTTTCAATGCCGGTGTGCAGGTAGCCGAGGTCGGGGTCGGCTTTGACCACCGTTTCGCCGTCCAGTTCCAACGCTACGCGAAGCACACCGTGGGTGGACGGGTGCTGTGGCCCCATATTCAGGACCATCGTCTTCGCTTCGCCGACTGCCGTTTCCACCGTGGTCATAATTTGTTTCGCCTATGGCACCGGCTGCGTGCTCCGCCGGGCTAAGTTCAACCCTCCATCTTACTGCTTTTTGAACGCAGGCAAATAAGTTGACGGAACATCACGGAAACCTTCCGTCGGATAATCGCGCCGGAGCGGATGACCTTCCCAATCGTAGGGAAGCAGAATCCGCCGCAAATCCGGATGTCCGTTAAAGCGAATGCCCATCAAATCGTAGATCTCGCGCTCCATCCAGCCCGCCCCCGGCCATACCGGAACCAGCGAATCGACCGTCGGGTCGGCGCCGCTGAGGCGTGTGCGCAGCCGCAGCTTGGTCTTGTTCGCGATGGAAACCAGGTGATAGTTCAGTTCGAAGCGCGGCTCAACAGGGAAGCGGTCCACCGAAGTGGCATCCGACAGATAATTGAATTGCAGGTGAGCCCGGCAATGCTCGGCCGTGGCGCGCAACAGCTCGCGTGGCACCACCACCGTGGTTTCGCCATGAAACTCAATGACTTCCGAGACCGCGCTGGCATTCCATGCGCGAAGCTTCTCGACTATTACACTGGTAGCGTTTTGTTCGCCGCTCTCTGCCACGTTTTTTCCCGATTAGCCCAGCTGGCTATTTATGCCAGTCCAGCGCGCCCTTTTTCCAAAGATAGAAATACCCGACCAGCAGGATGGCAATGTACACCATCATTTCGGTGAAGCCATACCAGCTGAGCTGGCGAAACACCACCGCCCACGGGTACAAAAAGATGGCTTCTACGTCGAACAGAATGAACACCATGGCTACTAAGTAAAATTTTACGGAAAAAGGCTCGCGGGCGTCGCCAGTCGGTTCCATGCCGCATTCGTAAGCCTGCTGCTTGGCGCGGTTCGGCCTGCGCCACCCTATGGCGACCGACAATAGGGAGATCATCCCCGCCAGAAAGGCGGCGACCAGTAAGTGTAAAACCAGCGGTGCGTAGGTTTGTAACCCTGAACCACTCATAGGCGAAGCGGTATAATAACGAGGAGACGGGCGTTCGGTCAAATCCGGCGCGCACGTCTTGCTTCCGGCGCGAGTTAGAGAATGTTTATTTTCGCGGCTGGTCTTACGAGTAGTGGCGAGGCGGTTTGACGAATGGTTTTCGGCCACAACAGCAATGTGGTGATTGGCTCAGACACGGTGCACGTGCAGACTGAGGAGCGCGGCGCGGCGCATCCGGTCATCGATACGACGGTGCATTGGAAGGGCCGCGTCCTGCATCGCCGCACCTCGAATTACAACGACTTGCTGCCGCTCGATCCCAGCAAAGAAGCCACCCTGAAAGCGCGGGTGGACGAGCAGCATCGCGCGGTGTTAGAAGACATACGTTCCGGTGCGTTGAAAGTGACCGTTCCCAACGCTCCTGCGCCAGCGGTTCCGGCAGCCAAGCTTGCGCCACCCCCATCCGCAGCGCTAAAGGTGCACCTGACCAACGCGGGCACCTGGCTCTCCGGCAAAAACGCCACGCTGCAACTCCTCGTTCACGACGCCGCCGGCAATCCGGCAGCAAACGCTTCCGCAAAGGCCCGCGTGGAAGGCGCTGCCTCTCCGTTCGAATTTGCCGGGCAAACGAGCCCCGCCGGAATTGCCACGCTGCAATTTGAAATGCCCAAGCTAGGTGCGGAAGAAGCCGCCCTGGTGATCGACGTCACGCACAACGGCGAAAGGGGTCATTTGCGCTTTCAGTTGCGTGCCAAACCCAGGGTCTGATTCAAATGCCAACCACCGAGACCATAACGATTGTAGTCAACGGCGAAGGCAAACAGGCGCCAGGGGGCGCCACAGTCTTGCAGTTGCTCGAAACGCTTGGCTTGTATGCCGGCCGCGTCGCCATCGAACGCAACCTGGAAATTCTTCCGCGAAGCGAATGGAATACTACTCACGTCGCCGCTGGGGACCGTTACGAAATCGTGCAATTTGTCGGAGGCGGATAAAGAAGATGGTGACGCCGTGAAGTCATGATGTAACGAAGCAACAAAAACAGAGACTGCCCGCCTGGCGCAGTTCTCCTTTTTCCGTTTTTTCTTTACTTCACTACTTTTTTCCCTCGCCCAGCTTCTGTCTTTTTCGCGCTCGCCACTCTTCCGCTGTAATCTCCCACAATTCCGATGGCAGCCGCCCGCCAACGTAATCCTTCTCGCCGCGCCAGATCACCCGCATCCCTTGTCTCTGCGAAATGCGCCGCGACGCCTCGTTTACAACCGCTTTCGGCGAGCGCAGCACTGGCTGCCGCAAAACCTCGAACCAATAATCCGTCGCCGCGTCGCAAGCTTCGGTCATTAGCCCCTGGCTCTGCCATGCCGGATCAATCCAGAAGCCGCGATTGCCGTCCGGCTTGAGGGTAAGCGAAATCACGCCGATGATCTGTTCCGGTGCGCTCTTTGGCCGCAGCGTCCAAAACCACGATTCGCCGCGCGCCGCCTCCGGCAAGGCAATCTCGTGAATAAAATGCTCGGCGCCGTTCTCCGGGTACGGCCAGGGGATCGACGCGTTCAGGTACTGCACAATTTCCCAGCGCGAAAAAAGTTTCTGGATTTGCTCCGCATCTTGCATCGCGAAAGGCTTCAAGAGCAGTCGCGCGGTTTCCAGTTGGTCCGCCATGGCACAACTCCACCGTCTCAAACGCCCTTCAGCAGGTGCCCCATCTTCGTCTTTTTGGTTTGCAAGTACCCGCGCGAAATTTTCGAAATCCGCGGCTGGCACGGCACTCGCTCCACCACTTCGACCCCCGCGGCCTCCAGTTGCCGCACTTTTTCCGGATTGTTCGATAGCAACCGGATCTGCGTCGCGCCCAGCTTCTTCAAAATCTGCGCCGGAAAGTCATAATCCCGCGCATCCGCCGCGAATCCCAGCGACTCATTCGCCTCCACCGTGTCCATGCCCTGGTCCTGCAACTCATACGCTCGCAGCTTGTTCATCAGCCCGATGCCGCGCCCCTCCTGCGGCAGATACAGCAGGATCCCCGCCGCAGCCCTGCCAATCTCTTTCATCGAAAGCTCCAATTGAGCCCGGCAATCGCAGCGCAGCGATGTCAGCACATCGCCGGTCAGGCATTGCGAATGCACGCGCACCAGCGGCACCGCCTTCTTGGCTTTGAACGGCCCGCGAATCTTTCCGCGCACCAGCGCGATCGCCTCGTCGTTCGGCCCTGCCCCCTCAAAACCATGAATCGTAAACCGCGCGTAGCGTGTGGGCAGTTCCGCCTGTGCCACCAGCTGCGGCAATCCGTTCTTCGATACGCTTTTCACTGAAGTCGCTTTCACATCCATCTTTTTCTTGGCCATGGGAATCTTCGATTATAGCAGGGCCGCCGTCAGCCCGGTTTCGCTCGCCCAGACTTCAGTCCATACAGTGTGGCGTCATCCGCCGCCAGGAAACCTCGCCCTCCCCGCACTTTACAGAAAGCCAGCGATTGGCTAGCGTTACCCAAGAGACTCGCCGCCACCATGGATCAGCCCTTTTCACCGCGCGACTTCCTGTTCACCCTGCTCCTCAAAGTCGGCGTGGCCGCCTCCATCGCCGCCCTGCTTGCGCGCTGGAACACCCTCCGCCGCGTCCTCTTCACCGAAGAGCGGGACGTGGATCAGAAGATCAAGCTCATGCTTTTCCTTACCCCGCCGCTGATCCTCGGCGTAGCGCTGCGTCTCGTCGGCGCACCCTACCGCTTCGCCGACCTCTCTCTCGAAGGCGCCTTCCTCATGGGCCTGCTCGGCGGACGCGTCGTCGGCCCCATAGGCGGCGGCATCATCACTATTCCCGCTCTGATCGCGCACGAATGGCTGGCTATGCCTGCCGCCGCCGCGGCCGGACTCCTCGGCGGCCTGATGCGCCAGGCCATTCCCAACAAAGAAGAGCTCTGGAATTTCGGCCCCTTCACCTTCCTCAACATTCCCAAAGCCACGTTGCGCTTTTTTCGCAAGGCCGAGATTTCCTGGGAAATGCTGCCCCTGGCCGCCTGCGTCGGCATCGAATTGGGCCGCGTCGGACTGGTGCTGGCTACCAAGCCCAAGTGGCTCTTCGCCATCGATCCTCATTGGAACTGGTGGCTCGGCCTGGCCGTCATCGCCACCCTCATGTCCGTCGCCGCTCCTCTCAAAATCTGGAACAACACCCGCATCGAAATGAATCTCGAACGCCACCAGCAGCTCCTGCTCAAAGCGCGCATGGACGCGCTCTCCAGCCAGATCAATCCCCACTTCCTCTTCAACACGCTCAACACCGTTTCCGCGCTCATTCGTTTCGATCCCGACACCGCCCGCGGCGTAGTCCTCAAGCTCAGCAACATCCTTCGACGCATTCTGAAAAAGCACGAAACCTTCGTGCCGCTCAAGGAAGAGCTGCAATTCATCGACGACTACCTCGACATCGAAGTGGCCCGCTTCGGCAAAGACAACCTGGAAATCATCAAGGAAATTGACGACGAAACTCTGGAAGCCTTCATCCCCAGCATGTTGCTGCAGCCCATGGTCGAGAACTGCCTCAAGCACGGCCTGGCGCCAAAAATCGAAGGCGGCCGCATCCGCCTGCACGCCGATCAGCACGAGGGCCGCCTCAAAATCGAAATCGAAGACAATGGCGTCGGCATCTCCGAGGAGCGCATGCCCCACGTCTATGTCGAAGGCATCGGCCTCAGCAACGTCCGTGAGCGTCTCCGCGTCCTCTACGGCACCGACTTCCGCCTGGAGATCGAAAGCCGCCCGGGACAGGGCACCCTGATCCGCATCGAAGTCCCCGAACTCGCCTCCACTGCTTCGCCCCTCGAAGAGACCGTCCGCACACTGTAGAGGTGTCTATCCGTCGTCGAAGTCAGGCGCAGGTCTGCAACGCGAGTGCCCGCGCTCGATTTTCGGCATGTCCCACCGAGGATATCGAGCCAACAAGAGCGTCGTCAGGGAAGGGAGAAAAATGCATAGCGAACTCGGTAAACCATGCAGATAGCCTGGGCGCCAAATACCTTTGTCGCAAGCAGAGTTCGCGAAATCGCTCGGGTGTTGTTTCGTCTCTCGAGGCAAAAACCTCACGACAAACATAGGCCTTGACATGAGGGCTGTAGGAACAGTATATTCTGTATAAACAGAAACAACAGGTGGTACCGCACACAGGGAACCCATGAGCGAAACAACAAAATCCGGCCTTACCCCCGTCGAAGAAAAATTCATCCTGCACTGGGGCGAAATGGGCACCAAGTGGGGCATCAACCGCACGGTGGCCCAGGTCCACGCCCTGCTCTATCTCGCCGCCAAGCCACTCCCCGCCGACGAAATCTCCACCACTCTTTCCGTAGCCCGTTCCAATGTCAGCACCAGCCTCCGCGAGCTGCAAGGCTGGGGCATCGTACGCGTGGTGCACGTTCTCGGCGACCGCCGCGACCATTTCGAAACCCTGAAAGACGTCTGGGAACTTTTCCGCATCGTCGCCGAGGAGCGCAAAAAGCGCGAAATTGATCCGACCCTCCGCGTGCTTGCCGAATGCGTGAAGGAAGTAAAAACCGAGCCACACGGCAACACGCAAACCGCCGAACGACTCGAAGCCATGCTGGAATTCCTCACTGCCATGACTGGCCTGTTCGAAGAAATTCTGCGTATGCCCACCGGCACGTTGCGCGGCGTAGCCAGGCTCCGGGGTAAGGTGGTCACCATCCTCGGCGGCAGCAAGAAAGCTGGATGAAGTATGCGCTTCAAATCATGCATCAGCACCGACTTCAGCCCGTGTTCTTTCGAAGGGGCCCTGTGCGATGCAACATCTAACCGTCTGCGTGAACTCTGTGCGATCTCTGTGTCCTCTGTGTTAATTCCGATTCTTTCTTTCTCACCACGCGCCACTGAGGCCCAACCATGATTACCCTAGCCGACGAATTCACCGACAGAAAAGAGCGCAGCGCTCGCGGCTGGCTCTTCTTCGACGCCGAGTGCGTCTTCTGCACCCGCATCGCCCGCTGGCTAGCCCCCATTCTCCGCCGTCGAGGCTTGGGCGTAGCCTCGCTGCAGGATCCCCGCGTAGGCGTTCTCCTCGGCATGTCCCGCCGCGAACTCTTGAAGGAGTTGCGATTCCTCACGAGCGATGGCACCCACACCGGTGGCGCCAGAGCCGTCCTGGCCGTAGCTCGCGAAATCTGGTGGGCGAGCCCATTGGTATGGTTAGCAGCGCTGCCAGGTATGGTGCGCGCCCTAGATTCCGCCTACAAATTGGTCGCGGCGCGGCGAGGATGCACCGGCGATGCATGTGAAATGACGTAGCTGGTAAAGGCGAGCTAAGTCCGAGCTGGTTGCAGCGAGGAGTGAAGGACCATGAAGATAGCGGACCTGGGGCGATGGCGAGGGAAACTTAATCGCTCAACCTATTTCCTGACGGGACTCATTCTCGTCGCGATTAAGCACAATGTTGATCGGCTGATCGCCTCAATATTCGGACAGAAGTGGACCCTTTGGAGTTACTGGTTTCCGGTTGAAAAGTTTTCGACGCTTCGACTACTGTCCGGGCGAGACAAAGAGTTCTTGATCACGCTCTTCTTGACCGCCACCCCGTTCATCTGGGTTGGTTTAGTGCTGACAGTGAAGCGCCTTCGGGATGCCGAGCTAGCGCCCTGGCTGGCGACATTGTTCTTTGCGCCTTTTGTGAATGTGATTTTTTTTGCCGTGATGTGTGTGATACCAAGCCAGGCCGCCGGGTTGCTGCCCTCCAGCGAAGCGAAGCCGGTCGGCCGTTATTGGCCAACGACCAAATGGGGCAGTGCCGCGCTTGGTGTTGTGGTGGCGGTTTTGCTTGGCGTGATTTGCACGTGGGTAGGCGTGCGGTGGCTCGGTAACTACGGGTTCAGCCTTTTCCTCGCCTTGCCATTTGCGATGGGATACATCGCTGTGTGGGTTCATGCAAAGCGAAACCACACGACGGGCCTCGACGTCGTGATTTTGGTTTCACTCACCGTGCTGCTATGCGGCTTGGGCATCGCGACGATCGCTATCGACGGACTGATCTGTCTGGCTATGGCCGCGCCTATCGCATGGGTAGCTGCCTTGTTCGGCGGTATGCTCGCGGCGGCAATTCACCGTCAGGCGTGGGGCGGCCGAACCATGCCAATCGCGGGCGTGGTGCTGGCCAGCGTTCCTTTGCTGATGGGCGCGGAGCATTTAAGTCCGCCGCCGGTGCCGCGCTTTGAGGTGCTCACAAGCATCGAAATCGCGGCGCCGCCTCAGATTGTCTGGTCACGCTTGATTCAGTTTCCGGCGTTGCCCCCGCCAACCGAGTGGCCTTTTCGCTATGCGCGAGTCGCCTATCCGATCGAGGCACGGTTAACCGGGGAAGGCCTGACTGCGGATCGCGAATGCCGCTTCTCGACGGGCAGCTTCAAAGAGCCGATACTCGCCTGGGAGCCTGACAAGCGTTTTGCGTTCGGCGTGTCCGATGAACCGTTGCTGATGACAGAGACTTCTCCTTACGGACAGATTCATGTGCGCCATCTCGATGACCACGATTTTCAGCCGGAGCGCGCCGATTTTGTTTTGACCTCATTGCCAAATGGTGGAACGCGCCTGGAAGGTACAACCACTTACACCAATAAAATGTGGCCGGCAGTTTACTGGCATTTGTGGACCGACGCGGTCGTCCACAGCATCCATCGCCGCGTGTTTGAACATGTGAAACGATTGGCTGAAGCCGACGCTCAGGCTGAAGCGGCACGCGTTTCCGACAACACTCGCTGATAGTAGCGTTCGTAGGAAGGAATCACGTCGTTCGCGCAGAATTTTTTCTTGGCGCTCAGCCGTGCGAGTTGGCCCATCTCGCGCCCGCGGTCGGCCCGGCTTAGCAAATCAATCGCACATTTTGCCGCGCTGGCTACGTCGCCCGGTTCAACCAGATAACCGTCCACATTGTGTTCGACTACTTCAGGAACGCCGCCAACATTAGTGGCGATGACCGGAACTTCGCAAGCCATCGCTTCCAGCGCCGCCAATCCGAACGATTCCAGCTGCGAGGGCAACAAAAACAGATCAGCATCGGACAGCAGGCGATACACCTGATCCTGCTTGCCCAGAAAATGCACGTCCTTCTGGAGCTTCTTCTTGCGCACCAGATATTCCGCCGCACCGCGGTCCGGACCGTCGCCGATCATTACCAGTTTGGCCGGCATCTTGGCCCGCACCTGTGCAAATATCTCCACGCAATCCGTCACGCGTTTCACCGGACGGAAATTCGACAAATGCATCAAGACCGGTTCGCCGCCGGGAGCCCACTTGGCCCGCTGCTCCGCATTCGGCTGCCGCGTGTACAAATCGCAGTTCACAAAATTGGGAATTACTTCGATAGGCCGCTTGATATCAAATTCTTTGAGCGTCTGCTTTAGCAAGTAGCTGGAGATGGCTGTGACTCCGTCGCTCTGTTCAATGGAAAACCGCGTAATCGGCAGATAGGACCGGTTGCTCCCCACCAGCGTTATGTCTGTTCCGTGCAACGTGGTGATGAACGGCAACCGCCGCGGCGCAGCCATCGACCGCGCCAGCAGTGCGCTGACCGAATGCGGGATCGCATAGTGCACGTGCAGCAGGTCCAGCGACTCTGACTCAAAAACTTCCAACATCTTTGTGGCCAACGCCAGTGCGTAAGGCGGGTGGTCAAAGAGCGGGTAGCTTGCAACCTCGACTTCATGAAAAAAGATGTGCGGATCGTTCAGGTTCATGCGGATCGGCGGGGCGTAACTGATGAAATGGACATCGTGCCCGCGCGCCGCTAGTTCCTGGCCAAGCTCGGTGGCTACAACGCCGGAGCCGCCGTAAGTGGGGTAACAGGTTATGCCAATGCGCATGAGCTAGGACCAAAACCAACCGACCGAAGGCCACTTCAGGCTAACACAGGTGTTTGACGGCCCTGATAGACTAGCGGCGGTCAAAGCGCCTGCACACTGTCCATTAGACGCAAGAGCCGTAAAACCGTGACATCGCGGCATTTGCTCGTTTTGCTGCTGTAACCGAGGAGTTAGCGATGAAGAAAGAGTTTCCACCCGAGTTCCTCGAGTACGCACAAAGCCGCGTCAAGCTCAGCCGGTTCAGCGCCGTTATGGGATTTGAAGTGGAAAAGCTGTACGAAGGAGGCGCGGTGCTCGGCGTCACCACCGAGGAGCACCACCGCCAGATCCATAACGTCATGCACGGCGGCGTCATCGCTGCTCTGGCCGATACCGCCGCCGCTATCGCCGCCTACACTGTGGTTCCGCGCGGCACCGAAGTGGTCACCATCGAATTGAAAATTAACTATCTGTTGCCCGTCGGCGGCGGCAAGGTCACCGCGGAAGGGAAAGTCCTACGCGCCGGGCGAAATTTCATTGTGGTGGAATGCGACGTGCGGAATCACGAAGGGGCGCTGGTGGCCAAAGCCCTGTTGACCTTCGGAGCGGCACCCGGCCACCAACTACGGGCCGAGGACAACCTATCGAAAGGCCAGAAAACGCGGGCACGCACCCGGAAGACCGGCAAGTAGTGGCTGGCAAAGAAAAAGGACACGGCGTTTGCCGTGCCCTTAGCGGAAAAATGCCGAAATCCGAGTGTCCACGAAATAAACGAACCAAGCGGCGAACGGCCAGACCTAACCTTACTCCTCGCTGCTGCCGCCTTCTTCGCCTTCCTTGAATACATACTTGATGGTTCGCTTGAATACCATGAGGTTCGGAGCGCCCTGTCGGGTCAGCTTGATGCAATCGCGGTCGTACCACTCGATGATGCCGTGCAGCGACTCGCCATTCTCGAGCACCACCACCATCGGCGTGCGCGATTGCATCTGCTTGATCCAATAGAAATTTTCAGCATGGGTCATTTCCGGCGGTGTGGGCTTCTTGCTGGGGGCGGGTCCGCCGTTGTGATTTGGGTGGGAGTTGGAACGGGCTTGCACGGGTTCCTTGGCTTCCGCGAAACCAGGACGAAACATTCTACGATTCACCATTTTTAGGGACTCCTCAATGCCCAAGGGAGTGGAGTTGAGCAGCAATATGATTGAGATGCGTTACGCGAGAATCGGGTTACAGTAGCAAAAGAAATTACAGCGTGCTGACAAATAAGACAGATGTAGGTATTGGGAACTTTATTTACGTGTGCCCGGAAGATCCGGCAGGGGCCGGACCGGAAGCGCCAGGAGAAAGTCCTGCAGCAAAGGCTTCCAGGCCAAGCTGTTTGTTAAGGTTGCGGCGCGCCCCAGCGGCGAGCTGATCCAGCCCACGAATGGCCTGCATGACCCAGTTAGCGTTAACGCGACGCGCGACAGCATCCAGCTCCTTTCGCAAAGGGGTGTTACGAATCTGCACATCCTGTATACCCGACGAGAGTTCCAGCAGGTCGGAAAGCAGGCTGTAGAACACGCCGAGCTGGTCCTCGAAAGAGACGTCGCGATCTTTCGCTATCGCTGCAGTCTGCGCAAAAAGCTGGCCGAACTCTTCGCCGCGCGAGGCCCGCTCCAGGATTTTCAGGGCATCGCGGCGCCGCTCGCTTTCTTTCTTCACATCCATTTTCAGCGCGTAGCCGGGGCTGCCTTCGGCCAGTTGCGCGGCCATACGCGCGTCAGATGGGGTCAAGTCGGATTTCTCCTTGAGGATGGACTCCACATCGGCGGCAGGCAGCGGCGCGAAATGAAACTGCAGGCAGCGGGAAACGATGGTGGGGAGAAGCGAGTAGGGCGACGGCGCGGTCAGGATGAGCGTTGCTGAACCGGGCGGCTCCTCCAGAATCTTCAGGAAAACATTGGCCACATCCCAGCGCATGGTGTCCGCTCCGTCCATGATGAAGATGCGGCGGCGGCCCATCGGCTGAAAATAGGCGGCGCGCTGCACCGCGCGGAGCTGCCCGATGCGCAGCATGGGCCGGGCAACGGGAGTCTTCAGACGAACCGGATCGGGGACGACCGCCCAGACGTCGGGATGGGTCTGCAGGATTAGTGGCATGCGTTCGACGGCGGCGGCGTCGGCGCTTTCCCCGCGCTCGGCCAGGCCCTGCTCAATCAGACGCTGGGGATCGGCCAGCAGTGCGATGCGCTGGCAGGAGTAACATTCGCTGCAAGCATCGTCGGTAAGCCGTTCACAATTAGCGGCTTGCGCGAAAAGCCGCGCCAAGGTGAACTTGCCGACGCCGCGCGGCCCGGTGAACAGCAACGCGTGGGGCACCCGGCCAGAACGAAGTGCTCCGCAGAGCGCGGTGACGACCTGCTGATTGCCGCGAAACTCGGAGAAGGCCATGGTCAGCGCTTCTCCTGGAGAGACGGCAGGACAAGTTGCACCGCGGCCAAGATGTCGCGCGAGATCTGCTCCGGAGTACGCATGGCGTGCGCCGCGGAGTCAAAGCAATCTATGACTTTCCAGTTCGCGCCTTGCGAGAGACGGTCGTACATGTCGGTGGCGTCCTGCAAATGGATCAGATCGGCTTCCAGAATGTCGTGGGCGGACTCAGTGTAGGCGCGGGCAGACTTTTTGGCTACCAGGGACTGAGCTTCGACCGGCGGCACACGGAGATAGAGGACTAGGTCCTCCTTTGGCAGGCAGTAGATACCGTATTCCAGGTGCTCGATCCAGGCCCGGAAGGCGGCGCGTTCATCGGGAGCGACGCGAGCGGTCTGGTGCGCTAGGTTGGAGGCGATATAGCGGTCGGCGATGACCACTTGACCTTGCTCGAGTGCGGCGACGATGGGACCTTTGCTCTCAAAGCGGTCGCCGGCATAGAGTATGGCCGTGAGGTGCGGATCGACGGAGTGGAGCGGGCCGAAGTCGCCGTTGAGGAACTGGCCGACCATCTTGCCGAAGGTAGAAGAGTATTGGGGGAATCCGGTGCTGAAGACGCGGTGGCCCTGAGAGACCAGCGCCGCGGCGAGGAGCCGTACCTGGGTGTGTTTGCCGCTGCCGTCAATGCCTTCGACGGCGATGAGTTTTCCGGAAGGAGTGGTCATGAAGTGTGCTTGGGGTAGTGTACCCGACGGGAGGGAACGGAAGGAAGAAGAGCACCATTTGGCGGAGGAAAAGCCGGAGCGAAAGCTTTTCGGAAGGAAAAGTCGGCAATGTGTGTAGGCGGAAGCGGCTCTTGATGCATCGAGTGACAAAGATGAGAAGAGGCGCGTGATACGATTTGGGTCGATATGAATGCTGAGGCGATTCGGGACAACCTGGCGATGATCCGGGAACGGATTGAGAGAGCGGCAGTTCGGACGGGCCGGCGGGCGGAGGAGATTACGCTGATTGGGGTGTCGAAGACGCATCCGGCGGAGGCGATCCGGGAGGCGTTTGCCGCGGGGGTCCGGCAATTTGGGGAGAACCGGGTGCAGGAATGGGAAGGGAAGCGCGCCGGGATGGGCGACTTGGCGGCCCAATGGCACCTGATCGGGCATTTGCAGAGCAATAAGGCGGCGCGGGCGGCGAAGGTGTTTCATTCCGTGGATTCAGTGGATGATTTTGGGCTGGCGCAGCGGTTGGACCGGGCCCGGGGCGAGATGGCGGGTGCCGGGAAGCTGAGGGTGCTGATTGAAGTGCGGATGGCGCCGGAGGAGAGCAAGAGCGGCGTGGAGAAGGCCGAAGTGGCGGAGTTGGCGGTAAAGATTGTGGGGTTGGCGAACCTGGAGCTCGCGGGGCTTATGTGCATCCCGCCGTTCCTGGAGGACGCGGAACGCGTGCGGCCATATTTTGCGGGGCTGAGGGAGTTGCAGGGGCAGGTGGAGACGGCGGTGGGCAGGAAGCTGCTGGTGCTGTCCATGGGGATGTCGCACGATTTTGAGGTAGCGATTGAGGAGGGAGCCACTGAAGTGCGGGTCGGGACGGCGCTGTTTGGATCCCGGGCGACGCCAGCGACGCAGGGTTGAAACTTCGGGGCAAAGAACCGCAAGCAGCTAAGTTTGCGTGGACGAAGGACAGAAATGTTGGAAATAAGGCGCCAACAGAACGGGGCTGTAAGTTTTGCGGTGCGGGTGCAGCCGAAGGCCAGCAAGAATGAAGTGGCGGGAGTGGTGGAGGGGGCGCTGAAGATACGGTTGCAGGCACCGGCAGTGGAGGATCGGGCGAATGAGGCGCTGCGGGAGTTTCTGGGGCAGCTTTTGAAAAGGCCGAAGTCGGCTGTTAGACTTTTGGCCGGTGAACGTAGCCGGATGAAGCGAGTGGAGATTTTGGGAGTAACGGCGGCGGAGGTGGAAGCACTGGTGCGGGTGGAGGCGTAGGAGACAGTTTTTAGTCGCCAGTTTTCAGTTGTCCGTCGGAGAAGAGGTTGGTTGGGTGCAGTAAGGCTTCAGCAAAGTGGTTTGGGAAGAAGCGGTGGCTGGGCTACCGCACTCCACACGCGGTGCAAGAGAGATGAGGCGATGAGTTTTGAACTGAATGGGGTGCAAGGGGATTTGCGGGCGGCCAAGCTGGATGGGTGGCTGTTTTATGA
>Ga0209579_10001079_pt1 | contig 23327 bp, 18 predicted proteins | sample Coa_R1_2_FD_187152 | JGI IMG/M metagenome (GOLD analysis project Ga0209579, IMG submission 187152) | Surface soil microbial communities from Centralia Pennsylvania, which are recovering from an underground coalmine fire - Coalmine... | ecosystem: Environmental > Terrestrial > Soil >... | reverse complement strand
CCTCAGCCGCGCGCGATCATACAAAGACCGAGCACGTTCCCCGTGCTAATGACCTCGCGTGACGAATGGAAGTCCCAACAATTGACGGCTTAAAGAAGCAGCATTGGGCGGCACGCCCAAGTCGCGCATTATTTTATTCAGGCGTTCGAGGCTTGCTTTCGCCGGTGCTGTCATCTCGATTCCAATGGGCCGGCCGTCTTCGCTGTAATCAACCAGCATGCCATCGCCGATTGGAACCGTTCTATAGCTTCGGTCTCCGCGGCGGCGGGCGAGATAAAAGTACGCGGCCAGTGGGCGGCCTTTGCGGTATGTGACTTCAAGAAATGGTTTCGTCATCGTCGATTCCCCTCGGCCCGGCAAGCGGTAATCACCAGAATCGAATGCGCCGCTTCCTCTGGTTCCACGATTTCCTCCCATTTTTGCCTGCTTTTGCGAGTCTCAATGATCCAACGTCCATCGACAATGTCTGGTTTAAATCCGGTCGCATTTTCGAGCATTTCGCGCAAATCAACCTCGGTGAATTGCCGGTCGATCATCCTCTTTAAAAGGTGCGGGGTGAATTCCAGTTCCCACTTCCACCAAATGGGCCACTGCCTCATTCTAATAGCTCCCCGCGTCTTCCCGGACGGATATTTATCGACGTCGTGCTCGGCGCGCCTCTATACGATCTTCTCGAATCGCCAAGCCCTGTCAATCTCGGAAATACGGGGAAATACGGGAACGTGGTGCGGCACGCGAGAAATTAGGAAATCAGGGGAAATCAGGGACGCGCACGAAACCATTCGTGCCCTATGCGCTTTTCGCCACAACGATCACCCGCGAATGCTCCGGCAATTTGATAGCGGTGTCCACGATGCGCACCACTCCGTTCTCACCGCAAGCGCGACGGGATTCCGCCGCGATTGCCTCGCCCTGCGCTCGACGCTTGGAAATCAGGGACGCGCACGAAACAATTTGCTATGCGTGGCAAATCCAAATAGCCGTCTTTGTTACACCTCCACCCCAAACCGCTTCCCCGTCTCCGCCTCCGTCGCACTCGGCGCAGCGTCGTGTTTGATCGCCCTCAGCATTTTCGCGCCTTTGCTTTCGCCCGCGGCATCGACCATCGCCGTCACCAGGCCATACACGTTCCAATCTTTCAACGCCGAAATCGGCACGATGCGCGTCGCGTCTTTCATCTCCAGCCGCGTGGCAACGTTATTCACGCGCCGCTCGATGCTCGCCTGCATTTTCTCGCTGGGCGTGTTGAGGTCCTCGTTCCAATCGTAGGGATGAAACAAGTCCGCTTTGTTGAGCGCGATGACCAGTTTCCGGTACAGCCCCTTCACGCGGTCGTTTAATTTGCGAAACATCTTGATGTCGAGGTGCGCGCCCCATTCGTTGTCGAGCATGAACACAACCACGTCGCATTTGCGCGCGAGGCGTTTGTACAGCGTCACGTAATGATCGAACGGCAGCCGCTCGTCGCCGTAACCGGGCAAATCCCACAGCACGATTCCCGTCGGTCGATTCAGAAACGAGCCAGTTACGAGGCGATAATCCGTGACGCTTTGCGTGCATGAATCGTGATGGCTGATCTCCGCCACCCGCACGCCAAACAGCCGGTTGATCGTCGAGGATTTTCCGCGCCCGGTATGGCCGAGAATGCAGATGTTCGGCCAATCGTCGAGCCACGCGGCCAGCCGCCGCCCGCATTCGGGATCGAGTTCCACCGCGCCAGAGCAAAGCGTATTGGCAAACTCCGCCGCCCAGAAATGAATCCCGCACACTTCGTAGCGCGCCGGCGAACCGCGCTTGATCGAATCGATCCGCTCCCACAAATCGCGAATGTCGCTGGCCACCACCGGCCGCTGCCGCGTGCGCCAAACATGCTGCACCAGCGCGCGGTACATCTGCTTCCCCTCGTCGGACTCAACCGGAATCGGCTCCAGCCGCGCCGCCGCTTCCGTGATGTGCTCTTCCAGCAGCGCGCCGGGCGTCTGCTCGATGCTGGGCGCTTTCAATTTGCTCATGATCCTGAGTCCTGAGTCCTGAGTGCCGAGTGCTGAGTAAGGGCGGCAAAGCGCGGCGCGCTTTCTCGCTCAGGACTCAGCACTTTGCCTTTGTTGGCTCGAAGCATAATCCGCAAGCGCGCGATTTCCATTGTTTTGCGAAGCTAGCAGGCCGGAGGCGAGTGTTCAAAAAAATCGCCCAGAGATTTGCCGCCGTTCTGACCTTTAACCTCTGACCCCTGACTCCTGACCCCCTGTCTCCTATCTCCTATCACCTATTATCTAAACTTCTCCTTCACCCACTTCACCGCCTCCGCCCAATTCTTCTGATAATCGTTCGTTCCCTCGATGTCCTTCTTGTACCGCGACGCAAACGGATTCCCCTCCGCGCCATACCCGCGCAGCAACAAATTGTTTTGCAATTTCGGGCGCGGGCCATACAGCACGCCGTCGCGCAGAATGAACTGCATCGACAATTTATCGATGCCAAACGTCAGCCCGCGAATGTACTCGTCGCTGAACATTCCGGGGAACGAATTGCGCACCAGCGCATAATTCAGCGCCATCGCCAGCGCGCCGTCGTACCAGAATTCGTTCTTGCCGCCGCGCACCGAATCCAAATCGAGCGTGAAATTCTTGATCCCGCTCAACTCCAGCGACGTCGTCTCAAAATTGCTCAGCGTCCCCGTCATGCGTACATTGAAATGCCCGAATTCCGGATAATGTTTGACGAACTCCTGCACGTTGATGCCGCCATTTTTCTCCGGCCAATTCTTGCCGACGGCCAGCACCGTCCCACCGAACGCCGGCGTGGGTCCGAAGATTCCGTGCGCATTAAAATCCTTCGCGACCAACAATCCGCCATACAGCGGCGCGGTCAGGATCGCATCGCCCTTGCATTCCGGCGTCGCACCCGTGATCAGTTCCCACGGCCCGCGCGGCCCGTCGCTGCGGACCAGAGCGCACTCAATCGGCGCGCCGCTGAGGATGCAATCGCTCAGCCCTTTAACGACCACGCCGTTTCGCCGCAAAATTTGATCAATGTTTAAGAGCACTGACATGCGGAACGAGCAGCGCGGCGCGTGCGTGCCGCTGGTCATCGTTGCCTTTTGCGGCGCTAAATTGGGAAACCATGAGTGCGGCGCGTCGGTTTGTTTCACATCCACAATCGGCGCCGCAAAAATCGGCGGCATCAACTCATCTAGCCGCACTGGCCCCAGCGAAACCAACACGCCATTGTCCGAAAAATCGAGCGGCGTGTGAATCGTAAACCCATTCGACAGCGCCTCGATTTCCAACTCCTGTTTGCACGCGGCCAGCAAGCCATAATTCGCCGCCTCGAATTTCACTTTCGCGCGCGGCCCGCCATCGCGCACGGATCCGTCGCCTTGCCGCAGCGAAATCGGAATCGTACCGTTGACGCCATTCACGCGAAACGGCGTAGCGCTGCCAACTCGCAACGACGCGTTGGCAAGTTCCACGCCGCCGTCCAGTGCGAATCCGCGCTCGCGCTCCCAGATCATCGCGCCCGCTAATCGCACGCTTCCATACAACTTAATCTCGCCGGACTGATCCGTGGAAAGCTCGCGGTTCATCGGATGCGCAGGCACACTGATCGCGGGTGGCCAATTCGAAATTTTCCATTCAATGTTGCGCAGATTCAGCGTGGACAATTCGCTCCCGCTAAAAGCTACAGATCCGCCGGCTGAGAATTCGCCCAGCCCCGCCAACTTCACCTCAATCGACTCTATGTTCGCCGTCGAACCAAACGGCCGCGCCGCCAGCGGCAGCACCGCCACCAGTTTGATCTCGCTCATGGGAGCGCGCGTCCCCGCTGGCGGTATCATGTACGCGCCGCCGAAAAGCTGCCCCGCATACGAAGCCAGTTGCGTCGTCGCGACCACGTTGCAACTCTCGTTGTCGATGCTCGTGTAAACGTCGAAATTTCCATTGAGCTGCGCGAACGCATGCGTCTTGCAGGCAAACGCCGCGTTGACAAAAGTACCCTTGGCGTGCGCGTTGATCTTCGGAAGTTTGTCCAGCGCGTAACAAAACGGCGCGACGCTCAAATGCAAATCGCGCAACTCGCCGCTCCACGGGCCCCCGCCGGCATTCTTCGCCGCGCCCGCGCCAAGCTTCGCCAGCGGCACCGCGTTGATCGCCGCTTCCAAATTCGTTTCGCATTTTTTCAAATCGGCGCCGCCCGAAAGCGTGAGACAATTCGCGGCCCCATCGATCAGCGCGGCGCCATAACTCCAATTCTCCGAACCCGGCACGCTCGACGCTTGCGCCGTTATTTTCCCCGCGCCCCAATTCAATTCCGCATTCGCCATAGTCGTTCCCACGTTGTCGCGCGCATCGAACGTAAACGTCGAAGCCGGCACCGTTGCGACTTCCATATCCCACAGCGGCACTTTCACCGCGATCTTGAACGGCTCGACATTCCCGGAGATTTGGAACCGCTCGCGCGTCATGCTGAACATCACGTCGGCCTTCACGCCCTTCATGCGCGCCATATCGCACACGTTGAGGTTGCGCAGCATCATCGCCGTGTAATCGTAGCTGAATACGCTCAGCACGTCCGCGGCGATCAGCCGCTCGCGCGTCGTGATCGGGCAATCCGTCCCACCGCTTTCTAGGCGCACGCGCCCGGTCATGGCATGCGTCGCCGAATCGTAGCGCACGTCCGAACCCTTCAGCACGCCGTTGACGGCGATCCCTGCTGTTTCAAGCCATCCAGCCAGATGCCCCGCCGCATTCAGCGGAATCGACACGCTGTCCGCCACAAATTCCGTCGTGTCCAGCGCACCTCTGGCGTCGCGCTCAAGTTTCCAACGTACGCTGCCCGACGCGCTCAACCCGCTCTTCACGCTCTTTCCCGAAAGTTCGCCGCTCAACAAAATTCCTTTCAACACGCCGCGCTCGAATTCAAGTTCCGCGGCGATTGGACCCGACAATTTCCATTCCGGCGCCGGCAGCAACGGCAGCCACTTGTCCACGGAGATGCCTTTTACATCCAACCCGGAGATTCGAAGTTTCGACACGCCATCCGCGCTGTACGGTGTGAGCCATTGCAAACGCACCGGCCCGCCATCGATTGCGCCGCCGACTGGCGCGTACACGTCTTGAATGTTGAACTGCGCCCGCAAAATTCGCGCGGTCTCGGTGAGCGCAACGACGCCCGCCGTCTTCGTCAGATCGCTGATTTCAAATTCAAGTGATGTCGCGCTGCCAATTTTCAGCGCGCCGTTTTTGAGCGCGGGCCAAGCGAGCGCCGCCGTCCCATCGATTGAAATCGGTTCGCCGCCATAGAGGGAAATCAACGCGCCATGAGTTGCGAGCTGAGCTTCCGCGCGCTGCGGCGCGCCGCCCTCCTCCAGCGGCAGCGAAAAATTCGCATTCGAAAAATCGAGCACTGCTTTCAGCACAACGTCGCTGCCCAATGGCGATGGCTTGCACAGCCAGAAAAGTGCGCCCAGATCAACTTTGCCGCTCGCGCCATTGATGCTCGCCGACATCGGCGGCTTTCGATTGACTGTCGCACTCGCCGAGATCATTCCAAGCGCACCAAGGTCCACTTTCAACCCGCTGACTTCAATCGCGCCCGATTCCGCCGCCGACGGTTCGACATTGGCGTGAATGCCAATGTCTTCGCTCGGCACTACAATCCGCTGCCCCGGCGATTGAGGAATTGCCCATTGAAAATCTCTGACGCTGAGTTTCGTATCGACCCCGACCGCGTCGCGCGATGGTGACTGAAGCGTGCCGTTATCTGGCGCGGCTTCGCTTCCTTCCGCCTCGCGTTTTGCTGAAAACTCCGCGCGCAGCGCGCCGCTTAGACCGAGCGCCGGCGGCACGTCGCGGTTCAAAATCAATTTGCCGGCGGCGTGCACAGTGAACGCGCGCCCGGGACCAACCAGCCCTTCGATCGACAACACTTCGGATGAATCCAGCGCACCGCGCAGCGAAAACGGCGTCGAATCGCCCTCCGTGGTGAAAGTGCCGCTGATTTTTGTCAGCTCAAATTTCTGTTCCGGCGCCCACTCAACTGAAAACGCGCCGTCGTTCAAATTGATCCGGTCGATCTGAATCGGCTCGTTCGGTTTCGTAGAAACTTTCAGCGCATGATTCCAGCCTCTCGCCGGATCGTATTGCAGATCCAGCCGCGGGCGATCAATTGTCACCGCGCGAATGTGATTGTGATTGTCGGCCAGCAATTCGAACAAACCAAAATCGATCTTCGTCGATCCGACCGTCAACGGCGCGCTCGGCCAGCGCGGTTCAATCGAAATAGTGTTGATCTTCAAGCTGCTCAGCACATCCGACTTCACCGAATCCACATGCGCCTGCGTGCCCAATTTTCTCGAAAGCCGCTGCTCGATAGTGTTGTTGAGAAAACCGAAATTAATGTACGCCCACACGCCGGCGTAAAGAAGCAGCGGCAATCCAATCAGCACGCTCGCGCTCGTGACGATCCAGAACCGCGCACCGCGTTTGCGCCGCGCCGGTTTCGCGGACGCGGCGGGCAGAGTGTTTTCAGCGGTCGTCATGCAACAGATAATCCAAGGTCCGGGGTCCAATGTCCAACGTCGAATACCGCAGGCCCCTGCAATCCGTCGCTCGATGTTTGCGAGGCGCTCTTGACCTTTGACTTTGGACCTTCGACCTCGCAGCTACGCCCGCCACCGCCAGCCGAGCGGTTCCGCGCAAAGCGTATATCGCTCACTGTGAATCAAACGCAGCGCGCCCCACAATTCCTCTTCCGCACCGCATAACGCCAGCCGCCCTGCCACGCGAGGCGCTTCTTCGAGACGCTCCAGCAGGTCCTGCCCTTCGACATGCTCAGCCAACCCCGGCGAAAAAAGCACCGTATTGGAGTATCGTCGCAAACATTCCGCCAGCGTACTGGCGGGATCGAACAAGGGGCAGACAGTCTTGTCTGCCGCGCCCAAACTTCCGCCACTCACGAGCACTTCCTCGGCCTGCGCGATCAGGCTCCAAACATCGCGCGCGAAATGCGCTGACCCCAGCCCCTCATCGCCTGAAAAAATCAACACCGCCGTGCGCGCAGCAACGCGCGGCTCATGCAGGCTCAACAGCGCCTCTTCAAGCGTTTCTTCCCAGGGCGCGCCGCCGCCGGAGATGAGCAGCACGTCGAAGGGGTGGGGGAGGGATTTCTGATTGTTGGCGCGGGCAGCCGCGAATGTCTGCCCTATTGAAGACCGCACGGATTCAATCTCAACCCCGAGTTTCCGCCCCAGTTTCAATTCCAGCGAAAAATCGACGTTCACTCCCCGCGGTAAAAACGCATCGAAAACACCGTCCTCACAACTCGGTGCGACCGCAATGCGCAAATCCGCCGCATCAAACAGCGCGCCCGGCGAACCCGTCGCCGGCCACGCCAGCACTTCGTGGTCCCCGCAAATCTCTTCGCCATAGCGCCGAATTGCCGCGCGCCCGAGCAGCGCGCCGCTCGTGCCGGGACACGCCACGCACGCAATGCGTGTCGGACGAAGTTCCGCCGCGACCAACTCCGATATAATCGCCGACAGCGCGATGTCGTAAGGCGCCGGCCGCGATAAATCGCCCGCGAGAATCACCGCACGCCGTTTTCCGCGCGCCAGTTCCTTCAGCGGCACGCCAGAAATTGGTTTCGCAAGCGCATCCATCACGCGCGCACGCTGACTCTCCGCGGATTGCGCGGCACCGTCTTGAATCGGATGCGAAACAGGCACGTACTCGACGCCCGCGGGAATCGAAAGCGAAATGCCGCGCGTTCCCGCCGCGAACAAGATGCTTCGCGAAGCGTTTCCGCTTCGATCGTCAGCGATAGGCATCTCAGGCGCGCCGCTCATTCCAGCCCCAGCACCTGAGCCATCGTGTAAAATCCCGGCGCACGCTTCTGCTGCACCAGCCACTTCGCCGCGCGCAACGCTCCGCGCGCAAACGTATCGCGGCTCGTCGCGACGTGCCGCAGTTCAATGCGCTCGCCGCCGATCGCGAAATATGCCGTGTGCTCGCCAACCACGTCGCCCATGCGCACCGCATGAATGCCGATCTCTTTTTTCGTGCGCTTGCCGGTCATGCCTTTGCGCCCGTAAATCGCAACGTCGTCGAGATTCGCGTTGAGCCCCTTCGTTATCGCCTCCGCCAGTCCGAGCGCAGTCCCGCTGGGCGCGTCCACTTTCTGGTTGTGATGCGCCTCTACGATTTCGATGTCATAATTCTCGCCCAGCGTCTTCGCGGCAAGCGTCGCGAGCTTGAAGAGCACGTTCACGCCGACCGAAAAATTCGGCGCATGAATGATCGGAATCTTCCTCGCCGCGTCAGCGATGCGCGCTTTTTCGTCCGCGCTCATGCCCGTCGTCCCGATGACGATCGGCACGCCAAACGCCGCCGCTTCCTCGGCCAGCTTCGTCGCCGCCGAATGAATCGTAAAATCGATGATCACGTCCACGCCGCAATTCGGGCAAATGCTGCGCGCGACCGGCGCGCCAATCTCTCGCCCCAAGCCGCTGACCACGCCCGCATCCTTCCCGATCCACGCATGGCCGGACGTTTCGAGCGCGTACGCGACTTTGAGTTCCGGATCTTCAAGCGCCAGCGCAATCAGGCGCTGGCCCATCCGGCCGGCGGCGCCGGCGATGCAGAGGTTTACGGACATTTATGCGTTTTCCTTCCAAGCTTTCGCTTTTTCAAAACACCTATCATACGCTTTTTCATAAATGATTCGAACTCAGGGCGATCGCCCATCAATGACAATACTGCTCGCTTACCCCAGCACCCTCAATATCTCCTCCAATTCATTCTTCACCTGCACCGGCGGATTCGCATACGGATTTTTCGTCACGCCAAAATCCCCGAACTCGCGGCTCAATTCCTCGCCGCTCAAGCTGTGGTACGCTACTGTCGGCTGCGGAGCTTTCAATTGATGGCCCGTAATAATGCACACCGCCGTTTCGCTTTTTCCGATAGTGCCATTCGCAACAAGTTTCTTCAATCCCGCCACGCTCGCCGCGCTCGCCGGTTCGCAGCCGATGCCGCCGCGGCCGATGATGGCCTTCGCGTCCATGATTTCCTGATCCGTCGCCTCGCACACCACGCCGTTCATCCACTCCAGCGCGCGCAGCGCCTTCGTCAGATTCACCGGCCGGTTGATTTCGATGGCGCTGGCCACGGTGCTGGCGTGGCGTTGCTCAGCGTCCATCGTCGCATAAAACGCGTCAATCTTCGCCTTGTCGCAGCTCCCGCCGTTCCAGCGCACGCCAATTTCGTTGTAAAGCCGGTGCAGCGTGTTCGCGCCCGCCGCGTTCACCACCGCCAGATGCGGCATGCGCTCGATCAAGTTGAGCGTCTTCAATTCATGAAACACTTTACCGAACGCAGACGAATTCCCCAGATTCCCTCCGGGCGCAACGATCCAATCCGGCACGCGCCAATCCAGCGCTTCGAGCACGCGCAGCATGATCGTCTTCTGTCCTTCAAGCCGAAAGGGATTAACCGAATTCAGCAGATAAATTCCGAGCGCTTTGCTCGCCTCCTTGACGCGCCGCATGGCGTCGTCAAAGTGCCCCAGAATCTGCAATGTCTTTGCGCCATAATCGAGTCCCTGCGAAAGCTTCCCCATCGCAATTCGCCCCGACCCGACGAAGACAATCGCTTCGCATTTTTTCCCATTCATCGCCGGCATCGCCGACGCATACGCCGCCATGCTCGACGACGTGTTGCCCGTGCTCGCGCACGCCATCTTCCGCGCGCCCACCATCCGCGCGTGCGTGAATCCCGCGGCCATGCCGTTGTCCTTGAACGAACCGGTCGGATTAAGCCCCTCGTATTGCAGATGTACGTGATGCATGCCGACGTATTCGGCAACCTGTTCCTCCGCGCGCAACAGCGTCTGCCCTTCGCCAATCGTGACGGCGCTTTCGTCGGGCGCGAAATCGAGCAACTCCTTGAAACGCCACACGCCCGAAAAATGCAGCGGGTTGCGCCGCGTGCTCCATTTGGCTTCGAATCCGCGCAGCGACGCCGGCACGCGCGCGCGAGACCAGTCGTAGTCCACGTCCAGCAACGCGCCGCACTTCGGGCAAGCGTTGAGAATCTCCGAAACGCCGAACGTCGCGGCGCAGGACGGATCGATGCAGCGTTGGAATGCAAACTCTTGATTCATGGCAAAGACTATAGCGGAAATGGGGCGAGTATCAATCGGACGAGCGCGCTTTCGTAATGGTTATTCAAGATTCAAAATTCAAGATTCAATGTTCAGGCGGTGACAGCGACGTCTGAAACGTTTTTTCCCCACAAATTCGCGCAGGCTCGCGTACACTAATCTTGAACCTTGAATCTTGAATTGATTTTATGGCCGGCTTCCTTCAACTTTTCGTTCTCTCGCTGCGCTTGAATTTTCGCAACGTCCAGGCGCTGGTCTTCGGCTACTTCGTGCCGATCTTTTTTCTCTTCGCTTTCAAAGGCCTGTATTCCGCAAGAGCGGTACCGCTGCGCAGTGAATTCGGACAGCTTTTGACGATCAGCACCATGGGCGGCGCGTGCTTCGGCCTGCCGGTGACGCTTGTCTCTGAACGCGACCGCGGCGTGTGGCGGCGCTATCGTTTGGCGCCGATGCCCACCGTCTGGTTCATGACCAGTATCCTACTGGCCCGCTTTGTAATGATCGCCACTTCCGCGCTGCTTGTTTTCGGCGTCGCCATGTGGATGGGTATGCCCGTGCCCACGCGTCCTGGCGAACTGATCGCCGCGTACACGGTTTCGGCGTTCGCTTTCCTGAGCCTTGGCATTGTCATCGCGATGCTCGCCAACAACACCGGAGCCGTGCAGGCATTGGGCCAGTGCCTCTTTCTGCCCATGATCATTCTTGGCGGGGTGGGCGTCAAACTCAGCGACCTGGGTCAGTGGGCGCCGGTGGCGTCGTTTTTGCCCAGCAATTATTCCGTGTGTGTGATGACCGAGTGCATCGTCCCCAAGGGCTTGGGCTTGCATTCCACTCAGTCCTTGTTCGATCTGGGTGCGTTGGTCATAATCGGACTTTCATGCTGTCTGATTGGCGTTAAATTATTCCGCTGGGAACCCGAACAGAAAACAACAGGCACCGCCATCGCCTGGTCCATGCTCTCGCTGGCCGTGTGGGCGGTGCTGGGCCTCGCTGCGCTTCATTTTCACATGAATCACGCGGGGCGGCTGAGCCACTTGTTCTAATTTTTGAAACGAATACAGTACCTCGGCCTTATCCTCAGTGAAACGTCAGGCTCGATATTCCGTATAGATCTTCACCCAATTCGGAGGTTTTCATGCCCATCGACTCAAAATCGTTTATCGAAAAATACGGCGCGCGCACCATCAGCTACGCCGTCGGCATTGGGCTGGGCGTGCTGCTGCTATTGATTGCGGCCAGTACCTGCGCGCATTCGGTGAAAAACACCGAAATTGCAATCATTGTCAACAACATTACCGGCAACATCACGACGTATGACAACGGCGGCATGGTCATTCATCTGCCGTTTGGCTTGAGTTCTGTCGAACTCATCGACAAAAAGCCCATGTCGATGCGCCTCGCCCGCGATGTAAAAACAAAAGAGCATCCCGAAGGCGATCAGGTCAAAGTCAAGACCAACGACGGCAGCAACGTCGAAGTGGATATCGAGATCATTTACCAGATCGACATAAAGAACGCCTACATCGCGTACCGTGAGCTCGTCGAGAACAAGACCGTAAATGCCGGCGACGAGGCGGTCTCGCACGATTCCGAGAACAACATGGAGTCGATCCTGCGCGCCGTGGTCCGCTCCGAAGTGCGCAACCAATTGGGCATGCTCGACACTGCAGAGATCGTCGATCCGGAAGGACGCAACCGCAAGATCGACGCGATCCGCGACAAGCTTTCCGATTATTTTAGAAGCATGGGTGTGGAGATCGTCTCGGTCAACGCGCAGAATTTTCATTTCAACGAGCAATACGAAGAGATCGTACGCCAGCGCAAATCCGCCGAGCAGATTTACATCAATCAAAAAGATTTTCAGAAAACCGCCCAGAAAACGCGCGAACGCAAGATTGCCGAAGCCAACAAGGACCGCAGCAACGCCATGACGCAGCTTCAAGGCGAGGTGAAGAAAAAAATCCTCGAAGCCGACGGCATGGCCAAACGCACGCTCACGAAAGCGCAGCAGGAAGCATACGAAATGGACCGCCAGGGCGACATCGAACTGGCCAAGGCCGAGCAGGAAGCCGCCGCGATCAAGGCGGAAGGCGAACAAAAGGCGCAGGCGATGGAGGAATTGTTCAAAGCCTACGAGCACGGCGGCGAAGGCCTCGTGCGCGAAGCGCTCGTGAAACTTTACGACGGCGTCAACCTCACCGCAAAACCCTACGCGCCGTCGGAGCGCATCGAGCGCATGAGCGTCGTGCCGGCTCAGCTTGAAAAAGGAGGCGCCAATGGTCGCTAACGACTCAAAGGGAAAAGGCGGATGTTTCGCCGCGGCAGGCGTCGGAGTTGTGTTCTTGATCGTGCTGATTTTGTGGACTTGTTTCTACAAAGTTCCCGCGAACGCCATCGGCGTGCGCACGCTGATGTCCGGCGGCGGAATTGAGAAGCACGATTACACGCCCGGTTACGTGACCTGCATCCCGGGACTGCATCGCGTAAAGCTATGGGACCCGACATGGTCGAACGTGTATCACCCCATGGATGTGCGCGGCGGCGACGGCTACAAAACCAGTGTGGATGTGTCGGTGATTTTCCGCATTCACCAGGGAAAATGCTGGGAGGTCGCCGGAAAATTCCCATCGTACGCCGACATCGAAAACCGTGTGCGCTCAAGCTTGTCGCAGTATGCCAACGCCGTTTTGACGCAAATGAAGACCGAGGACTTTTACAACTCCGAAGTGCGCGACAAGAAAACTGAGGAAGTTCAGAAATTGATGGACAAGCAATTGGAGGAATACGGCCTCGAAGTGAAAAGCGTGATGCTGCGCAACATCGTGTACGACAAAGTTTTTGAAGAGCAGTTGCTGAAAAAGCAGCTCTCCGGCCAGACGCTGGGCCTCGAAGAATGCAAAACGCAGCAGGTGGCCGGCGAAATGGCGACGGAAAAAATCGAGGCCGAAGCCGCCGCGGAGGTCGTCAGCATCAAGGAAACGCTGAAGCAGGACATGGCTAACCTAACTGCCGAAACCGATCAGAAGGTCAATAAAATTCTGCAAGACGCGCAGTTTGAAGCCAACACGGTCACCGCGAAAGCGACCGCCGATAAGCGCAAGAAAGTCGCCAAGGCCGACTTCCTGCGCGCCGAAGCGACCGCCTACGGCACGGCGGCGATGGCAAAAGTTTACGCCAAGCCTGGCGCGAGTTTTTATTTTGCGCAGAAAGCGCTCACTGGCTTGAAACTCGGCAACATCGAAGTCAATTCGAGCACGTTCAATCCGCTCGACGCGGATCATTTGCTCAAAGCGCTGGGTCTCGACCTGCACGCGCCCGCGCCGTCGTCCGACTCCGCTGGAGGATCGTCGTCAAAGAAATGAGCGGTGTTAAAAAAAATCAACAGTCCCGCCGCGATGGCGAGCCCGGCGCGTCAACTCCTGCCGATCGCAACACGGATTCCAACGCGCCAAATGCGCACGCGTCCACCGGGCCTGTCGCGCCCGTCGCGCCGCTCGCCGCCGCATCGCCGGAAGCGCGCGCCGTCCAGCGTTCCATGTCCGCGCGCCTGAACGGCCCGCGCTTCTGGGCGCTGCCGGATAAGAAGCTCAAGTGGTGGGTGCTCTGTGAAAACGACATGGGTACGGTCGAAAGCCTCACCAGCGGAACGCCGGTCATTTACATCCCGCCACTGCCGGATTTGCGCCGCGGCGCGGCCGCCGAATGCTGCCGCCAGATGGTCATGGCACGCCTGCGTGACCGCTGCCACGAGCATTTCTTCCAACTTATTAAACGCATGTTGCTCGGCGGCATGTTGATTTTCGCCGGCATCGTCGCGCTGAAATTCCTCGAAGCCTTCGACACGCTGCTCTTGGTCGGCGCGCTCGGTTACACCATGCACGCCGGCCTGCGCTACGGCCTGCGCTTCCTTCATTCGTGGGAAGCGACCAGCCGTCCGTTTTCGCATTTCACCGGCGAGCCCTTTGTGGAAAGCAAGCTCGCCGATCGCCTCGCGCAAGCGCTCGATTTCCGCCGCACGCTGCCGCCCGACAAACGCGGCGAATCGCCCGACGCCGAACTGCTCGACGCCAATGCCTATCGTAAATTAATTCGCGAAGGCGCCATCACAAAAGAGGAACTCGTCGCGCTCGGCAAAGCGATTGAAGCGCGCCTGAACCTAAGGGGCGTCGAACCGAAACACTTCAGCGACATGGCCCGCGCCGAAGGCCTCGACGGCGAATCCGCCGCGCTCTACCGCGATCTGGCGCAGGCGGCGAGCGAAATCGCGTACGAGACGGATTTGGCGTGAACACGCGCTCAATCTGCGCTGGTTTTCGCATGTCCGTCGGCCCGCAAATCGGGCAGGAACCAGGCCACGATCATCGCGGGAATAAACAGAAATCCAACGTAGAGCAGCGTGTGCCGGAAGTCGAGCCAAATCGACAACTGCGCAGAAAAAATCGTTCCCGCCGCCGCTACGAGGCGCCCGATGTTGTAGGAGAATCCCGCGCCGGTCGTTCTCAGCAACACCGGGAACAGAGGAGGCAGGTACATGGTAAAAAGTCCGAAAACACCGGAGAAAAAACCGACCCAGGGGATGTACCAGAGCATCGAAACGAAATCTCGCTCCGCATAAAACGTCGCGGTCATCGCGGCCAGAAATCCCAGGCACATCAGCGCAATCGCACGCCGAAAACCAAATTGTTTCGCGAGCCATCCCGCAAAAAAGTTCCCGATGCAGGACGCAAAAATCACGAGGAAAAACTGGCGGGGCACCGCGCTCTTTACCACATCGCTCGTCCAGCCAGCTTGCTCCGCCAGTGAGCGCATATTTTGATTGTTCCAGAACATAAAAGCCCACCACGGCGTCAACGAGCACGCACAGACCACGATCGTTAAGAGCGTTGTGCGCCTGACACCGCCACGAAACAATTCCCGGACGCGCGGCGCATTTCCCACGGAAGCCCTTTTCGCTACATGCCACTCTTCCGGTTCGGGTACCGCGCGCCTGATCCATAGCACCAGAAGCGCGGGAACAAGGCCCACGAGAAAAACGTATTTTGGAGGGTAATTGTGAAGCAAGTCGCTGGCGCCGCACGCCAGCAATACGCCGATATTCACGCCGGTCTGCAACACCGCGGCGATCCATGGCGCCCATTTGCGCGGCCAGGTTTCAGAGAGCAACGACGAGCCTACGGCCCACTCGCCGCCGATGCCCAGCGCCGCGATAAATCGAAATACAAGCAATTGCTGCCAGCTCGCCGCGAAAAACGAAAAGCCGGTGAAGCACGCATACGCCAAAATGGTCAGACAAAGCGCCCGGCTGCGTCCGATCAGATCTCCGATTCGCCCAAAGAATCCGCCGCCCAACGCCCATCCCACTAAAAACGCGGCTTGAATCCACCCCATCTTCTCTTTGACCTGCGGATCGTTTGAGTCGGAGATCAACATCAGCGACGCGACAAACGGCCCGGCGATCAGCCCATACAAATGCATATCCAGCCCGTCGAACAACCACCCCAGCCACGCCGCAATCCCCGATTTCCATTGCGCCGGCGTCAGCTCGCGCAAGCTGCTGACCTCCGTGCGCGCAGCCACTTGCACGGGCGCGCCAGCGTCGTCAGGTGGAACGGCAGTGCTTGTCGTCGATGAGTCCACGGCGAGAGGTTCTATCCAACTTTCGCTTTTTCAGCCAGAGCCGATTAAAGGAGCGGCGGCACTCCTGCCGCCGAAATTGTGTCGGCAAGAAAGCCGCCGCTTCATTTACACCACGATTGCGCAGTAACGCCCGCAGAATTACAATGCGCCATCATCGCCATGAATGCGCCCGCCTCATCTCCCTTTCCTCGCCTCAACATCCTCGGCTCGCGCATCGCCTCGGTGAATTACGCCGAAGCCGTCGAGATCATCCTCGCGCGCGCTAATGAATACAAACCCGGCGCGTATGTCTGCGCGGCGAATGTCCACTGCGTCTCGATGGCGCGCCGCGATCCTGCCTATCGCGCCGTGCTTAATGCCGCGCTCCTCACCGTCCCCGACGGCATGCCGCTGGTGTGGGCGCACAAAATTCTTGGCGGCCGCCGCCTCAAAGACCGCGTCTACGGCCCGACGCTGATGCTGCATCTCTGCGCAGCCGCCGCGCAGCGCGGCGTGCCAATTTACCTCTACGGCGGCGCGCCCAGTGTGCCCGAAAAGCTCGCCGAAATTCTGAAGCAAGGCCTTCCACAAATCCAGATTGCCGGCGTCTGCGCGCCACCCTTCGGCGATCGTGCCGAGAACGATCCGCAACTGCTCCGCGAAATCGACGCAATCAATTCCAGCGGCGCGCGACTTATCTTCGTTGCGCTTGGCGCGCCAAAGCAGGAATTTTTTATGGCGCACTACTCCGAAAAAATAGTCCCCGTGCAAATCGGCGTTGGTGCCGCGTTCAATTTCCACACCGGCACCGTGCGCCAGGCGCCGGCGTGGATGCAAGGCGCGGGGCTTGAGTGGCTCTATCGCTTCTGTGTGGAACCGCGCCGCTTGTGGAAGCGCTATCTGCTGTACAATCCCTACTTCCTCGCGCGCCTCGCCCTGCAGCGCGCGGGCCTTGACGCAGCGGCAAAAAACGACGAAAGGACTGAATGCCCGAACCACGTGTGAACGCCGCGACCCGCGCCGCGCGCTGGATTCTGCTGCTGCTGCTCGCCGGCCTGCTGATTGGCCGCCGCGATTTCGCGCATCTGAATCTAGGCGATCTCTGGAAAATCCTCAACCTTGCTCCGCCGACAATTCTCACTTACGCCTTCGTCACCGAATCCACGCTGCTTCTGCTGCTGCCCGTCGCGCTGATTCGCGCGCGCGAACTCTACGACCGCGCGGAAGGCCGCACGCGGTTCGAAAAATTCCTGGTCGCGTTCGGCTGGAGCTCCATCGCCGCGCTCGGCTTGATCGCCTGGGGCGCGCTGCACGCGGCCCTTGCAAAATTCAACGGCGGCGACAACTACTTGATCGTGCGCCAAAGCGCGCTTGCACTTATTTATCCGTCTGCATTTTTGTACGCGTTCATTTTTTTCGGCGACTCAGAACTCAACACCCGCTTCGCCGCATTCGGCGCTGTTTCGGCATCGCTCTTCTGTGCGCTGCTCGATATTTTTCATCTGCTCGATCCCAAAACCACCTCGCTACTCCCCGGCACGCAGGGCGAGTGGATGCCGATCTATGGCCAGGAGACTCTGCCCATTGCAATTCTCGGCCTTGGCTTCTGCGTCGTCGCGCTGCGCACGTGGCCGCTGCGCGCGCTCGCGCTCGCCGGCGTGTTACTCGCGGGTTGGCGCCAAAGCGTTCGCCCGACGCAATCGGTCGTGCTCATCGGCATGGCTTTCGCGCTCGCGTTTCTCTTCGCTGTGGGTATTGCCACCGCGTTTCAAAAGCAGTTCGCGGCGCTGAAGCGCGCCGCGCTTTGCATTGCGCTTTTTGCGATCATGGCCGCGGGATATCGCGCGCTGAAAACTTTCACCGCGCAACCCGAGCAGCCCGGCACTGAAACTGCGAGCGAAATCAAAGCGTGGAATCTGGAGCAATACGCGCGCCTCTTCGAACTCTTCGACAGCACTCAACTGCCCGCGAATCCCGCCGAACGCATGATCGCCAAACGCCCGCCGTACGTACCGATCAACGATCCCGAAGTCGCGAAATTGCAGGCCGTCTTCGATGCCACGAGCGTGAGCGTGCGCAACAACATCTGGCGCTTCCTTGTCTGGCGACGCATGGCCAACGATTGGCGCAACGGCCACTGGCTCATCGGCGCAGGCGTCGGCAAACCGTGGTTTTATCGCGCGCTTTACCAAAGCGGCTTTCACTACGGCGACGACCGCGAAGGCCTCGACCCGCACAACAGCTACTTGAACACGCTCTACCGCTACGGCCTCGCCGGCATTGCTTTGCTCGCGCTTCTCATCGGCGCAACATTGTGGCGCGCAGGTCGCGCACTCGCACGCAATCAAGGCGACATCATGCTCGAAGTGCTCCTCCTTTATTTCGGTTATACGCTGCTGTTTGCGTTCTTCACGGTGAGCCTCGAAGGGCCAGCGTATTCGCTGCCATTCTGGATCACGCTCGGATTAATTCACGCACGCGCGTCGAATCTGCTCACTCCAGCCAAAGAATCCATTGCCCTCCATTCGTGAAAATTCGCGCGATTCGTTGTTCAATCCGTTAAGCCGTTTGCGGTTTCATCGGTGCACGCAACCAATCCCCGCCCGCTCGTTCAAAATCAATTTCGCCGATTTATCCAGCGTCACGCCGCTGAACGGATCGTCTGAAATCAGGACGTTCCCGTCCAGGTCCGCGTAATCCGCCAGCGGCGAAAGTTGCGCGGCCGCGCTGATCAGCACGCTCGATTCGATCATGCAGCCCAGCATGATTTTCAGGCCGCACGCGCGCGCGATATGGACCATCTTCAATCCCTCGCGCAAGCCGCCACATTTGACCAGCTTGATGTTGATCCCATCGACGCAGCCGGCCAGCGGCGGGATGTCCGCGGGCACGAGGCTCGATTCGTCGGTCATCAGCGGAATGCCGATGGCGTTCTTGATTTTTTTCAGTGCCGCGTTGTTCCCCGCCGGAATCGGTTGTTCGAGAAATTCGATACCAAGCTTTTCGAGCGTCTTCGCTTTCTCAATCGATTCCTTCACCGTCCAGCCGCAGTTGGCATCCACGCGCAGCGTCTTCTTCGGCGCAAGCCGGCGGACTTCCCGCAGAATTTCGAGATCGTTCTTGACGCCCACTTTGATTTTCAGCAGCGGATATTTTTCTGCTTCGGCGACTTTCGCGACGACTTTCTCGAACGAATCAATCCCAATCGTAAATGTCGTGCGCGGCGTCCCCGACACATCCAGCCCCCAGATTTGCCACAGCGGGCGACCGAGCCGCTTGCCCATCAAATCGTGCAGCGCGATATCCACAGCCGCAATCGCGCTCGGCTCGCCCGGAAATCGTGCGCGTAAATCGGCGAGAATCGCTTCCATCTCAAACGGCGTGCGTTTCTCAAGCCGCCGCGCCATTTTGTTCAGCGCGCGAATGCAGCTCGCTTGCGTCTGATTGTAATACTTGATCGGCGCCGCTTCGCCAAGGCCGACAACATCGCCGTCGCGGATTTCGACGATCACATTTTCGGCAATGTGCTGCGTCGAACGCGACGTGGCAAAGGCGTGGCGCAGAGTAAGGTTCAGCGGTTTGGCCGTGACTTCCATTTGAATTCCAATCTCTAAATTCATCGCAGATAAATCAGATGGACTTATCGCTGCCTATTGGCCGCAACCCAATAGAAAGGCATTCTCAGACCGGTAAAGTTGTCGTTGCTGAAGATTCCAACTTTGTCCAAGAAAGAGAATGCCATGAAGAACTTTATACTCAAGCACGCGGCGTCTGTCATCGGCGTTTTGTCGGGGTTTGGTCGCGGCCCTCTCGCGGCGAAAAAAAGTTCGCGTCTATCAGTGGTTATCGCTGATAGACGCCAATGAACGCAGGTGGTAATATCCAAGTTATCTGCGTCCATCTGCGTGAATCCGCGTTTATCGGCGATGAATTCTGACGCGCGATGTCACGGGGCGCGAACGGAATGCCTTACATGCCCGCAGCCAAAAAGACAGCCAAAGATAAGCCCGAAGCATCCGCCGAGGTTAAGCCCTACGTCGTCTTCGCGCGCCGCTTCCGCCCGCAGACGTTCGCCGACGTCGCCGGCCAAAGCGCCGTCACCTCCGCGCTGCGGCAGGGCCTGCTCTCCGGCCGCGTCGCGCAAGCCTATCTCCTCTGCGGCCCGCGCGGCGTGGGCAAGACCAGCCTCGCGCGCATTTTCGCCAAAGCCTGCAACTGCCTCAATGGTACCGGCCCCGGCGGCATGGCCGACGAACCCTGCAACACTTGCAGCGCCTGTACGTCCATTCAAGACGGCAGCAGTCTCGACGTGATCGAAATGGATGCCGCGACCAATCGCGGCATCGAAGAAGTCCGCTCGCTGCGCGACAATGTCTCCATCGCGCCCGCCGAATTGCGCTACAAAGTCTACATCATCGACGAAGTCCACATGCTCACGCGCGAAGCCTGGAACGCGTTTCTCAAAACGCTCGAAGAACCGCCGGCGCATGTGAAATTCATCTTCGCCACCACCGATCCCAACGACGTGCCCGAGACAATCCTAAGCCGCTGCCAGCGATTCGATCTCAAGCGCATCAGCCTCGCCGACATCGTCAAACGCCTGCGCAAAATCTGCGAGATCGACAACGTCGCGTTTGAAGAAGCCGCGCTCTCGCGCATCGCTGGCCTGGCCAAAGGCGGCTTGCGCGACGCGGAAGGCTTGCTCGATCAAGCCGTCAACCTCGGCGGCGGAAAAATCACCGACGCGATTGTGCGCGAACTCTCCGGCGCCGCACCGGACGAATTGCTCTTCGACATGCTCAAAGCCTGCGCCGCCGGAAAAACCGCCGATGTGCTCGCGATGGCGCACAGCGCGCTCGAAGCCGGGTCGGACCCCGACGACATGCTGTCGGTGTTGAGCGAGCGCCTGCGCTCGACGCTGCTGGCGCGCGTCTGTGGCGTGGATTCACCGCTGCTCGAAGGCCAGACGCATCTCAAAGACGCCTACGCCGAACTGGGCAAGCTCCTCAACGACGAGCAGTGCCTGATGCTGATCCAGATTTTCACCAACGCGCGCCGCCTTATGCGCGATTCCGCGCAGACGCGCCTGCCGCTGGAAGTCGCGCTGATCCGCGCCGCCCGCGCGCGCGATTTGGTGGACTTAAGCAAACTCGCCAGCGCGCTCGAAGCCGGCGCCGCGAAAGCGCCGCAAAGCGGCGCGCCGCCGGGTCGCGCGCCAACTTCTGGAGAAGCCCCCCGCCCAAATTGGGCAGGCCGTCCGGCTACCGTTAACACTCAGCCGGCGGCCGAAAAGCAGGAGGTAGGAGATAGGAGACAGGAGACAGTAGGGCGCGTCTCCGGCGAGCCGAGCGTCACTTCATCGCGCGACTCGTCAAGCGGTTCGCAAAATACTCCGACTGAAGCGACATCGTTCGCCTCCTCGCCCGATGCGATGAGCGCCTGGCCGCGCGTAATTGACGCCATCAAATCGCAGCGCGGCGGCGCGATTTTGGCCAGCGCTTTGTCGCACGCGGTGGTGGCCGTCGATCTCGACGGCGCTCTCGTCGCGCTTGGCTCCGAACACCAATTCTACCGCGACGCGCTCACCCATCCGCAAAACCAGCTCGCGTTGAAAAACGCGCTCGCCGAAATCTACGGCTGCGACTTGGCCATCCGCATCGAATCCGCCGCCAACATCCGCCCCAGCGCATCGCAAAACACAAGCGCCGCAAACAAGAATGTCGCGCGCGACGCCGTCCCGACCCGTGGTGCAGGCGTCCCGCCTGCACAATCAAGCGCGCAGCGGCCAATGTCCGCCGCCCCGCTCGCCCGCACCGCCCCCCGCCCGCCTCCCGCGCCCAACACCCCCGCTCCATGGGAGCCGCAAGACGGCGATGTCCGCGACGACGCGAGCGACGAGTACGTGGACGATGGCGAACTGCCGCTGCCCGCGCCCATCGCGCCGACCGGCGCCGACGCCGCGCCGCTTCCGGCCGACGACGCCGACGACGATGCGCCCGGCGCGCCGCGCCGCATTGACCCGCCGCCGCCGCCCGACCGCGCGCGCCCGGCCGAAGCCAAAGTGCTGCTCGACACCAGCCTTGTCGCCGACCACCCGCTGGTCCAAGCCATCCTCAAAAGCACCGGCGGCGTGGTGCTCGAAGTCGCGCGCAGCAAAAAGAAATAGCCGCCCCCGTGCGCCGCGCGCGGTTTGGCGCTGTACTTTTTTTAAAGAAGAGTTTAAAGATCAGCGCGTCGGATGGATTTCGGAGGCTCGTGATCATGCGCAAAGTTGCCGTGGCGCGCTGCGCCTTTGTTGTGCTGACGCTCTCGATGATTGCGGCCAGCGGCGCGGATAAGACTGTGACGGACAAAGATTTTGGCTTTCAGATCGTCTTTCCATTGTCATGGGCAGTACTTGAAAAGAATTCCGAGGACGCGATTGCGACGGGCGCATATTCTTCAAAAGACGGCCGGCCTTCCGTGACAGTCAAGGTTTATAGCATCAAGGAAGGGATCACGGCTAACGATTTCTTTAAGAGCCGATTCGGCAATATTTTTTTTTGGCGTGAAACAGGCGAAGCCAAAGTCGGCAATATGACCGCGTATAAGGCAGTTCACGAAGTCACACAAACGCCAGGGGACGGATGGGACGCAGACCTTGAGGACTTAACGGAGATAATTTACTGCATTGTTGCAGGTAAGCGAGGCTACGTAATTACGAGCAGTTATGAGAAACACGCCCATGACAAATACGCCAAAGACATCGACGCCATCGTCAAGTCGTTCAAGCTGATTGAGGCTAAGTAGGGGCGGGGCGGAGAGCGCTCCGGTTACGCGGGAGTCTTCGCCGATCGGTTCGGAGCCTTCTCCGGTTGCTACGGAGTCTTCTCCGGCGGCTTCGGAGTCTTCTCCGGTTGCTTCGGAGTCTTCTCCGGTCGCTTCGGAGTCTTCTCCGGTGGCTTCGGAGTCTTCTCCGCTCGGTTCGGAGTCTTCTCCGATCGCTTCGGAGTCTTCTCCGGTGGCTTCGGAGTCTTCTCCGGTCGCTGCGGAGTCTTCTCCGGTCGGACCGGAGAGGTTTTGGATTGATTCTTTTCGATACACTTTTGAACGCGGATCGGCGTCGGTTGGCGTTGCAAGTCTTTATTTTTAAGCAACTTAACGTGAAATAGGCGAATCAACCCTTTTCAAGGAGCGTCACATGGCTGCTGATTACCTTCCGAAGAACGCGGCGGACTTTTTGGCTTGGTGCCAGAACCTGTTGGGCACGATTGGCGATTCGCCGACGACTTGGTGCCTCACGTCGGACCAGTTGACGGCGATCAACACGGCGGTGTCGGCGGTGGCGACGGCGGTGGGGGCGCTGCCGGGGTTGGCGGCGGCTTATCATGCGGGCGTGGATACGCAGAACGCGGCCATCGCGGCGGCGACGGTGCTGATCCGGCCGGCGATTGTGCAGGTTCAGGCGTGTCCGTCGGTGACCGACGCGATGCGCACGACGGCGCGGCTGCCGATTCACGACACGGGCCGTTCGCCGATTCCGCCGCCGGCGACCGAGCCGATTATTTATT
>Ga0209579_10001078_pt1 | contig 23331 bp, 24 predicted proteins | sample Coa_R1_2_FD_187152 | JGI IMG/M metagenome (GOLD analysis project Ga0209579, IMG submission 187152) | Surface soil microbial communities from Centralia Pennsylvania, which are recovering from an underground coalmine fire - Coalmine... | ecosystem: Environmental > Terrestrial > Soil >... | reverse complement strand
TTATCGGCTTTAGAGTGGGTTATAGGGACTTTGCGATCTGCATAAAGGCCCCCCGGGTGTATCCGCGGAGCCTCTCGCGTAATAGCGCTTGCGCCACAGGGAGAGGGCGGCCAAAATAGGTCAACGGATGTCCGTCGAGCCGTTTTATCGGTGGCATTGGGGACAGGCGTATGTATGCGTTCTTGTTGTTGATAGGAGCCGTCATTACGGCGGCCGGACTAGGTATTGTGGCCTCGGGTGTCTCTATCCAAGACCACACTTTCGAGGCGACCAAGGTCACTCCAGCGATGATCGCTGTGATCGGTGGTTGTATCCTCATCGGTCTTTCATTCGTAGTGCGCGCCTTGCAGCGCGTCGAGCGGGCGCTTACGGCGCGGCCAATGCCTCGTCCGGCCCGTCCTGGCGAGATCGGGAGCGTCGTCGGAGCACTAGCTGGAGCCGCGATTGAGCCGGCGCGAATTCCGTTCCCGCCTAAGCCGAAAGCGCCGATCTCTCCTCAACCTCTTCCTGCGGGCGCTAGGCCGGTACCCGTTGCCGCTAAGTCACCGGAAACTCCGCGTGAGACTGTTCCGCTGGTCGTGGACGAGAGTGATGTTTCACTCCTGCCAAAGGCGCCAGCCCAGCCTGATGAAGAGAACCGCGGCGTCAACCATGGTGCGGCCGCTCGGCCGAATGGCTCCCTACAGGTGAAGACCGCGCCGCGCCTTGGCGTGGCTGCACGCCCCGTTCAAAAGCCAGTTCAGGCCAATGACTCGATCTTCAGTACGCTTTGGCCGAAGTCTGCACCTGCCCCGGAATCCGACCATGCGGCCGCAGCGGCGGTGCAGGCGGCTCCTCCACCGTCCCCCGCTCAATTGGCCAACGGCAGTAAGCCTACACCGCATGCTCCATCTGCCGAAGTTCGACAGGAAGCGTCGGCAGCGGTGTCGATCCTCAAGTCCGGCGTGGTAGAGGGCATGGCCTATACGCTTTACTCGGACGGTTCGATCGAGGCTCAGCTACCTGAGGGCACCGTTCGTTTCGGCTCAATTACCGAGTTGCGCAATCACATCGAGAAGAATGCTTGAGGGCGGTCCCTGGCCCCGCCGGCAGATTCGCCCGCTATTCTGTATAACAATAGAATAGTGTAGTTTTTAACGCTCAAATCAGCAAGTTTCGGCCCTAGTTTTATTGCCTTAACGGCAGATCTTTAGTATAGAATCATCCCTACAATTCGCCGACGTTCGGACAGTCGCGAGAAGTCCAGCAGAGATTAGGCTCATGGCGGACAACACGGGCGAAAGTACTTACATTGAGATGACAGCAAAGATTGTCTCCGCCTACGTGGGCAACAATCCAGTTCCGAGCGCCGAAATTGCAAATCTGATCAGTCAGGTGCACGCCGCATTGAAGCGGATTTCCGGTGGCCAACCGCTGACGACGGCTGAGCCGCTGAAGCCGGCGGTGCCGGTCAAGCGCTCGATCAGCTCCGATTACATTGTCTGTCTGGAAGACGGAAAAAAATTCAAATCGCTCAAGCGTCACCTGCGTACCCAGTACAACATGACACCGGAGCAATATCGCGAGAAGTGGGCGTTGCCACCCGACTATCCCATGGTGGCGCCGAATTACGCGGCAGCACGTTCCCAACTTGCCAAGCAGATGGGTCTGGGCCAGCAGCGCCGCCGTCGCAAATAGCGCAGTCCGGCTACACGCGGCCTCTCGTTCCAATACGCACGTAAACCCGTTGCGCCCGCCCTCACACAGCGGCGGCTTGGAGCGCTGCATTCGCCTCGGTACGGATCCGTTCGACCATGGCGCGAAAACCGTTCGAACGCTGCGGGGTGAGATGCTCGCGCAAGCCGATCTTTTCGAACACCGCGAGCGCGTCCATGGCGAGAATGTCGTTCGCGGTTTGGCCGGAAAATATCGCAAACAGAACAGCAATCAGCCCGCGCACGATATGCGCGTCGCTGTCACCAGCGAACGTCAGCACCGGCCCGTCAGCCCCATTTGGACGCACGTTAGTGTCGAGCCAGACCTGACTCGCGCATCCTTGTACCTTGTTGGCGTCGTTGCGAGCCGCTTCAGCCAGCGGCGGCAATTCCCGGCCGAGTTCGATCAGATAGCGATAGCGATCATCCCAGTCGTCGAGGACCGAGAAGTTGTCGATGATCTCGTTGATGTCAGGCATCCTCGAACGTCCCACGTCCGCCTTAATATAAGGCGCTGGGACGTGCAAATCGACGTCGTTGGGGATCGGCGCACTCACATAGCGCCGAAAACGGTCGCCAAGACCCTATTATGCTGAATGGGTGCCAGCCTTACGCATTGGCGGGCCACGCCAGGTCGGCGCAAGGTCGGCAGGGGTCAGCGTGCTCTGCGAAGCCCGTTGCTGTGGGGAGGATTTGCGGAACGCCGATTTTGCCGGTTCGTTGGTCTGCGATCCAGCGTCATGTTCCGCAAGAGCTTGGGTCAAGAAGTCGTAAAGCATTTTGGCACCGGCCTGGGCTCTGTGGCCCATATTGGTGGCGACCTCCGAGCCCACGGTGCAGGCACCAGGTTCTCGCTCGCAGAAGCCCCTGAGGTCGTGGACTGTGGCCGACGCCGCCGAGATGGCGTCGGCGGTGCCAACCTCGCCCGTCGACGTGTCGTGTTGTGGAGCGCCGGGCAGCAAGATCAGCACGACGCCCAGCCAGAAGGCTATTCGCAAAAGGAAAAACATGAGTCCCGCATCCCACGCAGTGCGTATTCCCGCAGCGGGATGCACGCTAGCAGCCAGCCTTGAAAGTGATGTTGGCGGCATCGGCTCGTTTTTCCGCATAATCGAGCAGAATAAGCCGCAAATTTTCGCTCAATTCGAAACGACTTTCAAAAAAAAATTGTTTACCTAAAGTTTGTGGGAATTCGTCCGTCTCGAATGGGCCAATGTGGCAACCGAGCTCCTTTTCGCCGGGTTGAGCCGACAGCGGTTGGGTGCAGTCCCGCACCATCCTGCGGCACGGCGGCAACTGGCGATTCACCATGTCGGATGAAACCGGTGCGTAATGCGGATGGCGACGAGGCGTCGCCGTAATTCAAATTGGCGCGCCGAAGTGTCCTTAGCGTTCGTTTAAGCGGCATCTGACACGATCACGCTACACAAAAAGGGGGCGCGTCTGTGGAGTCGGACGTGCGAAGGAACGTGGGCGTCCTCGCGCCGATCCGAGAATATGTCGAGACGCTGGTTCACCCGTCAGCGCAGCAGGACGCGCTGACTGCGGCGCGCCATCGCGCTTTTATCGCACCGCGGCTGCTCGGCAGCGTTGTCGCATTGGCGTCGTTTCCGCTCTATCTGATCGCGCGCGGTACTCCCAGCGCGATCGAGCTCATTGTCTTTGCTTGGCTGCTTGCTCCGATCCTCACCGCGTACTTTCTCTCGCGCACCGGACGCTACGAGAGCGCTCACGTTCTTTCTTCCTTGGCGTTGACCGGATTGGTCACGATGGTCGCATCGGTGACCGGCGGCATTGGTTCGTTCGCCGCCATCTGGCTCGTGATCGTGCCGCTGGAGGCGGCACTCTCCGCTTCGCGCCGCGTTGTCGCGACCGCCTCGACCCTGGCGCTCGGCGCAGCTGGTCTGCTCGTGGTTCTTGGCTCAACGCATCTTTTGCCGCCTTCCGGCGCCGACCCTGAAGCGGCGCTTGCCGCGCTAGGCATTGTTTCAGCGGCTCTTTACGCGACAGGCCTCGCACTTGGCGCGGAGGCGCTCGCTCGCACCAGTTTCTGGCTGCTCTATGCGGAGGAGGATCGCTACCGATTATTGGCGCACAATATGACCGACGTGATCACGCGGCACGGTCGCGACGGTGCCGTGCTGTTCGTATCGCCTGCTGCCGAGCAGCTATTCGGCTCGCCAGTCGGCGGACTTCAGGATCACGGTCTGTTCGACCGCGTGCATGTAGCGGATCGCCCCGCGTACCTTACCGCACTCGGCGATGCCGCGGCGCTGGCGGAGAGCCGTTCCGTTGAGTTCCGCGTTCGCCGCGACTTGGTCGATGCCGCCGGCCGAACTGTCGCGCAATACGTCTGGATCGAGATGCGTTGCCGGCCGCTTCAACACGCGATGGCAGATGCGTCCGAACAGGATAACCGCGAAGTCGTGGCCGTGCTCCGCGACGTGAGCGCGCGCAAACAGCACCAGCAGGCACTCGAAGATGCCCGCGCGGAGGCTGACCGCGCCAACGTTCGCAAAAGCCGCTTCCTCGCTACCATGAGTCACGAATTGCGCACGCCGCTGAATGCCATCATCGGTTTTTCAGAAATGCTGATGAAGGAAGAAGTGTTGGCGCTCGATCAGAAGCGCCGCAACGAATACGCGTCGCTCATCAACAATTCGGGACGTCACCTCTTGGGAGTCGTCAACGGCATACTTGATATGTCGAAGATCGAAGCCGACAATTTCGAGATGATGGTAGAGCCGCTGGCGCCGGCCCAGGTTGTTGCCCACTGCTGCGAACTGATGACGTTGCCTGCGAGTGAGGCGGGTGTGCAACTGGCGAAGTCGGTGGGGTGATCTTCCTGAAATGATCGCTGACAGGCGTGCGCTAAGCCAGATCCTTCTCAATCTTCTGTCGAATGCGATCCGCTTCAGTGATCGCGGTGGAAAGGTTGTGGTGGGAGCCCGCTCAGAAGCAGGCGCTGTCCTCTTTACGATCGAGGACAACGGCGTCGGCATGAGCGAAGAGGATCTGAGGCGAGTGGGAGAGCCCTATTTCCAAGCCCGGGGATCCTATGACCGCCGTCATGGCGGCACCGGCCTTGGGCTTTCCATCGTCAAGGGACTCGTGCGGCTGCACGGCGGGGAACTCTCTATTCGCAGCCGCGTCGAGGAGGGCACCCGCGTGACCGTACGCCTCCCGCTGGTATGCGAACAAGCGAGGGCAACGAGCAGGACATCGGCGCCGCCTATGACAGGGATCAATCGCTCGAACCACCGGCCGACTTCGCTGTCCACTGACGCGGCTGATCGATTGGCGAATACGTCGACGTCGGATGAAGACTTGTCGGTGCCCACAGGTGAGCGGGTAAAGAAAAGTGCCTAGACAGCGTGACGTAAATCGGAGGCGGTCGGTGCGTGGAGCAAGTATCGCTGGATCACTGGCGTTCATGGCGTGGGCAAGGGCCGTCCGTCGGCCCATCGATTCCTTTGCGATATTTGCGGCGTTTGCGGCCAGCCTCACCATCATCGTCAACGGGCTGTTTTTTCAGTCGGGCCCACATCCGGCGTCCGTGTCCATAACACCGGCGCCTTTGTCGCCGGCCCTCGATGTGGTTAGCCCCAAGCCCACAATATCGCCGCCGGCGGCCACTCATAGCGTAGAGGTGACGCGGACGACCCAGGCCGTTCCTGCCCACCGCAATGATCCGATCGCACAGCTGATCGGACAATCATCGCATGTCCTGGCGGTTCAACGGGCCCTGTCGGAATATGGCTATGGTCAAATCAAACAGAGCGGCGTGCTTGACTCGCCCACGAGCCAGGCCATCGAGCAATTCGAACGCGAACACAACCTGCCGGTCACAGGCAGGATTTCCGATGGCCTTCTGACAGAACTTTCGGGCATGATTGGCCATCCGTTGTAATGAGGCACTAGAATTGCGGTTTGGATCGGGGCGAGTCATATCTGACTCATCAGCCGACGCGAGCCGTGACATGCGCCTTAAATCCGCGTTGTGGGTCGCAGCCTATTTACGCCGCTGTCAGGTCGAGGGTGTGGCCGCTGTCGTGCGCAGGCGCGGCGCAGAAGAAGCCGGGGCCATATTCGTGCGGATCGACCGGCTCGACGGTACGTCGGACCTGTTCGGACCTGCCCCGCAAAGTGCCTTTGATTCCGCATCTGGGGCTGAGCGCGCTTTTAGCGCAAGCCTTGCCAAGCAGCCGGCGCCCGATGCCTCAATAGAGAGCTACCTCGCACGCGAGATCAAGTTCGATTCCGATATTTGGATCGTTGAGGTCGAGGAACGCAACGGGCGAAACTTTCTCGACGTGGTCGCAGGGTGAATGCTGCTGGCAGTCATTCACGAAGCTTCGCGACGTTCACTCCTTCGCCGGAACGGACTGCGCTGCACAGCCGGGTCGAAACGAGCGCCAGTCGGGTCGTGCTGCAAAGGCGGTTGATGGGTTCCCGCATCCGGCTCACCGTTGCCGACCGCTTGCCAGATCGCGACCAGGTCCTGCGCCACATGACATGTGATCTCGTCGTAGAGTTGAGCTAACGCGCTGACACGTTCTACGGAGTGGCCCACGGCGGTATTCACGAACAATAGTATGCGGTAGAGCCGATCGCGGCGAATACCTAGCGCCTTTGCGGCAATAACGATTGGTTCACCAAGTTCATCGTCGACGATCCGCCGTGCCTGCCCCCGCGAAATTTTCAGCGCCTGCGCGATACCGTGGACAAAGTCCTGCCGCTTCCGTGCCAATGCCGCGGCTTCCAACCTCTGGCCGACCGACAGATCGCCCGCGATGTACGGTCGCTCGGCTGCAAGGGGCACTACGACGTCGAGGTTGAGCAAGATGAGGCGCCGTTCGTACGCGTTGGCGGCGAAGAACATCTCATTGAGTTCACCGGCAACGCTTGCTCCCGTTGCGACCGACGTCTTCGAGGGTGACTCCGTTACGGCTTGAGTCGCCGTGGCTTCAAGATTTTCTTTGTTCGCTTGATCCGGGAAATACACGGCGGGCGAAGCAGCGATCACGCTCGCATCCGGACGTGAAGGCGAGGACCGTGTACCAATCACCCCGAGCAGATCTTGCGCAAGCCGTTCGATGACTTCGCGCGGCGGCGAGAGATGCTTGCCTAATTGCGCGGCCACGGCAGCGCGTGTCGTCGCGTCAACGGAGTCGATCAGGCGGAGTGCGAGCTCCGTGTAATGACGCTCTTCGTCAGGCGTATGAGCAGGCTTTTGCACGTAGAGGTCTGTGAGAACTCGCAGCAGAGCCGACCGCATCTCAGCTCCATTGCGCGGTCCGGCATCTGTTAGACCTTCCAGGCTTCGCAGGCTCGGCGCTTCCATTGCATGTGTCTCGGTTGCAACAGGTAACGGAAGTTGATCTGGAGCATCAGCTTAGAGTCGCGGTGTTAGCGGAGCGTTAACCCTGGATCGCGCCTAATCGCGATGATGCCCGTGTCAGCGGATTGGCTCGAAGAATCCGCCGCGTGCGTCAGAGGAAGGCGGCGAGTGAGTAACGTCATCAAATTTCCGGACGATGGGCGCCTGGTGCGCTTTGGCCGCGCCGACGCCGCCGAACCTGCAACTATCATTATTCTGCCTGTCGTCCGCATCGAGCGATACGTAGAACCATCGCTTGAGGACGTCGAACCACGCACGCGCCCGCCAGCACACAATGGCGGCCGGCGGCGACTCCGGCGCCGATAGACCTCTCCTCTATCGAGGCCGCGCGGGCAACAGCCTCCTGTATCAACCATCTTAGTGAACCGGTTCGATGTGGCACTGCGCGGCTGTCAGCGCGCGCCGGGCGACCGGCATGAGTCCTGGTTCCGGCGCAAGCGCTCGCAGCGCGATGATGCCAGTAATGGTCGGTGAATCGATAATCAATCGGTCGGCCGCCGTCACATCTTCCTCCTCAGGAACCTGCGCGTGCTGTGCCGCGGTCATGAGATCGAGTTCGATCGCGCGCCGTCCAGCTGCTCGGTCATTGATCGCGTAATAGGCAACGCTGTTGCGGGTGTAAAACGTTACCGACGTATAGGCCTCGCTCACCGGGGCGTTGAGCTTGAGTGCACCGGTGGACAGGTCGTACCGGCACACCGCTGCCGCGAAAGCCGGGTCCATGAATGGAACGATGGAGGCGTCTGGCGTCGGCGCAGGGAGTAGGGTCACGGTGTTGACCGGCGCCACCGGCGCGAGCCGTGAGTAGGCGTCCTGCGTAGCTGCTCGCGGCATCGCCAGCACTGTCGCGAGATGCACAATGCCGCCAAGGAGAAGGCCGCCCAGCGTCAGCATAAGCCAGCGGATCATGAGCACCCCTTGCGCGCGACTGCTGGCATCGGCCCTTCCTTCATCGTGGTGGTGGCGACTCCAATGGGCGTGTCGTACAGGCGCCATACAAGGACGAAGCGCTCGATGCCGCCGGTTGGTAGCCAATTTCCGGGCCGCGCGAGCGGTGCAACCGTGATTGTGAATGCGCCGTCGGAATTACGCACGATCTCTTCGCTGGTGAAGCCGTGCCGGTCGATCGTGTTGGCCACCAGACCGCCTTCCACGTTGTAAAGCGTAACGGTCCAGAAGCGCGCAGGCGGTGTCATGCCGCTGACCGTGAACGTGCAGCGGCCGTCAAAGTAGTTTCCAGTGTTATCGGTGCGGGCGTAGAACGCAACTCCATCGCCGATTCCAATGGGCAGTTCACCGGAGCGTACGATCGTAGCGTGTGCGTAAGGATCGATGTCCTGCGATCCACTCTTCGGCCAAGCGGTCCAGGCGCCGATCGTCATCGAGCCGAAAGCGACGCCACGCGTTAGTGACAGCCAAGTGGCGCCGAGGCCGAGCGTGGCCGCCAGCAGAAAAGTGAAAAAAGAGCCAAAAAGCAAACGCATGACAGACTGCGTTCAGTCGCCGCGGGGTGCCGGTGACGATTTTTGGTCCGCTGCCGTTGCGATCGTGTTTGTACGGCTGCCGTTGCCGCTGCTGCCGTCGACCGCCCCGACCGTCGCTGATGGCAATGTCTGCGCCGCCAGCGCGTGATCGGCTTCGTCGAGCGTTTGCTCGACGTGAACGAGGGCTTCGGTTGCCTTGCGCGTCAGCATGGCGGGATGCGGTGTATCGGTTCCCTTGAACGATCCCTCGGCCGCCACTTGAACGTGCTCCGGCACAGCCATGCCGGGCAACTGACGGAGTTCGACGCCTTGGTGGGCATAAGCCATTATGTCGTGCCACGTCATCGCCGGCAAAGTGCCGCCCGTCATATGCTTGGTGGGCGAGAAGTCGTCGTTGCCCATCCACACCGCACCGACGAAGTTCCCGGTGTAGCCGACGAACCAGCCGTCGCGCCAATCGTTGGTGGTACCGGTCTTGCCGCAGGTCGCGATACCGGCCAGCGCCGCACGCTTGCCGGTGCCATTCTCCACCACAGAGTTCATCATCTTGATCATATCGATGGAGACCTGAGGACTGATCACCTGTTTGGGCGGTGTGCCATCGCGATCAAAACGCCAAACCAACTGGCCCGTTCCGGTCCGCACTTCTAGCGCGGCGTGCGGCGGTACGGCCCTGCCAAGATTTGGGAATGTGGCAAAAGCCACCGCGTGTTCTAGCGGTGTGACGGCATCGGCACCAATTGGCAACGAAGGAGTGTCCGGCAGCGGGGTCACGATTCCGAAATTCCGCGCAGTCTGAACGATCTTCGCGCGGCCAAGCTTCGGGTTGCCATCGCCCAGTGCGATGGAAAGCTTGACCGGAATGACGTTGATCGAGCGGGTGATGGCTTCGATGAGAGTCACCGAGCCGGAAAAGCCACCGGAATAGTTGTGCGGGCACCAATTGCCAATGCACACGGGAGAATCGACGACGACGGAGTTCGGCTTGAATCCGTTCGCGAGCGCGGTCGCGTAAACGTAAGGCTTGAACGACGAGCCGGGTTGACGCATCGCATCGACGGCGCGATTGAACTGGCTCTCGCCGTAATCACGCCCACCGACCATGGCATGCACCGCGCCATCGAGGTCGGCCACCACCACTGCGACTTGGCTCGCGCCGTAATCGCGGCCGTACTGCCGCAAATTCGATTCCACCACGTGATCGGCATAATGTTGCAGATCCATGTCGAGCGCGGTTCGCACCACAAAGTAGCGGTCAGTGACCGATCTCGGAAACGTTTCGACGAGTTGCCGCATCTCGTCGAAGGCCCAATCCAAGTAGTAGTTGGGAGCATCGTCCTCGCGGCGGTCGATCGGGGTCGCGGGATGGCGTCGCGCGCCGTAGACTTGCCCTTCGGTCATAAAGCCGGACTCGACCAGATTGTCGAGAACGACGTTGGCGCGTGCGCGCGCAGCGGGCAGGTTGGCGGCTGGCGAGTATTTGGTCGGAGCCTTGAACAGACCTGCGAGCATCGCCGCCTCGGGCAGCGTGACATCGCGCACCGACTTGCCGAAATAATATTGCGACGCTGCGTCGACCCCAAATGCGCCGCCACCGAGATAGGCGCGATCTAGGTAGAGCTTAAGAATTTCGTTCTTGGTCAGATGCGCTTCCAGCCAGCTGGCGAGGAACGCTTCGTTGATCTTGCGCGTATACGTGCGTTCGTTGGACAGAAACAGATTCTTCGCGAGCTGCTGGGTGATGGTGGAGCCGCCCTGCACCACGCCGCCCGCCTGCGCATTGGTGACAATTGCGCGAAATGTTCCGAGGAAGTCGATGCCGAAATGCTCGTAGAAGCGCCGGTCTTCCGTTGCCAGCACCGCTTTGATCAGGTGGTCGGGCATTTCGTCGAGTGGCACGGACTCGTTGTGCTTGATGCCGCGGCTGCCGACCTTGTTGCCGTAGCGGTCAAGAAAGGTAACCGCGAGGTCGGATTTTTTCAGCCAGTCTCCTTCCGAGGTCTGGCGATAGGCGTTGAGCGACAAGGCCAGCAGGAGGAGGAGCCCGCCAGTGCCCAGTGTGCCCAATTCGGACAACGGCTCCACGAGCACCCACCGCCGCCATCCGGCGACGTGGAAGTTGTCCATGCCGGCAGTGAATCGCTCATAGAGCTCACGCGCCCACTTACCGCACTGGAACACCGCGAAGTCGATGCGCGAGTCGACGTCGAGCAGGAGCCGTTTGACTTTCGGCTGCCACTTATCACCCGGATCGGGGAACATATCGGTCACAGTTGCACGCTCCGGGAACGGACCTTTCCGGCCAGATTTCCTCGTTGGACAGGCAAGAGGCGCCAACGTTGAATCGACCGCGTCCTTGTCAGGCGAACTTACCTAACCGGAGGCCGTAGGCCAATGCCTGCCCAAGACACAGCGTCAATGGAAATTGGGGGCAAATATGGCCTAAACGTAGAGCAATTGCGGGTGGGCCATCGCCGAGTTCGGTGAAGGGCTTAGGCTACCCGCCGGGAGACGGAGATCGTGACCGGAAAAGGCAAGCGTGAGCCGCTGGACGAGGTTCCCTTCTGGCAGTCCAAGTCATTGGAAGAAATGACGGATTCGGAATGGGAAAGCCTTTGCGACGGCTGCGGCAAATGCTGCTTGAACAAACTCGAGGAGGAGGGGACTGACCGGACCTTCTACACGGATGTGGGCTGCCGGCTGCTGGACGGTCAAAGTTGCCGATGCCGCAATTACGCGCGTCGCTTGGACGAGGTCGATGACTGCGTACGCCTCACCCCGGAAACCCTCAAAACGATCACTTGGCTTCCACCGTCTTGCGCCTACGTGCTCCTGTCCGAGGGCAAGAACCTCTACTGGTGGCATCCACTGGTTTCGGGGGATCCGTCCACTGTGCACACGGCCGGGATATCCGTGCGAGGGCGCGTTCGCGCCAGTGAGACCGAAGTGCCGGACGACCTGCTTGAAGACTATATCGTGAGCTGGCCACTTAAGCTTCCCAAGCGGGCGCGCCGGCAGGGGCGCTGAAAGCGTTCCCGTTCCAATTGCAGCGGAGCTTCTGGCTTATGCACCTCGAGTAAGCCTAGAGATTCGGTGATTGCCAACTCGCTGCGGGCGATTAGCGCGCGGTCGTAAAGACGCTGCCGTGCCGTATCGATCAGCTGAGCATCTTGATGCACCGGGTGTGCGGCCGAGACGTGGGGTTGATCCTGGCTCTGGCTCGCTTCCGGCCCAGATGCCGCCGTATTACTGTCCTCGACGGTTCGACTTGCCAGAACGCGCCGCGCCATCTCGATCCGATGTCTCACCGTGGTAAAGACCTTTCGGCACGAGTCGGCGGCGCGGATCTCGGCCGCGAGAATCTCGCGCCGAAGATCGGCGAGCGTCTGGTCCGCAAAAGACTTTGCGCTCGCTGCAAGCCTGTTTGACGTGCCAATTCCGACACGAGCGTACAGCCTCGCGGTGTACACATTGAGGAGCCCGAGCGCATGCGAGGAGCGTTCGTCGCATGAACATGGCTCGTCGGCTATTTGTCCCAGTCTGATCAACAGTGTGACGTGTTCGTGCATGGCAAAAAACACTCAACGCATCGAAGAATCGCCGCCCCGCCGCAGTGTGAGGGTTCCACTCGGTAATGCCGTACAAAACAGACGGTTTCATAACTTTTTCATTTCTGAGCGGCGTCCTAAACCATTCGTTTCCCGCCCCACGCACGCGAGGGCTTCGCGAGGAGCGTGAGTGTGCTCGCCGTTCGTCCTGCCTATCGTTTTGCTCATGAATTTTGAGCCTTTAACCGCTATCCTCCCACAAGCGGCACCCCTGCCTTGCGAAAGGGGCGGTTGCATTGGCGCGGTCGGCGAGCCAATTGAGGCCGGCTGTTTACCAAGATGGCGTTTGCGGTCCTTCGCACAACGCCGCTGCCCACGGACATTTCCAACGATATGACCGGCCAAGCGCATGCAGAGGATGCCGTCGCCTCCGATGTTGCCGGTGACGACCGCGCGAACGCGCGCTTGCCCGATGGAACACAGCACCAGTCCGCGGGCGGCAAACCGCCGACGCCGCTTGATCATGCCGCGGTCCGCACCATCGTCGCGGGTATCATGCTGGCAATGTTTCTCTCGGCACTTGAGCAAACAATTGTGGCACCGGCACTGCCCGCAATTGGCAAAAGCCTTGGCGACATCGACGACCTATCGTGGGTCATCACCTCTTATCTTCTTGCGCTGACCGCCACGACGCCGCTCTTCGGCAAGCTCTCCGATATCTACGGGCGGCGAGCCGTTCTGTTGCTTGCCATCGGTATCTTCATTGTGGGTTCGATCGCCTGCGCGCTGGCCCCGACGCTGTGGGCGCTGGTTCTCGCGCGCGGGCTTCAGGGGATTGGCGGTGGAGGGCTCTTGCCGATTGCGCAAACGATCATCGCAGATCTCCTCTCGCCGCGCGAACGCCCGGTGGTGCAGGGCCGCACCTCGATCATGTTCATGAGCGCCAGCATTCTCGGCCCAGTGCTCGGCGGGCTGCTCACCGACCACCTGCACTGGTCGTTTATTTTCTGGATCAACGTTCCGCTCGGCGGCATCGCCTTGATCATGACTGAACGTGCGCTGCGCCGGCTCCCGCGCAACGACCGGCCGCATCAACTCGACGTCATTGGCGCCGGATTGATGCTGGGTGCCGCGATCATGCTCATGCTGGCGCTCAGCCTCGGCGGCACGCATTACCCGTGGGGCTCATGGCTGATGCTGATGCTGATCGCAAGCTCCGGCGCGCTTTGGGTGTTATTCGCCTTGCGTCTCCTCACTGCGCGCGAGCCGTTCATTCCATTGGCCATCCTGCATGGGCGCGTCACCAGCGCCATGACCGTAGCGGCATTCTTCTCGATTGGGACGGTCATAGGCGTGACCATTTACACGCCACTTTACTGTCAAACCGTACTGGGAGTTTCCGCGAGTCTGTCGGGCCTCGGGCTGATTGCGTACATGGGCGGCGCGACGCTCGGCTCACTGGTGTCGACACGCTTCGTCGTGCACATGCGCCATTACATGCGCGTCCCTCTCGGCGGACTTGCGGTCGCCGTGCTGGCGCTCGTCGTTCTGGCCATTGATCCGGCGGGGAAGACGTTCGGCGAAGTCGTTGGTCTGCTGCTTGTTCTCGGTTGCGGACTCGGACCGATGTATCCAGTGAGCACGATCGTCATGCAAAATGCGGTCAAGCCACATCAGCTCGGTACGGCCACCGGTACGCTGAATTTCTTTCGTACCCTCGGCGGTGCGATCGTTGTTGCGATCTTTGGCGCCATCGTGCTCGGCGTAGTGTCCGAGGGCTCGCCGGCGCCGACGCTGAATGGATTGTCGGCAGGGCAGGGCGACGAGTTGGCGGTGGCGTTTCATTGGGTCTTCATCGCGGCGGCGGTGTGTCTCGCGATTTCCTTCTTGAGCGTCCTGTTGGTCGAGGAGCGCCCGCTGCACGGACCGTTGCGCACGGCCGAAAGCGCCGCCGAATAAATGATGTGCATACCTGCTGCGCGTTACCTGTCTTGCATCCGTAGAGGTGCGGCGCGAGGTTAGGTAAAATTTCCTCGGGCGTGAGCGGCAAGGGTGTCGGCTACACCATCGTCCCATCGCGATCCAAAGTCTTCGCCGGGCACCGCGGGGGAGGGCGAGGACGCGTCCTCAGAAGAGGCCCTGGCGCCGGCCGCCGCCGAGGTCAGGCTCGGCCGCCGCGAGGTTGTCGGCATCATCGGCGGCTTGGCGCTGGCGATGTTCCTCGGCGCACTGAACCAGACCATCGTGGCGACGGCGCTGCCAACCATCGGTCGCGCCTTCGGCGATTTCGAAAATCTCTCATGGGTGGTGATCGCCTATCTGTTGACGTCAACTCTGGTCGCCCCGCTCTACGGCAAGCTCAGCGACATCTACGGCCGCCGCGGCATGATGCTGGTCGCGCTTGGCGTATTCATGGCGGGCTCGGCAGCGAGCGCGGTTGCGCCGAGCATGGTCATGCTCATCATGGCGCGCGGCCTGCAGGGGCTGGGCGGCGGCGGGATCGTACCGCTGGCGCAGTCGATCATCGCCGACGCGGTACCGCCGCGCGAGCGCGGCTACTACCAAGCTTACACCGGGTCGGTCTGGATCGTCGCGGGGGCCGGAGGTCCCGTTCTGGGAGGGGTCATCGCCGAGCATCTGCACTGGTCAATGATCTTTTGGCTCAATGTGCCGCTTTGCTTCGTCGCAGCCTTGTTGTCGCAAAGGCAGCTCAAACGTCTGCCGCGTCACGCCCGCGCCCATGCGATCGACATCACTGGTGCCGGACTGATGGTGGCGTCAGCAATGGCGTTACTGCTCGCCCTGACTTGGGGCGGGACGCGCTATCCTTGGCTGTCGCCGCAGATCGCCGCGCTCATCGTTGCTTCGCTGCTTTTGGCGGCGATCTTCATCTGGTGGGTGCTGCGGGTGCCGGAACCATTCCTGCCGCTGGCTGTCCTGAACAATCCCGTGATGCGCTTCGGCACACTCGGTGCTTCCTGTGCCCAGGGCGTCAGTATCGGTCTTACCATCTTCGTGCCGCTCTATTATGAGCTGGTCCATGGCCTGTCGGCGAGCGATTCCGGCTTGGCGCTGATCCCGATCGTCATGATGACGACGCCAGGCTCGTTTCTCTCGGGGCGCGCCATGTTGCATCTCAATCGCTACAAGTGGGTGCCGATCCTGTTCCTGAGCTTCGCGTCGGTCGCCGTGATGCTGTTGGTGATTTATCCGCTGATGCCGGTGTGGGCGGTGGCCTCCATCATGTGTCTAGTTGGCATGGGCACGGGCAGTTCCTATCCGATTGTCACTGTCTCGATCCAAAACGCGGTTGCCCACCAACAAATCGGTATTGCCATGGGCACGATGAATTTCTTTCGCGCGTTGGCAAGTGCATTGATTGTCGCGATCATGGGCGCGATTATGCTTGGGCATCTTGGCGCTGCGCCGCAGCGCGGCGCGACCATCGCAGTGATTACGGTCGCACAGACCGCCACCGTAGACGTGCTCGCCCATATGTTCAGTTTCATTTTCGCCGTGGCCGTTGCCTTTCTGTTGGTAGGCATTGTGGCGCTTCTTATTATGGAGGAGCGGCCTTTGCGCACCACGATCATGGCGGCACCGGTACCGCGAGAGACTTCTTCGCCGGCAGCGGCGGAATAGCGGCCTCAGTATTTGAGCGCTGCCGATTCTAAATCCAGTCAAGGCATGAGTGGGGAACCGAGCGCTCCGGCGGTGCCGACGATCCAGTTCCGGTAACGGGCGATTGGGGTAATGCCGGTGAGGCCGCCGCAGCCGGCGGTGAGCTTCGGTCCGGTCGACCAGCTCACGACGCCGATGAGAGCATAACCGCCGTTCTCTTCACGAAATGCCGGTGCGCCGGAATCGCCGGTGCAGGCACCGAGGCCGGCGGCTTCGCCTTTGGTTCGAGGATCAAACAAACGGATTTGCAGCGAGCCGGGTTGACCCGTCGCCACAAGCGTCGCGGCGCGCACCATACCGTCGAGCCTTTCGGCGCCGCGCGCGGTAACCCCGTAGCCCACTACAGCGAGAGCATCGCCGACTGCCACAACTTCGCTTTGACTGCCAAGGCGGACTGCAGGGATTTTTGCCGCCAGCGGCGCGGCGAGCTTGATCAGCGCTACGTCGGCCGTGGCGAGGTGGGCAAAAAGCCTTTTGAGGTCGAATTGGGGATGACGTTCGATGCGGGCGATATCTTTCAGCTTCGCCTCTCGGCTGGCGGGGTTTTCCAGGAGCTTGTATTCGGATCCGGGCTGTACGCAGTGCGCTGCCGTGAGCAGAAGATCGCGCCCGATAGCGGTTGCGGTGCACACGGTGCCGCCGGAGCCGTCGAGCATAACGACCGATTGCCCAAGCCTATCAGCCGCCGGCTGTGCCCCACCGACCATCGCCGTGGCGAGATTGTCGGCGGCCGTGACTGAAAACGCGGCGACAAGATAGAGCAACGCTGCGCGCGCCGATGCGATACGGTGAAAAATCATTCCCGCACCCTCAATATTTCAGGCCTAACCTGCCCTAAAACAGCCGTTCATTCACCGTTCAGTTCTCGGCGCCTAGGTCAAAACATGCACTACATCGTGCGGGCAGTCATTATTGTGCTCACCGGGCTTACTCTAGGGCTGGCACGGGCGGAAGAGGCCGCTCCACCCGCAGAACCGCCGCGTTCCGACGCTGCGCCTTCACATGCCTGCCTCGATCAGAAGGAGCGCAAGGCCGTGGAGGAGAGCGGCAAAGTGATCCATCTTGCCGCCGCCGCGCGAGCCGCCAGAAAGCGCGTGGCCGGCACATTGGTCCGGGCGCGGCTGTGTCGTGGCGCGGATGGGCTTGTCTATGTGCTGACGGTTTTGGCGCGCGATGGCAAAGTAGCGCGGTTGACCGTCGATGCCGTGAAGGGCACGCTGGTGGGGCAGCGCTGAGCGGAGTTTTATTTCATTGCGCCTACTTGTTGTCGAGGACGATCCCGATCTCAACCGGCAGCTCTCAACCGCGCTGACCGAAGCCGGTTACGTGGTCGATCGCGCTTTCGATGGTGAGGAGGGTCACTATCTCGGTGAGAGCGAACCCTACGACGCCGTCATTCTGGATATTGGCCTGCCAAAAATGGACGGCATCTCAGTGCTCGAGGGCTGGCGGCGCGCTGGCCGCGCCATGCCGGTGCTCATTCTCACCGCGCGCGACCGCTGGAGCGACAAGGTGCAGGGTTTCGACGCTGGCGCCGATGACTATGTTGCGAAGCCGTTCCACCTCGAGGAAGTGCTGGCGCGGGTGCGTGCGCTGCTCCGCCGCTCGGCTGGCCACGCCAAAAGCGAGTTTACCTGTGGGCCGGTGCGTCTGGATACTCGGACGGGCCGCGTTGCCGTTGACGGCAATCCGGTAAAGCTCACGTCGCACGAGTATCGGCTGCTCGCCTATCTCATGCATCATGCCGGACGCGTCGTTTCCCGCACCGAACTCGTCGAGCATCTCTACGATCAGGACTTCGACCGCGATTCCAACACCATCGAAGTGTTCGTTGGCCGAATTCGCAAGAAACTCGGTGTCGACGTGATCCAGACGGTGCGCGGCCTCGGTTATCTGCTTACCCCACCCGATGCGCACTAACTCGCTTGCTCTGCGCCTGTTCCTGTGGGCGGCCGCGTGGACGCTCGTTATCCTCATCATCACGGGCTTCTCGCTTTCCACCCTGTACCGGCACGCGGTAGAGCGCGCGTTTGACCGGCGTCTCGATGTCTATCTGCGCACGCTGGTCGCCGACGTGGCGTCGCCGGAGGAGGGTGGTGACAAATTTCCACAGTCGATCGGCGAACCGTTGTTCGATTTGCCGCTGTCGGGCTGGTATTGGCAAGTCACGCGTCTTGATGCGAAAAAGCCCGACGTTCGCTCGTCCCGCTCATTGTGGGATTCAGTGTTGCCTCACCTCGGTAGCGATCAAGCCGCAGCCACCGAGCCCGTTCAGGGCTACGTACAGGGTCCCGAGGAACAGAGGCTGCGTCTGGTCGAGCGCAATATCGACCTCGGCGATGACGGCAAATATTTGATCGTGGTTGCCGGCGACTCTTCGGAGATCGACGAGGAGACGCGCGGTTTCGACCGTGCCATCAGCGCAATCTTCGCTCTTCTCACGCTCGCGTTATTGGTCACCACCGCGCTGCAAGTCCGCTTCGGTCTGGCCCCGTTAGCGCGCATCTCGCAGAGCTTGGCCGCGATCCGTTCTGGCCGCGCCGAGCGCCTCGAGGGGGAATTCCCCGTAGAGATCGCGCCGCTCGCACGCGAGACCAATGCGCTGCTGGAGGCCAACCGCGAGATCGTCGAGCGCGCGCGGACGCATGTGGGTAATCTCGCTCACGCCCTGAAGACGCCTCTATCCGTCATCGTCAACGAGGCGGCGGCACGAAGCGACGATCCGCTCGCACAGAAGGTCCGCGAGCAGGCCGACATCATGCGCGATCAGGTGGCGCGTCAGCTTGAGCGCGCACGTCTTGCTGCCCGCTCGACCGTCGTCGGCACGCTGACCGACGTTTGCCCCGTGGTGTCTGCGCTCGCGCGTACCATGCAGAAGATTCACCGTGAGCGCGATATCGCCATCGCGGTGGACGTCCCTGAGCACGCCTACTTCCGCGGCGAGCAACAGGATCTTGAGGAGATGATTGGTAACTTGGTCGACAATGGCTGTAAGTGGGCGCACTCGCGGGTCGCTATCGAGGTGGTGACCGATCATGCGGCCACCGACGCAAAAGGACAGAAAGTCGAAGGTAGCGACAACGCAGAGAAGGCTCACGTACGCATTATCGTTGACGATGATGGCCCCGGTCTTTCGCCGGCTGACCGCGAACAAGTGGCGACGCGCGGACGGAGGCTGGACGAAACCAAGCCGGGCTCGGGTCTTGGACTTTCCATCGTGGTCGAACTCGCAGGTCTTTATAACGGCGCGCTCACGTTCGACACCGCTCCGATCGGCGGCCTGCGCGCCGAACTCGCCCTGCCTGGCGATTGATTGGTAGCCTGCTCGCTTCGCGCCGCGGAATTGGGCGGATCTAACCGCGGCTTTCTTGCAATTGAGCCTCAGAGGCCGATATCCGGCGAAGGAGCTCGCGTGCGAAAAGCGAAAGCGAATCATCGCGCGCTCCCATGATGACAATACGATCGCCACGCCGGGCGAGGTTAACCAAAGCCTCGCCGCAGCTAACACGGTCTGGGAAGGCGAGGGCGTTCCGACCCTGCCGCTCAATTTCGCGAACAACGTCGTGGCTTCCAACGCGGCGATCGACGGTGCCGCCGAAATACACGGGCTCCGGCATGACCAGGATGTCGTCATCTTTCAGCCCGCGCACAAAGCAATCCACGAGAGCATCCTTCATCAGGCGAATCGGGCCGTAGCCGTGGGGCTGAAACATCAACAGCAATCGGCCGGGGAATGCGTGCAGGGTTTGGAGCGTGGCGGCGATCTTGTCGGGGTTATGTGCAAAGTCGTCGATTACGGTGATCTCGTTTGCAGTGCCCACGACCTCCAATCGCCGGCGGATCCCCATGAACCCGCCCAGATAAGACGCAGCCTCTGCGGGCCCAATGCCACAAACCTTCGCGACACACAAAGCCGCAAGGGCATTCGAGACGTTGTGTGCCCCCGGAACTCTTAGCTCTACGCTGGCAGTCTCGCCGGTATCGCGCGCTTTAACCCGGAACGCGATACCGGCCGGCGCGGGGGTCACCGCTGAGGCGAGAAGATCGGCTTCCGTCACGCGTAAACTGTAGGTCACCGCGTGACCTGGCCTCAAATCGGCGGTAAGCGCCGCTGTTTCGGCGTTATCGAGATTCAGTACCGCCGTTTGCGCATTGGCGACGAAGCCTCGGAAAAGGGTACGCAGCTCGTCGAGCGATTTGTGGTCAAGCGAGATATTGTTCACGACCGCCACGCGCGGCTTGAAAAGTGCAATCGAGCCGTCGCTTTCGTCAACTTCGCTGAGGAAAATTTCGCCGTTGCCGACCCGGGCGCTGGCAAACGGCGAGCTTGGGTCGATGAAGTTCTTCATGTCGGCGCCGTTCATGATGGTGGGGCTCTTCCCGGAGCGCTGCAGAATCCACCCGATCATGCCGACGGTGGTGGACTTGCCGCTGGTGCCGGCGACGCCGATGCTGAATGCCGCCTGATTGAAGAGTTGGGCGAGAAGCTCTGCCCGCGTCATGACCGCGGCACCGACGCGCCGCGCCGCTTGCACGTCGGGGATTGTCTCCTCGACCGCCGCGGAGGTGACCAGAATCTGGCTGTCGCGGTGAATTCCGCTGCCGTCCTGCGGGTGGAGCAGGACACCGCGCTCGCGCAAGAAATCGAATCTTTCGCCGTTGCGTCCTTGGTCGAGCGCGCGGTCAGAGCCCTCGACACGTCCGCCCGTCGCCTGGATGATCAACGCGAGCGGAGTCATGCCGCTACCGCCGATGCCGCAGAAAAAGTAATCTCCGTGTTGGGGCATCGGCGAAATCTACAGGCATTGCCGATGAAGGAGCAACTTAAACGGGGGAGTTCGCGTGAGCAGGGAGAGCTGCAAGATTGGCGTCGTCGCGCCGGCCTCGCGTTTGTCTCCGGAAGTCGCTGCACGCGTTCCGGCGCTAGCCAAGCGTCTCTATCCGGATCGGACGCCTGAGATCGTCTTCCATCCGCAGTGCTTTGAATCGCACGGACATTTCGCGGGTGATGATGAAACGCGCGCCCGCGCCTTCCTCGACGTCGCCAATGACGAAAGCTTCGACGCGGTCTGGGTCGCACGCGGCGGGTACGGGTCGTGCCGCGTCGCCGAGACGATCATGTCCGGGTTGAAGCAACCGTCCTGGGGAAAGACCTACATGGGCTACAGCGACGCCGGCATGCTGCTTGCAGCTTTGTACCGGATGGGATTTAGGGGCGTGGCGCACGGCCCTGTCGCGCAAGACGTCCTTCGCGATGGGGGGGATGCAACAATCGCGAGAGCGCTGGCCTGGATAATCGATCGAGCGCCTGAGGCGCTCGAGCCGACTGTCGACGGCTCGAAAATGACGGCAGCATTCAACATAACGGTGCTGAGCCAACTCCTGGGCACGCCGCTGGAGCCTGTCCTCGAGGGGCACGTGCTGATGTTGGAGGAGGTGAGCGAGGCAAAGTACAGAATCGATCGCTCGCTGTTTCACATCACCAGCAACGCCAGTATCCGGCGCGTGTCAGGCATCATGCTCGGGCGTTGCAGCAATATTACGCCGAATGAGCCAGAGTTTGGAATGAACGAAGAAGAGATCGCTCGGTATTGGTGCCGCAGAGCCGGAATCCCCTGGTTGGGACGCGCCGACATCGGGCACGACGTCGACAACAAGATCGTACCCTTTGGGCACAGCCACGAAAGGGGAAGTTAAGGCTCAGTGATGGGTCCATCTTCGGAGGAAGAGGGACGGCTAATGTGCCCACAGCTCTTTCGAGGCGATCCGTGCACCGTCGGTAAGCGACTTGAATTTTGCCCAGACGATCGAAGGATGCACTTCTTTCGAGCCGGCGAAGGTCGCAAAGCCACAATCGGAGCCGCCGATCACGTTCTCGCGTCCGACGACGCCGGCGTAGCGCACCAGGCGCTCCGCCACCAGTTCGGGATGCTCGACCAATACCGTGGAGTGCGAGATGACACCCGGAATCAGAATCTTACCGTCGGGCAGCTTGACGTTCTTCCACACTTTCCATTCGTGCTCATGCCGGGGGTTGCCGGCCTCGAACGAATAAGCCCCGGCGCGAATTTTCAGAATGATGTCGACGATATCCTTAAGCTCCATATCGTGGACGCGCGGCCCCATGTTGATTCCGTAGCATGTGTGGAAGCGGATTTTTTCTTCGGGAATCCCGCGCAGCGCGTGGTTAAGCGCCTCGACGCGAAGCTCCGCCCATTTGCGGCAGTCGGCGATGTTAACTTCCGGATGAATGATGTAATAGGTGACAAGCCGCGGGTCGTCGATCTGTAAGAGGAAGCCGGCATCGACGATGGCCTTGTATTCCTCGTGCATCGCGTCGGCGATGGCGAAAATGTATTCCTCGGTCGATTTGTAATAGGCGTTTTTCTGCCAATCCTCGATATTGGACGGCGAGATCGCCGGCATGAAGGCTTCCTCGACCTTCGCGCCTTTCAGCGCGTTTTTGAAATTATCGATATCGCGCTGGAGTCGCGTATGCCCCTTATAAGTAATCGGGCCAGTGCAGATCATGTGGGTGTGGGTCGAGGCAGCATGGGTCTGCGAATAAAACTCGGGAAACGACAGGCCCTCGCGTGACGTAGCCCATTGGTTGCGCGGCCCTGCGTTGCGATCGACCTCGTAGCCACCGAGCCGTTCGTTGATGTAGCTGACGAAGCTCGGTTTGCCGTATTCGCCGTCATCGACCACATCGATGCCGAGGTCTGCTTGGTGGTGCACGATGTCGGCGACGGCGCCATGCAGCTGGGCAGCCGCCGCGGGCGAGTCGAACGCTTTTGGGCCGTCGCGCTCCACGAGCGCAAGCAAATCCGCCGGCCGAGGCAGGCTGCCCGCATGGGTCGTGAGAATACGATCGCTGCTGTGCTTCATGGCTCGGCTATTCGATTTGCATATGGAATTCGCGGATGTAGGGCGCCGCCTCGCGGATGGTTTGAGCGAATATGCGGCCGAATTCTTCCGGCGTCGTTGCCGCCGGGATGCTCCCGGTTTTCTCCAGGAACTGCCGGTACTCGTCGGACTGCGTGATCGATGTAACATGCCGGTTGAGAAGGTCAACGATCGGCTTGGGCGTTCCGGCAACGGCGCAGACACCGAGCCAACCATAAGGCGAGAGCGCATTGCCACGTTCGGCCAATGTCGGAATTTCGGGAAAGCTCTTCAACCGCTCCGGGCTGGTTGTCGCCACCACCTTCAGCTCGCCGGTCTTGTAATACGGAGCGATGGCGAGCGTGGGCCCCACTTGAAAATGTACACGGCCGGCCAGCATCTCCTGAGTGATCTCGGTGGACCCCTTGAACGGCACCTTGGTCATTTTGATGCCGGCGGATTTCTCCAGTTCATGAGCGACCAGCTCCTGCGTCGATCCGGCGCCCACCGTGCCGTAGAGGATGTCCCCAGGATGCGCTTTAGCGTAGGCGACGAATTGATCGAACGTCTCTGCCGGCACCGATTTGGCAAGCGCTATCAAATAATAATACTTGGACACCATGGTTACGGGGGCGATA
>Ga0209579_10001077_pt1 | contig 23338 bp, 24 predicted proteins | sample Coa_R1_2_FD_187152 | JGI IMG/M metagenome (GOLD analysis project Ga0209579, IMG submission 187152) | Surface soil microbial communities from Centralia Pennsylvania, which are recovering from an underground coalmine fire - Coalmine... | ecosystem: Environmental > Terrestrial > Soil >... | reverse complement strand
TTTGATGATGCGGCCGCCCTTGGGGCTGTCGGACATCTCGATCTTGAGCTCTTCGGATCGGGTGGGGTTCACAAGCGTACCAGCCTCTTACTCTATCCAAAAATTCATGGTCACGTCATGAATTTTACATTACAAATTTGTTACAGAAGCGCGCGGGAGCGTCAGTGTGAACGTGGATCCGCGGCCCAACTGACTTTCCACCGTGATCGATCCGTTCATTCGCTCGACCACGTGCTTGACGATCGAGAGGCCCAGGCCAGTTCCACCGACCTGCCGCGAACGGGCCTTGTCCACGCGATAGAATCGTTCGAAAATTCGCGGCAGATCCTGGGACGGGATACCGACGCCGGTGTCGGCGATGGTAATGGCGACCTGTCCGGCCGGGTTGCACGCGGCGCGCACACGGACCTCGCCGCCCGGCCGGTTGAACTTGATCGCATTCGCCATCAGATTCAGGAGCGCCTGTTCCAAACGCAGGCGGCTGCCGCTGACGAACAGGCTGTCGACGTCGTCACCGATCATGGAAACGTTGCGCAGCCGGGCTTCGGAGGCGACCGTGGCCATCGCGCCTTCCAGCACGCCGCGGACGGAAATGACGTCGGTTTCGATGGGAGTTTCGATGGTGGATTCGAGCTCGGAGAGAATCAGAAGGTCCGCCGCGATGCTGTTCAACCGGACGGCGTTGGTGCGGATGATTTCGACGAAGTGGCGCTTGTTCTTCTGGTCCTCCAGCGCTCCATCGAGCAGCGTATCGGCGTACCCGATAATTCCAGCCAGCGGCGTGCGTAACTCATGCGAAACATTGGCGACGAAATCCTTACGCACCTGTTCCAGCCGTTCCAGGTCGGTGATGTCGTGCAGAATCGCGATGGCTCCAAGGCCCGACGGCATCTCCAGTTGGGTCGCTTGAACCTCGAACGTACGGGCGTTGGCGGCGGAAAGCTTAAACCTGAGCTTTTGCGATTCGCCGGTGGTCAGGACGGAACGAAGCAGCTCATGCAGGCCGGGGTCGCGGACCACTTCCAGCAGGAAGCGGCCTTCGAAACGGGATCCCAGATGATCGATCGCTCTGAGAAACGCCGCGTTGCAGAAAGTAACGCGGAGTTCATGGTCCACCGCCAGGACGCCCTCGGTCATCCCGGAAAGGATCGCCTCCCGGCGCGTCGATTCGTAACGCAGGCGGTCCAGCAGCTTCTGGAGTTCGATGGCCACGCCGCCCAGCGCGCGTTCCAGCGCGCCGAGTTCGTCGCTGGAGTCCTCAATTGGCGAATCGCGAAGCGTTCCTCCCGGAAAGCTCTCGGCGAGGAGCTTCAGACGGCGTACGCGCAGCGTGAGGGATCGGGAGACGAATGTGGCGATCACCAGCGCCAGAAGCGCCGATCCCAGCGAAATGACGAGCACACGCTGGCGCACGTCCGATGAGGTCAACGCGGGGGAGGTCAACGCGGGGGAGGTCAACGCGGGGGAGGTCGACTCGCCGGCGTGACGGCTCAGCGTATAGTCGACCGCGACTAACGTCACGGCGACCAGCGTCAGCGCCATCAGCATCAGGCGGCGAAAAAGAGAGCCAGTCACGAAACTACAGCCTAGCAGAGCCCGATTTCATCCAGGCGAAAATTTAGAACGACGTCAATTCTGGGCCAGGCATGCCCCAAATCGCCGGTCACCAGTTAGTGATCGAGCCGTCCGGGCGGAAGTAGGTCAGGGCACGGTAGCTGACGGGTTTCGTGTACTCGGCCAGCATCTTCATCTGTTTGAGATCGAGTTCCACCCCTAATCCCGGGCGATTATTGGGCCACAGCTTGCCGTTCTTGAAATCGACACAAACGGGCATATGCGGAATCGGCTTCGAGCCGTAGTTGTATTCGAACAGCACGGGGCCCGAGAAGGGGCCGAGAGTGTGGACCAGGGCCGCGGTGGAAAGCGGTCCGGTAAAATGCGGGACGATTCCGACGAAATGCGTCTCGCAGATGGCGGCGATTTTTACCAGCTCGGTGATGCCGCCGACGTTGGGAAGGGTGACCCGCACGTAGTCGAGATCGTGATTCTCGACGAGTTTGTTGAAATCCCAGCGCTGGCCCCATTCCTCGCCGGCCGCGAGCGGAACGGTGGTCATTTTTCGCAGCTTGGGGATATCTTCGAGAAAGGCTTCGGTCCGGACGGGATCCTCGACCAGGTAGGGTTCCAGGTCTTCAAGGAGCTTGCATCCGCGGACGGCGTCGGCGAAGTCGAAGCGTTGATGGAAGTCGATGGTGAAGTCGCCGTCCTTTCCGATTCCTTCGCGGGCCTCGGCGCAGTCCTGATGGACCTGATGAACCCGTTCACGGCTGTTGTATGTTGAAGTGCCGCGCAGGCTGGCGGCGTCCATGCGATAGGCACGGTATCCGGCATCCATGACGGCGCGGGCGCGTTCCTTGATGCTTGCTCCGGCCGGCATTCCTTCGATTCCGCCGGTCGGGTAGCATTCGCAATAATTCCGCGCCATGCCTGAGAGAGCAGCATGGACGGGAAGGCCCAGCGCTTTTCCCTTGATGTCCCACAGCGCCATATCGAGCGCGCCGAGAGCATGGATCTTCTCACGCCCGGGAGGATAGAAGTACGCGCGATACATGTCCTGCCAGAGACGCTCGATGTATTGCGGGTCCTGACCGATCAGCCTGCCGGCCAAAGGTTCCAGCAGGTCGGGCGTGCCGCCTTCGCCGTATCCAACAATTCCCTGGTCGGTCTCGACGGTGACGACCATGTTGCTTTGATTGAAGAGATAGTTCGGCTGCGGGGGCAGGTACACGCGAACCCGCGTCACCTTCATCTTCGGGATGGCGGCGTGCGCGCGGGGCGCAGAGGCCAGGCCGGCGCCCACTACGGCCGGGAGCGATTTCAACAGAGAACGGCGATTCATACTAAACCTCCACGTAACGATACCGGTTATCTCGAATCACTCTACCGCGAAAACGGGAGCATGTCGGCGGCGTCGAGCTTGTGCGCCATGTCGCGGGAGATGCCGATCACCAGAAATTCCAGCGGCTGATTTTCGGTGTTTTCGAATGAAGATGTGTCGCCGAGATTGATTGGGATCGCGTCGCCGGGCTTAATAGAAGCGGTCTCGGCGGCGGTTCCCATGGAGGAAACCGTGACCTTGCCGTTTCCGTTCATCACGTAGTAAACCTGCGCGAGCTCGCGATGGGGACGCGGCGCGGTCGCGGTTCCCGGGGGAAGCAGCACGTGGTCGACATAGGACCAGGGCGTGAGAAACACCGAGGAATCGAAGACGCGGCGCTGCTGTATCTTTCCCTCGCCGGCATGCAGTAACTGGCGATCGAGGCGCATGGTTATGAACTGGGGGATCGCGTCGAGCTGCACGTCGACGCGCGGATCGTTCAGATTGAAAGCATCGCCCGATCCTTTCACCTGGGAGACGTTGATATTGAGCCACTGGACCGGCTTGTCGGTTGCGTTGTAGATCGCGTGCGAATGGCCGGCACGGCAGAGTGCGCCGGCAGGGCCTTTGAGAACGGAAGTGCGGCCGTCGATGGTGAATTGCGCTTCGCCATCGAAGATGACGAAGAGTTCCTCGGCCGTGTTGTGAAAGTGTTCGCCCGCGCCGCTTTTCGGCTGAAGAATCGCGCGGTGCAGAAACTGGAGGTTCGTGTCGAGAGCGTGCCCATCCAGAATGAACATGCCGTCGAGTTCTCCCGGTCCCCCATGGACGGCTTTTAAAGGAGTATATTTAGTCGGGTCGGAATGTCCGATGCGCTGGGCGAGCGGATCGCGTGCGGCCGCGGGCAGGAAGATCGACAGGGCAAGAACGAACGTCCACATGGTTCGCATGAGAGCCTCCAGGCTGTGGAGTATTATACGAAAACAATCTTGCGCATAATGCATATGACAACATCTCCGTTTAAGTATTGGATTTCGGCGGCCCTTGGGCTGGTTTTAGCCGGTTGTTCGAGTTCCACTCCGCCACCGGAATCGGCATCCGCGCCGAGTAGCGCGGTCGGCAGTATTGTGAGGCTCGATCCTGGCCTGGATGCCGTGGTGCCGAAAGACGCGAAGATCGAAAAGGTCGCTGGAGGATTCACCTTTATTGAAGGACCGCTGTGGAGGCCGAATGGCGCCCTGTGGTTCAGCGACGTGGTTGGGAACGTGGTCCGGCAATGGACGCCCGACGGTAAAGTGACCGAACTGTTCCGGCCGGGAGGCTACGACGGCAACAGTCTGCCCGCCGGCGGATTCAACGGGCCGAACGGCATGACGTCGGGAAAAGATGGCGCCGTCCTGCTGTGCCAGCACGGGAACCGGCGCATCGCGATGATCGGCAAGGACATGAAGATGACCACGCTGGTGGACAATTTCGAGGGCAAGAAGCTGAATAGCCCCAACGATCTGGTCTATCGGTCCGACGGCACACTGTTTTTCACGGATCCGCCTTACGGGCTTCCAAAAGATGACAGCGATCCGATGAAGGAGCTGAAATTTAACGGCGTGTTCAAACTGGCGAATGGCAAGCTGGAGGCGATCGTCAAGGATCTGACGCGTCCCAACGGGATCGCGCTCTCGCCGGATGAAAAGATTCTGTATGTCGCCAATTCGGATGAGAAGCATCGTTTCTGGATGCGGTACGACCTGGCTGCGGACGGTTCCGTTTCGAACGGGAAAGTTTTCGCCGATGTGAGCGCGGAGAAAGAAGAAGGATTGCCCGATGGAATGAAGGTCGATTCGCAGGGCAATCTTTGGGCGACGGGCCCGGGCGGATTGTGGATCATGTCGGCGGATGGAAAGCATCTCGGGACGCTGAAGCTGCCCGAGCAGCCTGCCAACTGCGCCTGGGGCGACGATGGAAAGTCGCTGTATATGACTGCGAGGACGGGGTTGTATCGGATCAAAACGTCGGTTCCAGGCGAGAAGTTGGCGTTCGAATAGGGAGGGAGAAATGAAACAGCTAATCGTCGTTATCTTATTGGCGCTTCCTCTGGCTGCGCGCGAGCCGTTGGCGCAGCGGATTGTCCATACGGATCCGTCGAAGTACACGAAACAGACCAAAGTGCACGACGGCGCGGGATCCATGGACTTCACCGCGTTATTCGATTTTCATGCGCTCGATACGAACCTCTTCTTCCTGCATCGAGGCATCCTGGAGCCGAAGGGCGGGATCGGCGCGCATTATCACAATCAGTGCGAAGAGATGTTCGTCATCCTCGATGGCGAGGCACAGTTTACGATCGACGGGCGGACGTCTGTTTTAAAAGGCCCCGCGGGAGCGCCGTGCCGGATGGGGCACTCGCATGCGATCTACAATCCCACCGATAAGCCGGTTCAGTGGATGAATATCAACGTGTCGGCGATGAAGGGAACTTACGATGCGTTCAATCTGGGCGATCCGCGTCTGGATGTTCAGCTTGATGCGATCCCTCAGTTCATGAGCATGCGGCTGGATCGGGCGCTGCTGCGTCCGGCGGCGGGGATGAACGGAGGCAAGGGAACCGCGGAATACCGGCGAGCGCTGGAGCCTTCGGTGTTTCTTTCGCCGTGGTCGTATGTCGATCATCTGGTGCTACCGCCGGGAGCTTCCGTGGGGCCGCACATGCATCACGAACTGGCGGAGTTCTACTACGTGCTGGGCGGCGAGGGCAGCGTCACGGTGGGGAAAGAGACCGCTCCCATTCGCACGGGAGACGCGATTCCGATCCAGCTTAGCGATGTTCACTCTTTTGAAAATACGGGCAACGCGCCGCTCGAATTTATGATTGTGGGCGTTTCCCGCGACAACACGCACAAAATCGACAACATCGACGTTCACAACGTTCGTGGAGGTAATTGATATGGAACTCTCACGCCGCAGTTTTCTGGCAGCAGCGTCCGCGTCAGTGGCGCTGGCCGCAACTCCCAAAGAGAACCTGCCGGTGATTCCCAAACGTGTCGAGAAGGCTTTTAAGGCGCCGGGCAAGATGCCGAACGACTTGCAGGACGCCGCCGACGGGCTGTGGATCCTGGATCAGGCCGATCCCAACAAGGTGTTCAAGGTCCGCTATGAAGACGGGTCGGTGATTCAGCAGATCCAGACGGAATCGATCCATGGGAGCGGGATCACCTTCGGGAACGGCGCTTTGTGGATCGCGTCGACGTGGAGCCTGAAGACGCTGAAGGTGGATCCGCGGACGGGCAAAACGCTGAAGTCGTTCGACGAGCCGGGCGCGGGTATGCCGAAATTCGGGAAGCCGACGCGTCCGTCCGGCGCGCACGGGTTGAAATGGGTGGACGGCAAAATCTGGATGGCAATGCCGCCGGCGGAGAAGATTCATTTGATCGAGCCGGAGACGGGCGCGGTGATTCGCAGCATTCCGGGGCCGGGAATCCGCACGCACGGGCTCGCGTGGGACAACGGGTATTTGTGGTGCGTCGAGACAATCGACCGCGCGATCTATAAGCTGGATCCGAAGGACGGGACGCCGGTGGCGAAGATCCAGTTGACCAAGGATGATCCGGAGCTGCACGGGCTGACGCTGCGCGATGGCGTGTTCTGGTACAGCGACGCGTCGAGCGGGTGGGTTTGCCGGCTGGTTTGAAAGAAGCGAGATAATGAAGGTAGTATGCCCGAAGCCCTCTCGCGCCGCCCGACTCCGGAGCAACTGCTCAAACAAGTCGAGGCCGAGGAACGCAACGACAAGCGCGGCAAACTGAAGATCTTTCTGGGATATGCCTCGGGCGTCGGGAAGTCGTTCCGCATGCTCGACGAGGGGCGCCGCCGCAAGCTTCGGGGGCAGGATGTGGTGATCGCGGCTACCCAAACCGTCGCGCCCGCCGACGTCAGGGAACTGATGGATTGCTTTGAGGTGATTCCGCCCATTGCCGGTCTGGACGGGCCCGCCATCGACGTCGCCGCCGTGCTTCGCCGCCATCCGCAGATGGTTCTGATCGACGGTCTCGCCCACCAGAACCCTCCCGGCAGCAAGAACGCCGAGCGGTGGCAGGACGTGGAGCAACTTCTGGCCGCGGGTATTTGCGTCATCACATCGGTCAACCTGCAATACATTAAGGAAAAGCAGAAGCGCGTCGAAGCGATCCGCGGCAAGTCGGTCAAGGATTCGGTTCCGGAAGCGTTCGTCCGCACGGCCGATGAAATCGAACTCGTCGATGCCGCCCCGGAACATTGCGTCAGCCATTCGCTCGAAAACGGAAGCAATTCAGTTCTGGACGCTTCGCAGATGGAACGCCAGCTCTCCGAGCTGCGCGAGATCGCCCTGGTTCTCGCCGCGGACGTGGTCGATCATCAACTGGAAGAATATCTGCATGGCAAGGGCATCCAGCAGCTTTACGGAACGCACGAACGCATCCTGGTCTGCGTGACGCCCCGCTCGAACGCCGATCTGATGATCCGCCGGGGACGCCGCCAGGCGGATCGGTTTCACGGCGAGCTCTATGTTGTGTACGTCCAGCAGGATGACCTGAATCCGCAGGACCAAGCGGTGCTCGACGCGAATCTGGCGGTCGCCCGCGAGGCCAGCGCGCACGTGGAAACGCTGCACGCCGAGGACGCCATTGCGGCCATTCTTCAATTCGCCCTGGAACATGGCATCACCCAGATCTTCGTGGGCCATAGCCAGCGATCCGGCCTGCTGGGCCGCTGGAAGGCGAATCCGGTGGAACGGCTGATTATGGAAGCCGACGGGATCGACATCCGGATCTTTCCGCACGCGGCATGAGTCCTGGATGACTGACGCAGCGCCCCTGAATGCCCGGCCGCGCGGCCGCCTCAGAATTCTGCTCGGCTACGCGGCGGGCGTAGGCAAAACTTACAAGATGCTCGAAGAAGCGCAGGAACTGAAGCGCGCGGGCCGCGATATCGCCGTCGGATACTTCGAGCCCCACGGCCGCAAGGACACGATCGCCAAGATCGAGGGCCTGGAAGTAATCCCGCGGCGGCGGGTGCAATATCGGGACCGGGAATTCGAAGAGATGGATACGGACGCGATTCTCGCGCGCCATCCTGAAATCTGCGCCGTCGACGAATTCCCGCACACCAACGTTCCCGGCTCGGAACGCACCAAGCGTTGGGAGGACGTCATGGTTCTGCTCGACGCCGGAATCGACGTGATTACGACCATGAACATCCAGCACCTGGAAAGCCTGAACGACCAGATGCGCGAGATCACCGGCGTGCAGGTGCGCGAAACCATCCCCGATTGGGTGGTGAAGCAGGCCGACGAAGTGGTGTTCGTGGATGTGCCGCCGCGCGCCCTGCTTAATCGTCTTCAGCGCGGCGTGATCTACGGAACCGACAAAGCCCAGCGCGCCTTGCAGAATTTCTTCAAGGAGCCAACCCTCGCCGCTCTGCGCGAAATGGCACTTCGCCAGACGGCGCACGAAGTAGACATCCGCCAGACCGGCCAGGACGAACCCGAGTTTCCCGCGGAACGGGAGCATCCCGAGCGGATCCTGATCCACGTCACTGAATCACCCGCCACCGCGGCCCTGATTCGTCGGGGCCGCCGCGTGGCGGACTATCTGAAAGCCGACTGTTTCGCCGTCGCCGTGGTCCCCTCAGCCGACCCGGCGCAAATCGAGCGCCACCTGGAATTCGCCCGAAAGCTTCACATCGAAACCCGTATTTTGGAAAACGAGGATCCCGCTGAAGCCGTCGTCGATTTCGCCCGCCGCAACGGAGTCACGCAGATCTTCCTTTCAAGACCACCCCGGCGAACCTTCCCGTTCATCGGCAAGAAGGATCCGGTAATGGATATCGTCCGGCTGGCCCAAGATCGCCAGGTGACCGTAGTCGCGGAACGGCGGCACGCTTAGTCCGGCGGCAGAAACGCGACCCGGTTTCTCCAATCGACGTTCTTTGCAACCTGCCAAAGCTGGACCAGCGCCGAAACAAGGCGGCCGAAATCATTTTCCCGAATCGCCTTCCGTCTTACGAAAATGACCCCGCTATGCGACGTTTGCAATTCCGCCCACTCACGCAGGAGACCGGGAATGGTCCGCAAGTCGTACGTCACCACCGTTAATTGCTCCGCGGCCGCCGCGGCGAGAAGGTCCGCATCCCGCCGGCCCCTGAATTCTCCGTCCCGCCAACGCTGCACGCTCGCGATCCAGATCCTGGAATCCTTTTGCTGAACTTGTTCGGCCACGACGGGCGAGATCTGCTCATCCAGCAGATATCGAAGCATCTATTTGCGCAAATGCTCGATGTCCAGGTACTGTCCGGGTAGCATTCGTTTCAGCTCTTCGGTAGTTACTGAGTCGTTATCCTGAATCGCATCCTGAATCTCATCGGGAAACGCTTCCGCATAATGGAACGCGGCCTGTACCCATTCGACCGGCATCTGCAGATGCAGGGCCGTCTTCTTGGCGTCGTTGCCGTAGCTGGATGCGACCAGCATCACCATCCAAACCTGAACCCGCCGCCCTTTGATGTACGCCTGCCGTCCGGCCGAGGAATCGCGAAATTCAATGTTCGCAAACTCGATCTGGCGCAGAGCCTCTTCGAGCAGTATCCGTCCCGTCTCGCTGGGCGTCCGACCCATGCGCCGCGCCTGCTTTTTAAGGCGCTTGGCTTGTTCATCCGGCAATCGAAGACTGACCACTTCCGACATGATTACATTGTATACATTGCAAGCAGGCAAGAAAAAAGCCGCCCGATTTCTTGAGCGGCTTTTTCGTATAGCTAATCCAGCGGCATCCCTGCGCCAGAGGCGCCCAGGCCGCCACGCGAGTGGCTTAGTAGTCCATTCCGGGACCGTGGTCGCCACCGCCCGGCATCGGAGCCGGCTTCTTCTCCGGGATCTCCGCGATCATCGCTTCCGTCGTCAGCATCAAAGCCGCGATGGAGGAAGCGTTCTGCAATGCCGACCGCGTTACTTTGGTCGGATCGATCACGCCGCTCTTCACCAGGTCTTCGTAGGTGGCGTTGGCCGCGTTGAACCCGTGATTGTGATCCTTGTTGCTGCGGATCTTCTCAATCACGATCGCGCCTTCGTAACCGGCGTTGCCCACAATCTGGCGAACCGGCTCTTCGCAGGCGCGCTTGATGATGTTCACGCCGATCTGCTCGTCGTGGTCCGCCTTCACGTTCTCAAGAGCGGACGCCGCCCGGAGCAGCGCGACGCCGCCGCCGGGGACGATTCCTTCTTCGACAGCCGCGCGCGTGGCATGCAGAGCATCCTCGACGCGGGCTTTCTTTTCCTTCATTTCGGTCTCGGTCGCCGCGCCGACTTTGATAACAGCGACGCCACCGGCCAGTTTCGCCAGGCGCTCCTGCAGCTTCTCGCGATCGTAGTCCGAGGTGGTTTCCTCGATCTGCGCGCGGAGCTGCTTGATGCGGCCTTCGATGTTCTTCGCTTCTCCGCCGCCATCGATGATCGTGGTGTTGTCCTTATCCACGGTCACGCGCTTGGCGCGGCCCAGATCCTTCAACTGGACGCCTTCCAGCTTAATGCCGGTCTCTTCGAAGATGGCATGGCCGCCGGTCAGGATCGCGATATCCTCCAGCATCGCCTTGCGGCGATCGCCGAAGCCCGGAGCCTTCACCGCGCAGGCATTCAGCGTGCCGCGCAGCTTGTTGACTACCAGGGTCGCCAGCGCTTCGCCTTCCACTTCCTCGGCGATCACCAGCAGCGGCTTGCCCGAACGAGCGATCTGCTCCAGTACCGGCAGCAGGTCCTTCATGTTGCTGATTTTCTTCTCGTGGATCAGGATGTAGGGATCTTCGAGAACGCACTCCATCCGGTCCGGATCGCTGATGAAGTAGGGCGAGAGATAACCGCGGTCGAACTGCATGCCTTCCACGGTGTCGAGCTCGGTCTTCATGGTCTTCGACTCTTCGACCGTGATGACGCCGTCCTTGCCGACCTTCTTCATCGCTTCCGCGATGGTGTCGCCGATGGTGTGGTCGCCATTGGCCGAAATGGTGCCGACCTGCGCGATCATGTCGCCGCTGACCGGCTTCGAGAACTTCTTCACTTCCTCGACCACGATCTCGACAGCTTTCTCAATCCCGCGCTTCAAAGCCATGGGATTTGCGCCCGCCGCCACGCTCTTCACGCCTTCACGGAAGATGCACTGGGCGAGAATGGTCGCCGTGGTGGTGCCGTCGCCGGCCACATCGCTGGTCTTCGACGCGACTTCGCGCACCATCTGCGCGCCCATGTTCTCGAGCGGATCCTTCAACTCAACTTCTTTCGCCACGGTCACGCCGTCTTTGGTGATGGTCGGCCCGCCGAACTTCTTCTCGAGCACCACGTTGCGTCCCTTGGGACCCAGCGTCACTTTCACCGCATCGGCCAGTTGATTCACACCGCGCAGGATCGCCTGCCGGGAATTTTCGCTATAAACAATCTGTTTTGCAGCCATGTTGGTATCTCCTTATGCCTTTGCTTTCTTACCGGCGCCATCGATCACGGCCAGAATCTCGTCTTCGCGCATGATCAAATGGTCATCGCCGTACGCCTTGGGCACGTCGCTGCCGGAATATTTGCCAAACAGCACGCGGTCGCCGACCTTCACATCGAGCGGAATCACTTTCCCCTCTTCGGTCTTCTTGCCGTTGCCAACGGCAACCACCTCGCCCTGCTGCGGTTTTTCCTTGGCCGAGTCGGGAATAAACAATCCCCCAATCTTGGCTTCTTCTTCATCGATCCGTTTCACCACGACGCGGTCATGGAGCGGCCGAATGTTCATAGAACAACCTCCCAGTCAACTGTTTTTGAAAATTCCTACGTTGGTAAGCGGGCCGCGCCCAAACCATCGCGACCCAAGCTCCATTATTAGCACACTCGGCCGAAGAGTGACAAGATAAACTTGTATGTGATTGATTGTAGGATGCTTAAAGATATATATATTTCAATTCAACGACGCGGAGATCACCGGTTCCCTGGATCCGGATCTCGATCCGCTCCCGCGGCATCAGTTGCGGAAACCGCTCTCCCCACTCGATCAGCACCACCGCGTCGCGTTCGAAGATTTCATCCAGCCCGAGCGTGGCAACTTCTTCCGCGCGATCCAGCCTGTAAAGATCGATATGGTACACCCGCCCGTATTCGTGGATCAGCGTGAACGTAGGGCTGGATACGTCTTCGACGGCTGCCGCGCCGAGCGCGCTCACGATCCCTTTCGCCAGCGTCGTCTTCCCCGCTCCGAGATTCCCGATCAGCAGAACCACTGCTCGACAGGGCAGTTCGGCCGCGATACGCCGCCCGAGTTCTACGGTTTCGTCTTCGGAGCGTGTTTCAAAGACTCTCGTCTCAAACACACTCGTCTCAAACACACTCATGGATCGCCCGCGGAAGATAGTGCAGCAGGTCCGTCGCAATCACGCATTGCTCGGTGAGTTCCTCGGCCGCGATCTGCCCCGACCGCCCGTGGAGCCAGACCGCCGCGCGCACTGCGGTCCCGATATCGCGCGGAAACTGGGCGACGAAACCTGCGATCAGGCCCGTCAAGATGTCGCCCGACCCGCCCTTGGCCATGGCCGGCGAACCCGTGGGATTAATCCACACAAGCCCATCCGGAAAAGCGATCAGCGTGCGATGTCCCTTCAGTACCAGACACACGTTCCGGGTTTTCGCAAATTCGCGCGCCGTCTCCAAGCGATCGGCGACTTTCGCCCCCGTTAAGCGGGCCATCTCGCCGGGATGCGGCGTAAGAATCGTCTCCACGCCGCGTCCACGAAAATCCGTTCCGGCGATCGAGTTCAACCCATCGGCATCGATCACCATGGGCACCGCAACGTCCTTTAGCAACCGCGCCAACAATTCCTGGCGCACACCCAACCCGGGCCCGACCGCAATCACCGTCTTTCTCACTAAGCTGAAATCGTCGAGCGGCTCCGACATCAACTCCGGCGCGAGCCGCGATGAATCCGAGCAGGCGACCGTTACCAGCCCCGCCCCCGCCCGCAACGCCGCCAATCCGGACATCGCCGCCGCGCCCGTCTTTCCCGGAGCGCCGGCAATCACCAGCACGTGTCCGAAATCGCCCTTATTCGAATCCCGCTTGCGCGGCTGGAACAATCGGGCGAAATCGTGAGCCTCGGAAACTTCCAGATCCGATTGGACCAATTCCGGCGGGCTGCCGATTTCCGCCACGATCAATCGCCCGACTGCCTCGGCCGATCCTTCCGCGAGAAAATGCTCCACCTTCGGAGCGGTGAATGTGACCGTGATATCCGCGTGAACATATTCCCCGCCGCCGCCGAGCCCGGACGGCACGTCCACCGCGACGATCTTGGCCGTGCCGAAGAACCTGGCGTTGATCATGCGGATATAGTCGAGCGCCGGGCCCCGGGCCGGCCCAGCGAGTCCGGTGCCCAGCAGCGCATCGACAATCAGCGTGGGCGAAGCGATGCGGACGTCTTCCGGCTGTTCCGTCCGGATCACTTGCAGCGCCGCGACGCGATCGCGCAAGAGCCGCGTAACCACCAGCCCATCGCCGCCGTTATTTCCTTTTCCGCACAGCACGATCACCCGCTGCCGGGCAACCGGCGTAAATTCGCGTTCGATTACCTCGACCACGCGCCGCCCGGCGTTCTCCATCAGCACTTCGCCCGGCGTGCCGCGCTCGATGGTCTGCCGGTCGACCTCGCGCATCTGGGCGCTCGTCAAAACTTTCATGCCGCGACCCCTGTCAGGAGCTGTTCCAGCTTGCGCAAGCCTTCGGGACGCCCCATGACGATCAAATGATCTCCGCTGGAAATTTTCGCTTCGTCGGGAGGATTGAAGATCATCTCGCCGGCCGCCTTGCGAATCGCCAGCACGATCACTCCCAGTTCCTTGCGCATCTGCACCTGCTCCAGCGAACGGTTCGCGAAGGCGCTGCGTTCGGAGACCCGCACCTGCTCGATTCCGGCGTCGAGCCCCATGTTCTGCGTGGTGAAATCCAGAAACTGGTGGACATGCGGTTTCAGCAAAGCCTGCGCCATTCTGTGACCGGTGCTGTTGTACGGCGCGAACACGAAATCCGCGCCGGCGCGCCGCAGCTTTTGCTCGGAAGCCTCCTCCGCGATCCGCGCCGATAAGTGCAGCCGTGAATTCAGCGCCTTCGCGGACAGGATCAGGAACAGATTGTCGGCGTCGGAGGAAAGCGTGGCGATCAGCCCGCGCGCCCGGTCGATCCGGACATCCCGCAGGGTTTCATCGCGGTTGGCGTCGGCGAGAACCGCCAGCATTCCGTCTTTCATCGCGCGCTCCACGCGTTCCTCGTTTCGATCCACAATGACGAACGAGGCGCCCGCCTGCCGCAGCTCCTCGGCCGCCCCGTGGCCCACGCGCCCGTAACCGCACACGATGACGTGGCCGTCCAGTTTGTCGATCATGCTCTTGACCCGTCGCTTTCCGAAAAATTGGTTCAGCTCCAGCTCGATCACGGTTTGGGTCATCGCGCCGATCGCCAGCAGCATGATAACCACGCCGAACAGGATCAGAAACGAGTTGAACACCCGCCCCGCGTGGCTCAGCGTGTGAATTTCTCCGTACCCCACCGTGGTCACGGTGGTCAGCGTCATGTAGAACGCGTCGAAAACCGGATAGTTCTCGATCCACACGAACCCCGCGGTTCCGCCGGCCAGCGTAAGCGCCATCGCGAACGCAATGTATGCCAGCCGTCGTGGCAGATGATCCATCTGTCTATTTTAAGTAAGCCTGCACCACCCGCCACACTTCTTCGGCGACGCTCTCCGCATCGCGCCCGCCGTCGATCACTTTCACGCGCTTGGGATCGTCCGCGGCAAGCTGATGATACGCGTCACGGACCTTTCGATGGAACTCGACCCCATGCTCATCGATTCGAGTCTCGACATCCTGGACTTTCCGGTTGCGCTGATGCGCGCGCGACAACCCGACCTCGGTCTCGACGTCGATCACCAGAGTCAAGTCCGGCACCAGCCCCCGGCAGGCGATGCGGTCGACTTCATAAACGACTTCGGCGCCCAGCCCGCGGCCGATGCCCTGATACACCAGCGTCGAGTCCGTAAAGCGGTCCGAAAGAACGACTTGACCTTTCGCGAGCGCCGGCAGAATACATTCGTCGACATTCTGCGCGCGGCTGGCAAACGTCAGCAGGAGCTCCGTGGTCGGACACATCTCGCGATTCTTGGCGTCCAGGAACACGCGCCGGATCTGAATCCCGATGGGCGTGCCGCCCGGTTCGGCCGTCTGTACGACATCGCGGCCGGCAGTGCGCAGCCGCTCCGCCAGCATCCGGATCTGCGTCGATTTTCCGCTGCCTTCCGGTCCCTCAAATGTGATGAACAACCCCCGCACACTCATGCCGCCGGGGCGCTCCGTTCACTTTGGCCGCGGCTCCTGATGTCGCATCCCGGCAGCATGCAGACACCGAGCCGCAACCAGAGGGAGCGGTCAGCGCCGCTAGTCATAGACATAATGCAGGACGGTCTTCAAATCCTCCCACGCCTCCCGCTTCGCATTCTGGTTATACGGCCGCAACAAGTACGAAGGATGATATGTCACCATTAACGGAATGTCGCGCCACTTGTGCCAATGCCCGCGCAGGCGAGTGACTCCGTCCTTGGTTGCCAGCAGCGCCTTGGCCGCCGTCGAACCGAGCGCGCAGATCGCCCGCGGACGAATGGTCATTAACTGCCGGAACAGGAACTCGCCGCAAATCTCCATCTCATCCGGCAACGGCGTTCGATTCTCCGGGGGCCGGCATTTCACCACGTTGCAAATGTACACGTCGGGCCGCTTGATGGGAATGCCTTCCTTCGACGCCGTATTCTCGATCATCTGCGTTAAAAGCTGGCCGGCACGCCCCACGAACGGCAACCCCTGCGCGTCTTCATCCGCGCCCGGACCCTCTCCGACAAACACCAGCCTGGCGTGCTGATTCCCTGATCCGAAAACGATTTTCGCGCGCTGCTCGCACAGCCGGCACCGTTTGCAATCGCCGATATCCTGCTGGATCTTAAGTAGCGTGTCATCCGACGGCGCAAGAGATGGCAAAACGATCTCCGCAGCAGGCGCTGGCTCGATAAGCTCGCGCCCCGGAGCCGGAGCGGCCGCGGAACTAATCTTTGACGGGGAACTTCGTTTGTAAATTTCTTTCACGCCGAGGTCACGATAAAACTGGAGATATTGACGGATCGAGTCCTGATTCATCGGGCAAGCCTGGTTCTATCAAGCCGGTGTCATTGAGACGCGTGCAGCGCCAGCCGCAGCCGGATCATCTCGTCGAAAATCCGCTGCGCGATGGCACGCTTGGAAGCGCGGGCCACTGGGATCGTTTCGCCGGTGCGCAGCACCAGGACGACTTCGTTTTCATCCGAATCGAAGCCAATGCCTTCCTGCGAAACCAGGTTCGCGACGATCATGTCGCAATTCTTATTCTCCAGTTTTCGGCGCGCTTCTTCGATCAGGTGGTCGGTCTCCGCCGCGAACCCCACCAGCAGCCGGTCGCCCTTCTTCTTGCCGGCTTCCGCCAGAATATCCGGAGTCGGATCCAATTCGAGCGAGAGCCGGGCGGCCGTCTTTTTTTCCTTTTGCTTCGGTGGATTCGCGCGATGATAATCGGCGACCGCCGCCGCCTTCACAATCATCGTCGCATCGCCCAACCGGTCCATCACAGCCTTGCGCATCTCGATCGCGGTCTGCACGTGAATCACTTCGATCCCCGCCGGCTCCGGCAAGTTCACCGGGCCTGAAACCAGCACGACGCGCGCGCCCCTCGATGCGGCTTCTTCGGCCAGCGCGTAGCCCATCTTCCCGCTCGATCGATTGGTGATGTATCGGACCGCGTCCAGCGGCTCCTGCGTCGGTCCGGCGGTGATCAGCAGCGTCTCGCCACTTAGATCCTGCCGCTTTTCCGCGCGCTTCTCCGCTGGGCGGACAACCGCGCCGGCCGCGACAATCGCCGCAATCTGATCCGGCTCGGCCAATCTTCCCGGGCCCACCATGCCGCAGGCGAGCGCGCCATCGTCCGGTTCGACGATCTCATGCCCGCGCTCCCGCAGGATGCGCAGGTTCTCCTGCGTCGCCGGATGATTCCACATATTGGTATTCATCGCCGGCGCGAGAACGACGCGCCCGGTGAACGCCAGATACATGGTGGTGAGGAAATCGTCGGCGATTCCGCGCGCGAACTTCGCCAGCACGTTCGCCGTGGCCGGTGCGACCACCAGAATCTGGTTTTCCTGCGCCACGCGGATGTGCTCGATCGCGCTCGAGAGCGTGTCTTCAGCGCTCGCTTCGGCGAACAGGTGGGTAATCACCTTGCGCCCGGTGAGCGCCGCGAAGGTCAGCGGGCGGATGAACTCCTCGGCCGACGCGGTGGTGACCACCTGCACCGAAAACCCGCGTTCCATGAGCGCGCGCGCCAGTTCCGCCGCCTTGTAAGCGGCAATTCCGCCGGCGACGCCCAGCACGACGTTCACGGATTACTCCTCGGCCGGCACTTCTTCTTCGACGCGGTGAAAGGCCGGATCGTCGTACTGCACCAGGCCGCGGCGCACTTCTTCCATCGCCGCGACGGTCGGTTTCTTCGACGTGGTGGGCAGAAAGCTGCGCGCCCCGTTCTGCAACTGGCGCGCGCGCTTGGCGGCGACGATGATAAACCGGTAGGCGCTGGCTTCCGGATCGTCCGGAATGATGCTCGCCGCGGTGTTCTTGAAATTTTCAGCCATTTTTAAACGTCTCCAAAATCGGACGGATCTGTTTCTCCATCCGGTCGCGCCTGCTCCGCGTTGCTTTGACGATGGACACAAGCGTATCCACGGACATCTCCACTTCGCGGTTCACCAGCACGTAATCGTACTGTGAATAGTTGCGAATTTCCTCAGCCGCATCGCGCAGCCGCCGTTCGATTACCGGCTCGGAATCCTGACTTCGCGCGCGTAGCCGCTGCTCGAGAATCTCCCGGCTGGGCGCCAGAACAAATATTGACACCGCGTCCGGAATTCTCCCTTTTAATTGTCGCGCACCCTGGACATCGATGTCGAGCACCAGGTCGACTCCGTCATTCGAGGCCCTGTCCAATTCGCTGCAATGCGTGCCGTAGTAATTTCCGAACACTTCCGCGTGCTCCAGAAACTGGCCTCTGGCCGCCATCGCCTCAAATTCTTCCCGCGAAACGAAGAAATAGTCTTCGCCGTCGCGTTCCTGGCCGCGCGGCTCTCGTGTCGTGTAGGAAACCGAGAAGCGCAGCCGGTCCACGCGTTCCAGCAGCTTTTGGGTAAGCGTCGACTTGCCGGAGCCCGACGGCGCGGAAATAATGAAGATGGTCGTCATTCAAGATTGGTCATTCGAGATTTAGGGACTGCTCCCGAATCTTCTCGATCGCCGATTTGGCCGCCAGAGCCAGTTCCGTGATCTTCAGCCCGGCGTCGCCCGCGCCGTTGCTCTTCGAAAGAATCGTATTGGTTTCGCGATTCATCTCCTGCAACAGAAAATCCAGTTTCTTGCCGACCTCGCCGCCCGCATCAAGCAGTCCCGCGAGCTGCGCCGAGTGAATCTTCAATCGGGCCAGCTCCTCGCCGATATCGCTCCGGTCCGCCAGGATCGCCGCCTCCTGCGCGAGCCTCTGCGGATCGATTTGCGCGCCCTTGAGCAGTTCCTTGAGCCTCTCCGACAGTCGATTCTGAAACGCCTCCGTCGCACCCTCGCGAATCCGCTCCATCTCCTCCGCGCCGGTCGAAACGCGAGCATTGTGCCCGCGCATCTCTTCCCCGATCTCCCCGCCCTCGCGGGAGCGGAACGCATTCAACTCGTCGAGCGCCTCGCCGAGCGCGTCCAGCACCGCTGCCTCCGCCCCCTCCGGCGCCTGGGTTTCCACGGCGTCGCCGAACATCCCCGAAATCCGGAACGCTGCATTGAGATCCGGCGTCGACGCCAGCCGATGTTCGGTCGCTATCTCGCGGAACGCCTTCAAATACTCCGCAAGCAGCGCCCGATTCAACACCGGCCCGCTCCCATTCTGAGAATTCGCCGGCAGCGAGATCCGCACCTCCACGTGCCCCCGCACCAGCCGGGTCTTCACCATCGCCCGAATCGCATTCTCCAGCGGGTCGGCCGCTGAGGGCGCATGCACCTGGACGTCGAGCCCGCGATGATTCAGGCTCTTCAGGCTGACCACGACTTCGCCTTCGCCCAGCGCCCGCCGCGCGCGCGCGAATCCGGTCATGCTGCGAAGCGGAGCTTTGCTCCCAGTCTCAGGCATTACGGATTCACCACCGAATCCCGCTCCAGAAACTGTAGTTCATAGAGGCGCTGATACACGCCGCCGCGATTGACCAGCTCTTCATGCCGCCCCATTTCGCAAACCTGTCCCCGATCCAGCACCACGATCTGATCGGCACGCCTCACCGTCGAAAGCCGGTGGGCGATCACGATCACTGTCCGGTGCTCCATCAGATTCTGCAAAGCCCGCTGCACCAGCATCTCCGATTCGCTGTCCAAATGCGAGGTCGCTTCGTCCAGAATCAAAATCGGTGCATTCTTCAGCAGCGCCCGTGCGATGGCCAGCCGCTGCCGCTGCCCGCCGCTAAGCTTTTGCCCGCGTTCCCCGATCATGGTGTCGTATCCGTCGGGCATCCGCTGAATGAACTCTTCGGCCAGCGCTAGGCGGGCCGCCTCCCGGATCTGTTCCCGGGTCGCGTCCGCCAGGCCGTATCCGATATTGTTCGCCACCGTGTCGTTGAACAAAAACGTATCCTGCGCGACCATGCCGATCTTCTCGCGCAAAGATGCCAGGCGCAGATCCCGGACGTCCCGCCCGTCGATCTTCACCGCGCCTTTTTGGACGTCGTAAAATCGCGGTACCAGATTGGCGAGCGTCGTTTTCCCCGCTCCGCTGGGCCCTACCAGCGCCACAATCTCGCCCGCTTTCACTTCCAGCCGGATCGAATCGAGCGTAAATCCATCCGGAGCGGTCGGATACCGGAAGCTGACATCCTCGAACTGGATTGCTTTTTCGAATCGGACCAGCTTAACGGCGCCCGCGCGCTCCTTGATCTGCTGATCGCGGTCCAGATACTCGAATACTTTTTGCGATGCCCCCAGCGCCTGCTGGAAAATGTTGTGGATCCCGGTCAGCCGCTTGACGGGTTCATATAGCATCAGCAGCGCGATCACGAAGCTGGTGAACTCGCCCGCAGTCATCGAGCCGTCTTTGATCTGCATCCGCGCGTAGAACAGCAGCGCGACGATGGTCAGCGCGCCGAAGAATTCGATTAGCGGCGACGCGATCGCCTGCTGCGATACATAATGCAAATTGCTGCGCCGCAGCCGCTGCGCCCGGACACGAAACCGGTTGGATTCGATCTCTTCCGCCCCGAACGATTTCACCACCTGGTTGCCGCTGAGCGTTTCCTGCAATACCTGATTCAGTTCGGCCGCATCGTCCTGGGCGCTCCGCGTGGTCCGCCGAATCCTGCGCCCTAACCGAACGGTCGGAACCAGTACGAACGGCAGCACGGTCAGACTGACAATGGCCAGCTTCCAATCCGCGTGTAGAACCACGGCCAATAAAAACAGCGTCGTGAAGCTTTGCCGCAGACAATCCGCCAGAATGTGCGACATCGCCACCTGGATTTTTTCGAGATCGTTCATGATCGACGACATCACCCGCGCCGTCGAGTTGTTCTCGAAGAAATTCGCGTCCTGATGCAGCACGCGATCGAATACCGCTTGGCGCAGATCCGTGACCGCGGAGAACCCCACGTAATTGATCAGGTAGTTCCCGCCGTAATCGCACAATCCCTTTACGAGAAACACCGTGACGATGCTGATCGCCACCAGCGTCCACACGTTGTGCACCGGAACTGGCACCAGCTCGCCCAGATACACCGGGCGGTTCCAGACCGGTATCGTGAACAGCAACACCGGCGCATCCGCCGACTGCGGATTCAGGACGCGATCGAAAATCGGCCCGATCAGCAGCGCGGTCAGCCCCTGGGCCGCGCCGACGCAGATCATTAATAGGACCGAGGCCGTCAGATGGGGAACATACGGCCGCGAGTATGCGAGCAGCCGCCGCAGTTCCTTCATTGGCGCACCCTCACGCGCGCACCTTCAGTGCATCCATTGCGAACAAAACATCTTCAACCGAAATGTTCCCAAGCCCCGTCAACACTTGGGATTCCGTCCGCCACGGCGCCCATGTCACGGGATCTGAAGATCCAAACAAGACGACAACGGGCACTCCGAAAGCCGCCGCGATATGCGCCGGCCCGCTATCGTTGCCCACGAAAAGCGACGCGCCTGCCATCAGATTCTTAACGCGCGCCAGCGGCTCATTGTTCCAAACCCGGAATTCGCGAAACGCCGAAGCATCATCGCCCGGACCGGCAAGAATCACGGGATTCTGCAGCTTGCGCGCGACTTCGACGAATCGCTCCGCCGGCCAGGTCTTATCCGCCGCCGACGCGAACGGATGAATTACGGCGCAGGGCCCCGGCTCCGGCGAATCCGCGAAAAGCTTCGCGCGCGGGATATCGGACTGCGGCACACCCAGCCAGAACATCGCCGACGCCAGATGTTCCGCCGTATGCACACGCCGCTCGATGCCCAAGATCTCCTGCGCGCGCGGAATCTTGTGGGAGTAAATAAAGCTGTATCGATGGTGACCGAACCCGGCCCGCAGCCCCGACCGCAGCGTCAGAAGCATGCTGCGCGTTCCGCCGTGGAGGTTCAGCGCGAGATCGGCGCTCACCGATCCGGAAGCAATCGCATCGACGTCGGGATTCCCCTCGAACACAGCCGCAAACCTCGGCTCCGCGATCACCGTGATCTTCAAATCCGGACGATATTGTTTGAGCAGCGCGAGCGCCGGAGTCGTCAGCACGCAGTCGCCAAGCGACCGCAAACGGATCACCGCGATCCGCGAACCCGGCGGCAGCCGATCGAGAACATTTCCCACGCGTTATTCTTCGATGCGTGCTTCGTCAACCAGCATTACGGGAATATCGTCGCGAATCGGATACACCCGCTTGCACTGGACACACTTCAGGCCATTTTCGTCCTGTTTCAACTCCACCGGAGCTTTGCAGAGCGGGCAGACCAGTATCTCCAGCAGATCCTTACTAATGGCCATGGTAATCCATCAGTGTATCATTCGGGCCCTATTCAGGCAGTGACTTCCCGCGTGTTTCGGGCGCCCACGGCAGCGCCGCCAGGCCGACCAGGAACACCGCGCTCATCGTCACTCCCGCGTACCGGAGCGGCTCTGCATATCCGCTGAACACACGGCTGGTCAGCAATCCCAGGCCGACCGGACCCACCGCCGCAACTCCGCGCCCGACGTTATAGCAGAACGATGTCCCGGTGCTTCGCAGCCGCGTCGGAAACAGCTCCGGGAAATAGATGGCGTACCCGGCATACAGCGCGAGCTGAAAGAATCCCATCAGCGGAGGCATCCAGAACACATCGCTGAAATCCCGCAGTCTCCAGAACAGGAACGCGGTCGCAAACATCGCCGCGATCAGAGCGATCGCGAACGCCAGGCGGCGTCCGAATCTCTGCGTGAAGTAGGTGAACGCATAGACCCCCAGAAACGCGCCCGTATTCTGGACCAGCGACGTGATCCCCGTCCACATGGTCTTCTTTCCAGCGATCACGCTTTCTGAAAGCCCCTGCGCGCGAAATGTTTTATCCAGAACCGAACTCAGCAGGTCATAGCTGAAATATCCGATGCCCCACAAACCCACGACGCCTGCAAATGCCAGCGTGAACCCGACGATCGCATTCCGCCGCCAGCGTGGATCCGTAAATAACTCCGCCACCGAACCGAGCTTCACTTTGCGCGCCGCGCCCTCGGCCTTCGCCTTCCTCCACGCCTCGGGCTCCTCCAGTCGGCGCATGATGACGAACACCAGAAACGCCGGCAGCGCGCCGATAACGAACATCGCCCGCCAGGAACTTTCGATCACGTGCGCCTGCTGCAAATTCCCGAGCGCGATCCCGACCAGCGCCGCGATAATATTCCCCGCCGCCGAGCACGATTGCAGCGCTCCCAGCGCAAAAGGCCGGACATTGGGAGGCAATACTTCCGCCACCAGCGCAACGCCGACGGCGAATTGCCCGCCGACGCCCAACCCCGTTAACAGCCGGTACGCCGAAAAATCCCAGACGCTGGTCGAGAACACGCTCATCCCGGTGAAGACGGAATAAAACAGGATGCTGATTACCATCGTGCGGACGCGTCCGATGCGATCGCCCAAAATCCCGAACACGACCCCGCCCAGCGCCCAGCCGATCATGAAAAACATGGTGGCGTAGCCCGCGTATTCGGTGACGGTGCCGGCCATCGCGGCGTCGTCCGGCCGGGCGTGTAGAAGTTCCATCACGGCTGGACGCCGCGCCAGTCCGAAGAGCTGCTGATCCATGCAGTCCAGCAG
>Ga0209579_10001075_pt1 | contig 23348 bp, 21 predicted proteins | sample Coa_R1_2_FD_187152 | JGI IMG/M metagenome (GOLD analysis project Ga0209579, IMG submission 187152) | Surface soil microbial communities from Centralia Pennsylvania, which are recovering from an underground coalmine fire - Coalmine... | ecosystem: Environmental > Terrestrial > Soil >... | reverse complement strand
CGGTGTACATCGGCGACAGCGTTGAAGACATCCGACGTGGTGGGGGCTCGAGCCACACGATATTATATTCCACTATCGACATGCAAGCTCGGTGGGATGCCGGAAGGCGCCTGCTCCCGCCACCCCCCGGCTTCCGAGCGGCGGAGCGGGTGGCTCACAGCCACGAACCGTGTTCCGGCGATTCGGACGCCGCTAGCTCATCCAGCCCCACGGCCGAGAAAAGGGTCTTACATGGTGGCGTCGTGATGAATCTTGTCACCTTGGATCGCGTAGCGCAGTGCCCAGTAGCGGTTTAGAAGTGCTTGGAAGCCCGACCGAGGTTGTGGGCCGAGAGGTCCGCTACGCGACGAGAGCCCCGGCACCAGGTCTTCTCTCGAGGGCGACGATGACGCTGACGTCGACGAACTGAGACGGACTGAATGTCACGCCGGTTACGACCTCTAATCTCGGTCGTCAGACCAACAACCGTCGCGATCTGGAAACGAGCCAGCCTTGGAGGAGGACGTGATGCGAGCGATTGCAGTAAGCGAGTATGGAGCAACTCCCGCGGTGGTGGAGATCCCGACGCCGCAGCCGGGACCGCGGCAGGTGCTGATCAAATTGCGGGCCGCCGGCATGAACCCCATGGATGCCACGCTCGCGTCGGGCGCCTGGAAGCCAATGCCAGCGACGTTTCCGATGGTGCTCGGTGCCGATGGCGCAGGTGTCGTCGAGAAGGTCGGTGAAGGGACTTCCAGATTTCGCGTCGGCGACGATCTGTTCGGCCAGTTCCTGATCGCCCCACTCGGATCTGCGGGAACCTACGCCGAGTACGTGGCCGTGGAAGAGGACGCTCCGCTGTCACGAGTCCTCAGTGGTCTTGACGACACCGTCGCCGCATCGCTCCCGACGGCGGGTGGCGCGGGGCTCGCCTTGGTCGATTCGCTCGAACCCCTCGACAAAAAGTCGGTGCTGATCGTGGGCGCGGCGGGTGGCGTCGGGTCCTTCGCCACTCAGTTCGCGGCGAACGCCGGGGGGCAGGTCATCGCGAACGTGTCTGCGGCCGATGCGGAGCGAATGCGTGCATACGGTGCAACTGAGACGATCGAGCTCACAGCGCGTGCCTTGCCAGAGGCGGTACGCCGGGCACACCCAGACGGCATCGATGTCCTCGTCGACCTCGTGTCGAGCGATCCCGCAGATTTCGCCGCGCTCGCCTCGTTGGTGAGGCCAGGTGGTAGCGCATTGACGACTCGCTACGTCGCCGATGAAGAGGCGTTGAAGTCGAGCGGGATTACCGGGATCAACTTCGCCCTACCGATGTCGAGCGAACTGCTCGAGCGGGTGGCACGAGCCGTCGCTGATGGTCGCATCGTCGCCCCGCCGATCACTCGAATTTCCTTGGAAGAAGTGCCGGCAGCCCTGGATCCGACGCAAGCTCGACCCGCGAGCGGGAAGACCGTGATCACGCTCTAAGAAAGTGACCGAATGACGGAACCGTAAAGTGGCAATCCCGCTTCCCGCGGTTCGTGGCAGCCATATCTTCTAGGGTTCACACGCATCGGGCACGCGACGCAGGGTGTTAGGTGTCTGCAGCCGGTTGGGCGTCCTCATCAGCTCCTAGACGGTCCGCGGCGTCGAAAAAGGGAGGCGACAGGGACGTGAGTCCACCGCGCCGTTCTAACTCAGCAGCACGTCGCTTTCCGCCTCCGGCGCGGCAGACCCATATGGTGAGCCTCTCGGGACCACGCGGGTGTCGGCTAGGCCGACGCGCTCCATCAGCGGCCGTGTCTGGGTTCCGCTACGAATGCAACTCGTCAAGTACGTCAAGGTTGTAGAAGCGCACGTCGCCTCTCATGAGAGGACGAAGTTTCTCGATGCGCTCGTGCGTAGCGTCACTTTCGGAGTGCAGCATCGCGTCCTCGTAGGAGTTGAAACGGAGAATCGTCGCGTACGTATCCGGCCGGTCGCGGTCGCGCACGACCGTCACCGATCTTGGTTTCGGCACACCCTCAGGAACCGGCACGCTGTTAGCCGTTTCAATGACCGTTTTGATGTTGTCCGACTGATACTCGACGATTTGGATGTACTCCCCCACCATTCCTCCTCATTCTCGGAGCAGTGACCGCTTGAGCTTTGCACAGGACCCGCTTGAATCCAAGTGCCGGCGACGCCGGACCAGACGACCACTTTGCCCGAGGATCAAGGCCCGCGCCGAGTGTTGCGCACTCGCGGTTCGCAGCTGGGCTTGTCATCAGTGCACTGCGCCCTTGACGTCCATCTACACGGCCGGTTGCCCACCGTGCTAGCCGGGTTCACGTCCGCCGATCTGAGGAGTCGGTGGCACACGGTCAGCTCGGCACGACAGCACCGGACTCGTACGCAATGACGACGAGTTGCGCCCGGTCGCGGGCACCCAACTTGCTGAGCAGACGGCCCACGTGGGTCTTCGCGGTGGCCGTGCCCATGTGCAATGCGTCAGCGATCTCGCTGTTGGACATCCCCTTCCCCACAAGGCAGAGCACCTCGCGTTCGCGTGGCGTGAGGACATCGAGCATTCCGGGACCTGGGGAGCGCGGGGCACGTCGGGCGGCAAACTCGGTAATCAGCCTCCTCGTGACACTGGGGGCCAGCAAAGCGTTGCCTTCCGCGATGACCCTTATGGCGTCGAGGAGATCCTCCGGTGGGGTGTCCTTCAAGAGGAATCCGCTCGCGCCGGCACGCAACGCCGCATAGACGTATTCGTCCAGCTCGAAGGTCGTCAGGATCAGTACCCGGGTGTCCTGACACTCGGGGAGGTGGACGATGCGACGCGTCGCCTCGATTCCGTCCACTCCTGGCATCCGTATGTCCATGAGGACGACGTCGGGGCGGCGGAGCTTGGCCACCTCCACCGCCGCTTCCCCGTCAGGAACCTCGCCTATCACGCGCAGGTCCGGAGCCGATTCGATGAGGACTCGGAATCCGGCGCGCACGAGCGCCTGATCGTCTGCCACCAGGACGGAGATCACCGTTCGACGGCTTCGAGTGGCAGCTCGGCTCGAACCTTGAATCCGCCCTCGGGGCGGAATCCGGCGTCCAGGGTGCCGCCGAAGAGGGCGAGGCGCTCACGCATGCCGAGGATGCCGTGGTGTCCAGCCACGTCCGGGTCAGCCGACGGATACGGAGCTGGGATCGGTCCTGCGCCGTCGTCGACCACCTCTACCACGAGGGTGTCGGGCTCGTCGTGCACGTTCACCTGGACGGACGCTGGGCCTGCGTGCTTCACCACGTTCGTGAGCGCTTCTTGGACCACCCGGTAGACCGACAGCTCGGCGCTCGGAGTCAACCGGGTGTCTGGCGCCATTTGCACGCAGAGATCGACCGGGATTCCGGTCGCCCGGATCTGATCAGCTAGGTGGCTGAGCGCGCCGAGATCGGGAGCCGGAGCCAGCGCGGCCTCCTCGTTGCCGTTGCTGCGCAGCACGCCGAGGAGGCGCCGCAGCTCCTGCAGTGCTGCGCGGCTCGTCGTCTCGACAGCACCGAGAGCTTTCTTGGCTTCGGCGGGATTGTCGTCGATGACGTGGCGGCCGACGCCGGATTGCACGGCGATCACACTCAGGCTGTGGGCGACGACGTCGTGAAGTTCCCGGGCGATGCGCAGCCTTTCCTCGGCCAGTGACCGCTGGGCGCGCTCGACCACCTCGCGCTGACGTTGTGCTGCCTGGTCGGCAAGTCCGGCGACGTACACGCGGCGCACGCGGACGCTGTCCCCGACGAACCAGGCCGCGACCGCGAATGCGATCGCGAAGCTCAGACCGCCGGCAGGCAGGTTCCGGACGCGTCCCGCCGCCGTTCCGACGATCAAAAGGAACGCCGAGGCAGCCAGCGCCGGAAGCGAGGAACCGCGCTCGCGCTTCGACGCCACCTGGTACATCGGGAGGGCGATCAGCGGGAACGGAGCGGCCGAGCCGCTTCCGGCGGCACTGACCGCGAGGGCCGCCGACATGAGTCCCAACGATGCGAGGTCGTTCCGGCGGCGGATGGCCACGGCCACAGCGGCAACGAGCAAACAGATGCCAAGGAGACCCGAACGCGGCGGCGCGACCATCAGCTGCCAGAGGGCCGATACCGCCACCACTCCAGCGACCACCAGATCGACCGCCAAGCGTTGGCTGGGCGTCACCCGGTGGAGCAGGGGAGGCCGTGGCACCCTGGCTTGCAGCGGGCCTTCGCTCACCTTGCGCAAGGTTAGTGACGGGTTGGCCACAAAGTCGTCCGCCGCAAGGCTGATGACGGGCGACGCAGTGGTCCCCCCACGGGTCGAGATCTGCACCAGCCGTACGCCCCAGGACGGAGACGAAAAACCGACCGAAGGCAGATGCGCTCGACCGACGAGATATTCAAGCTGTGCGTGTCTACGGTGCCTTGGGCGAGGACGCGAGGAGGGTGGCGATGATCGAGGCGAGGGGCCTCACGAAGTACTACGGAAAGAAGCTGGCGGTCGACCAGCTGAGCTTCACCGTACGCCCCGGAGTTGTGACCGGATTTCTCGGCCCCAACGGGTCCGGGAAGTCGACGACGATGCGCATGGTGATGGGGCTCGACAATCCGCAGGCTGGAACCGTCACCGTGAACGGCCGACCCTTCCACGAGCTCAGCTGGCCGTTGCGACAGGTCGGGGCGCTCCTCGAGGCCAAGGCCATCCACCCCGGCCGAAGTGCCCGGAATCACCTTCTCATGCTCGCTGCGACGAACCGCATCGCCGCTGCCCGGGTCGAGGAGATGCTGGATCGTGTCGGGCTCACCGATGTCGGCAACCAGCGGGCGGGCAAGTTCTCGCTTGGCATGGGCCAGCGCCTGGGTATCGCCGCCGCGCTGCTCGGCGACCCGGGGGTGTTGCTCTTCGACGAGCCGGTCAACGGCCTCGACCCCGACGGGATCCGCTGGGTGCGCAACCTGCTGCGAGGTCTCGCCAAGGAAGGCCGGACCGTCTTTGTCTCCAGTCATCTCATGAGCGAGATGGCCCTCACGGCAGACGAGGTCGTCGTGATCGGCCGCGGCAGACTGATCGCGCAGATGCCCGTGAGCGAGCTCACGGCTTCGAGCGCCGGCGCGAGCGTGACTCTCCGCTCACCCGCGGGGGCAGGCCTCCGCGCCGCACTCGAAGGTGCCGGCGCCTCCGTGCTGGAGGAACCCGACGGTGCTCTCTCAGTCCGAGGCATGCCTGCTTCGGCCATCGGGGACCTGGCCGCTCGTTGCGGTTTCACGCTGCACGAGCTTTCTCCCCACGCCGCCACCCTCGAAGAGGCGTTCATGGAGCTGACCGAGGACAGCATCGACTACCGAGGTACCAACGCATTTGCCACAACGAGCCAGGGAGGCCCCCGGTGACCACCGCCACGATCGAATCTCAGGCCCGAGCGACTGCCGCGCTGCCGGCTGGCCACTATTCCATTCCAGACTTGCTCAAGTCGGAATGGATCAAGCTTCGGAGCGTCAGGTCGACGATCTGGTCGTTCGTCATCGTCGTTGTCCTCGGGGTTGGCATCGGGATCCTCGCCACGACTGAAAGCCGTGCGAACTGGCCGCATGGCGGGGACCTCGGTTTTCAACCTATCCGCACGAGTCTCATCGGCGTGGATGCCGCGCAGTTGGTCATCGGTGTGCTCGGCGTTCTTGTGGTGACGGGAGAGTACGGGACCGGCACGATCCGCGCGACGTTCTCCGCTGCTCCCCGGCGCCCCCTGGTGCTTGTAGCGAAGACGGCGGTCTTCACGGTCGTCGCGCTGATCGCTTCGGAGGTTGTCGCCTTCCTCTCGTTCTTCCTCGGGCAGGCCATGCTCACCGCTCCAGCCCCACATGCCACGCTCTCGAGTCCGGGGGCTGTCCGTGCCGTTGTCGGGAGCGGGCTGTACATCTGCGCTATCGGACTCCTCGGTCTCGGACTGGGAGTTCTGATCCGCCACACGGCCGGGGCGATCGGTGCGCTCGTCGGGGTGCTCCTGATCCTGCCCCTCATCATCGCCGCGCTCCCAAGTTCGATCATCAACGCCGTGCAGCGCTATGAGCCCCTCCAGATCGGCAAGGTGATGATCACAGTGCCGCCGCGCATCATCCAGGGCCGGATCCTCGGTCCGCACGGCGTCGTGAAGCACGTCGTTATCCACGCTGGTGGCACATTCACGTTCTCGCCGTGGGTCGGCTTTGGAGTCCTGTGCGGGTACGCGGTGGGGCTCCTTCTCGTGGGGACCGTGCTGCTCGTGCGGCGCGACGCCTGAGGTCACTCAGACACGAGGACGGTTCTGTCGTCAGCGGGCCGCCGCGGAGGGCATGACCGCCGCACCACCTGGGAAATCCGCGCAAACTCGACTGCGGCGGACGTCTCGGCCGCTCTGGGGAGCGTCAACGGACTCGACGACGTGCCCGTGTGCTTCGGCGACGACCGTCAGCCCGAGCGCGGCGGCCATCGCGTTCAGTCCAGCGACCGTCCGGAGGGCTTGCTCGCTGCGATCGCATGCGAGCTGCCGTTCCACCTTGACGGCGTCGATGCATCGCGGCTCGGAGTTCGCGAGGGCTGCGATCGTGGTACCGAAGCCACCGAGGATGATGCGAACACCGAGCTCGTTGAGTTTGGTGAGCATCTCGGGGCGCTCGCCGAGGAGCGAAGGAACGTCGCTGATCTCCACGCAGAGCAACTTCGGCGCGACGCCGTGCCGCTCGAGAGCACGGCGCACGATTCCGTCCACCTCGCCGTCACGCAGGAGCACTCCGGGGACCGGCACGGAGACCGATCGGTAGTCGCGCTGCGGTGCTCTGAGCCACTCGGCGAGCTGTGCGCAGGCGGCGTCGAACGCCCACTCGTAGATCACGGGCAACAGGCCGCGTCGATCGGCTACCGCGATGAAATCGTCTTCCGAGAGGGTGCCGCGTTCCGGGTGTCTCCACCGGATCACGGCCTCGACCGTGCTCACGCTTCCGTCCGACAAGGACACCAGGGGCTGGTACTCCAAGAAGAACTCGCGGTCTTCGATGGCCCTGCGCAGCTCGGAATCGAGGGCGAAACGGAACTCTGCCGCGGCTCGCATCCCGGGTTCGATGAAGTGGACGCGGCGGCCGCCGAGCTGCTTGGCGTGGTACATGGCGACGTCAGCGTCGCGGACCAGGTCACTGCCCGACACGTCCGGCTCGCTCGCGATCGCCACCCCGATGCTGGCCGAGACGGAGAGCTCGACATCTTTCCCGTGCATGGCGGCGGTGAGGGGTTCGGCAACCGCGTCGAGCAACCTGGTGCAGATCACGATGATGTCGTCACGACTGACATCGGCGCAGACGACGACGAACTCGTCACCGCCGATTCGGGCGATCGTGTCGGTCGGGCGCGTCACTCTGCGGAGTCGTGTCGCGATCTCTCGCAGCACTTGGTCTCCAGCCTCGTGTCCGGCAAAGTCGTTGACATCCTTGAACCCGTCGAGGTCGAGGAACAGGACTGCGATATCTCCGGGTTGACGGGCGAGCGCCAGGAGTGCCCGGTCCAGCCGGTCCGAGAGGAGTGCCCGGTTCGCGAGCCCGGTGAGGGGATCGTGCAGCGCCAGCTCTGCCAGTGCCTGCTCCGCCTTCACCTGCCGGCTGATGTCCCTCGAGATCCCGTACGTCCCGATGATCTCGCCCTTTTCGTCACGGAGCGGAAGCTTCGTGGTCGAGACCCAGCTCACGCTCCCGTCCAGCCAGTGTTCGGCTTCGATGATCCCGACGTCGGGCTCACCGGTCTCGATGATCCGCAGCTCGCCCTCGAAGAACTCGCGAGCCGAATCCTCGTCGAAGAAGTCGAAGTCCGTCTTGCCGATGACATCCTGGTCGCTGGCGTCGGGCGCCATTCGCTCGACGCAGTACCGGCTCGCAAGCAAGAACCGTCCCTGACGGTCCTTGAAGTAGATGCGCTCTTCTGAGCTCGCCAGAAGATTGCGCATGCAGAGGCTCTCGAGCTCGTCCAGCTCCAGTCCTCGACGAGCGATCTCGTCGCGATGGTCCTCGATCCCCATTTCGCCCCAACCCCCGTTGAACCCCCCAATGATACCGCCTTCTGGGTGATTGGGCGACAGTGGCACTGAAATTTGTTCCCGGAAAATGGTCGCTTCGCAGCGCAACGCGGCGGTCAGGTAACTGGATCCACCGTTTCGTGCCCATCGGCCGCTCACGGAGAGACCTTGAGGCGTCTGCGGAGACCTTGGCCGCGGTCGTCGGGGAGGTCGTCGGTGCCCCGCGCGTCGGTGTTGCGTGCGAGCGCTCGGAGAGTTGCGACGTTGGTCGCCGGCCAGCTCCTGGGGCCGGACTGGGTGACTCGGGGCGCGGAGCCCTCCTATGACGACCAGTGCCAGTTCGCCGGTGTGATCGTTCCGATCGGGTTCTGAGGCGTCACGCCTTTCAGTCCTTTGTGGATCTCGGTGATGGACGTGGCGAAGTTCGGCTGCCACATGACGGGAAGTTGTTCGGCGAGATAATTCTCGGAACGTGTGAGCTTGGTCTTCGTGACCTGCGTCTGTCGGATGAGCCTGTCGGCCGTCCGCGACGAGTAGCTGCCGAAGTTGGTGAAGGCACCGGTCGAGAAGAGCACGGGTTCGGTTGGGTACCCTGTGTCGACGTAGCCGTTGCCCCAGTTGGCCATTTCCCACGAACATCCCTTCGGGCACGGCGTCGCCGTTCCGATGACTGTGTCGAAGGACGCCGCGTTCAGGGCGACGTTGATGCCCGCCGTGGCCCAGCTCGCCTTCTCGGCGGTCATGATCGTCTTGAGCTCCGGTGTACCGCTCGAGTAGAGGACCTCGAGCGAGAGCTTCGTCCCCTTCTTGATGCCCTTTCCGCAGTCGTGGCTGCCGCTGCCGGGCCGCCTGCAGGTATCCGTGCCGTTCGGCACGACGGTCCAGCCGTGACGCCGAAGGAGCGCCTTGGCCTTCGACACGCTGTACGGGTAGGGATTGGACCGCTCGAGTTTGCTGATATAGGGGTTCGGCGGTACGAGGGGGACGGGGCCGTACTCGGGAGCGGCGTAGCCCTTCGCCACCCTCGAGATGTAGAGCTGTTGGTTGAGAAGGTGCTGCATGGCCTGGCGGAAGTAGAGCTGGGAGAAGATCTTTCCCGCTTCCCCGCCGTCACCCTTCGACTTGAAGTTGTAGGGGATGAAGCTGATCCGGAAGCCGTCAAGTGGCACGAGGTTGAATGAGGATGCAAGGCGCGGGTTGTTCTTCCCACCCTTGAGCGGTGTCGTGGTGCTCGCCGTCAAGTCGGTCGTCGGTAGGTATCCGACGTCGATCTGTCCGGTCACCAAGGAGTTGTACTCGGTGCTGGTTGTCGTGAAGGGCTTCTCCACGAACTCCTTGAACGTCGGCTTGTTCGGGCCCGAGTAGGTGGGATTGGGCGCCATCGTGACGTCGCCTGTCGGGCTGAACGACGTCAGGTGGAGCGGGCCGTCGACGACCTGCCACAACGGATCGGTGGCATACGTCGGCAGCGCGTCGTTGGTGGCTGTCGGTTTTGTCGGGTCGTAGCCGGCTTTGCGGGAAAGGTAGCTGTACACAGCGGCGCACTTGGAATCGGCGGTGCCGAAGTTTGCTGCTGCACAGCCACCGCTCCCCGCCGCCGCGGCTGTCGAGGTCTTTGTCCAGGCGCGGGGCATCGGAACGACCTGCCAGAGCTGGTCGTTGGTGAACCAATTCGGGTTCACGGAGCGCGTCAGTGTGAAGACGAGCTTCCCGGGTGTCTTGACTGTGATGGACGCGATCGTTGTCGGGATCGAGAGGCCGCCGGGGACGAAGTTCCCATAGTTTGTCTTCTCGGCGTGAAGCATGTTGAACCAGAACACGACGTCGCTCGCGTCAACCTGTGAACCGTCCGACCATCGGTAGCTCTTGAGGCTGACGGTCATCGTCTTGTCGTGGTTCGAGTAGATGGGTGCTGTGGCGAGAGAGAGTGTGGGGTTCAGCTTCTCGGTGTCTGTGTTGCCACCGAAGTAGTACAGCGGCCTGAACATCAGGCTCTGGAAGTCGTAGAGGTTCAGGATCGTGTCGAACGCGCCGCTGTAGAACGGGAGGATGAAGTTCGGGACACTCGCCGGTGGCTCCGCCCAGGTGACGACTGTCCGTGTCGCAGCGGCCCCACCGGTCGCCGGCTGCAGCACGACGGTCGCCGTCGAGGCGATGCCCGCGCACGCCAGCGCGGACGCCGCGCGTCGGACCCATGGCTTCAGACTGCGCATGTCCTCTCCTTTGTCAACTTGTCAAACTCGCCGACGGCGAACCGCCACTCGGGCTGACACCGACCGTTCGCGTCATGACCGCAGGACCACCTCGCGACCGTCCGGCGTGACGAGTACCGCCTCCAGTCCCGCCTCGTCCCCCGCCCGGACGTCGACCACAACGTCGCCCTCGAGCGGGCGCTCGCCCCCGGTCCCGACGTCGACGCCGAGTGCGCGGAGCTGACTTGCGGCCGACCCACTGTCCCGCACGACGATGCGGAGTTCCCTGAGTCGCACGCCGTCAGGTGCCTGCTCCGCCGGGTGGGGGCCGCCTCCCCAGTCGATGAGGAATGGCAGCACGGCGACCCCCTCGTCGTCTCCGCGGTCGCCCGCGAGGGTCGCCATTCGCCAACGCACGTCCTCGCCGCCCGACGTGTGCCGGCTGTGCGCGGCGATCTCGCCGAAGTCGAGACCGGCACTCCGTCCGGCGCGCACCGTGCCCTCGATGTCGTGCGGTGCCGCCGCCCACGCGCGGAGCGCAGGAGCGTGCAGCGTCTCGATCCGGTAGGGGAGCGCCGTCCCGGTCGCCACGAGTTCTGCCTGTGTGGGATCGGGAGCGATGACCTCGAGGTAGGTGCGGCGGCCGAGCGACAGCAACGCATTGCGGGTCCCGAGCCCGAGGTGCTGGCCGCCGTAGCGCGGACGCACGCCGGTGAGTCGCTCGATTTCGGTGATGCCGGTCTCGAGGTCGGGGCTCCCGTAGAGGAGGTGGTCGACGGTCGTGTGCACGCGATCGCGCTCCTAGCTCCTCACGAACGTGCCGACGGCGCTGGCCAAGAGGTCGCCGGACTGCGGCTCGCTGAGCTCTGCGATCGCCCGGCCGAGGCGTCGACCGACCTGGAGCGCACGTCCGGTGACGCAAAGCCGCGAGATCGGAGCCGGGCGAAGGTAGTCGACCCGCAGGTCCACGGTGCTCCAGTCCTCGCCGGTCTTTTCGATCAACGCGAACGTGGCCGCCGTGTCAAGCAGGGTGGCGATGACGCCGCCGTGCAGGTAGTCGCCGCCATCGACGGAGTGTGTCCGGTTGGGAGCGGCCTCGAGCACCACCCCTTCCCCACCCGGTCCACGCCCAGCTCCACCGGTCGCTCGCAGCCCGAGCGTCACGTGGAGGGGTGACTCGTCGAGAAGGCGCTGCAGCTCTTCAGACTGCATCGGGCACCACCACGACCTTGCCGACCGCGCGGCGCTCCTCGAGATCGGCGACCGCGTCACGCACCCGCGAGAGCGGGTAGATGGCGTGGATCACGGGAACGAGGGTGCCCTCGTGCACCTCCCGGATGAGCTCGAGGAGATCCTCCCGGCTCCAGCCGTCCGAGCCCAGGATGGACAGCTCCCGGGTCCACACGTAGCGGAGGTCGGTCTCGGCGAGGAACCCGGTGCTCGCGCCGCACGTCACGAGGCGCCCACCTCTCCGCACCGCTCGCACCGATTGGGGCCAGGTCTCGGCTCCCAGGTAGTCGACCAGGACATCAGCGCCGACCCTGTTCGTGAGGGCCCAGACCTGGGACCCGAATTCGCCACCCGAGGTTTCCACGAGCTCGTCGGCTCCCAGAGCCGCCAGCTTCTCCAGTTTCGAGGGTGAGGACGAGCACGCGATGACCCGGGCCCCGGCGCCCTTCGCGAGCTGGATGCACCCGACGCCGACTCCGCCGGCGGCTCCGAGGACGACAACGGTCTCCCCCGGCATGAGGCCCGCACGGTCGAACAGCATTCGACGCGCCGTGCCGTAGGCGATCGGCAACGCGGCGTAGCGCAGCACGTTGGCCTCCGCGTCCGCGGGCAAAGGGATGGCGTTCGCCGCCGGTGCGACGACGTACTCCGCGAGCCCTCCCCACAGATCCTCGCCGAGTGCCTTGCGTGTCACGGACGGGTCGACGAGGACGAGCGCCCCGAGCGTCGGCCCCTCGCTGCCCACACCCAGGGCGTCGACGATGCCCACGATGTCGCCGCCCGGGACGTGCGGCAACTCAATGTGGACGCCGGGCATGCCTCGGCGAACGAACACGTCGAGCATGTTGAGCGCACACGCCAGCACACGGACGCGGAGCCAACCCGGCTCCGGCTCGGGGACTTCCGCCCACCCGTACTCGAGGTTCTCGGGACCGCCGTGGGCGTTCACGAGCGCCGCACGCATCTCGGTCATCGTTGCGCATCCGCGATCGTCTTCGCTCGACCCTCGAGCAGGGCGCGGTCGATCTTTCCCGCACCGGTCAAGGGCAGCTCCGGGATGAACTCGATCACCCGCGGATACGCATAGTGGGGGCCGACGGAGTGGAAGAACGACGTCAGGTCCTCGGCGCTGACGACGGCGGAATCCTGGGCGACGACGAAGGCCACCGGGATGGCCCCTCGGACCGGATGGGGCGCGCCGACGACGGCGACGTCGCGCACCCCGGGGTGTCGGAGCAGGAGCTCTTCTACTTCCTTCGGGTACACGTTCTCCCCCCCGACGTTGATGAGGTCGTCCGCTCGGCCGACGAAGTAGTGGTAGCCGTCCGAGTCGCAGCGCATGAGGTCGCGCGTGGCGAGCCACCCGTCTTTGATCCGCTCCGCCGTCACGTCAGGGAGTCGGTAGTAGCCCGGGGTCACGCCCGGGTTCCGCACCCAGAGCTCGCCCACCTCGCCGACGTCGACCTCGGTCGCGCCGTCGGGTCCACGGAGCTGTACCTCGCAGCCCGGGATCGGGATGCCGACCGATCCGAGCTTGTTGATCCCCCATCGGGGCGTGATGAGGACGTCGGGGCCGCCCTCGGTCAGGCCGTAGCCCTCGGCGATCGGTGCGCCGAAGGCGTGTTCGAACTGCTCAAGGAGCTCGACCGTGACGGGTGCGGACCCGGCGCTCGCGAACCGGACCGACGACACGTCGCAGCGCGACAGCTCCTCGGTTTCGTTCAGGAGCATCCGGTACATGGCGGGAACCCCGCTCAGGTACGTCACCTTGTAGCGGTCGATCGCCCGCAGCACGACGACGGGATCGAAGCCGGGAAGGACGACGCATTCACCGCCGGAAAGGAGGAGCGCTTTGAGCGTCATGGCCGCGTTCTTGTGGAAGAGTGGCGCTGCGAGGAGCGCCACGTCGGTCTCGTCGAAGAGGTAGATCTTGCGCAGGACGTCGGCGCACCAGAGCTGGCCGCCGTGGGTGAGCGGGACCCCTTTGGGCCTCCCGGTGGAGCCCGACGTGTACGGCTGCATGCAGATCGTGTCCGGTCCGCACGGGGCCGTCTCCACGAGCTGTTCGCCCGTCTGCAGCTCGTCCGGTGCCGCCACGAAACGGGAACACGTCGCCTGGCCGGCGAGCCACTGCCCGCGCCCGGTCTCACCGGGGCCGGCGAGGACGCCGACGCACTCCGCGTCCGAGAGGATGTAGACCAGCACCTCGTCGGACTGTCGCACGTTCATCGGGACCGCCACGGCGCCCGCACGCATCGTGCCGAGCAGGGCTTCGACGTATCGCACGTCGTTGCTCCACAGAAGCCCCACCCGGTCGCCGGGCACCACACCTCTCACGTTCAGCCAACCGGCGACCCGGTCCGCCCGCTCGTCGAGCTCGGCATAGGTCAGGGTCAAATCCGCTTGGGAGAGAGCCGGGCGATCGGGGTGGAGGGCGACGGCGTCGGCGGTGAGGTGGCCGAGGTGGTCGGTCGTCGTCATCGGCAGACCCCTGAGCGCGTCATACCCATCCGTCATCGTCGACGTCACCCGCCAGGGCGCGAAGCATCTCAGCGTTCGCACGGGCTCCGGCGGCGGCGTTCGCGCTCGGTTTGCCGCCGAGGTCCAGACGGATGTCCACCTGTGTGTGGCGGACGATCGTGAGCGAGGCGGGCAGAACGGGCGGGACGAAGCGATGGCCCGCGCCCGCGCACATGACGTGACGCTGACGGCCGTCGCGTCGACGCCGCAGTCTCGCCATCGCGAGCTCTGAGTAGAGCGCGGACGGCCACACCATGTCCGTCGCGCCAGAGAGGAGGAGAACGGTCGACCGGCTCTCCTCGAGCGCCAGCATCGCCGCCTCCACCCGGTCCCAGTCATCGAGACAGTCGAGGTAGGTCGGCGTGCAGAGGATCACGCCGTCCTCGACGTAGAGCTTCCCGTCGGAGTGCGACATGTACGGGACGGGCTTTCCCCCGTAGCGCCACGACGGGACGTCGGAGAGCCACGTCTCGCCGTCGTTCTTGATGCCCGAGTGGACGATCGGGCTCGGGACATAGGCGACGACCGTCTCGATGCCGAGATAGAGCCCGAGCAAGAGCGAGAGCTCCCCGCCGCGGGAGCGCCCCACGACCGCCATCGGGCCGTCCGCATCGGGCCGTGACCGGAGCAACGCGACGCCGCGCTCGAAGTACTCGATCTCGATGTCGACGAGCTCGTCGGGGAGGCCGGGTGCCGCGAAGTACCCGAGGGCGAGCGCCAGGAATCCGTGCGTCGCGAGGAACGCCGCCACCCGCGGGTTCACGTCCCCTTCCGAGCCACCGAGGACGAGCACGGGCCGGAACGGGCCCTCGCCGGCCGGGACGAAGAGCTCTCCGTAGAGCCCACCTTCCCGGATGGGCACCTGGGTCACGCCGGCCCCGTACTGCTCGACGGTCACCTCGGCCCGACCGACGGCACGCCCGCCGGACGTCGCGACAACGTCGATCCGGAGCGGGTCGAGCGGAAGCTTCGTTGCTTCGGCGCGCGGGCGGTCGTCGGGCTCGAGCGACCAGAGGAGTCCGTTTGGGTCGACCCCGGTGTAGCTCCCCGCGACCGGCTCGCTCGTCGCCAGTCTCACCGCGCCGTCGTCGTCAGCGACGAAGTCGGCCGCGCTGCGCCAGTGGATGCCTTCGGGTGTGTCCATCGCAGCGGTGACGGTCACGACGTCGCCGGCGTTCACGCCCGAGACCACGACGTCGAGCGTTCCGTCGAGGGCCACACGCTCTGGCGCGATCATCGAGTCACCGTCCGTCATCTCAGCCCTTTCCGCCGGCCTCGAACGCCGGTCGTGTCGCCACCGGCCCATTCCAGAACGCCACCTCTGAACCCACCCCTGAACCCCACTCCTGAGTCCGGGACGGAAAGCGCACCACCAAAACCCTCACGAGCTCTCGCCTCTCGCCGCTCCCACTCGCGCCGCCCGTGCGAGCGGGAGCCCGACCTCGGGACGGGGCCGGTCGTCATGGGCGGGGAGGTACTCCGAGGACGCCTCGTCGTAGACGTACTCTCCCGACGGCCCGCGACGCACCAACTCCTCGAGGGCGTTGGCGAGCCGGTCGATGTCGTCTTCCGAGCTCCCGACGCCGACGCTCGCACGCACGGCTCCCGGGACCGGTCGGGGTGCGCCGCCGAGCATCGCTGCGACCACTTCGTCGACGTCCTCGTCCGTCAGACCGAGCAGTCGGGCGAGCAGAGGATGGGCGCAGAAGCACCCGTGCCGGACGCCGATGCCGTGCTCGGCGCTCAACACCGCCGCGACGAGGCTGTGGTGGTACCCGCCGACGTTGAAGAGGACCACACCCGTGCGAGGAGCTGTCTCCGGCCACAGCTCGTAGGTGCTCACGCCGTCGATTCGAGCGAGCCGGCGTCGTGCGTACGCGCCGAGCGAACAGTCGTGGTCCCGGACCCGGTCCATGCCGTACTCGGCGAGCTCGGTGAGTGCGACGGCGAACGCGAACGCACCGACCACGTTCGGCGACCCGGCTTCCTGCCGGTCGGGCAGGTCTGCCCACAGGACCTCGTCGGTGGTGACGAACCGCACGGCTCCGCCGCCGCGGAGAAAGGGCGGACCACTGTCGAGCCAGCGGGGCGTGCCGACGAGCACCCCGCAACCGAACGGTGCGTACATTTTGTGCCCCGAGGCCGCGAGGTAGTCGGCCTGCAGGGCTTCCATGTCGATCGGGAGGTGCGGCGCCAGCTGAGCCGCGTCGACAACGATCGCCGCACCGTGCTCATGCGCGATCGACGCGAGCTCCGCAACCGGCCAGATCTCCCCCGTGACGTTCGAGGCCCCCGTCACCGCCACGAGGTCGACGGTGCCCTCCGACAAGGCAGCCCGCGCCCGATCGAGGCTCTCACCGGCGTCGCGCGGGATCGGCAGCCGCAGAACCGACAGACCCGGACGATGCCACGGCAGGAGGTTCGCGTGGTGCTCCGACGCGAAGGTCGCCACGCGCGTCCCGGACGGGAGAGAGGCGGCGAGCAGGTTCAGCGAATCGGTCGTGTTCCTGGTGAAGATGACCGTGCGATCGGCCCCGGCTCCGAAGAAGCGACGGACCGCCTCTCTCGCGGACTCGTACACCTCCGTGGAGACGAGCGACTTGAAGCCGGCCCCTCGGTGCACGCTGCTGTAGTAGGGGAGGAACGATTCGAGAGCCTGGAGGACGCCGACGGTCGGCGGCGTGCTCGCGGCGTAGTCGAGGTTCACGTATCGGGCCGCCGCCCCGGACAACAGCGGAACCTGCTGGTCCGCACCGACGAGCTCGAGCGCCGTCACCCCGGTACCGCCTCGACCCTGTGGCCGGCGGAGACGCCCGAGGTGTGGGCCGGGATCCGCAGCGGAACGTCGCGGATCTCGTCGCGGGAGAGGAGAGCGTCGACCACCATCCGCTGCGATCGGCGTCCATGCCGGGTGGCCGCCGCGCGGGCCCGCTGCGGATCACCCTCGACGATCGCGCGCACGAGCTCGCCGTGTTCGTGGACGATCTCCTCTGCGCGAGCGTTCAACAACAAGCCAACGCGGAACAGTCGCTCCATCTGCACGAGGGTGAGCTCCAGCGCAGCCGCCAGACGCTCGTTGCCCGATGCCCTGCCGATCAGGGCATGGAAGCGGGTGTTCGCCTCCAAGAACGCGTCGACCGACTCCGGTCCGCTCGGGTCGTAGCTCGTGGCCTGGAGCTCCTCGAGCTGCCGGAGGTCGCGTGCCTCGTTGGCGTGACTGGCGGCGAGCGCGGCTGCCTCGCCTTCGAGCAGCACGCGCATGGCGAACAGATCCCTCGCGTCCTTGATCGTCACCGGCGACGCGCGGTGGCTCGAGTTCACGTCATGCACTACGAAGCCCTCGTACCGCAGCCTGCTCAGCGCCTCGCGCACCGGCGTCTTGCTGATCTCGAACTCGGTGGCGAGCTGGGCCTCCGTGAGGACGTGGCCCGGCGGGATCTCGAGCTTGGTGATCCGCGACCGCAGGACCGCGTAGATGGTGTCCGCTCTGGGAGAGTCTGGAATACGCACGTGGGGCGGCTGGTATACCACCCGCCTCCTTCACTGTCACATCCCGCCGACACTTCGGCGCTGCCGCCCAGTGCGCCGTCCACCCCGGGTGCCCCCTCGGCGCGCCGGAATCCCGTGCGGGGTGCCTTCAGTTCTCGGCTGTCAGCCTCGGCGCGACGATGCGTTCCTCCGCGATGGTGTTGCCCCCGTCCACGACGACGACCTGCCCCGTGACGTAGCTCGCCCCGGGCGAGCAAAGCCAGGCAACGAGGGAGGCCACCTCGTCGGGCGAGCCCGATCTTCCGGCAGGCGTCCCGCGACCCAGCTGGGTCTCGCGTGGCGTGGCCGACCCCGTGGCGATCCAGCCGGGTGCGACGGCATTGACCGTCACGCCCTGCGCCGCCACGTCGACGGCCATCGCCCGGGTGAGCCCGACCATCGCGGCCTTTCCGGACGCATATCCCACGTCCTCCATGATGGCGGCCACCGGCCCGGTCACCGACGAGACGTTGACGATGCGCCCCCACCCTCGATCCAGCATGCCCGGGAGCGCACCCTTGCAGACCAGGAAGGCGGTCGTCACCTCCCGGTCGAGCTCGTGCCTCCAGTCGTCGAGGGACAACTGGAGGACGTGTCCGTGGCTGAAGCCTTCGGTGACCGAGACCATTCCGGCGTTGTTCACGACGATGTCGAGCCCGGCATCCGCGGACGCTTCACGCACCACGCGGGCCGCCTCGTCCTCCACCGTCAGGTCGCCGATGACGGCCGCGGACTCGATGCCCAGGGCAGTGAGCTCGTCGCGCCGCTCGTAGATGCGGTCGGACGTGGCCGCGACGACCACCGACGCGCCAAGCTCGCCCAGCAACCTTGCGGACGCGAACCCGATCCCCGTCGGGCTTCCGGCCCCGGTCACGAGCGCGCGCCGGCCGTCCAAAGAGAAGCTCGCGGGAAGGCTGTCCTGAGTCATGGCGCTGCAGTATCGCGCGGGTCGCGCGCACCGACCCGCGGTGCGCCCACCGACCCGCGCGCCTCCGTGGAATGCTTGCTCCGATGGCCGGAACGCAAGGCCCCGGTCCCGTCCTCGTGGGGGACCTCGCTGCCCAAGAGCTGCGCGACGCCAGTGTCGAGATCTACGACGGGCCGGTCGGCGTCCGGCTCCTATACCAGGACCCGGTGACGGGAGCCGAGCACTACCTCATCCGCTACCCGCCGCGGCTCGGCGCAGCCAGACACCGCCACACCGCCTCGCACACCTTCGTGGTCCTCGAAGCCAACGGGGAACGGTTCGGGCCCGGCTCGTACTGCCACTTCCCCGCCGGCACGATCATGCACCACGCTCCCGCCGGCGACGAAGGGTGCCTGTTCGTCGCCATCTTCGACGGGCCACAGGACGTGGAGCCGATGATCGCCGAGCCTGCGCCCGACGCGTAGCGCTACCCGGCCGGAGGCGAGCGCGGGCGAGTCCGTCGCGCGCGACCGACAGCTGGTCCGCACGGCGTGCTCGGCGACGCTCAGACCTTTCGGTAGGCACGGACCGCGAGCGGCCCGAACACGGCGAGGATCCCGACGAGCCACACCGCGCTCTCCCATCCGTGGAGGACGAGCGGGCCGCCGAGGGCGAGGGAACGCATCTCGTCGATCACGATCGACACCGGCTGGTTGTTCGCGAAGGCCTGCAGCCACCCGGGCATCGAATACACCGGCACGAAGGCCGACGAGACGAACGTGAGCGGGAAGAGCCAGACGAGCCCGAACGAGCCGACCGACTCCTCGTCCCGGATGGCGAGCCCGACGTACGCGGAGATGCAGCAGATCACGACGCCGAGCGCGATGGCGAGCAGCATCATGAGGATTGCCGGCCCCCACCCGTTCCTGAACCGGAACCCCACGCCGTAGCCGACCGCGAGGATGACAACGACGGTGAGCGTGAGCCGGAGCGTGTCCGACGCCAGCCGGCCGGTGAGGATCGCCGAGCGCGCGATAGGCATCGAGCGGAACCGGTCGATCACGCCCTTCTGGATCTGCCGGGCGAGGGCGATCGCGGTACCGAACGATGCGAAGGCCGCGCTCTGGGCGATGATGCCGGGCATGAGGTAGTTGACGTAGCCACCCTGGACCCGAACCGGGATCGCGCCGCTGAACAAGTAGCGGAAGAGCAGGACGAACATCACCGGCTGGATGATCGTGAAGAAGATGTACGCCGGGACACGGAACCAGATCAAGAGCTCGCGACGGGTCATCGTGAGCGCGTCGAGCGTCCCGAAGCGCACGCGGGAGGCGAGGCTCCGTGACACAGATGGGCGTGTCGCCGGCTGGGGGAGTGAAGCCCGCGGCACCGCTCGTGCCGTGAGATCGGTCAACGCGCGGCCCTCGCGTCCTGCGATGCCACCCCGGCACGTCCGCGCCGCCTCCCGCGTCGAGCCGGCATCGCATCCTCGCCTTCGGCGGCGTGTCCGGTCAGCGCGAGGAAGACGTCGTCGAGTGAGGGGCGGCGCAGGCTGAGGCCCGCCGTTTCGATCCCGACCGCGTCGAGCTCCCGTACGGCGCGCACGAGCGCTTCAGAACCGAGGCTCCCGACGCGGACGGCGACGCGACCGGTCTCGGTGTCGACGAACGGTTCCCCTTCGGCAAGGCCGGCCACCGCGGCTGCGGCCGCGTCGACGCGCGTCCGCTCGGGCGTCACGAACTCGACCACATCGCCACCGACCCGGTTCTTCAGGCTCTCCGACGTGCCGGCGGCGATCACCTTGCCGTGGTCGATCACGACGATCTCGTCCGCGAGCTCGTCGGCCTCGTCGAGGTACTGCGTCGTGAGGAAGAGCGTCGTTCCCTGTGCGACGAGGTCCCGGATCACGTCCCACATCCCGATCCGACTCCTCGGGTCGAGCCCGGTCGTCGGCTCGTCGAGGAACAGGACGGAAGGCCTCGCGACGAGGCTGGCCGCGAGGTCCAGACGACGGACCATCCCGCCCGAGTACGTCTTCGCCGGGCGGTCTGCCGCGCCGGCGATCCCGAACTGCTCGAGCAGCTCCTCTGCTCGACGCCGGCAGTCCGCTTTCGGCAGGTGATGGAGACGGCCGATGATCTCGAGGTTCTCTCGACCGGTCAGCTCCTCCTGGATGGCGGCACTCTGGCCGGCGAGACCGATGATCTCCCGCACGGCCGCGGCGTCGCGGACGACGTCGCGACCCTCGACGACCGCCCGTCCCTTGTCGGGGGCGAGGAGCGTCGTGAGGATGCGGACGACCGTCGTCTTGCCCGCACCGTTCGGTCCGAGCACGCCGAGCACGGTGCCCCGTTCGACCCGCAGGTCCACGCCGCGAAGCGCGTGGACGGCACCGAAGGACTTGTGCAGGTCCTCGACGAGGATGGCCGGCCCTTCCCGTCCGACTGCGAGTCGTGCGTCCCTCATACCTTAGTGACTAAGATAACTAGGCGGTGAGGCACACGTCAACCCCAGTGCCGGCTGCGACGGGACAGGCCGGCCCGCCCGTGGCGGGGCCACCCGCCTATGGTCCAAGGACGCTCGACGACGAGCTCGTCGCTGCCTTCCGTGCGCACAGTCTCGAGACCGGGTTCTTCCTGCACGCCGTCGCGGATCGCCTCGACATGACGCCGACGGACTTCTCGTGCCTCACGCTGCTCCTCCTCGAAGGGCCGTGCACGGCGGGGCATCTGGCGGAACGGACCGGTCGCACGTCCGGAGCCATCACCGGTGTGGTGGACCGTCTGGCGAGTCAGGGGAGAGTCCGGCGGGCGGTCGACCCTGCCGACCGCCGACGGGTCGTCGTGGAACCGATCTTCGAGCGCGCCCGCGATCTCGTCGACGTCGTCGCCCCGATGGTCGCCGACGCGCGGCGTATTCACGCTGGCTACAACCAGGCCGAGTTGAAGACGGTGCTTCGGTTCATGGGCGAAGCGCGCCAGCTCGTCGCGCAGCACACGACGAAGCTGCGAAGCGCTGAGCCGTTCGAGGAGACCGCGGGCGTGGTGACGGTTCCCCGGGGAAACCTCCGCCACGCGGGCCTCCACATCGCCGGGCTCGCCGCGCGCATGGTCGTGCGAGCTGCCGACCTGGGCGACGCCCTCTGTCACGTGGACCTCGGCGGACCGACGCCGTCCGTGCGGGCGTCCGCCGGTCACGTCCTGGTCCAGCTTCGCGGGCGCGCTCGCGCAGCTGGCCGGGGGGAGGTCCTGCTGAACGCCGACGTCAGCTGGTCCGTCGAGATCAGCGGAGGATGCTCGTTCCTCGACGTGGACCTCTCTGAGACCCGCGTGACCAACCTCACCGTGCGCGGCGGCGCACGCAGGCTGGAGCTCGACCTTCCCGAGCCCGACGGCGTCGTCCCCGTGCGCGTCGTCGGCGGCGCGAGCCGGCTCACGGTCCGGCGACCCCGCGGCGTCCCCGTCTCCGTGCGCGTTCGCGGAGGCGCCTCCGAAGTCGTCGTCGACGGGAAGCGGCTCGGCAGCGGGATCGGGAGGATCCAGATGTCCGACGAGACGGTCGGGTTGGCCGGTTACGAACTCGAGCTCCACGGCGGGGCGAGCCGCCTCGTCGTCGAAGAGCGCTGACCAGCGGATCCGGGGCCGCCGACCCCGGACAACTCCCCCCGAACGTTGAGCGAATAGCCCGCCCGACATTTCGGACGAGCGACGTGTCACATTGGAGCCCTCGGTGGTGCTTGAGGAGGTGATGGAGTTGCTCGCCAGGAGGAACCGCCAGCCCAAGCTGACGGACAGCGCCAGCGAAGCGGCGTTCGAACGGTTCTTCCGGGACAACTTCCATTCCGTCGTTCGGCTCGCGTACAGCGTGCTGGGCGACTTTCAGCGGTCACAGGACGTCGCGCAGGACGTACTCCTCGCGGCCCATCGACGCTTTCCGGCGAGCCACGAGCCTCCGGTCGGATGGATCAGGGTGGCCACGGTTCACACCGCGCTGAACGCGATTCGGGGAGAACGCCGGCGCGAGCGACGCCACCAGGCCGTTCGGTCTCCCGACGTGTTCCCGAGCGCGGAGGATTCGGCGATCGAACGCGAGGCCCGCGCGGAGGTCCGCACGGCGCTGGCCCAGATCCCGCGTCGTTCGGCCGCGGTGCTGGTCATGCGACACGGGGGCATGAGCTATGCCGAGATGGCCACAGCCCTCGGGGTGAAGGTGGGGCAGATCGGGACGCTGATTAGACGGGCGGAGTCCGCACTTTGCAAGGAGTTGGACAGTGTTGCACGTCACTGAATCGCAGCTTCGAAGGCTCGACGACGAACCGCTCGCGGTCCCGGACCGCGTCGTCGAACATCTGGAGCGCTGCACGCGCTGTCAGCAGCAGATGACCCGGGTCGTCGACGACGCCGAACGATGCCGTCGCGCCTTCTCGGGTCCACGGCCGGTCGCTGACGTTGACTCGGCATGGGCGCGACTTCGTCGCACATTCGACCAGGCTTCGGAGGGGCGAGCGGGATCTCGACCGTTCAGCATCCCACGGCGCCAGCCGCGACTCGCGAGGGTTTCGTTGCGGACTGCGCTCGTGGCGGGTGCCGTCGCCGCGGTCGTCTGCGGGACGACCGCGGCGGCCACGCTCACCACGGTCTTCGCTCCGACGCGGGTCGCGCCGCTCACGTTGGGAGGCAGTGATGTCGGGGCCCTGGCGAGTTTCATGGGCCTCGGATCGCATCTCGGGACAGCCAATGGGTCGGTGCGCCGGGTGCTCGGCGGCTTCTCGGGTACGAGCGGGACGCTCACGACGTCCTTTGGGACCGTCCGCTGGTCGTCGTCGAGTCCCGCGCACACCGTGGCCGCGCTCGCAGAGGCGGTCAGGGAAGCGGGGTTCGCGGTGATCCTCCCGTCGAAGCTTCCGAACGGCGTCGCGGGTCCCCGGCAATTCCTCGTCCAACCCCGCGTCCAGGTCACGGTCACGTTCAACAG
>Ga0209579_10001073_pt1 | contig 23359 bp, 22 predicted proteins | sample Coa_R1_2_FD_187152 | JGI IMG/M metagenome (GOLD analysis project Ga0209579, IMG submission 187152) | Surface soil microbial communities from Centralia Pennsylvania, which are recovering from an underground coalmine fire - Coalmine... | ecosystem: Environmental > Terrestrial > Soil >... | reverse complement strand
TTATCTCGATCGCGTCGGCAGCGGGTTGCACATCCATCTGAGCCTGCTCGATCGGGACGGGCGCAATATTTTCGCCGGCAGCGACGAACACGGCTCCGAGATTCTGCGCCATGCCATCGCGGGGCTGCAGGCGACGATGCCGGAATCCATGGCTATCTTTGCACCCAGCCAGAATTCCTATCGGCGTTTCCAGCCCGACATGTTCGCGCCCGTCAACCGCAGCTGGGGCTTCAACAACCGCTCCGCCGGCATGCGCATTCCCGGCGGTGCAGTCGAGGCCCGGCGCATCGAACATCGCGCGTCGGGCGCCGACGCCAACCCCTACCTTGCGCTCGCCGCCGTGCTCGCCGGCGTACATCATGGGCTCCTGAAAAAGCTCGATCCCGGCGCGCCGGCCAAAGGCAATGTGTCCCGCGATCCGGATCCGGCGCTGCCCTTCACGATGGACGACGCGCTCGCGAAGCTCGCCAAAGCGGAGGTGCTGCCGGCCTATTTCGGGGAAGAGACGCTCACGCTCTATCGCGAGACCAAGCGTATCGAGACCGAGCGCCTGCGCCGCATCATCCCGCCCGCAGAACATGACTGGTATCTGTAGGGTTTCATTGCAGATGGCTTTTTTGACAATCTGTACGAATACTCCTGCAAATTTCCTCACCCTTCGAGCGAAGCGAGATGGGGGAGAGGGACCGCAAGGCCGAAGCGTCAGCGATGGCCGATGCGGTGGAAGGGGAAAGTCGCCGCACGATTCTCCGATACGCCTGGCACTTCCTTGATCGTGCGCGTGACTTTCCCCTTCCACCGCTTCGCTGCGCTCGCGGTCCCCCTCCCCCACGCTTTGCGCGGGGGAGGAAAGCAAAAATGCCCCGTTCGCGATTTTTTAGTCGCCCTAGCCCTCTCTATCTGTGCGCTCGTCTTTGTCGCTGCGACGCAAGCTGCCGCCCCGGCGACCGTCACCGTCTATCGCGGCGCGACGGTGATCGATGGCACGGGTGCTGCGCCGAAGCCGGACATGGCTATTGTCATCCGCGGCGAACGCATCGAGGCGATCGTGCCGGACGCGCGGGCGGCGACGTACGCAACGGGTGCAACGGAGATTGATGCGCGCGGGCTCTACGCCATTCCCGGGCTGATCGACAGCCATGTGCATCTGGCGACCGCGCCGAACCGCCGCTACGCGGAAGCGCTGCTCCGGCGCGATGTGTACAGCGGCGTGACCGCTGTCCGCGACATGGCAGGCGATGCACGGTTCCTTGCCGATCTCTCGCGGGCGGCGCTTCTGGGTGAAATCCCGGCGCCGGACATCGCCTATGCGGCGCTGATGGCCGGCCCGGAATTCTTCAAGGACCCGCGCACGATCGATTCGGCGCGTGGAGCGGTTGCAGGCGACGTGCCCTGGATGCGTGCGATCACGCCGGCAACCGATCTCACGCTCGCGGTCGCGGAAGCCAAGGGCACGGGCGCGTCAGCACTGAAGATCTATGCCGATCTGCCGGGGGACCTTGTCAGAGCGATCACGCAGGCAGCGCATCGACAGCATCTGCTCGTGTGGGCGCATGCGGCGGTATTCCCGGCGAGCCCGCATGAGGTGATCGATGCGGGCGTCGACGTGGTGTCGCATTCCTGTCTTTTGGCCTATCAGGCCTCATCCCAAATGCCGCGCGCCTACCACAATCGCGCTCCGGTGGAAGAAAAATTGTTTGCAGCCGACAACCATCTGCTTGATCCGCTGTTCGCGGATATGAAGCAGCGCGGCACGATCCTCGATGCCACTCTGTACGTTTATGACGTGATGTGGAAAGTGCCGAATGCGCAGCCACCGCCCTATTGTTCGCTTGCGTTGGCTGAGAAGATTGCAGACGAAGCCCATCGCGCCGATGTGATGGTTTCCACGGGAACCGATGCACCGGGCGATTGGAGCGATCCCTGGCCGTCGCTCTTTGATGAACTTTCCCTGCTCGTGCATCACGCCGGCTTCTCGCCCATGGATGCGCTCGCTGCTTCCTCCCGCGTCGGCGCCATGACGATCGGGAAATCCGGCGAGATGGGAACACTTGAACCGGGCAAGCTCGCGGATGTCGTTTTCGTTGCAAAGGATCCGCTGGCGGATATCGACAACCTGAAGAGCGTTGTCATGACGGTGAAACGTGGCCGGGTTTACCGACGGAGCGACTATAAGCGAATTACCAGGGACGAAGCCCGGGGCGAATTCTGAACGGAGAGGAAGGATGACCTCACGCGGCAGCATGACCAGGATGCGGATGAAAGACGGGGCCGAGATCGGTGTCTATCACGTCGATGCGGAAGGGGAGCGGCGCGGCGGACTCGTGCTCATCCAGGAGGTCTTCGGCGTGACCGGGCACATCCGCGAACAATGCGATCTCTATGCCCGGGAAGGTTACGACGTGCTGGGCCCATCCCTGTACGACCGCGAAGCGCCGGGCTTCGAAGTGAGCTACAGCCCGGAAGATATCCAGAAGGCGATCCGCATCGCGCGCGGCGAGCATCCGTTCGATCTGTCCATCGACGACACCCAGGTCTGCATCGATGCACTGAAGGGCAAGGGCCCGGTATTTATCACCGGCTATTGCTACGGGGGTTCCGTGACCTGGGCGGCCGCGTGCCGCTGTACCGGCCTGGCCGCGGCCTCGGGCTATTACGGCGGCAAGATCGGTGAGATGGTCGAGGAAAACCCCCGCTGCCCGACGATCCTGCATTTCGGCCGCCATGATCATGGGATACCGATGGAGGTGGTGGAAAGAGTCAGGCAGCTCCATTCCGACGTTGCCGTGTACGTGTACGATGCCGGACACGGGTTCAACTCCGACCGCCGTCCCGATTACAATGAAGAGGCCGCGAAGCTCGCGCGCCAGCGCACGCTCGACCTCTTCCGGGCGAATGGCGGGTAGGCTTGAGGTGCCATGTTCAGCCTTCGCACCCATGTGATCATCTGCGCGTCGCTCTTCGCCGCAATTCTGGTCATCGCCATCGGCGGCAACGCCCTGCAGGCGGCGGGCGTGATACGCAACCTTGGTTCTTTGCAGCTCCCTTTCCTTATCCTGATATTCGGTCTGTTCATCGCCTTCGGGTTTTCCGCGATTCCCGTCATGGTCCAGCTTGTGCTGGGGTTTCAGCGCCAGGTCGGAAACGAGAACGCGCCTGCGGTCGCCGCGACACTGCGCGCGGAGCGCTGGATCATTTATGCGATCTGGGGGATTCTTGCCGCTGGGCTGATTGTTGCCGTTCCCGCCGCGATCAAGGGAGGACTGTTCACGACCGCCGCCGGGAGCGGAACGGCGCCGCGAGATGAGCGCATCTCGATTGGGCCGTCTTCCGGTGTTCTGGTGGCCCGTCCCGGCATGCTGCTGTCGGACGTTGTACGGAATTCGACCCTGCACATTGATCCGGCCAACCAGACGAGCTGGACGGGTTCCGTCGCAGGTGGCGCAGTGTTCGACTTCAGAATTGCCGGCACGGGTATCGTCTTTCCCCGATGCCGATATTATTTTTTCTCCACATACACGCATGAGCCTGGACGAATCGAGTCAATCAATGTCGGCACGTCGTCAGCAACCATGAGCCGCTCAGAACTCGATGGCGCGAACGCTACGCTGCGCGGCCGGCTCGGGGCCGATGGCTGGCTCGCGGGCCACGAGGAATATCGTGACGAAGAAGACCGCGCGCTGCATTCCGGACAGACCCACGGGCCTGAAGGCACACTCTGGCTGAAGGATGGCATGGTTCTCGACATCGGGACGCGGCGCATGGACGACGAGGTTCTCGGAGAAGACAAGGCAAGCGCCGGCCGGTGGATTCAGTTCGTACAGCTATGGGCGCACGATGACTACCCGTTCATCGAGCGCTACGTTTTTGCACGCCCGGCCCGCTGACATCCTCGCTACCGCAAACTCGCTTCGATATTGCCGCCGTCAACCGTGAGGATCGCCGCTGTCGTTTTGTTGGCGGTGGCGAGAAAAACGAACGCGTCGGCCACGTCCCCGGCCGTCACTTCGCGCCCGAGCAGATTGGCGCCCATGTAATCCTTCTCCGACAGCCCGCGCGCCTGGCTGCGCGACGCGATCATGGAGTCGGTCAGGAGTCCCGTGCGAATGCGGTCGGCATTGACCGCATTCGATCGAATGCCGTCCCGGCCATGGTCGAGCGCATACTGTTTCATCAGGAACAAGGTTGAGGCTTTCGGCAGACCGTAAGGACCGAAATCGCGCCCCGGATTGATGGCCTGTTTCGAGACGTTGAACAGGAGGCAACCTCCGGTCCCTTGCGCCTTCATGATCGCAACTGCGGTTTGCGCTACCCTCTGATGTGCGAAGAAATTGAGTTCAAAGGATTGCCGCAACGTTTCTTCATCGACGCCGCCGATCGAGCCCTGCCAGGCCGCGCCGGCATTGGACACGACGATATCGACGCCGCCGAACGCCTTCACGACGTGACGGAACGCGTGCTGTACGTCCCCGGCTTTCGTAACATCGCAGGCGAGCGCAATGGCGGTCTTGCCGCATTCGCGGGCGACCGCACTCGCTGCCGCACGGTCGCGGTCGAGCACCGCCACTTCCGCACCGGCGCGCGCCATCGCTTTCGCTGTCGCCGCGCCAATCCCGGAGCCGCCGCCGGTGATCACAGCCACCTGTCGCGCCAGCGCCTTCTCCGCCGCCTTGCCGAGCTTGGCCTGTTCGAGCGACCAGTACTCGACATCGAACATGTCTGCTTCGGGGATCGGCTGATAATGGCCGATCGCCTCGGCATCCGTGATCACTTCGATCGTGTTTTCCGCGATATCCGCCGCAATCGCGGCGTCCTTTGCCGACGCGCCGAGGCCGAACAGGCCTTTGCCGGGCACGAGCACCACGCGCGGGAAGGGATCGAGTTCGGTCTTCCTGGGCTCGGCGCGTGCATTGTTGCGCGCGAAATAGTCGTGATAGTGCGCCACAAAATCCGCCACCGCTTTTTCGACCGCGTGTTTCCATTCGTCGAGCTTGCCCGCCTCCGGCGCAGGCACGAGAAGCGGCCAGTTCTTGGTACGGATGGTGTGATCGGGCGTAACCACGCCTGCCTGCGAGTAGCGCGAAAGTTCGGCGCCGTTCGCATATTCGAGGATGCTGGGCGAGGTACGGAAACAAAGAATCTGCCGCTTCACGGTGCCGGCTTTTTCGTCGCGTGCTATCGCACAGGCACCGCGCACGATCGGCGCTATTTCCGAAGTGCGCGCGAGCTCTTTCGACAGGGCTGCAGTGGCGAACGTCTTGCGGCCGATCGCCAGGCGCTGCTCGGCCAGCGTGACGAAGGCAATCATGCGTTCATAGGCTTCGCGCGCGTTCTCGCCGACGCTGAAAATGCCGTGCTGCAGCAGCACCAGGCCATCCACGTCGCGATTGCGATCGAACACGTCGGCGACGCTCTTCGCCAGCGCGAATCCCGGAATCGTGTACGGTACGTAGGCGACGCGGTCGCCGAACACATCGCGCGCGATGTTCTCGCCGTCCGGCTGGTCAGTGAGCGCGAGTACCGCGGTTGAATGCGTATGATCGACAAATTTGTGCGGCAGGAATGCATGCAGCAGTGTCTCGACCGACGGGTTGGGCGCGGTGGAATCGAGCAGGTTGATGCGCTGGTAATTCACCATGTCTTCGTCGGACAGGCGGTCGAGCGCGCGAAGGCGCCGAAGCGGCGCAAGCTTCACGGCCGGCAGCCCGGCGGGCTCGATGTTGCCCATGTCCCAGCCCGAACCCTTGACGCAGATCACGTCGAGCGTGTCGCCGAGAAGATCCGGCATCCGCGTCTTGACGGAGGTGTTGCCCCCGCCATGCAGCACGAGCCGCGGGTCGCTGCCGAGAAGCCGTGTGGTGTACACGCGCAGCGCCAGGTCCTCCGCGATATCCCGCGCGCCGTAGCGGTCGACGAATTCTCGCGCTTCCGAATCCGACCATCGGCTTTTCATGTTGGGTCCTTGCTCTTTTGCTCGGGATAGAGCGACAAAAGGCCATCGCGGCCGGCGGCGCAAGTTCCCCGTTCGGTGATGAGTCCCGTAACGAGCCGCGCCGGGGTCACGTCGAACGCCGGATTCGCGGCCGCGCTGCCGGGCGCGGTGATCTGCACTCTGGCAATGCCCCCGCTGGCGAGCCGTCCGGTCATATGCGTCAGCTCGTCCGCGGCGCGTTCCTCGATCGGAATGTCTCCTCCCTGTGCCGTGTTCCAATCGATGGTGGAGCCGGGGAGCGCGACGTAGAACGGCACGGCGTTGTCGCGGGCCGCGAGCGCCTTCAAATATGTGCCGATCTTGTTGGCAACATCGCCGTTGGCGGCGACGCGATCCGTGCCCACGATGCACACGTCAACCTCGCCGTTCCGCATGTAGTGGCCGCCGGCATTGTCGGCGATGATGGTGTGCGGCACGCCGTGGCTGCCGAGTTCGAAGGCGGTGAGCGATGCGCCCTGGTTTCGCGGCCGCGTTTCGTCGACCCAGACATGCACGGGCAGTCCGGCATCGTGCGCCATGTAAATCGGCGCGAGCGCCGTTCCCCAATCGACGCAGGCGAGCCAGCCCGCGTTGCAATGGGTAAGCACGTTGAGCCGCCCGCCGCTTTTCTCTTCCGCCAGCGCGCGGAATATCTTGAGCCCATGCTGGCCGATGCGGCGGCAGGTTTCGACGTCCTCGTCGCAGATCGCTGCCGCTTCGTTCCATGCGAGCGCGGCGCGCTCCGCGCGCGGCCGGTTGCGCAGGGCGCCGCGCATCCGTTCAAGCGCCCACCGAAGATTGACCGCCGTCGGCCGCGTTTCCATCAAAAGGTCCGATGCGTGGTCGAGATTCTCGTCGGACGCGTCGTCGCGCATGGCAAGCGCAATCCCGTACGCCGCCGTCGCGCCGATCAGCGGCGCTCCGCGCACGATCATCGTCTTGATGGCGTGGGCCGCATCTTCCGCCGTCTTGAGTTCGACCGTCGCAAATTCAAACGGAAGCCGCGTCTGATCGATGACGCCGACCCTGCCGTCTCCGACCGGCCAGATCGTCCTGTACGACTTTCCAGCTATTCGCATTCGCTCGTCGCCGACGCCGTTATTTGCATGATTCTTACCACAGAGACACAGAGGTCACAGAGAAAGCACCGGGGCTACAGCACGTACCGACGAAGTCCGTCCTTCAGAGCAACTGAGTTGAAATTAAGCAGCAATGCCACTTTCGAACCGCTCAACCGCAAATATGTGAGGACTTGCGCCTCATGTATGGGCATAACGCGCTCAACCGACTTGATTTCCACAATCACCTTGCGCTCGACGACGAGGTCGAGCCGGTAGCCGCAGTTCAAGCGAACGGCCTTGTATTGCACCAGCAATGCCACTTGCCGCTCAAAAGCAATATGCGCTTGCTGCAGCTCGAAACAGAGACATTCCTCATAAGCGGATTCCAGCAAGCCAGGTCCAAGGCCGCGATGAATTGCGCGGCCGATGATCCGCTCCGTTAGCAGTCGCTCGACGTATTCGGGAGCATCCTCGCGGAATCCCTCTGTGCTCTCTGTGTCTCTGTGGTGATGTTCTAATGTCGACAAATCAGTGCCCTTCGAAGGCGGCGAGGGTGATGACCTCTTTGCCCACGGCGCGGATTTTGTCGGCGCCGCCCAGCTCCGGAAGGTCGATCACGAACGAACAACCCACGACTTTTCCGCCCGCGCGTTCGAGCAGCTTGATGGCGGCGAAACAGGTACCGCCGGTGGCGATCAGATCGTCGATCAGCAAAATGTGGTCGCCCTCGTTAACCGCATCGGTGTGAATTTCCACGCGGTCAATTCCGTATTCGAGCGCATAATCTTCTCCGAGCACCTGCCAGGGCAGCTTCCCCTTCTTTCGTACCGGAATGAATCCGACCGACAGCTGGTGCGCGACGGCGCCGCCGAGGATGAACCCGCGCGCCTCGATGCCGGCCACCTTGTCGATGCGGACACCCGCGTATGGCTGTACAAGCTCGTCCACCGCACGGCGAAACGCGCGCGGATGCCCGAGCAAGGTCGTGATGTCGCGGAAGATGATCCCGGGTTTCGGATAGTCCGGAATCGAACGAATGACCTGTCTGAAATCCATTGTGTAACTCCCTCACCCTCCTCAAGGGGAGGGTGATTGCTGTGGCTGCTCTTACCCAACATTATTTCTCAATACCCGCCCGGCGACGGCGTCGAGTTTGGCGAAAAGTTCGGGATCGCGTTTGTCCGGCGCGGTGATGAACGCGGTGTCGAGGACATGCTCGATGCCGAGCGGCGAGGGCACACGTTCGGGCCCGAGCTTGGGCGCCAGCCGCGCGACAAGGCGGCGCGCCTTCTCGGCATTTGCGCTCAATACCGCAATGACCTGATCGACCGTGACGTGATCGTGACCGGGATGCCAGCAATCATAATCGGTCACCATCGCGGCGATGGCGTAGGGCATTTCCGCCTCGCGCGCGAGTTTCGCCTCGGGCATCGCGGTCATCCCGATTACGGCGCAGCCCCACGACCGGTACAAATTCGATTCTGCCAGCGTGGAGAATTGCGGGCCTTCCATAGCGAGATAGGTGCCGCCCTTCGCATGCGGGATTCCTTCTTCGGCGCAGGCCTCGTCGAGCGCGTCGGCGAGCTTCGGGCAAACGGGATGCGCCAGCGACACGTGCGCGACGAAGCCGCGGCCGAAGAAGCTCTTTTCGCGCGCATGGGTGCGGTCGATGAACTGGTCGGCGATGACGAAAGTGCCGGGCGGCAGATCCTCGCGCAGCGACCCGCAGGCCGAGACGGAAATCACATCAGTGGCGCCGGCGCGCTTCAGCGCATCGATATTGGCGCGATAGTTGATCGAGGTCGGCGAGTGCACATGGCCGCGGCCGTGGCGCGGCAAGAACACCATGTCGACGCCCTTGAGGCGGCCCGTCAGGAGCGCGTCCGAAGGCTCGCCCCACGGGCTCTTCACCATCTCCCAGCGCGCGTGTTCGAGCGCAGCAATCTCGTAGATGCCGCTGCCGCCGATAATGCCGAGTACGGTGTTGGTCATTTGGCGCTCTTACCACAAAGTAGAACGCCTCACCCTGAGCCTGTCGAAGGGTGAGGCCCCATGCTTCGACAAGCTCAGCATGAGCGTGGCGTTTCAGTGCGCGTCGCGCCAGATGCGGCGGTAGGACAGGAACAACAGGCCGGAGAAGACGATCAGGAACGCCATGACGCCAAGGCCGAGGCGCTTGCGCTCTTCCATCCTGGGGTCGGACGCCCAGGTGAGGAACGTCACCACGTCATGCGCTTCCTGGTCGAGATTGTCCGGCGTCCCGTCGGAGAACTTCACCGAGCCGTCTGCGAGCGGCGGCGGCATGGAGATGTTCCAGCCCGCGAAGTACGGGTTGTAGTACTTGTTCGGCAGGACCTTGAACCACGACGGCGGCTTCTGGTGGAAGCCGGTAACGATCGAATAGACATACTGGGGACCGCCGGCGCGCGCCTTCACGACCAGCGACAGGTCGGGCGGCAATGCGCCGCCATTCGCTGTCCGCGCCGCCTGTTCATTCGCGAAGGGCGGCGGGAAGTGGTCGGCAATCGTGCCCGGCCGCGTCAGCGGTCGGCCGCTCGAATCGACCGTCTCGCCCTGGTCGTTCGGCCCGGCGGCAACCCTGTACGAGGCCGCAATCGCCTTGGCCTGTTCGTCGGTAAAGCCCGGGCCGCCGTCTTCGCTGAGATTGTGGAAGGCGATGTGGTTCAGGCTGTGACAGGCCGAACAGACCTCCTTGTACACCTGGAAGCCGCGCTGCAGCGCGCCGCGATCATAGGTGCCGAACGGTCCCTCGAAGGAGAATGAGACGTGCTTCGGCGGCAGCGCGTCGGTCGAAGGCTGCGCGAAGGTAACGGTTGCCGCCAGCGACAGGCCAAGAACGAGAAGCGTTTTTCGCATGATCAGCGCCCTCATTCCGCCGGAGCCACGCCGGCAGCGCGTGGACCAAGCACCGACCGCGCGATGCTGTCCGGAATCGGCAGCGGCGTCTCGACGAGGCCGACGATCGGCAGGACCAGCCAGAAATAGGCGTAGTAGTAGATGGTGCCCAAGCGCGCGACCCAGATCAGCGGAATCGAGAACACGCCGAGATTCCATGCCGCGTCGACCGACTGCGAGCCGCAATAGCCGAGCAGCAGGCAGTCGATGAGGAAAAGAAAAAAGAACGGCCTGAAGAGCGGCCGGAAGTTGCCCGAGCGCACGCGCGATGTGTCGAGCCACGGCACGAAGAGGAGCGTCGCGATAGCGCCAAACAGGACAAGCACGCCGACGAGCTTCTGTGGCACCGACCGCAGCATCGCGTAGAACGGCATCAGGTACCAATCGGGCACGATGTCAGGGGGCGTCACCAGCGGATTGGCCTGCTGGTAATTGTCGGGGTTGCCCAGAACGTCCGGCGCGTAGAAGACGATGATCGCGAAGACGATAATGAACAACGACAGATAGAACGCGTCCTTTACCGTGTAGTACGGATGGAACGGCACGGTGTCCTGCGGTTCCTTGACCTCGATGCCGAGCGGATTGTTGTTGCCCGGCACGTGCAGTGCCCAGATGTGCAGGGCCACGACGCCCAGGATCACGAAGGGCAGAAGATAGTGCAGGCTGAAGAAGCGGTTGAGGGTTGCATTCGAGACGCCGAACCCGCCCCACAGCCAGGTCACGATCGTCGTGCCGAGATGCGGGATGACCTGATCAAGCGAACTGAAGAGGTTGGTGATGACCGTCGCCGCCCAGAAGGACATCTGTCCCCACGGCAGCACGTAGCCGAGGAACGCCGTGGCGATCATAAGGACGAAGATGATGACGCCGAGAATCCAGAGAATCTCGCGCGGCGCCTTGTACGAGCCGTAATACAGGCCGCGAAAAATGTGGAAGTAGACGGCGATGAAGAAAAACGAGGCGCCGTTCGCGTGCATGTAGCGGAGCAGCCAGCCGTAGTTCACGTCGCGCATGATGTCTTCGACGCTGTCGAAGGCGAGATCCGAATTGGGCACGTAGTGCATCGCGAGCACGATGCCGGTGACGATCTGGACGGCCAGGAAGAAGGTGAGAATGGCGCCGAATGTGTACCAGATGTTGAGGTTCCGCGGCGTCGGGAACGTCGTCATCGTGTCGTTGGCGAAGCGCAGGATCGGCAGCCGCGAATCCAGCCAGCGCGTGAAATTCGTGGTCGGTTTGTAGGTCGACGGGCCGGTCATCGCGCGCTCCTAACCCACTTTCACGCGTGTATCGGAGAGGAAGGCATATTTCGGGACCGCCAGGTTTTGCGGCGCCGGTCCGCGGCGCACGCGGCCGGCCGTATCATACTGCGAGCCGTGGCAGTGGCAGAGCCAGCCGCCGAAATTGCCCTCGAAGGCGGTGGGCGTGCAGCCAAGATGCGTGCACACGCCGACAAGGATGAGCCACTCCGCCTTGCTCTCGACCCGGTTCTTGTCCGTGGCCGGCGCATCGTCGGCCAGATTCGCGTTGCGCGCCAGGGGATCGATGAGCGCTGACACCGGCACCGCGCGCGATTCGGCGATCTCCTTCGGCGTGCGGCGGCGGACGAAGAGCGGGTGACTTCGCCAGGTGACCACCACCTGCTGGCCGGGCTTGATGGGCGAGAGATCGACCTCGATCGACGACATCGCGAGCACCGAGCCTGTCGGGTTCATCTGGTCGATGAACGGCCATGCGGCGAGCGCTACGCCGACGGCTCCCACCGCGGTGGTCGCGACATAAATGAAGTCGCGCCGTGTGGGTTCGGGCGCAGTCGTATCGGCCACGGGGGATCACCCTCTTCTGGGAAACGAGGCGTTCCGGGACACACAACAAACACGCCGCCCCCGGAGATATCCGGCGCGTTCCTACAAAACGCGGGTAAAATAGTGAGTCGGGTATCTAGGGTCTTGCGGCACGATGCCTCACCCGTTGAGTCGCTCGGGCACCCGATCCATGCCCATCGGCCACGAACGGGAAATTCTTTCACGCATTGCCTTAATCGTCTCAAACCCGGTGAGGAACATGCCGCATTTCAGTTGGAAGGATTTTGCGGCTGCTTCGGTGCGCTTTTGCTCTCTCATCGGTTAGCAGATTTTGAGAACCGCTGGCGGTTCGAATGATGGTTATCGGATTTCGGACGTTGCGCTTAAGCCGATCCAATTCCTGGACGGCACCCTCCAGGGACAAAGAAGACCGATTCCGGACAAACATACCTCGTTAAAGAGTACAGCTTGTTCAGAGCACCATTTATCGAGCTGTCGTTCGTCCATTTTGTGAGTATCTTGGATCGGATTGATTTTCTTGGTCGCAAACTTAGAGCCAACCTCAACACGCCACGGCGTGCAAATACCCATCGTTCGCGTATTCGAGCAGTGCGCGGTCCCGGGTCACAACTGCAAGGCCAAATTCGCGCGCGGTGGCGATGATGATCCTGTCTGCCGGATCGCGTGGTGGCGATCCCGGCAGGAACGACGACTCGAGAAGGATTTGCGGCGTCAATTCGGCCAGCTTCATATTTGGAGTGCGGAGCAGTTCCTCCAGCCAGCGCTGCGGCGTAAGGATGGATTTGAATCGACCCTTCGCCGCCTGCAAACCAATTTCCCAAGCTGTAATGGGCGAGGCATAGACTGCCTCGCCCCGGTCGTACGCCTCGTCGATGTACTGAACCGCCGTGGGACTGAGATCGGCGTTGTTCATGATCCGGATGAGCGCGCATGTATCGAGGAGAAGAGCCGGCCTCATTTCTTCGGGTCCGGTCCGTATTTCTCATCCCATTCCGGCATCGCCGGCTGGGTCAAATCCCACGCGGGATCAATTGTGAACGTGCCTTTCAGTCGGCCGAAAAGCGGGTGGCGCCGCGGCTCCTTTTCGACGTTGTCGCGAGGTGGAGTTGGCCCTGCATAGGCCGGAGGCGCAGCCTCGCCAAAACTTCGCTCGTGGATGCGACGGAAGACGAGTTTTTGTCCGGCCATATCCACGCGTTCCGTTCGAAACCCAGCGTCCAGCCAGACCCTCGTCATCGCACTATTGGAAGGATTGTTGCTCCACCAGGGGCGGTGGACATAGGCGGAGCGGGGCAGTTTTTCCCCAATGACATTTTCAACCTCCGAGAACGTTACCGGAACTTCCCCGGTGGACTGCCCTTTCAAAAAGGGGCCCAAAGCGTCATATTTTGCCATGGAATACTCCCAAATGCTCTAATAGAAACGTTTCCATAACTTAGAACGTTCCAGTGGTCAACTCTCCCTTTGGAAAGAAACGGCTAGCGATGCGCCTTGCGCTGTTTGAACCCGATATTCCGCAAAACACGGGCGCGTTGATCCGGCTCGGCGCGTGCATGGGCGTGCCGGTCGACATCATCGAGCCCTGCGGATTTCTGCTCCATGATGCGCGGCTCAGGCGCGCCGGTATGGATTATCTGAAACTCGCAACAGTCGTACGGCACGTTTCGTGGAATGCTTTTGCGCACGCCACCGACGGCCGCATGATCCTGCTCACGACGAAGGCGAGCCGAAGCTACGTCGATTTCGAATTTGCGCCCGGCGATATTCTCATCCTCGGCCGCGAAAGCGCAGGCGTACCGGAGCATGTGCATGCGGCAGCAGCTGCACGATTGCGCGTTCCAATGAGAGAAGGCCTGCGCTCGCTCAATGTTGCGTTAGCCGGTGCGATGGTATTGGGCGAGGCGCTCCGGCAGACGAAAGGGTTTCCGTGATCGACAAAACGCTCGAGGACAGGAAGGAAACCGCAAAGGTCTGGTTCGAGGCTTTGCGCGACGACATCTGCAAGGAATGCGAGCACATCGAGCGCGAACCCGGCGGTCCGCTTTCCGAGCGGCCGCCCGGTACTTTTGAGCGTACGGAATGGTCACGCCCTGCGGCGCATGACGCGGACGGCGGTGGCGGAACGATGTCGATCCTGCGCGGGCGCGTGTTCGAGAAAATGGGTGTGAACGTCTCGACCGTATACGGACGGTTCTCGCCGGAATTCGCGCGCGAGATTCCGGGCGCGGAAGACGACCCGCGCTTCTGGGCGTCCGGCATTTCCCTTGTCGCCCACCCATGGAATCCGCACGTGCCGTCGGTGCACATGAACACGCGTTTTATCGTGACGACGCGCGCCTGGTTCGGGGGTGGCAGCGATCTGACGCCGATGCTGCCGGAAAAAGAGAACCGCCGCGATTTCCACGCCGCGCTGAAACGCGCCTGCGATCGCCATGACGGCGATTACTACGCCCGCTTCACGAAATGGTGCGACGAGTATTTCTTCCTGCCGCATCGGGGTGAAGCCCGCGGCGCAGGCGGAATCTTCTTCGACGGGCTTGCGTCGGGCGACTGGGATGCCGATTTCGCTTTTGTGCGCGACGTGGGTCTCGCTTTCCTCGAAATTTATCCGCAGATTGTGCGGCGGTGCATGAATCGGCCGTGGACGGACGATGAGCGGGGGCGCCAGCTCGTCCGGCGAGGCCGTTACGCCGAGTTCAATCTGCTCTACGACCGCGGCACGCGGTTCGGGCTCAAGACAGGGGGAAATGTGGACGCGATTCTGATGTCGCTGCCGCCGGAGGCGCGCTGGCCCTGATCCGGCCGGCGCTCTCCCAACGGTATGCAGGCGCTCCACGTGTTTTCGCCCGCGCTCGCAGCACTCCTCCAGGTCATCCTGATCGACATAACGCTCGCGGGCGACAACGCGATCGTGATCGGTGCCGCCGCGGCGCGCACGCCGCTGGCGGAGCGCCGCCGCGTCATGCTGTGGGGTCTCGTTGCCGCGGTCATTCTTCGCCTCATCGTCGCCTACATCATTATTTTCGTGTTGCTGAAGACGTCGTTCTTCCTCGTCATCGCCGGCGGCTTTCTTCTCCTGTGGGTGACCTGGCGGCTCTATCGCGACGTCCGCCGCAGCAACGAGGAAGCCGTCGGCGCACAGACGATTGCGGGCGTTCGAGAACGCGAAGCGATTCCGGATCTCCCCTCCGAACCTGGCGCGTTCGGGCGCGCCATCATGCAGATTGCGGTCGCCGATCTTTCCATGTCGCTCGACAACGTGCTTGCGGTGGCCGGCGCCGCGATGAACCACGTCTGGGTGCTGGCGATCGGGCTGCTCCTGTCGATCGCGCTGATGGGCGCGGCAGCATCGCTGATCGCGCGCATCCTCCATCGTTATCCCTGGATCGGCTATGCCGGCGTGATCATCGTTTTCTACGTCGCCTGCCGCATGATCTTGACGGGCGGCATGGCGCTGCTGCACGCGCGTTGATCAATTCGCGTTCTTTGTGTCGCTATGCGCCAGTGCTTCGAAGCGAGCGTCGCCGCGCAGGCGGTCGTAATCGGGATCAAGGCGCAGAATCGCCGGTGTCGGCCCTCCAGGAGTCCGCAAGCGGCGTGCAATCAGGGCGATGGCCTCTGATGGATTACCGAAACGAACCTTCAGTTGTACGTACGTGTCTTCGGCACCCTGAAGCTCCAGTGCGTCGTGCGATGCCCGCAATCTGCCGATGTTCGACTTGGCGATTTCCTCGGCTTTGGTGTATTGCCCAAGGCCGGCATAAACGGGCGGCAGCGAGCCGAGAAACTCGCTGTCGTCGGGGTGCTTCTTCAATTCGTTCTGGATGGACACAAGCGCGGCCGAATAATTCTCGCGGGCGCCGGCTGCATCGCCCGCCATGCGTAGATACTCTGCTATCACCAGGTGGAGCGTGCAGGTAACACTGTCGCGGTTTTCTCCCTGCTGTTCGATGGCGAGAAGTCCACGGAAAAAACCCGCGCCTTTGGCAAACTGCCGTGTCAGCCAGAAGTAGTATCCGATCGCATTAAACGCATTGTCGTCATCCGGTCCCGGATGGACGTTTTTCAGAACATCTCCCGCAGCGTCAAGTTCTCCCAGTTGCAGAAGATCGCCGGCTTTCATGGCGAGCAGCCAACCGTCGTCGGGCCACATCGGCAATGCAGCGTTGACGACCGCAATGCTCCGTTTGTAGTCGCCCTCGAATGCGAGTCCGCCTGCCAGCAGGATCCGGTGATGCTCCGACAACGGATCGAGCCGTACAAGTTTTTCTAGAACGTCTACGCTGTCCTTCCACTTCCCCTGGCGACGGAGAATCAGGGCCAGGGCTTCCATCGCTTCGGCGTTGTTCGGCCAACGGGCATTGACGAATCGCAGTTGGCGCTCCGCAGCCGGATAGTCCATCTCGCCGTAGTACAGGTAGAAACCCTTGGCGACCTGTGCCTCGGCGAGATCGGGCTGCAATGACAGTGCTTTCGCAAGCGCCGCGCGAGCAGTGCCTTTGCGAACGGTGGCAAGGTCGTCGCCGAAGTGTCTGTACGCCTCGTTTCGGGCGAGCCGCGACCAGGCAAGTGCGAATTTCGGGTCGAGGCGCGTGGCTTCCGTCAAAAGTTGCGTGGCGGTCTCCAGACTGGTGTGGTCATTCTTGTTCGCGAACACCAGAGCGCGGAGATAGAGATTGTACGCCTGCGAATTTTCCGTCGGCTTTGCGGCGATCTCCGCGCGCTCGTGCGGCGTCACCTTTGCCGCCAGCACGCGGGCGATCGCCCCCGCCACATCGCTCTCGACCGACAGCACGTCGTCAAGGCTGCGGTCGTAATCCTCCGCCCATAGGTGACTGTCGGTCGCCGCGCGAATGAGCTGCACGTTGATCCGGATTCTGTTGCCCGATTTCTGAACGTTACCTTCCAGTACGTTTGCGACACCGAGCTTCCCTGCGATTTCGCGGACGCCTGGAGCGCGACTGGCGAATTCCTCCGTCGAGGTGCGCGAAATGACGGTCAACGACCCGATCTTGGCGAGTCGGGTGAGAATTTCGTCCTGTACCCCCTCGGCGAGATAGCCGGCGTCCTTGTCGGAGCTCAGATTCCTGAATGGCAGAACCGCAATCGACGTCTGCGCAGGACCTGCGGATGGTCCCCGTGGCGCGGTCAGGTGTTGGCGCGCTTCATAGATCGCCAGTGAAAGGGCGCCAGCGATGAGCACAGCGAGCGCGCCCCAGAGGTAAAGCGCCTTGCCGCGAAGGTGTCGTGCCGGGGCGATCACGGACGGCGGCGGGGTTCCGCTCGCTTCCTTCTTGACCATGGTTGCCAGATCAACCGCGCGTGCCTCCGAGGCGGAGGGCAACAGGCGGTACCCAACGCGCGGAACCGTCTCGATCGTGAACGCGCCGCTCGTTTCGGCGAGGGTTCTCAGGATGGAGATGCAGCGGTTGATCGCCGCCTCTCCGACGATGCGGCCTTCCCAGCAGCGCGCAATGAGGTCGTCGCGCGAGACGACTGCTCCCTCGGTTGCCGCGAGGGCAACGAGCACCTGCATCACGCGGGGTTCGAGCTGTTCTCTCGAGCCGCCGCGTTCGACTTCCCTGAGCGACGGCCGGACACGAAGTTCGCCCAGCGAAAAATCGCCGATCTCGGAGAGTCGGATCGGCTCCCGCCCCCGCGCGGACGCGAAAACATCGTTCATGCGCAAATCATCATCGATCCATCATGCATCGATAACGCCGCCTGTATTTCGCCAACAGGCACGCGCCACTCCAATGGGTCTTGCGCGCCGGCACTCCCGGCACGGTCTGACGCAGGCGGAAAAGCAGCCCCGCAGCCATGAGTGGATACCGGACTCGCCCCTTCGGTCTCGGTCGGCATCCTACATCGGCCCGGGGATGCAAGAAACTTCATGCCCTTCGCCAGACCCGTACCGGGCGCCAGTGCGGCGGCACCGATGGTCGGAGCCGCGCAACAAAAGACAGGAGTACTTGGTGATGTATCGTTCCATTCTCGTATCCGCTGCAGCCATCGTCTGGATGGCCGGCAGCATTTCGGCCCAGGCGTCGTGCGGCGCTCCCCTGGACGGCAAGGCCGCGGTGGTCAACAAACTTCCGCTCCCCAAAGTGTCGCGCGCGTTGGCGGCTCCGATGGGCTACGGTTCGATCGTGGGCATGTGGACGAACTCGATCGTCGTCGGCGGCAACGTTGTCGCCACCAGCATTTCCACCTGGCACAGCGATGGCACGGAGTACGACAACATCGACGCACCACCGATCAACGGCAACGTCTGCCAGGGCGTGTGGGAAAGCAAAGGTCCCGGCAAGGTCGAGGAACATCATTTCGGCTGGACCTTCGACCAGAACAGCAATCCGAGCGGGTATTTCACGCTGGTGCAGACCGTGAAGCTGACCGACCATGGCAAGAGCTATAGCGGTCCGTTCGACCAGAAATACTACGATCTCAGCGGCAACCTCTTGACCGAGGTTACCGGCGACATGTCGGCAGTACGGTTCACGGGCGAATAAGCACCGGTCTTCGCCCGCCCTCACCAGGCCGGCGCAAGAGGGGATCGCTGGGGTTGAATTCAAACGGCTCCGGCGATCCCACGCTTGACCGGTTATCGACCGTTGTTCAGGAACGTGCCCGCTGTACAGCACCACTGAGGCGCTCGGCGAGCGCGAGAGCGTCGTCGGTGAAGTCGTTTTCCATCCACCAGGCTTCGACTTCGGAGAGAACATTCCCGACCAGCGGCCCCTCCGGGATGCCGGCTTCGAGGACGTCGCGCCCGCTGAGCGGAAAGCGCGGGCGTTCCCAGGCATCGGCGAGCGCGAGCAGCGCGCGCCAGGGGATCGTGTTGGATTGGTCCGCATCATCTGCCCAGGCGAGCAGCACGCGGTCGCGGAAACGCTGCCTGCCCAAACGATAAAGCATCTGTCGCACCTTTCGCACCGGCATGTATGGCGCGAGTTCCTGTCTGTCGTCGATGAGATCCAGCAAACGGTCGCGTTCGTCACCGGAAAGCTTCAGCCGCTCGGGCAGCCGCCGCGCCGACGGGTCATTTCGCGAGACAAGCGCGATCAGTCGCAACATCGGATCGGGTTTGAAGAAGTTGCCGGAATCGATCGCGACCAGCCGCTCGAAACGTTTGGGATATGTCTCCGCGGGAAGCATTTCGGCCAGGATTTTATGGCGCTGCATCGACAGCACTGCGGAAACGGGATTGTCGGCTTCCAGGAGCCTCAAGAATTCCTTGCGGATGCGTTCGCCGGACAATGCGCCCAGTCCTCTGCGTTCGGTTGTGGCGCCCTGGAGGGCGTCATCGTCAACTTCGCCCTTTCCGTACCACGCGTGCATGCGGAAAAGACGCAGGATACGCAGATAATCTTCGCGGATGCGCTGGACCGGATCTCCGATGAATCGTACATGACCGGCGGCAAGGTCTTGCAGACCGCCGCCATAGTCGAACAGCTCGCCATCGAACGATGCGTACAACGCGTTGAAGGTAAAATCGCGGCGGGATGCATCTTCCTCCCAGCTTGTGGAGAACGCGACCACCGCACGCCGTCCGTCGGTCGACACATCGCGCCGCAGCGTGGTCACTTCCAAAGCGTGTCCGTCCAAAACGGCCGTCACTGTGCCATGTTCGATTCCCGTCGGCAGCGCTGCAATGTGTGCATGCTGAAGGCGACGCGTAACCTCTTCCGGCACAAGGGGCGTCGCTATATCGATGTTGTCGACGGGTCGGCCGAGGAGCGCATCACGTACAGCACCACCGACAAACCGCGCTTCGCCGCCCTCGGCGAGCAGGGCATTCATCACCGCGCACACTTCCTTCGTGCGCATCCATGCTTCGCGCGCAGGATCGAGTTGGCTTTTCATCCGGCCGAATCGGAGACGGAAAGACGCTCGCGCAAGTTTACCAGAATGGCGGCGGTCGCGCCCCAGATCGTGTGGCCGCGCCAGGCAAAAGTGTAGAACGCACGTTGATGCCCGCGCCACTCGCGACTCCCCTTCCCGCAATTCGACGGATCGAGCAGAAATGTCAGCGGCACTTCGAAAATCTCCGCCACCTCCTCCGTGTTGGGCCGAAGCGAGAATCCCTCATCTATCAGCGCCACGACAGGCAGAATGGCAAAACCGGTGCCCGTTTCGTAAGCATCGAGAAATCCCGTGACGGCGAGCCTAGTGCTTTCTATGCCGGTTTCTTCCTCGGTTTCGCGAAGCGCCGTTCCGGTGAGCGATGAATCGTCGGGATGCCATCGCCCGCCGGGGAAACTGACCTGGCCGGCGTGGCGGGCGAGATGGTCGGTACGGCGCGTGAACAGGAGGGTTGGATCACGGCGCCGGATAATTGGCAGCAGCACCGCCGCGGCCACGAGTTCCTGCGACACGTGTTCGTAATGGGGATTGAGATCGTAGTCGCTTCGCAACGGCTTGAGCGGCAACTCCGGGGGAGTCTGGGGCAGGCGAGCACGCAAACCCTCCGGTCCGCGTTCGGTTATCATTCGCGTAATATTTTCGGGATCGTCCAGGTTCATTCCGGGTTCACGGGCTTGTGCGGTTCCGGTTAATGGCACAAGCATTTGTGCCGTTGCACACGGGCCCCCGGAATGCAACAAACCCGGCCATGTCGGATCGCATGCCGCGACATATGCGCAGTTTTTGTTGCCTCCCCCGTCGAGCAATCGCGGAGCGGGGGAGGTGGCGAGTGGACGCGAGACGGCGGGGGCGCCGATTCGCGAAGCAGCAATTGCCCGCTCCGGTGCTTCGCGCGACCTTCTCCGCTCGCGCTCCGCTCGTGGGGGAGGCAAAGCAGAAGCGAACTGTACCAACCAGATTGATAGCATGAACGACGTACCTTTGAATCTCAAAGAAGACGCGACGCCGGGATCACCAGTGGCGCAGGCGGAAATGTATGCCGAGATTTTCGGCAGGGTGCGCGAGGCCACGTCGCGCGTTATTTTCGGCCAGGCCGACGTGATCGATCAGGTGCTGGTGACATTGCTCGCCGGCGGTCACGGGCTTCTCATCGGTGTGCCCGGTCTTGCCAAAACGCGGCTCGTGGAGACGCTCGGCATTGTCCTCGGGCTCGACTGGAAGCGAATTCAATTCACGCCCGACCTGATGCCGGCCGACATCATCGGTTCGGAGATTCTCGAAGAGAGCGACAGCGGCCGGCGCTTTTTCCGCTTTCTTCGCGGGCCGGTGTTCACGCAGCTGTTGATGGCCGACGAGATCAACCGTGCGAGCCCGCGTACGCAGTCGGCGCTCCTTCAGTCGATGCAGGAAAAGCATGTGACGGTTGCCGGCGAGCGTCACGATCTGCCGCATCCCTTCCATGTGCTTGCGACGCAGAATCCGCTCGAACAGGAGGGCACCTACCCGCTCCCCGAAGCGCAACTCGATCGCTTCTTGCTGCAGGTCGACATCGGTTATCCCGATGCGGATTCCGAGCGCAAAATGTTGCTCGCCACCACTTTTGGAGAAGAAACGCCGCTTCAACCCATCTGTGGGCCGGATGCGCTGATCGGCGCGCAGCGGATCGTGCGCCATCTGCCGGTTGGCGAGAAAGTCGTCGAAGCGATCCTCCGCCTTGTACGTGCCGCGCGACCGGATTCGGGCGGCGATCCCGCCGTACGCGGAAAAATCGCCTGGGGACCCGGCCCGCGCGCGAGCCAGGCGTTCATGCTGGCAGCCCGCGCACGGGCTCTCCTCGAAGGCCGATTTGCGCCATCGAGCGATGACGTCGCAGCCCTCGCGCAACCGGTGTTGCGCCACCGCATGGCGCTCAGCTTCTCCGCGCGCGCCGAGGGCGCGACCATACCGGACGTGATCGACCGTCTTTGCCGAACGCATCTGTGAACGAGAGTCTTCCGGCGACTGACGGGAACAAAGCCGCCGTTCTCGGCGCCGAGGCCGACGCACTTGGTGCGGCACTCCCGCCGCTCCTGGTCGCGGCGGAACGACTGGCTTCGACAGTCGCCCTCGGCGTACACGGCCGGCGCAGGTCGGGCCGGGGCGAAACCTTCTGGCAGTTTCGCCGCTATGCGCAAGGCGACGCGCGAAGCGCGATCGATTGGCGCCAATCGGCCAAATCGCAGCACCTGTTCGTGCGCGAACGCGAATGGGAAGCGGCGGAAACGGTCTGGTTCTGGCGCGACGGTTCGTCGAGCATGGATTTTTCGTCGGATTCGACTCTCTGTACAAAGCGTGCGCGCGCGAATCTCCTTGCACTGGCGCTTGCATCCCTGCTCGTGCGGGGCGGCGAGCGCATCGCCCTGTTCGGCGACCGCGACGGGCCGGCGGGCGGCCGCGCCGCGGTGAGGCACATGGCGCAGGCGCTTGCGAACCAGCGTACAAACAACGGCGCCATGCCGCCGGACCTCTCTTCCGAAAAGCGTGCGCAGGTGATCTGGTTGTCGGATTTTCTGGCGCCGATGGAGGCGATCGAACAGGCGCTCGGAAGAATGGCGGGCGCAGGCCTCGGCGGTTACCTTGTGCAGGTCGTCGATCCGGCCGAGCAGGATTTTCCCTTCAGCGGGCGCACGCGATTTGAGTGGCGCAACAGGCGCGACAGCGAAATTTTCGGGCGCGCGGAAACGGCACGCGAGAACTACCGTCGCCGTTTCGATGCCCAGAGCGAAGGCGTCCAGAGGCTCGCGAGAAAATTCGGCTGGAGCTTTCTCCTGCACCGGACCGACGCGCGCCCTGAGCCGGCATTGATTGCGCTGCATGCCCAGATTGGCGCGCGCGACCCAGGACACGCCACGACGCCATTCACATGAATCTGTTTTCCAATCTGACGTTTGGGACACCCTGGATACTCGCCGCGCTGGCGGCGCTTCCCGTGATCTGGTGGTTGTTGCGGGTCACGCCGCCGTCACCGCGGCGCGTGGTCTTTCCGCCGTTGCGCCTGCTCCAGGGATTGACAAATCGCGAAGAAACGCCGGCGCGCACGCCACCGTGGCTGCTCCTGCTCCGGCTCTTTGCGGCAGCACTCGTCATCGTCGCGCTCGCGGAGCCGGAATGGGGCGGACAGAAATCGGTGGCGAGCAATGGCCCGCTGGTTCTCTTTGTCGACAATGGCTGGACGGCAGCGCAGAACTGGAATGCGCGGCGTGCCGCGATTTCCGATGCACTGGAGACGGCAGCGCGCGCAGGACGGGCCGTTGCGATCCTGCCGACGGCTTCGCCGCGGCCGGATGCGACACTTCTTTCCGCTGGTGCGGCCGAGCGACAGGCAGGAGGCCTTGATCCGGCGCCGTGGTTGCCGGACCGCAGGCGCGCAGTGGCTGCACTTCGGCAAATGAAATCGTTCGGCACGCCGGAGATCCTGTGGCTCAGCGACGGTATCGATTACGGGGACAGTGCCGAAATCGAGCGCGCGCTTACCGGCATCGGGCGTCTCCATGTCTTTGCCGATCCGCCCGGCAAGGCGCCGCTCGTGCTTCGATCGCTCGATAATGAAACGGACGGCTTTGTGGCGCACGTGGCGCGACCGGCAGGAATCGGTGCACAGGAGGGCGATGTCGCCGCCCTCGGTGCGCAGGGCGAGATGCTGGCAACCGCGCATTTTCGCTTCGCGCCGGATGCACGGGATA
>Ga0209579_10001072_pt1 | contig 23375 bp, 18 predicted proteins | sample Coa_R1_2_FD_187152 | JGI IMG/M metagenome (GOLD analysis project Ga0209579, IMG submission 187152) | Surface soil microbial communities from Centralia Pennsylvania, which are recovering from an underground coalmine fire - Coalmine... | ecosystem: Environmental > Terrestrial > Soil >... | reverse complement strand
AGAAGCGCATTGCGAGAACGGTAAAGGGTTCTTAAGGAAAAGGCCGGGCCTTCCTCCGCGATGAATTCGTCGCCTCGCGGTATCACCGTTGCGCTAGGTTGTTCTTCTGCTGACCCGGCTCGGTGGACGGCCTCTGCCGTGATTTCCGCCAAGCGGGTAAGTACGAAATCGGCTTCGGTGCTGAAAACATTGGGTTCCGGAGAAAAAACCTCCAGCAGGCCAATAATCGATACATCCCAGCGAATGGGAGTGGCGATCATGGATCGGATGCCCAGGTAGCGGCAGCTTTCGCGGTCTACACGGCCGTCGGTTTCCGAATCGTTGCAGCGAAGCAACAGGCCGGTTCGGACACACTCACCGGAGAAGCCTGAGCCAACTTTGAGGTGTGCACCGGCCGAAGGAGCGGAAGATCCGGCGTTTGCGCGGCAGACCATGTCTTGCCCTTCGGTGAGGGCGATAGCAGCACTGTCTGCGTGCGCGAAGGTCTGCGCCCTGCGGGCAATCAGATATAAAGCAGCATCCAGATCCGTGCCCAGCGCTTCCACCTCGCGTTTCACGGCGTCGAGGCCGGTGAGCAGGACGCTGTGATCGGCGGCGCGCGGGGTTTCAAAGTGCGCCGTAATCGGCGTTTCCGAAAGAGCGTCATTTGGGATTGCGCTGCTTGGGGCATCTTCGGCCGTATGGTTGACCCAGCCAGCAACTGCATTTGCGAACAGCCACTTCTTGAGCTCGAAATTCAAGTCCCGGGACATGCTGGCAAACTTGATGCCAACCCGGCCTGATGAGCCTGCCCAGACAACCTTCCCGTCCGTACGAATTTTTGTGTTGGTTTCCGGGAGATCGAGAACGAAGGTTGCACGCTGGTCTACTTTAAGCGGCGATGAGGTCTGAATGGCCATACCATCTTCGCTGAGATTGATGATTTCGCTCAGATCGATCGCTGTGTCGGTAGGATTGTCGCCGAGACTTACGTACGCAGGCAGTTGAATCTTATGTCGTACGCGGCGTCGGCGATCGGGCCGAACCGGCAGCCGTATGCCGATCGCGGTCGGATTGGTCCCAACAGACTGCATATATGGCGCGATTGGCTCCATATTACCTCACTGACTGAACCAGATGGCCATGAGAAGACAACGGGGGGACAAAAGGAGGAAACGCTTACCGGCGGTTGCTATGGAGGTTCGACAGGCGGGCAATCGCCGCAACCATCATGCTGGAAAGCAATTGCATGGTGGCAACGTCGCGGTGGTCGAAGGCATAGGGAGCGGCAGACAAGACCTCAAAGACTCCAAGTGTTCGCCGGAAATGGCGGAGGGGGGCAGCAAGGATTGAGCGTACTCCTAACCGGTGGCAACTTGCCAGGTCGACCATGGGATTTCGTTCCGCATCATGACATAAAACGACTTCACCGGTTCGAACACAGTCAGCGGAAATACCGGATTCGGTCTGCAGCCGAACTCCCAGATCAGGTGCAGTTCTTCCCGCGCGGGCGCGACATACGATTTCATCGCCATGCCGCAGGGCGATGGCCGCCCCGGTGGCTCCGGTCAACACCTGAGCACGTTCGGTGATGACACTGATGGCTGGTTCAAGGTCGAGATCCTCAGAGGGCAATTCCCTTCCCACGCGCGGCGGAGAGAAACTTGGCTGCGAGCTGACAGCGCGAGCATGATGACGCGAGGGGGCCAGCGCGCTGAAAGATGCTGGTACGCGGTCGTCAGAGAGCGCCGATGGCACGGTTAGCAGTAATTCGCGAACCAGGCGGTCGAGCTCGGCATCGGCAATCACGTGCGCGGTCTGTTGCCCGCGCAACGAGCCTCCCAGAACACGCGAGAGGCTCAACACCGCCCGGCTGCCACAACGCAAGCAACAGGGTGTCGTGTTCTTGCTGATCAGTTCGCATTCCACGCAGAAGACGGCGGTCTGCAGTTCGATGAAACTAATGTCGTGGCCCGAAAGCGTTTCTGCCATGATTCTCTGTGTGTGGGAAGCAGTCAAAATAAACGGCGCAACTCAAACCGAAAAGTGACGCCGCTGGTTCGAAGCTGTGGATAATAACAGGTTCTGGTTTGTGCGAAAAGCGGTCGATACCCAAATAGGGATGCACGCCAAGCGTGCGAGCGTTTTGCCTCGCAAAGCACGCGAGGCCATCGCACGGCGCGCCCAGTCGCTTGAATCTGTCTTGAATCGGCGGCATCGATTATCCTAAGAAGAGTATGGCGAATCGATCGACGGCGACCACGGAGTTTTTGGACACCGCGAACAGCGAACGCGAGCATGTGTTCGATCTATTCCGGCGATGGGGATACCTGCAGGCCGACCTCGATCCCCTGGGATTCTTGCAGGCACTATCAACGCCGGAGCTGCAAATAGAAGGGGAATTTGCGCGCGAAGCCCGGCAGGCGTACTGCGGAACCATCGGCGTCGAATTCATGCATATCCCGGACCCGGAGCGTAGGCGCTGGATCCAGGAGCGGATGGAGGGGCCGCAATCGCCGGTTGATCAGGAAGCGGCACTCGACCAACTCATTCGCGCCGAACTGTTCGAAGTGGTTTTGCAGCAGCGCTATCTCGGCACAAAACGGTTTTCGTTGGAGGGAACAACGGCGCTAATTCCGCTGGTTGATGAGATTTTGGAAGTCGCCGGGCAACAAGGGATGACGGAGTTAGTGATGGGAATGAGCCATCGCGGCAGGCTGAATGTGATCATCCAGGTTGCGAAACGCGCCCCGGAAGAGGTGTTTGCCAATTTTGAGGATGTCGACCCTCGGAGTGTACTCGGCAGCGGCGACGTAAAGTACCACATGGGCGCAACCGGGGAGTACGTCACGCGAACCGGAGCAAAGATCCATATTCACCTGGTTTCAAATCCCAGCCATCTTGAAGCGGTAGATCCGGTGACGATAGGACGCACGCGGGCGAAACAGGATCGCGCTGGCGAGGCCGGCAGATCAAAGTATCTGACATTGCTCGTGCACGGTGATGCTGCTTTTGCAGGACAAGGCATTGTTGCTGAGACGCTGAATTTCGCCGATCTTCCCGGCTATACCGTCGGGGGAACGATTCATATTCTCGCGAACAATCTCATCGGATTTACAACCACCCCGAAAGAGGCGCATTCATCCCGTTTCTCCGCTCAAATCGCGCGACGTCAAGCAATTCCGATCTTTCACGTGAACGCGGAAGATGTGGATGCGGTGATCCGAGTTGGACGAATGGCTACCGAGTATCGCTACCAGTTCGGGAACGATGTTGTCATCGACCTGATCGGCTACCGCCGCCACGGCCATAGTGAAGTGGATGATCCCACGATTACTCAGCCGCTGCTCTACAAAGCAATTAAGGATCATGCCCCATTGTGGGAGATCTACGCCGAGGATATCGGAGCCGAAGATGCGCAGGCACGCGCTCAGGGGATCCGGGAAGAATACGAAAGCGCGCAACAAAAAGCTGGCGAACTGTCGAAGAAGCCCAGCATGCGCGATCTTCCGGATTACTGGTCCGGCTATAAAGGAGGACGGTATAAGGCAGAGTACGCGGTCGTTACCGGATTATCGCGTGAGGAATTGCAGGAGATCACGGAGCGGCTCACGACGTATCCAGCAGGTTTCCATATCCATCCCAAGGTAAAAAAACTTCTGGAGCAGCGCGCGGAGATGGGTGATGGCAAGCGCGCGGTGGATTACGGAATGGCGGAAGCTTTGGCTTTCGGGAGCCTGGTGAAATCGGGAATTCCGGTCCGGCTCACTGGGCAAGATAGCCGCCGCGGAACCTTCAACCAGAGACACTCGGTATTGCTTGATGTTGAAGACGAGCACGAGTATGTGCCGCTGCAAAATGTATCAGCGGACCAGGCCCGGTGCGATATATACAACTCAACTTTGTCCGAAGCGGGAGTGCTCGGCTTCGAATATGGCTATAGCCGGGATTATCCCGAGGCGCTGGTTTTGTGGGAGGCGCAATTCGGAGACTTCGCCAATGTTGCGCAAGCTGTCATCGATCAGTTTGTAAGTGCCGGCGAGGATAAATGGGGCCTGCTCTCCGGTTTAGTTCTTCTGCTGCCTCACGGATACGAAGGGCAGGGACCGGAACACTCCAGCGCCCGCATCGAGAGATTCCTGCAACTGGCTGCGCGGGATAATTTCCAGATTTGTCAGCCTTCGAATGCGGCACAGTATTTCCACTTGCTGCGTCGACAGGCGCTCTCGCATTGGCGCAAGCCGCTGGTCGTGTTCACCCCCAAAAGTATGCTTCGTCACCCCGACGCGTCTTCGCCGATCGAAGCCTTTACGCATGAGCGTTTCCTGAGCGTGCTGCCGGACATGGAGGTCGAGAACGCGGCCCGAGTGCTCCTGTGCACCGGCAAGATCGGTCACGAACTGCGTGAGGAACGGAAAAAGCAAAAAGAGAAATCAACCGCGATCGTGTTCGTCGACCAACTCTATCCCTTTCCTGATGCCGAATTAACTGCCGAACTCGGCCGGCATCCCAACGCACGTGAAATCGTGTGGGTACAGGAAGAGCCGGCAAACATGGGCGCTCTTTCTTATATGCTGCCGAGGCTACGTCACATCGCGGAAGGGCGCTCGGTTCTTTCGGTAAAGCGTTCCGCCAGCGCCAGCCCCGCCACGGGCTCCGCTAAGGCGCATGAAGTGGAACAGAAAACGCTGTTATCTCTCGCCTTCTCTACGAAGCAATGATGACGGTCTAAGCTCGATTGGGTCCGGCACCGTCAACGGCGCTGTCGCAGACGTCGCTTCCAGAGTGCCCTCGGCTTCGCCTTGCCGGCCGCGTAAAGCAAGAATCACTTTCAAATTATGTTGTCCTTCCGGCGATCCGCCGGCGGCGGCGAGGCGGTACCAATGTTCAGCTTGCGCATCATCCTGCGGAACTCCGATTCCACGTGAGTACGCAAATCCAAGTTCAGCCTGGGCTGAGGACAACCCTCGATCTGCGGCTTTCCGAAACCATTTGATCGATTCGGGAGCGTTTTGTGAGATGCCCGTCCCATGCAGATACATCCGGCCCAGTTCGAATTCGGCGGGAGCAAAATTACGTTTTGCGGCCTTACGGTACCACTTCATGGCTTCCGCGGAGTCAACTCCAACTCCTCGTCCTGAGCCATACATGACGCCCAAGTTAGTCTCGGCTCCGGCATATCCTTGAGCGGCAGCTTTGCGATACCAGAAGACCGCGCTTTCATCGCTCTTGGAAACACCTCTACCCTCCGCAAACATGTACCCCAAATTGTTTTCCCCTGCCGGATTGCCGGCAGCTGCAGATCGCATGTACCAGCGAACCGCTTCGACATCGTTCTGCGCTACACCCAATCCCCGGGAGAACAGGCCACCAAGATTATTCTGAGCACTGGAGTTGCCTCGGTCAGCGGCTCGGCGATACCAAGCAGCCGCCAGACTGTAGTCGGGCGGCACGCCTAAGCCAAGTTCGTAAACGAGCGCGACTTGGAACTGCGCCTCAGCATTCCCATTCTCGGCTTTTTGCTGCAGGCCCGACCAGTTCTCGGGTCGTTTCGCTGGGCCATCGAACATCTCTTCAGCCTTGCAGGTGATACTCGTGCAGAAAACAACGGCAAACAACAGAACCAACATTCGTGCTGAATTTTTGAAGTTCATGCCGCGCGCCACATCCGTTGCAATGTTCTTGCAGGCTTCGACGCGGAGTGCGGAAAGATGTCACGTCACTTCTCCAGAATGAAAACAAATTTACAAGCAATTTTTTCTCTATTCGGCAGACACTGCACAAACACAGTTGAGCTGGCATACGCCGCTATCTGTTGTTTTAGGCTGTAAGGTGATGTTGTTTCTCCGAGCATCAAATACAAGCCGCAAGATGGTACCCTAGCGTTCCGGTTTCACGTGAAAGGCCGTGTTCCATCCCGTCCGTTCTGTGTCGCGATCGACACCGGAGGAACGTTTACCGATTGCGTTTGGGTCGAAGCGGGCAAACTGCGGATGCTCAAAGTGTTTTCGACACCCGACGATCCCTCACGTGCGATCGCCGAGGCGTTAGACAAGATTGGAGTAACAGGTTCGTTAATCCTGCTTCACGGCACGACCGTGGGCACAAATACGGTGTTACAGCGCAAGGGGGCACGAGTAGCTTTAGTCACGACCGCAGGTTTTGAAGATGTTATCGAGATCGGACGGCAGGCCCGCCCAAAACTGTACGATTTTTTCTTCGATCGGATTGAACCTCTTGTTCCTGGAGAATTGCGTTTCGGGCTGAATGAGCGCACCGCGTACGATGGCAAGATCCTGCGGTTGCCTTCGGCGGGTGAACTAACCGCCGTATCCGAGTCTGTCCGGGCAGCGAATCCAGCCGCAGTAGCGATTGCGCTACTGTTTTCATTCGCCAATCCGGAAAACGAAAAGAAAATCGCGGAGGTTCTGCAACAGTTCAGAATCCCCTTATCGGTCTCGCATGAGATTCTTCCCGAATTTCGCGAGTACGAACGGACCAGCACGGTTGTGGTCAACGCCTATCTGCAGCCCATCATGCAGATATATCTTCACAATCTCGAAAAACGAACCGCTGCTCACGGCGGCAAAGCGGATGTCTTCGTCATGCAGTCAAACGGTGGCATAACGGCTGTGAGAACTGCGGCGGACCAACCGGTGCGCACCCTGCTCTCCGGACCGGCAGGCGGGGTAATCGGCGCTGCGGAAATGGCCAGGCGCAGCGGATTTCAGCGCACCATTTCCATTGATATGGGAGGCACATCCACCGATGTCGCATTGGTAGATCGGGAAACGAAGCCAAGCAGCCAGTCAGAGATCGCCGGGTTGCCGGTCGGCGTGCCGATGCTCGACATTCACACCGTGGGCGCGGGCGGCGGCTCCATTGCACGTTTTGATACTGCGGGGGCTTTACGAGTCGGCCCAGAATCCGCCGGGGCCGACCCTGGGCCAATCTGCTACGGCAAGGGAACTGAGCCGACAGTCACGGATGCCAACCTCATTCTTGGCCGTTTGCGACCGGATCGCTTTCTGGGCGGGGACTTCAAACCCGACCTCGAACGTACTCGGCGAATTTGCAGGGAATGGCTGAAGAAACATGCCCCCCAACTCACACTCGAGAAATTTGCCAGCGGCGTGATCCGGGTGGTCAACACGACCATGGAAAAAGCAATTCGCGTGGTTTCTATTGAGCGGGGCTACGATCCACGCGAATTCGCATTGGTGGCTTTTGGTGGAGCAGGAGGCCTGCATGCCTGTGAATTGGCGGAGGCTCTCAATATACCCCGGGTAATCGTGCCTGCTTTTCCTGGCGCGCTCTCGGCATTCGGTATTCTGGTCAGCGACGTTGTCAAGGACTACTCGAGAACAGTACTTTGGCGAGCTCTTGACAAACTCCCATTTCCCCGTCTCGAGCGGGATTTTCGTAGGCTCCGGCAAAAAGCTGAACAAGATTTCCATCGCGAGGATTGGCGCGGCAATGCGCGGTTCGCTTTTAGCCTCGACGTTCGCTATCGCGGGCAGGGTTACGAACTCAATGTCCCCTACACTCGCCGGCTGAAAGAGGCTTTTCGTGGCGAACACAGGAAACGCTATGGATACGATTATCAAGATCGGGAAATCGAATTGGTAACATTGCGTTTGCGAGCGACGATGGAGACCTCGCAGGCAAAATTGGCAAAGCGAGCGCTTTCGGGAACGCTGGCCCCTTCGGCGATCTCCTCTCCAGCCGAGCGGGCGTCGATAGTGTTTGATAGCAAAAAATTGCCAGTGGGTATCTATGCTCGGGAATCAGTTCCCGCGGGGAAAAAGCTAGCTGGACCTGCAATCATCACGGAGTACAGTGCCACGACGGTAGTCCCGGCCGGAAAGGCTTTTTGGCTGGATCGTCATGGAAATCTGATCATTGAAATAAGCACCGCAAAAGCCTCGCGGCGGGGTAAGTGAATTGTTTCAATCAGGTTACAAACGGCACAGGAATGCACCTGCCCGGCTACAATATGCTGGTGAGAGCGAGTATTTTCGTCGTAGAAGATGATCCGGATATTTCGCGGCTGGTGCGCCATCATTTAGAGGCTGCGGGATTTAACATCAAGCTTTTCCTGACAGGTCATGCGGTTGTCGCTGAATCTGAAAGGCAAAGGCCAACGCTATTCATCCTCGACATTATGGTGCCGGGCAGGGATGGCCTGGAACTCTGCCGACAGATTCGGCAGACGCAATCGCTTGCGGCCATTCCGATAATCTTCTTGACGGCAAAAAGCAGTGAGGCCGACCGGATCCTCGGTCTGGAGATGGGCGGCGATGATTACATCCCAAAACCGTTCAGCCCGCGGGAGTTGGTGGCTCGGGTCAAAGCGGTGTTACGACGCTTTGAAAGGCCGCTCTCGCAATCGCCGATTAAGGTTGGTGAGATTGAGATCGATCCCGGCGCGATGACCCTTACGGTACGAGGGCAGCCGGTCACTACCACGGCCACCGAGTTCCGCCTGCTGGATTATTTTGCCCGTCACCTCGGACGGGTTTTCAGCCGCGACCAACTTCTTGATTCGGTTTGGCGGGATACCGCCTATGTTACTCCACGTTCGGTGGACGTCTATGTGCGGCGAATTCGTGAGAAGATCGAGCCAGACGCAGAAAATCCACGCTACTTAAAGACGGTGCGTGGGGCCGGTTACCGCTTCGAGGCTCCGAAGTGAGAAACAGGATATTTTTTAAACTGCTCGCCGCATTTGTGCTGGTGATTATCGCGGGCACCGTCACGCTCGACATTTCGATTCGCCGCTCCTGGGAAGACTCTCTGCGCGAGACAATAGCCAGCAACTTACGGCAAAAGGCCGCAATGTTTGCGAATCGCGTGAATCATGATCGTAGCGGCGGCCTGCAGGAAATCGCCAGTCAGGAAGCCCAGGCGGCAGGCGCCAGGGCAACCATCATTGATGCGAGCGGACGAGTTCTCGCTGATTCCGAAATTCAGCCAACTCCCTTGCAAAACCTAGCTGCAGAACCCGAATTTGCCGCGGCGCTTAAAGGCGACATCGGCGTTAATCAGCGTCCGAGCGAAAGTTTGGGAGTTCCATACTTATATGCGGCTGCGCCGATTTCGGGAGGCGCGGTCAGGCTGGCATATCCGCTGTCCAATGTTGGGGAACGCATGGCGAACAGCCGAAACACGCTTTTGCTCGGCTCGTCCATTGCGTTTCTCGCCGCGTTATTGATCGCCGGAGCGGCGGCCCAACTGACAGCGCGCAGACTACGAGGGATCGTTCGATTTTCGGAACGAATTGCCGCAGGGGATCTGAGCGCTCGCATCTCAGAATCGTCAGGCGATGAAATCGGTCAATTGGCTGCCGCCCTCGACAAAACGGCGCGGCAATTGGAAACCAATTTCGCCGCCCTGCAAACCAGCCAGCGGGAGCTGGAAACTCTGCTGAATAGCATGGAAGACGCGGTTATTGCCATCGGACCCGACAACCGCGTGCAATGGGCCAACCGACGAATGGAACACCTGCAGCACACGCGCCTGAGTGCGCCGGTCGTCGAGACCGTGCGGGATCCCGACTTCCTGCGGGTGATTCGCGGCGCCAACGAATCGCGCCAGGTCATAACCGGCCGCGCTGGCTCAATTCTGCCAGGCCGCATTTTTGATGTAACTGCCGCTCCCATGCCGGGGGGCGGAGCAGTCGCGGTTCTTCGCGATCTCACCGAAACCGAGCGAATGGAGAAGACCCGCCGCGACTTTATTGCAAACGTATCCCATGAGCTGCGTACTCCACTTACCTCGATTCAGGGATACGCCGAAACGCTGCTGGATGGCAACAGCGAAAACAATCACTCGCGTGAGTTCTTGGAGATTATCCGCAAGAATGCAAGCCGGATGTCACGTCTCACCGAGGACCTACTCACGTTGGCGAGAGTGGAATCGGGCGAGCATCGATTTGACGTGCAGCCCACCAATCCACTTGAACTTCTGAACGAGGCCGTGGAAAGCTTTCGCGAAAAGGCTCGCGCCCAGGGAATGGAACTGCAAGTGGAGAATTCCGCGGAAGCCGCGGTGGATGCCGATCGCGAAGCGATTCACCAGGTCTTTTCCAACCTGATCGACAACGCGATCAAGTACGCGGCATCGGGCGGCCGGGTGGTTTTAGGGGCACAACCTGCTGAATACGGCGTTCAATTTTACGTGCGCGACTTCGGGGTCGGGATTCCGTCGGAACATCTGCCCCGTTTGTTTGAGCGCTTTTATCGCGTAGATAAGGCACGCTCCCGGGAATCCGGCGGCACCGGGCTGGGCTTGGCGATCGCGAAACATATAGTCTTCGCGCACGGCGGTACCATCCGCGCTGAGAGTGAGCTCAATCACGGTTCCGTCTTTTACTTCACACTGCCTTTTTCGATCGACACAGATGGGGAGAAATCCAGCAATCAAGGTGTTCCAGAATTTACGGAACTTTAACACCCTCCTGCAGGCGCAGAACCTATGCTGTCAATGTGTTTGAGAATCCTGCCAAGTTGCAAAATCAAACCGGAGCTCCAGTTTGGGAGAAGAATGCTGCTATGAGCACTGCCGCGGCGAATACACCTGCTCCCGAACGTCCCTACGCTCACTTGGTCACTCGCACCATCGAGGCCTGCCGGGTCGCCCAAAATGCAGCGGCTACGGCGGCGGAAGGTATTGCCACCGGATCTTCTGCATTGCTGGGCAGCCTGCGCGATAAAGAGAAGGAACTCGACCGGCTCGATCAGGAGATTGATGACGGCGTGACTGTAGCGATCACCCGGGTGAGCGATCCGGAAGCGCGCGAACTCCTCGCGTGCATGAAGTTCATGATCGGCCTGGAGCGTATCGGGGATTTGTTGCTGAGTTTCGGCAGCAGCGCACAAGCGGCAAACGGGCAACTGGATCCCCAGGACACACGCGAACTAACGCACATGGCGACCGTGCTTGAGAAGATGTTAGGTGACGTCGGCATAGCATTCTCAGGCCGCGACGTCAAAAAAGCAGTCGAGGTCTTGCGAGCGGATGCGGAAATGGACCGCTTCCGCAATCTTATTTTCTTGCGCCACATTGAAAATCCTGAAGGTTTGGAGCGCCGCGCCAGCTTGCAGGTGATTTTTATGACGCAATCGCTGGAACGAGCTGGAGATCATGCCAAAAACCTCGCCGAAGAGGTTTGCCACTTTGTGAGTGGCCACACGATTCGTCACGTGATGATGGGCTATGACAAGCCTTTGGAGCAGATGTTTCTGGAGTGGCTCCGCCATCGCGACGAAACCCAGTAGGCAATTACGTTACCCAGCCTTTTGCCGCTGATAATAGCGCCGGGCCTTATCTCGGTTGCCACAGGTTTTCATATCGCACCATCGCCGGCGATGATTCTTCGTTTTGTCGAGGAATACCCATGCGCAGGTTTCTGAAGCGCACTGGCGAACCTTGGCCAGATCGTCCGACGTGAGCAGCTCCGCTGCAGCCCGCGCCACCGGCCAGAGCACGGAATCCAAATGGCTTTCGGGAGAGATCCAGTCCCAATCGAAATGCCGATTCGTAGAGACGACTTGCGCGTGCTCGGAAGCAACTTGCGCGGCACGGTTCACGATTCCCAAGGCTGTGCTCGGAATTCCTCTTCGCTGCGCGACCGCTGAGAACAGGTCGTAAATTGCGTCGCGCAACTGAATCGCCCGGCGGACCGCGAGTTGAGCGTTGTTCGGCGATTCGGCTGCCAGATGGTTGAGCTTCTCTGCGGTTTTCCTGGTGATGGCTCCTGATTCTTCGCCCCAGCGCAACAATCGCGAGTAGTCCGTCAACAACTCGGTTGCCTGCTCGCTGGTGCGATTGTCCACGGTATTGGCGAAGTCGAGACAGAGACTCCCTCCTGTCAACTCGAAAGGCGACTTCGGCTTTGGCTGCGACATTTCTCTGTTTCAGATTAACTCATATTTTACTATAACCATCAAAACCATGTTGACAAGTTAGTTTGACGCGCATATTCTATAACTGATTAAACAAGTTTAGGTGGTGAGGAGATTTTTTTATGTTGGTTGATCAATGCGCGCACATCATGGCTTTGATACGCAGTGGCCAGGTAACTGATATCGGCACTGCCGATCCTGTTGCGACTCCTGTCCCGCGCGAGGCATTTCCTCCCCCCATGCGTGGGATTCGCAGCGATTTATCTGATTTGGGGCTCGACATATCTGGGGATCCGCTATGCGGTCGAAACGATTCCCCCCTTCCTGATGATGGGCGTTCGCCACCTCACAGCGGGAATCGTTGTCTTCGCTTATGCGCGCATGAGAGGTGAACCCGCACCGCAGATCAGGCATTGGGGATCGGCAGCCGGGGCTGGGGTTCTGCTTTTCCTGGGTGGCCATGGCATTCTGGCTTGGGCCGAACAAAAAGTGCCCTCAGGTTTGGCAGCACTGCTTTGCGCCACACTGCCGCTATGGACAGTCCTGCTGGCGCGAGTGGATGGCACGGAAAGAAGACTTGGGTTCAAGGCTTGGGCGGGCATTCTTCTGGGGTTCAGCGGGGTTGCGTTACTGATTGGTTCCGACGCTCTGGGGCAAAGACTGGACTTGTTAGCGGCTGCCGGAGTCTTGTCCAGCGCTCTGCTCTGGGCGGTTGGAACAGGCTACACGCGCCGGGTGGAGTTGCCGTCCTCGAGAATTCTGTCGGCCGCAATGCAAATGATCTGCGGCGGCGTGCTGCTTCTATTGGTCGGCTTTTCAGCCGGCGAGGGCGGTCGAGTTCATGCTCACTCGCTCACGCTGCTCTCCGTTCTTTCCTTGGCATATCTGATCGTGTTCGGCTCAATCGTGGCATTCACGGTCTATACCTGGCTGGTGCCCGTAAGCTCTCCGTCGATGCTCTCAACTTATGCCTACGTCAATCCCGTGATTGCGGTGCTGCTGGGATGGGCAGTGGCGCATGAAGCACTGGGACTGCGTACGATTGTCGCAACGGTGGTGATCGTAGGCGGTGTCACTCTGGTGGGTACACGGCGGAAGCAACTGGCGGACGGTCACCGACGTGCGCCGGTTCAGTTCCGGGGAACTGCAGAAATGGCTGCCGACTGAGAAATTGCCGTAGCGTTTGATTCACTGGGCGCTGCTGCTATGCTGCTACGGCATGCACTTGGTTCCGTCAGCGGTTTTCTCGCACGCACAGCAGATCGCCGCCTACATTATTTTTATTGCCAGCTATCTGGTTTTCGCGATTGGCAAATTTCCCGGGCTGAAGATTGACCGCCCGGGCGCTGCGATTATCGGCGCCGTAGCGATGATCGCGAGTGGCGTAGTCCGCGCCCGCGATTCACTCGGCTTCATCGATTTCCCTACCCTCGTTTTGCTCTTTTCCATGATGCTGATTGTCGGCAACCTGCATCTGGTGGGCTTTTTTGAGTGGAATGCGGCATTCGTACTGGAGAGACTTCATCCCTCGCAACTTCTTCCGGCGGTCATTTTCACGGCCGGATTTTTGTCTGCGTTTTTCGTGAACGATATTGTGTGTCTGGTAATGGTCCCGTTCGTACTTAGCATTGCGAAACGGATGGAATTGGCACCATTGCCCTATCTGCTGGCGGTCGCAACCGCTTCCAATATCGGCAGCGTCGCAACCATTACCGGCAATCCCCAGAACATGCTGATTGGCTCGTTCTCAGGCATCCACTACCGCCAATTTTTGTTTCAACTCGCGCCGGTAGCCGTGGTCGGTTTGTTTCTGGATTGGGCAATCCTGCACTGGGTCTACGTTCGGAAATCCGGCGCTCTGGTCCGGAAAGAAGAAAAAATCGCTCTGCCCCCTCTGGATCTCTCCCGTTTAACGAAACCGGCAATTGTCGTGTCTGGAGTGGTTATTGGATTTTTCGCCGGTGTTCCGCCCGCCATGATGGCCGCACTTGGTGCCGCAGCGTTGCTGATTACAAGAGCGATTGAGCCGAGAAAGCTTTATGAAGAAGTGGATTGGGGACTTCTCGTGTTCTTCATCGGACTATTTCTGATCGTGGGCGGCGCCGAAAACGCAGGAATTGTCGGCAAGCTTCTGGAAATTGCCGAGCACTTGAACCTGCAGCACCTTGGGTCATTTGTTGTAACCGTCGCCGTCCTGAGCAATATTGTGAGCAATGTGCCGGCGGTCATGCTGTTGAAGTCCTTGATTCCCGGATTCGCGAATCCGCATACCGCTTGGCTGGCGCTCGCGATGGCATCCACGTTGGCCGGGAATCTCACGATTACCGGTAGTGTCGCGAACATCATCGTGGTCGAGACGGCCAAGCCGGATGTGGAAATTGGATTCTGGGATTATTTCCGGGTAGGCTTACCCATTACGATGGCAACTTTGATCTTCGGTTCGGTCTGGCTGGCGTTCGTTCATTATTAGTTGTCGAAGGGGCTTCATGGACCAGCGGGCGCCGCAAAGGAGCGCAATGCGGAATTCAACTTGGGTGGTTTTGATGGTTGTGGCGGCGAGTTTAGCCGCTGAGGCGCAAAACGTCGTGAAATATCAAGCCACCATTAACAACGTGAAATACGTTTATGCCTCCGTGCCGCCGGTGGCGCGGCTCAAACCCGGAGAGATTCTCGACACCAACACACTCGATTGCTTCGGCAATGCGATCCAGAAGCCGGGCGATACGCTCAGCATGGCCAAAGGGGACAATCCGCTGACCGGACCTTTCTATATTGAAGGTGCGGAACCGGGCGACACATTGGCGGTGAAGATTCTTGCTCTCGATGTAGACAGTAACCAGGGCGTGGGCGCGTTTGCCGCAGGCTTTGGCGCAATCAATCCAACCAATTACACTCCGATGCTGGCGCCGCCTCCGCCGGAAAAGGTTTGGTTTTATTCCATCGATCACAATTCCAATACTGCTACGTTTCAAGCGCTCGATTCGAACTTCACCACGAAAATTCCGCTTCATCCGTTCTTTGGATGCATCGGAGTTGCTCCGTCCGGAGGCGAAGCCCGCAGCTCGGTCGTTCCGGCGGAGTTTGGCGGGAACATGGATTCTCCCGAGGTCAGTGTGGGGAATACGGTTTACTTTCCTGTAAACGTGCCCGGGGCGCTGCTGTATATGGGCGATGGTCACGCCGCCATGGGAGACGGCGAAGTTGCCGGCAGCGCGATTGAAGTTCCGCTCCACGCCAAAGTGCAGGTGGATGTTATCAAGGGGCAGAAAATCAATTGGCCGAGATTTGAGAACGCGGATGCCATTATGACGGTGGGGGCGTATCGGCCGCTGGACGACTGCGTGCGAATCGCGTTCACGGAACTGGTTTCCTGGATTCACAGCGATTATGGATTGTCAGAGACCGACGCCTACGAACTTCTATCCGAAGTGGCAAAAATTCATTTGAACGAAATGGTTGACCCCAACTACGTGGTGGTCGCCTCCATCGAGAAGAAGTTCCTGCCAGCGAAGAAAAAATAGCGTAGTCGATCCGATGAGGTTTTCCGGTTCGGATCGACCCGCTCTCATCCAGCAAAGAACATTCCGTGGGGGTGGAGTGCCCGGCGAGTGTTCTTCGACAAACTTTTGGTCTAGGACCTTCGACGCCGCGTTTCTTGTCCTTCGCACCCACCTCCGCGATAACATTTTGCTAGACATCATTCGCTATGGATTCACGCTCCACGTCCGCATCCGCCGCGGCCCGTGCCCCTGAAGCTGGGTTGTTGGCCACGGCTTCAAAAGCTCTGAGGCTGGATCAGATACGGGTCACGGTTTCGCAGAAAACTGGCCCATCGCCGTTCCAGACTGCAAAGCGTGATCTCTACGCAACATTTCAATTGCTGGCAAATAGAATCCAGTACCTTACGGGGGCTTCATCGGCGACCATCGCGTTGCGCGAAGGCCCTGAACTGCTTTGTGAGGCAAGCGCGGGCCCCATGGCTACGGAGCTTGGAGCTTCTCTCCGGGCAGATCCCGCATTCATCAATCACAGCATCATCGCCGAGCAAATCTTCTGCTGCAACAACACCCGCGATGCCGTGAGCGGAGACGGAAATAGCTACAAAGATCTCGGAATTAAGGCAATCATGGTGATGCCGCTGTTCCAGGGTTCGAAGGTGGTTGGCGTGCTGGAACTGCTGGCCGACCGAAGAAATGCCTTCAATGATGCCCACGGGGAACTTCTGGAACATTTTGCTGAGATGGTCTTCACCGCGCTGGCGCAGGCGGAGGCCGCGAAGCCAGCCCGCATCGAAACGGAGGAAACAGTCGAGATTCCCGTAAAAACGTCTGGGCCGGAGGAGACAGCTCCTGTATTGTCGGCTGAGGTTGCAACTTCAGCAACCGTAAATGCGGTTGTGGAGACTGCACCCGACCAGAAACTCGAGATCGCGGCCGAGAACACTCTCGGTCAAACAGAAACTCCGATTGCCTCCGTTGAACCATCATCTTCCATTGCCGCTCGGGAGCCTGCGTCTGAACCGCTAAGCGCAGTGGTAGGAGGCGCATCGGAGAAAATCGAAAGCCCGGCAGAGAACATTCCTGAGCAAAAGGAAACTGCGATTGCACCGGTTGCGTCTGCATGTCCCACCGCCTCTTCGGAGCCTGGGCCTGCAGCAGCGAGCGCGAAAGTGCAGTTTTGTGAGGCTTGCGGATTCCCCGTGTCTGAGGGCAGGAAGTTGTGCCTCGATTGCGAAGAAGGCCGGAGTGCCGCAGAGCCCGGTGAAACACTCGGATTCCTTTCCCAGCTGGAACGGGAGCAGAAGCAGGGCTGGCTGGATACTCATTTCTACACGGTCGGAACCATCTTAATGGCGTTGCTCACGGTACTGGCCCTGGTGCTGAAATTCCGCTAACCCGCTACTGGGGAGCAGTTCCCTTCACAATCAAGCCAACCGGCAGCTCGTGACCGTTCTGCAATTTCAGCGATGTCGTGAAAACCCAGTGATCTTCCTCGTCTTTGCTCAGGCCTGATGCACTACCGGGCTGCACTAAGCTCAAGGGACCGGGATGACGAGTTCCGGTAGCCTTGCGGCTGAGACTGACAAGCTGATCAAATTTAAAACTCGCACTCGGATCCGGATCGTTCTCCACCGGAATCAACAAAACGAAATCGCGATTGGGCGCCACGCCCAGGTGGTTGCCATCATCTGGCAACAATTCATAGCGCATCGTGTAAAAACCTGCAGGAATTGACTGCCCGCGATAATCGCTGCCGGCTTTCGGAAATGAAATCAGACCAATAAGAGTGGATTCCGCCAATTCCGGATAGAGCGCGTCAGGCGCGTCTTTCTTGGCCTGTGTGGGTACGTCCTTCCGAAGCCAAATGTCACAGAGAATGTCGCCGTTGCTCAGCGCGAGGTGGTATCCGGACGTTTCCAGAACATTTTTCAAATTTTCTGAAAGACCCGCGTTCGAGAGAAGTGCGAGCGGTTCCACTTTGCCGGACTGGGCAACGCAGAAGTAACCACTAAGAAGCAAACATAGGAACGCGATTCTACGCATGACCAGTAATCCTGCAGATTTGGCAGGCGCAGGTCAATAGCCCACGAATCTTTGTAAGTGGAACTCTATCGCGCGAACGTGCCCACAAAAGCGCTGCGCTTGCCGTGCGTTTCCCAATCTACTCCCAAGCCAGGTCCGCGGTAGGAATCGGTTAGAGCGACGGCGGGCATCGAATGCAAGACCTGAGTCAAGGGTGGATAAAACGTGACTTCGTTTCCACAAAGGTGGTCGGTGTCATTAAGCGAGCGGGTCTGCACAGTTGCGAATCTTCCGGCACGGAACGATGCGACGCCGTGATGCTCGGGATTAACAATCAACTCCATCGGAGCGGCAAGCACCTGCTGAGCATTTTGAAGCAACTCGCCGCCCATCTGGTGAGCAAAGGCAACCAAAGCTGCCTGCTGCTGCTGATTGGCTTGATCATCAACCAGAAGAATAGATTTTGCCGGGTACGGGTTGGCATAAGGGTCGCCCAAAGTAGCCCGGGCCTCGACGGCCGCGGCAACGGTGTATCCGTCCAGTGCAACACCATTCCAACTTCCGCTCTGAATGTGCCAGGCGAGGATCGCTTCATTGCCTACGAGATTGACTTCTCCGTTGGCGAAGCATTGCCCGGTGTACACATCGGCGCTGCGGGTTTCGATGTAGTCGCCGTGAATCTGCTCTGCAGACGCCAGGACGGAGAAGATCAAGAGTACAGAACAAACAAGAGCTAACAAACGCATAAGCCACCTCACCCGAAGTCCTGCAACTATTCTCGCGCCCGACCGGGTAGGAGCGCAAGCGCGTGCCGGAGTTGCCAACTCCGACGTCTCCTTGCACGAATGTGTGGAATGCTCGCTTCAAGACGGACCCAGAATCTGCATGAATACCCCCGCAACAGCGGCAGGGCGAAAAAATGACCTTCACAACAATCATGCCGAGAGTTCTTGACAGCGTTAGAATGGCGCCGTAACAGTGCAGATTCCGGGACCACTTCAATAACGACGAGTGCGGATTCACTTGATCACTGCCGAGTCGCCAGAGTCACGGCGCCTGCGACGCGGGCGCCTGATTCAATTTCCTCAGTTGACGATGCCGCTGATCGCAGCCCTAACACCGCGGGAGCATAGCGTTACTCATACCGACGAGATCGTGGAGCCGGTGGACTTCGACAAACCCGCAGACCTGGTGGGGATTACGGCGCCGACGCCATCTGCTTTACACGCGTACGCTCTCTCGCGGGAATTTCGCCATCGAGGAGTGCCCGTAGTGATCGGCGGCCCGCACGCGACAGCTCTTCCCGAAGAAGCCTCGCGTCATGCGGATGCAATCGTCACAGGAGAGGCCGAAGATACCTGGCCGCGCGTACTCGAGGATGCCCGCCGCGGCAAGCTGCAACAGGTCTACGTCTCCACGCGAAAGGCGTCACTCACTGGTATGCCCGCTCCACGTTGGGACTTGATCCGGGGGCGCCGTTACGGGAAGTCCGTGACCATTGCAACCCGCGGATGCCCTCATCGATGTGATTACTGCACGATTCCGCTCCTCTACGGCCCTGGCACGGTCAGGTACCGTCCAATTGATGAGGTTGTGCGTGAAGTCGCCACCAGTCCGACGCGCGCGGTCGTGTTCTGGGACGATAACATCGGTGCCAATCCGCGCTACGCAAAGGAACTCTTTCGGGCTCTTACTCCGCTGAAGAAATGGTGGACGAGCCAATGCACGGCGAATGCCGCGCGCGACGAAGAGTTCGTGGAGTTGGCGGCACGGAGCGGGTGCAAGGCGCTCTTCCTGGGCTTCGAGTCGATCTCGCAGGAGAGTCTTCAGGCCACGAACAAGGCCCACAACCGCGTCGGAGACTATCGCCGGCTCATCGCTCACCTGCACCGCAACCGAGTCGCCGTGCACCTTGGCATCATGTTCGGCTTTGACCAGGACGATATCGGGATCTTCCGGCGCACCGCCGATTTTCTCGATGAGTCTGCTGTCGATGTAGCTACGGTTAGCATGGTCGTGCCGATGCCCGGCACGGCTACGTTCCATCGAATGAATGCCGAGGGAAGGATTCTCACCACCGACTGGTCGAAGTATGACGGGAAGAAGCACTGCGTTTTCGAGCCTGCGCGGATGTCCCCGGAAACGCTCGAAGCCGGAACGGAGTGGGTGGCGCGAAGCTTTTACTCTCTTCGCTCGATTACTCGCCGGCTCTCACATTCGGGCGCCGGCCTCTGGTGGAATCTTCCCAGGAATCTCGGCTACATGCTGGCGAACCTCGCCAACGCCGGGCCGTCGTGGGACCCGAGCCAGCCCACATCAGCCTGACGATGATCTTCCCAATCGATGTCGCAGGTATGAGCTAATGACTTGAATGGCCATCGGCCATCGCCCGATGGCGGTCTCGTCAGAGTCCGAAGCGATACAATTATCTCGTTCGATTTCCGGACCAAAAAATAGAAACGGGATAGCATGCCTGAAACCATCGAGTGGCGCAGCCCACAGCGACGTCGCCGCCATTTTCTGCTCTGGATTGTGCTCGTCGTTATCCTTGTTATCGCCAGCGGAACGGCGATTTCGTACTACGTCGAGCTGCTCTGGTTTAGATCCCTGGGTTACGAAGCAGTGTTCCGAAAGACGCTGGGTCTGCAGTGGTCAGTTTTCGCATTATTTTTCGTAGCCACGTTTCTTTTTGTGTACGGATGGTTTCTGGTACTGAAAAAGACATATCAGCCGGACCTATCAAGTGGCGGCCTGATTTTCATCGGCAGACAGCCAATTCAACTGCCCGTCGAGCGCATCCTCAGCACAATCGCTCTGGTTATTTCGCTTCTCATTGCCGCCGGAACCGGCGCGGGCATGATGGCGGAATGGACGACATTTGCCCTCTATCGCTATGCGCCGCACGCTGCCGGCGAGCTCGTCGATCCGATCTTTGGGAGATCCCGCGAATTTTATTTATTTACGCTGCCCACATGGCAGCTCATCGCCGGATGGTTATTCGCTTTGGCCGTGATTGCCTGTGTGACCGCCTTCTTCTTTATTCTCATCACCGGCAGCACTCGGATGTTGTCCGGCCGCAGAGGCAGTTCGCTTCCATTGCCCTGGCGCGGATTCTCGATCGCATTTGCGTTCCTCTTGGTGACCATTGCGATGCGGGTCTATCTCAGCCGCTTCCAGGCATTATTCGACGAGCATACGATTTTCAGCGGTGTCACTTACACGGATGCCCACGTTACATTGACTGGTCTGCTTGTGGTCTGCGCGGCACTAGTGATCGGTGCCGCGATTGCGGCTGTGAACCTCGTCCGGGCGCCGCGCGTTCGCTGGCTCGCGGCTTCAGTGGCTCCTGCTGTGCTTTGCTATTTCGGTGTTCAAGTCATCGGCTGGTACGTCGGCAATTTCATCGTGAAGCCGAACGAGTTAGTGCGGGAACGACCTTACATTGCCCACAATATCGACTTCACACGCAAAGCCTACGGTTTAGACAGCGTATCTCGGCGTGAGTTTCCCGCCGAAACCAGCGTTGAGGCTGCCGACGCTGCGAATAATCAAGCAACGCTGCAAAACATCCGACTTTGGGATTGGCGAGCACTCCAGGACACACTCCGTCAGATTCAGGAGATCCGCACTTACTACGACTTCCCGGACATCGACATTGACCGTTATGAAATTGACGGCACCCTGCGTCAGGTGATGCTCGCCACGCGTGAGCTCAGTCTCGAGAAGTTACCCGAGAGTAGCCGAAACTGGATCAACGAAAAGCTTATCTACACGCACGGCTACGGCATCACCATGAATCCGGTAAATGGCTTCACGCCGGAAGGGCTGCCCACGTTGATTCTCAGTAACATGCCGATTCAAAGCACGGTGCCAAATCTCAAAGTAACGCGTCCGGAAATCTATTTTGGAGAGCTGACCGATAGTGACGTATACGTAAGAACCAGACAGCAGGAATTCAATTATCCCCAAGGTCAGACTAATAATCTCACCTCTTACGAGGGCACCGGCGGAATCCCGCTTGGGGGGTTTCTGCGCCGCATTCTAATAGCCTTCGAAGAAGGCGACCTGGCGAAGCTGCCGTTCAGTGATGACGTCAATCCACAAAGCCGGCTACTGATGCACCGCAATGTGCGCGACCGCGTCTCCACTTTGGCACCATTTCTGACTTACGAGTCAGATCCCTACATTGTGGTCGATGACAACGGTCGGCTGTCGTGGATTCTGGATGCGTTTACGACCTCGGACAACTATCCGTACGCAAGTCACTATTTGCTCGGCGGTAATCCCATCAACTACCTGCGGAATAGCGTCAAGGTGGTCGTCGATGCCTATGACGGGACCACAACCTTCTACGTATTCGACACACAAGATCCCATCATTGCGGCTTATCGCCAGATGTTTCCGTCGTTATTCAAAGACGCGGCTGAGATGCCATCCGCACTGCGAAAACATGTCCGCTACCCCGAGTTATTGCTCAAACTGCAGGCTGGCGTTTACTCCCTTTATCACATGACCGATCCAGAAGTGTTTTATAACCGTGAGGACCTGTGGACAGTGGCTTCCGAAGTGGGCCTTAGTGAATCCGGCCAGCAGAAAACCGTGTCGATGGAGCCGAACTATGTGTTGATGAAACTGCCGGACGAAGCCGCGGTCGAATTTATAGCGATTCTGCCTTTTACTCCGGCCAATCGAAACAATCTGATTGCCTGGATTGCCGGGCGCAGCGACGGCGCCCACTATGGCACGTCGGTCGTTTACGACTTTCCGAAAACCAAACTGGTCGACGGGCCCCTGCAGGTCGAAGCACGAATTGATCAGAATGCGCAGCTATCGGGACAACTCACGTTGTGGAACCAACAGGGCTCACATGTACGGCGCGGAACTCTGCTGGTGATTCCTTGCGGACGCGCGTTGCTCTACGCGGAGCCGATCTATCTTCAGGCCGAGCGCAGCCCTATGCCGGAACTGCGTCTAGTTGTGCTCGCGCTGCAAGACCGCCTCGTATTTGGTCCGACCTTTGACTCCGCGATGCGGTCTCTCTTCGGCGGAGAGGCGTCGTCCCTAAGTGTCAGCCCTGCTCCGGTCGAAGCGGCGCGAACCGCGACATCCGCTGCTAAGCCAGGTGCGGATCTGAACACGCTCATTGCCGGCGCGGCGAAAGACTTGTCGGACTACCAGCGACTGACCGCAGAAGGTAAGCTTGCCGAAGCCGGACAAAAGCTTGAGCAACTCAAGCAGAAGCTCGACCAACTCAATGCGCGTCCGAAATGATCAGTTCGAGCGGGAAACCGAGAGCCGCTTCACGAGTTCATAAAGAAAAGCCTGGCCCTCATAGAAGGATTGAATGCCCATGCGCTCGTCCCGGCCATGTGCCCTAATGTCATCGCGATCCACGAAGAAGCCCTGTATCCCGTAGCACGGGATGCCAGCGCTCCGCAGATAGGCGCCATCAGTGGCGCCCATCACCATCATCGGCACCACCGGAACTCCAGGCCAGAATTTATCGGTGAGTTGACGGCTTGCATCCATGAGGTCTGAGCGAAGCGGCGAACTCGGGCCGGGATGCGGTTCACCGAGAAGTTCCACGCTTACCTGATCATCCGCAATGACTGTTCGAAGTGTGCTTTCGACATAGTCGCGGCTATCTTCCGGTAGCACGCGGCAATTTACGGTTGCAGCCGCGAGCTGGGGCAGAGCATTCACCGCGTGCCCGCCTTCGAGCATGGTCGCAACACAAGTGGTACGCAGGGTCGCATTCCAGGCGGGCGATGCGGCCGCCACGCGTTGCATCGCCTCGGGCGAGTTCTCGGCTACTTTGGCCAAGTCGTTCTTTTCGGGGCCGTTATCGATCTTCGACATCTCCTGAAAATACGCAGACGTCACGGCGTTGGTTTTGAGTGGAAATCCGAACTTCGAAAGCCGGTCCAGGGCGCCGGCGAGATGATAAATGGCATTGTCCGGCACGGGC
>Ga0209579_10001066_pt1 | contig 23444 bp, 24 predicted proteins | sample Coa_R1_2_FD_187152 | JGI IMG/M metagenome (GOLD analysis project Ga0209579, IMG submission 187152) | Surface soil microbial communities from Centralia Pennsylvania, which are recovering from an underground coalmine fire - Coalmine... | ecosystem: Environmental > Terrestrial > Soil >... | reverse complement strand
TACTTTGTCTCACCAGTTCCAGGGGCGCGGTGCCCATTGGCACGACACTTAGACCAATCGGCGTGCCAAACGAGGCGGCAGCAATACCATTGGCGCACCAGTCGAGCGAGGAAATTCACACAAGAAGCGCCGACGATGAGTTTTAAATTGTAAGGGAGACTTTCATTACGATTCCGCGGTGGCGAAGATCCCGCAAGTCGTTGACAATAAGTGCCAAGAAAGTACCACGGAATGTCGCTCGATCCTGTAATCAAGTCTTGCGAATTTGGCTTATGATCTGAATCGCGTGATCAGGTCGAGCCGTCACAGAATTCGCAGTTCCAGAGGCTCAACGCAGCGGATGCCCGAAGTCGAAGCCAAGAAGATGCTCCATTACGGCGGCCTTCGCGGGGTCATCGCACTGAAGGAGTGCGAGTTCGTCGCCCTGGTCGGGTCGATGCACCTGCCCGACGATGAACTGGCATGGTTCGCCGCCACGCTGCACGCCGCCGACGTGACCCCGCCGACTATGTTGATAAGAAAGGGGCGAAAGGCCGTCGCGGTCAAGAGGCAGGAAGGCGAGTATGACGTGTACGGGAGGGACATGCAGGATGCCCGGCTGACGCTCGCCGCCCAGTTGACCACCGTCGCTGAGATGATCCAGGCCATCGGGCGGGCACGGCCTTATGAATCGAGAACGAAGCAGCAGACCGTCCTGATCTACTCGAACATGCCGCTGCCCATGCCCGTTTCCAGGGCCGCCAGGAGGGAGGAGTATTTGCGGAGCCTCAACATCACCACTATCGCAACACCCGTTCCAACTGCCCAGATGCCGGAGAGGATCAGGGTTGCGATGCAGGAGTTGTCGGCGGGATGCCCGTTTGGGTACGGGGACATTGCCAAGAAACTGTCCTTGGCTGAAACCACGCTGAAAACGGATGGCCGCTACAAGGCGGCCATTGTCTTGGCGGCTGACGCCTTGGGGTTGCGGTTCGTTCGTGGCGGGGACGGACAGCCAGGATGTTTCACCAAAGAACATGAGCCAATTTCAGACTTAGGTGCCGTTCCTAAAGATATAATCTTAGGAACAGCACCTAACTCTGATCTGAATCTTATAAACCCTTTGCCGCCAAAGACCTCTTATTTGGACGCGGTTTGCGACCAAGTCGGGCGGGGTTTGCAGGCTTTCTTCTCGTCCAGGTTCAAATTGGCCCCCGCGGGGATTCAGAAGACGGTTCGTGCCGATTTTGAGGTGGACGAAGCATTGACGGCATGAATCCGGGTGGAGACGGTCGGGCAGGTAAGTAAGTAGGTAGGTAGGTGGGTAGGTAGTTATGTACTCGAGCGGAGCGAGCGCCGCTAAACAAGGTGGCCGTCATAGTCGGCGCTTTGTTTAAAATTCTATTTTCTCCGCAGCGCAACTTGGTTCGCCCGAACCAGCGGCTCCGCCGCTCCAGCCTCGCCAGCGCCTTGCAATCGCGAATGCGGGCATGCCCCAGAATGCTCGCTCCGCTCGTTACTACTCGTCCAAGTTCGGCCCCCGCCGGAGAACGTCAGAAGACGGTTCGAGCCGGTTTCGCCAGTCCCGGACTCCGGCTAAGCCCGGTCAGTCGAGGTTCGCGGATTCGCCATTGTTTTTGCGTGCGGCCGACACGACGTTCAATTGTCCGCCCGTGAGAAACATTTCGGTGTACATCCTGAAGTTCTCCGGAATCCTTCACCATGCTCCGACTCATGCTTTGTGCCCTTCTTGTCGCCGCCGGTCTGCACGCCGCGGAATCCGATTCGATCGCCGGCAACTCCGCCTTTGAAAAGGTCATGGGTACGTGGAAACTCAAAACGGAGAATGTCCCCGCCGATCAAACCGCCGCGCGCGATGCGACGCTCGTTCTCGCGCCCGATCACGCCGATTTCACGACCGCCGACAAGAAGGTGACCACGCCGCTGAACGCGGACCTCGGCGTTTACCCGTCGCCAGGCAGCGTCAATTTCAAAGCTGAGGCTGCGCCCGAAGATTCGAGCACCTGGACCTTTTCAATTCTCCCCGATGGAACCATGCGGCGCCGCATCACTCGCGCCGCAGCCGAGCATGGCTTTCATGCCGAAGAAATCTTCGAACGAATCAGCGCCGACGAGGCTTCCCGCGCGAAAGCCAAAGCCCAGGTCCTGGCGCTTGAAGCCAGCCGCAAGAACAAAGCCACCGCGCTGCCTCTTGCCGTCACTGTCATGCGGGAACTCACGTCCAGAACGCGCTTGCACGAGCGGGAAGTCCTCAAAATCATGCAGGATACAAAGTCAACCGATGATAAATCGATCGACGATAGCACCCGAAAATTCGCGTTGTTCACAAAAAGCTTGCGTGAAACGCTGGAACGCCTCAAAAAGGAATCCGGGCTGACCACGGAGGAAATCGAAGGCGCTTCCGCAATACAGCAGCCTCCCGCGGTCGCAAAAACCGAATCGTTCAAGCCGCTCGGTTTCGAGATGGCCTTCCCGCCCGAATGGAAACCTGCCAACCGCCCGCCGAGGTGCGTGATCGCATTCCGCCGGTTCTCGCCTGACGAGAGGACAACCGTGCTGGTGACGTTGAGCGTGACGGATCAGAAAAAGCAGCCCCAAACGTTGGCGGAGTTCGTCGAGAAATCGTTGAAGGGCATCGACGCGGGCTTGAAGGACTACAAGCTGGTCGAAAAAGCTGAAACGAAACTCAGCGGCGAAGACGCAATCAAGGTCACGTACACCTTTGACGCCGGCCCATTTGGCACGGAACGCAACGTCGGCTACTATGTTGTTTGGCGCAAACGCTCTTACTTGCTCAGAACTTTTGGGGTCATCGGCGACTACGACACATTCGCGAAAGAAATCGACGCCATCGTCGCGTCGTTCAAGCTCGTTGAACCAAAGTAGGCGGGCTGCGCGCTTCATCACGCTCTCTTCCGCATGGCGCGGCGACGGATGGCTGTTATTTCGCCTTCCCACTGACGCCCTGCTTGGCGGTATACGTCAGCGTCGCCATCGCTTGGTAAACGGTGCCGTCGAGCGTGATCGTGATCGGCACGTGGACCTGCGCGCTGGTCGTCATGTTCACCAAGCCTGAAGAAGCCAGCGCCGCCGCAAACGGCTTCTTGCTCAGCGCCAGCTTGAATTTCGCCGCTCGCGTGCAGCGGTTCCTTTGCTGCTCAGGCTGAACGAACCGTCGGCGCTCTTGGCGCTCTTGGCGATGGTGAACGTCTCGATCAAGTCCGCAATCTGCACGGTGGCCTGCTTGCCGGTAAGATCGCCGGCGGCGAATTCGAGCGTGCCGCTTGCGGAGACTGAATCGGATTTCTGCTTCGCAAAATTCAACTTCGCCGACAACTTGATATCGCCCAGCGGCTGAGGCGTTTTGCGGCACGGCGGAGACATGCGGCATCCATTTCGGTGGGCGGCGATCAGGCTGAGATGTGGCAAATTTGCCACATTTCAGCGGCGCCGAATCCGGAGGCGCCGACTTGCAGCGGTCGGGCAGACGGGCGCCTGTCGCATTTTGGAACGGCGTTTCACCGCCGATCAAGGTTTCCACCCGGGTGGAATTCGGGCTGAAGTCCGCGACTGCCGGTTCGGAATCCGGCGGAGCCGGCCACTCGGGGGACGATAGGCAGAATTATTTCGCGGCTTTCTTCAGCGGAACTGTCCACAAATAGATCGAATGATTAACGCCGTCCTGGGGTGAAACAACGTTGAGCGTCTTCTCCGGCACTGCGCCGGGAATCTGAAATTGATGCGACACGATGCGCGAACCGGGCTTGAGTTTCTCCAATTGAGGCTTCAACTGTTCCAGATATTTCTCCGAAAGATAGACCGTGATTACGCTCGCGGGATTCAGGTCCACGGTGAAAATGTCCTTTTGCTCGATGTTCGCCAGTTCCTTCACACCGGCCTTCTCGACGTTTTCACGCGAGTGCTTCACAAGCTCTTCATCGATCTCGTATCCGACCGCCTTGCACCCGTGGTTCTTTGCCGCGGTAACGACAATCCGGCCATCTCCGCTCCCCAAGTCGTAAACCACGTCCGTGTTCTTGACCTCCGCAAGCGCCAGCATCTTTTCGACGATGTCTTGCGGGGTGGGAACGTAGATGTCTTTGAACTGAGCCGGCGTCTCTGCTTTCAGAGGGGCGGCGAGAACGATCACTTCGGGCTTTGAGCGTCCTTCTTTCGAAGCGGATTCGCGAACGTCATGGCAGAACAGCCGATCTTCCTGGCGTAGATACAATCGCCCACCGGCAATCACCGGGTTGGTGCAGCCGGCCAGTTGCTTGTAATCCGGGAATTTGAAACTGGATATCACGGCGTATGGCTCCGGCGTAACCTCAACCAAGGACACGGTGCCATCCGGACTGAATGTATAAAGATGGCCGTCGGCATACGTCATCGCTTCCCTTCCACCGGTGGGCGTGCCCCATATAGGTTTCCCAGTCTCTACGTCGAAACAGAGTTTTCCGCTGCAATACAGACGCTTTCCCATCACCAAGGCACTGTCTTGGAAAGGACTGATGTTGACGTGGTTGTAATACAGCAGTTCGGTCTTGACCCCATCTTCAGCGGGACTGAGTTTCAGTAACGCAATACCGACACCATAGGGTGCGATGGCCAGAACCGAATCCTTCAAATCGACCGGCGTGTTTGAATTGGCAATTGAGCCAAAGTGCTCGTGCGTCCACAGCGGCGTTCCATCGCTGGCCCTGAAGCTCTTAACTTTACCCTGGACAAAGGTGACATACTGCCGCACTCCGCCTCCTTCCGACACAACCGTTGCAGCCGTTGCGGCATCTGCATCCGCGGGAGGCGATTGCCAGATCACATCGCCGGTCACCTTGTTGAGCGCCACCATCGCGGCTCTTTTGCCGCCAGGAGTGCAGATCAATCGGTCACCGTCGATAAGCGGACGGTCACAGAAGCCCCAATGGCTTGTCATTCCGAACTCTTTGACATAGTCCCTCCGCCACAATTCCCTGCCTGTCTGAGTCTCAAGACAGACCAGTTGTCCCCTGGCATGAAAGGCATAAACCCGCTCGCCATCGACAGTCGGCGTCCGCTGTCCCAGCCATCGCATAAGAGTGTTTTCTCCGATTGAAGGCCCGGTTCGTGTGCGCCACAATTGTTTTCTGGTTCGTTCATCCAGCGCGGTCAAGTACTCGGAATCATCGATGTAGCCCAGCGCGAAGATACGGCCGCCCGCTACCGCGACGGCGGCAACCCCGCTGCCGATGCCGCGAACTTCCCACACAAGCGGCGGTCCGCTGTCCGGCCACCGTTTAAGCAAGCCGGTCTCTTTCGAGACATTGTCGCGATTGGGTCCGCGCCACTGCGGCCAGTTGCCAGGGGGCGGCTCGTCGTCGGCGCCAAACTCGGGAAAACACACCACGCCAATACTCAGGAGCGTGATGTAGAAGTTTCGAATTCTCATTTGGAGACTCCTCCGGTGTTACCAACCAAGCGGACCCGCATGTCTTTTCCGCTAACTTGCACAGCGCCGCGGGAATCTTGAGTTCTTCCTGGACGGAATGGTTTTTCACGAGCGCGTCGTCTTGCAAGCCGGCGCTGCTGTCGGACGCAGTGCCTGTAGCGTTTCCTTTTAACGGACATTCTCGACCAGAATGCGGCGCATGGCCTCTGCGGCAGCGGCGAAGAAGCGCTTGCGATCTTTCCCGCGAGTTCCGTTACCCAACGTGGACCGCAAGACGACCGGCAGCTTATTGGCATGACCCAAGGACGCCAGCAACGATTTAATAAAGGCCGGCAACTTAAGGATATTGCCAGACTCGCAGCCGGCGAACGGGGGAGAATTCTCCCCCCTGCGCACTTTTTCGGATGGCGCCAACGCTTGAACTATGCAGCCTCACGGCTTTTGTTAACCACGGCCTTAACGATTGCGGACAAAAAAGAATTTGTCCAATACTCATTTAAGGAGCGTGCAGCATGGCCATCAAACTCAGCGGTTCAATCAGCCGCAAAATCCCGATTCAAGGCGTCGAGTTCTCTTCGCAGTCGTTCGGCGCGTCGCTGGAGGTCGAGATCAACAACGACGACCCCGCAGGCGTGCAGGCGAAGCTGCTCCAATTGTACGCCAGCCTGAACAAGGGCATCGACGCCCAGATCGCCGCGGCCAGCCAGCCCCAGCGTCAGTCGGCACCTCCCCTGCCCGCGCCAGTCGCCCAGCCTCGCAACGGCGTTTCCCCCACTAACCGCATCGCCGCCGTCACGAACTGCAACGGCAATGGCAACGCAAACGGACGCCGGGTCACGGCGACCGACGCCCAGCAGCGGGCCATCTTCGCCATCTGCAAGTCGCAGAACCTCGACATTGCCGCCGTCCTTGCGGAATACAACGTCGCCGATCCCCGCGAACTGCATGTCAAGGATGCCTCGAAGGTGATCGACCAGTTGAAGTCGCGGGCGGCGGCGCGATAACCCGCCGCCGCATCGAGCCGGCAACCCATCCAATTCCGTCGGACGGCGGGGGAGAATTCTCCCCCGCCAACGCCAAGCAGGAGCACACCCGTGAGCATTTGCGTCCTTGAAGAACCTTCGGTCAAGCCCGCCTTCGCGCTCGATCACCTTTCGTTTTCGAGCATTCGGACGTATCAGGCTTGCCCTCGAAAGTTCGCTTTCAAGTATCTCGAAAAAGTCCCGGCGGAGTTCACGCCCTCCTACTTCGCCTTCGGCGGGGCATTCCACAGGGCCGTCGAGCGGGTTCACGAAGCCATGCTGGTCGGCGACCCGATTCCCCACGCCGGCGAACTGGCTTCCGCCTTCGATGCCGCTTGGGGCGAACTGCTCGCGGGCGGGACGAAAGTCCGATTCGCCAAGGATGAGGACGCCGGCACAGTCCGTCTTCTTGCCGCCCGGATGCTGTCGGCGTTTCGGGACCACGCGCTCGCATCCGCCGATTCCGGGTCGCAGATCATCGCCATCGAACACGCGGTCCGGTTCAGGCTTCTGGCCGACGCGCCGCCGATCGAGATGCGGCTGGACCTGCTGGAACTCCGCGGAGCGGATTTGATCGTGTCGGACTGGAAGACCAGCCGGTCGCGCTGGAGCGAGGCGAAGATCGCCCAGGGCCTCCCGCAACTGATTCTGTACGCCCACGGGCTGATGCCGCTGTTGCGGGAACTGGGCGCAAAGAGGGTGGTTCCCCGATTCGTGGCCGTGACGAAAGCCAAGAAGCCCGTAGTTCAGGTGATGCAACCGACGGCCTCGCAGGACGACGTTGCGCGGCTCAAGCAGACGGTTTCCGAGACTTGGGGCGCAATCCAGGCCGGCGTTTTTCCGCGGAGGGAGAGTTGGGCATGTGCCCACTGCCCGTACCGGGGGCGCTGCCTTGGAAGATGAACGCAGCGGACCGCGGCGCCCGCAGGGCGGCTTTGGACGGCGTTTTTCGGCGGGGGTTACGCCGCGACCCCATGGCGAGGAGAATCAAAAGAAACAACGCTTCTCCTGATTCTCTTAATTCTCCTGATTCATCTACCGGGCATGCAAGCGATTGGCTACTGTAAGGCCATCCATTGTGAGAAAAGAATGGCATCAAGAACACCACCGGTCAATGTCCGGCTCCCCGGCGACTTGGGAGAGCGCTTCCAGGCGCTGAGGCGCGAGTTTCCCGGGCTGCCGAGCAGCACGATCATCCGGACGCTCTTGACGCCGCAGCTTACGCGGCCATTGGCTGAGCAAGTTGAGGTTGTCATATCGGGTCTGCGCAAGGGGAAGCCAGCAAAGTCCGGACCGAAAAACCGGCTTGGATTGAACACGGCGCGGTCTCAGCATCCAGATTAACAATGGGAGCGAACGGCATGAGAATGACGTCAATCCTTCTTTCGCTTGGCCTTATTGGGCACGCGCTCTATCCGCGCAAAGTCCCCGATAATGTCTGCCAACGCTGCCGCTGGATCACGACCGCACGCTTTGCAAACCCAGTAGAACTCGACGAGATCGAGGCGGCGTTCGCCCAGTTCGATTCGCGAGACGAAAGATCGCTCCCGCCCAAGTCTTTTTGCCAGTTCGCGCTGGTTCAACCCTGCGGACTTGCGCAGTTCGATCAGCCGGGCGCGAAATGCGTCATAGTGGGGCGTAAAAACTGATTTTTCCACGCCCGCAGTATGCGAGCAAATTGCATTTGCCCGCAAAATGCGGGCGAGATAGCCTCAGTCAATTGGGGTCGCACTATTTACAATTCTATTCCGGGGAGGGGACGCCGATGTTCAATACTCGCAGATTCGCCTGTAGTTGGGGCTTCATTGTTTTATCGGCGGCGTTCCTTTTTGTCGCGGCGACTTCCCACGCGGCTACGGCCACGATCACGTTCGATTCCCCAAATGGTGGCGAGGTCTATGCGCCGGGGCAGACTCAGTACGTCCGTCTTGGAAGCAAGACGCCGGCAAAAGTCGTTAAGGTCGAACTGAGTCGCGACGGCGGAACGACATTTGAATTGCTCGGCTCCATCGACAATTCAGTCAAAGATTTGACACTCCGAAATGTTCTTTCGTATACGGCGCCACGAGCCATGGCAACGTCCTGTTCACCCGCCAGGCCGGCGACCCGAGGTTCCATGGCACCTTGGGCGCCCGCGGCGAGAAAGGGCTTTTCCGCCACCTCTGCAAGTGGCTGAACGAACGGGGATTCGACCTCATCCGCGTCGCGGCCCAGAAGGACGGCCACCTCTTGGGGGATGAATTCCAGCCCATTGCCCGCCCACGGATGAGGAGCCGGATCGGGCCGAACATCGCCTTTTACAACGGGCGTTAAAGGCGCAAATGATCCGTGCTTGCAGACTTGCCATGAATCAGGAATTGATCGACGCTTGCCCGTTCCGAGAGAAACGGCTTCCCGGCGGCTGTGGCGCTGCGAAGAAGACGCCCTTCATGGAAGCCAAAGGCAAGTCGGCACGCTTCTCCCCTGCTTTTTGCAGGAATGCAAAAAGCAGGTCGAATCCGCAGAAGCAAATGCCCGTCGACCAGCCCGTCGAGCCGAGAACCGACGCCGGTTCAATTCGATTCACCGATTCACGGTTTCTTTTAATCACTCCCCTATTGGTTGTCGGCGACGCGGATTCCATGTGGAAACCGGCGATTCGCCGACACAGTTTCAACCTCGCATGGGAGAGCAACCAATGAAAGCCAATCGCCCCGAAAACCCTTGCCAGCCGGGCAGCGCCGCGTGCCGGATCATCAACGTCCTCTTGAAGTCCCGCAAGCAGTCCGTGGTGGCGACCGAGATCGCCCTGAAAACGAAGATCAAGACGGAGCGGGTCAATCAGGTCGTCTCCGCGATGCGGAATAAGTTCCACAACGCAGCGCTCGCCAAAGCCGGTCTGGCTGTCAAGCGCCTCGACGACGGCGGCTTCCGGGTCGAGGCGTGCCGTCCGAAGCCCCATGCGCGCCGTCCGGCGCCGAAGGCGACCGCTGAGGCGAACTCGCCCGCAGCGTCGATTCCGGCACCCGTGTCGGCGGAGCCGCCGCCTGCGCCCGAAGTCCCGTCCGCGTTCGACGCCATGCCGGATTTCATGGAGGCCGTCGCTTAAGGGCTGTTTTTTGAATCCACGGTGGACACGGAGAAAAGGGTTGACACATTCAATTAGGGGCCCCTTAACCACGGGGCTATCTGTTGCGAGTCGAGTTTGTCCAACAACCTGAAGGGAGAAGATGCCTATGTCAAGCAAGCTTGAAAACCCATGCAGGCCCGGCACGGCCGCCTTCGCGGCGGTCGCTGTCCTGATGCGCTCAAAAGGCAAGCGCATTGATGCGAAAGAAATCGCCAAGCGTTCACGGCTTAAACTGGAGCAAAGCAACCAGGTGCTCAACGCTCTGACGAACCCTTTTCACAACTCCGCTCTCCGCCGCGCCGGGTTTGCGCTCAAGCGCGACAACGGAACGTTCAGTCTGGGGCGCTGCGAGCCGGAACCGAACGCCCATCGACCGAAGCCGAAAAAGAAAGCGAAGCGAGTCAAGTCGAAGGCCAAGCCTCGAAAGCGGCCCATCCGGGCGACACGCAAGCTGCGGGTTCCGTCGCCGACGCCTGTGACGGCTCCGCCAAGCCCGGCGGCTCCGCCGGTTGCGACCGAGACAAAATGAGGCCATCAATGCTCCCCTTACGCAAGCCGTTCCCCATGGGCAGAATCGTCGCCACGCCCGGCGCGCTGAAAGCGTTCGAGCAGACCGGCGAAAGCCCAGCCGATTTCCTGCGCAAACACGCCGGAGGCGACTGGGGGACGGTCTGCCCGGAGGACTGGAAGGCCAACGACGATTCGTTGAACGAGGGCCTGCGGATTCTCTCGGCTTGTGGATGCTCGACTTTTCCACTTCATCTGCGACAACGGTTGCGGAGGGAGACGATCAGGTCGTCGCTGGGATACGAAGGCTGGGGCACGACGCAAGAGTATCTCAACAAAATTCGCAGAGGGAACAACGCATGAACGAACATTCAGGAAACCTTCCTCCGTCCGGACGCTGGGTCGGATATTACCTCTACTCGGCTGGCGGCGTGCGGCACCGTCAGAAGATGCGTCTGTCGTTCCGCAGTGGCATCGTCGGGAGCGGCAACGACGGCGTTGGAACATTCACCATCAGGGGCCGGTTCGATCCTGAAACGAATGAAGCTCGCTGGCAAAAAAGATATGCGACGCACGAGGTTTCATGCCGCGGCTTTTACGAGAACGAATCCATCTGGGGTGTCTGGAATATCGGCAACCGCGCCAGCGGCGGCTTCCGCATTTGGCCGTGCCGCGGTCAAATGCGTCGGATCAAAATCGAGAATGTCGTGGAAGCCATTCTGTGTTGAGCGCTCGCTTCCGCTGCCGCCGGGGGTAGTGGGGGTAGGGAATCTTTTCAAAATGGGTACCCAGAAAAAGGGACTCCTTGGATGGGGTTCCCGCAGTTTGCCGAAGGGCGTTGATCATGTCCCGGCGCCGGGACATGATCCGTCCAAATCCAGAGGAAAGCATCCGGTCAGCCGTCGAAACTGACCTTCAGGCTCAATGAATCGGCAAAAAAACAGAGCGAAAAAATGCAACGAGTTGCGCTTTTCGGCGGGATCGCCGAACAGTTTACTGAAGAAAATGGATAGAGTTTTATCCATTGTGCTGCCGCCAGTGACGCCCGCAATTCACGACAGGCGTGATCGGCAAGATGGAGCTTCTCCCGAATTCTGGAGAAGCTCAGCTTCAAGGCGCCTTTTCGAGGCGGGCGGGGCTGCTGGGGGAGAATTCTCCCCCGAACTGGATCGCCACGTTGGCCGCTCAATTCGATTGCAAAGTCAGCAACCTCAAGAAGAATTCTTCCTGAGGTTGCCTGCTGAAAGAGCCATGCCCCGCACCAATTCCCTGAAAACTGCCGATTGCGGCCTGGGCAGGCTCAAGACGTCGGCGCTTTCCGCGGCAGAAATCCGGACATTTCGGGCCATTGCCGTCCCGATTCCACCCGGGTGGAAATGGGAAAACCGCCCAAGCCGATGTAACCCGGGGTTACATTGCGGAAACTCGGCTGAAAACGGGCTGTTGCGGATACTTCAGCCAGACCTCGGGAGGAATTCCTCCCGAGGTTGCGAACTCGGGTCGGCGTCTCGGGTCGAATATCCGGCCATCCAACACGAAGCCGTTTCGCATGACATTACCGCTGCCGCTCTGCTCCGACATTGAATCGCGGTGTAATCCGGAGCATGTCAAGTTCCCCCAAATCCCTTTCCAGCCTGCTCTCCGCGGTTCTTCTCTTCGCCTTTGCGCACGCCTTCGCCGGCGAACCCGGCACTGTCACCGAGAACGAGGACGAGATTCGCATTGTCACGCCGGAGTTGGAAGCCGCGGTGCGCAAAAAGGGTTATGTGACCGGCATCGCCGCCGGTTCGCTGCTCGACAAGAAGACCGGCTCACGCGATCTCGGGTATGGGCTGGACATCGTCGACTGGATCATGGAGGCTGGCAGCGACGAAGCGTATCGCGACAAGTTGCCGGGCGATCTGCCCTACGTGTTCGGCAACGCATGGCACGGCAAGCGCCCCAAGGGCCTGTCTGGGCGATCTGGCGTGGGCGAGTTCTCGGTCTGGGGTTGCCTTTCGAGATTGCTCGTTTGTGTCGCTCTACGCTTCGTCCCCGGCACGCCCGATGGCGGCGTGCCGGAAATGTCTTGAGTCGATTCCCCACGGGCGATTCTGGCTGCCGGCAGCGCCGAGCATTGCTGCTCTTATCTCTCACGTCAGTCGGGTGCGGGCCTATCGTCCCGCCTGGCGCGCCGGTTCCTACGCCCGTTCAAGCGCCAAGTGCCCGCTTGGGGTTTCGGCATCCTCCGGCGCGCTTCACCTACACCGTGAGCCGTACTGCCGGCTCCTTGCTTCATGCGCTCTTGCGAATGGGTGCTTCGTAGCAGGTATTTCAGCGGGTGCTTCAGCAGAACTTCGTAGCGGGTACGTCAGCAGAACTGCAATTGGCACTCCACTAAGACTTGCGACTTTCCGTCGCTCTTTCCGGGTTATCCCTTCGCCAGGTCGCTCTTCAGTCGTTGCCTGCGTCCGTTTTCCCGGTCTCAAATCTGTTTCCGACGTGGGCTTCAAATCCATCCACCTTCATGTGATAAAATAAAAAGCCGCCGGATACCGGAACAGCGGCTTCAGGCTGGCACTTCAGTCGGCACTCTAATGCCGACCGCCTGGAAATTCAGTGCTGGCCGGTTCTGCTGCGCCAGTTAGAGCTGGCAGAATTCTCTTACATCCCCATTATACGGATTGCCTTTCGATTCCTTGGCTATGACACAGATTCAAATCCGCAGGAAGGCTCAAAACTACTACAGGTTGTGCATGCCGTGGGGATGTGTACGTGCATCTTGTATGCGATATTTCTTGAGTTCTTTCAGATTTTCGAACGCAACCGTTCATACACTACGGCCACGCACAGTTTCCAGTACACACGTGGGGTTGACTGTCATGGACGGCTGTCACGCCGTGACAGAACCCAGAACTCAGGCCATCAGCGGTCGGACCTTTAACTGGCTCGGTGACGTGGTGGCAAATTTGCCACCAAAACCCGATGGCGCAGGATAAGTAGCGAAGCTCCTGCGGTCACTTCAGCCCTCCCAGCGCCTTCTAAACGCAACATGAATTACTTTTTCTTTTTTGATCACAGTGGCGACAATACATGCACTGTGATTAAAAGACACCCAACGAAAGCGCTATTCAATAACATACATCGCACGTGCTGCGTATATGCGGTCGGACATTGGAGCATGTTTTGCGTAAAGCATAGATACGCGGAGACATGACTGGGGACGGAACATGGCCATCGAATCCGAAGTTCTTGAATCCAAGTATTCCAACCTCCCTGCGCGCTATTTTACGTCATTGGACATGACGACGATCAGAGCCGACTTGAAACTCGTCGCCAGAATCGTTTCGGAACACGTGATCGTCGATGTTTCCGACTTCAAAGGCGGACTGACGATTCAAATCGTGGCGGAGAAGGACGAACCCGGAATTTTCCTGCGCGTGGCCGCTGTACTCTACTCACACGGCATTTGCATTTTGAAAGCGACGATCTTCACCGGAAAAGAAGACACCATTATCATCGACCATTTTGTAGTCCACCCGCAGACAGAACGAGCGCTTCTCGACCTTGCCTGCAACGATATCAGGAACGCATTGATCCACAAAAAGGCCTGCACCGCGGAACTCCCCAAAGCCGACAACACGGATTTGTCGGTCACCTGCGTGCAATCCAAATCCGATTGTGCCATCGTCGCCATCGCGGCCAAGGAACAGGCCGGATTCCTATATCGGGTTGCGAAAACATTTTCGGACCTGGATCTGAGTTTGACCGACGCCGACATCAACACGAGAGGCGATCGCATATTCGACACCTTTCACATCGTCACTTCCGACCGGAAAATGCCGTCGCTCGAAAAGCTGAGCGAGTTGAACGATACGTTGTTAGAAGCTTTCGCGGGATAATATCCGCTCGAAGAGCCAGCGCTGTCCGGGCCGAAGGACGAGCAGGACGACGTGGAGGACGAACACGAGGAACCATCCCAGCCGCCGTCGGCTGGGGCGCCTGCGCCAGAGAAGAACGGCTAGGAGTTGAAACCTGACAAGCCTGACGGCACCAAGCAGACCCCGCCCTCCTCTTCTGCATCCGGAGCGACCGATAATGGCTCGGCATCCACGGATGACGCCGGCAAGCCCGAGTTGTCGACGCCGTCCGTCAAGTTGAAGTAGTACGTCGGCGACATTACGTTGAGCATCACCGTCGAGGCGGCAACTCCCGGCGGAGCCGGCATGGAGGGGGCGCGAATCGTGGATTTGATCCTTGCCGCGGCAGGGTCGGGGGCCCGCTTTACACGTGCCGCGCAGATTCTATTTTGCCGCGCCTGATTTGCCCTTTTTGGCTGAATAAGTCACCGCCTGAACCTTTTGAAAATCGGCATTGTTAAACAGTAAGGATACCACGACCGTCTTCTGTACAGTTTTGAAGTCGCCGTCGGCCAAGCCAGCATTCACGCTCAGTGCCGCAGAGAAACTGCCTTTCTTCAGGTTGACCATGTACGCGGACGTTCGTCCGCTCACGACCCCCGTCGACGAATGGATGGCGATCTTTAGATTATCGTTGCCGTTCTTCGCGCTGCCTTTTGTATCCAGTGTGAATTTTCGAATGACACCGCCCACGTCCAGCACCACGTTCTTGCCCTGGGATACAAATCCCGCCGGGATGGACAGCGTCCCGGAAAACGAGATCGAGTCGGTTCCCGACCTCGTGGGATTGAGCTTCACTGCAATCTTATCCACGGTGAGCGGCTGCACTGCCTGCAAGACCTGACCCGTGGGCGTGCTCGCCGCGTTGGCCGGGTCGCTGCCGGCAGCCATTTCAAAACTGTCGGAGAAACCATCGCCATCAGTGTCGGGACCGGAGCCCATCTGAAGAGCCACTAGTACGTTGACGATGGCTGCCACAGGGGCAGCACCGCTGGTGATGTTCAGAGTTGCGGTGTAATTGCCCACTGCGGTATAAGCGTGCGCAACCGGGTTGCCGGTCGTCTGCGCGCCGTCGCCGAAGTCCCAGTTGTACGATAGCGTGTCTTGCGCGGTGTTCGTGGCTGTGACCGCAAACGACATAAGTTGCAAGGCGACGGCGGGGTTGGGCGAGGCGCTCGGACCACTATGAATGATGGTCCTTTCGGGAACGTAGAGCTCCGCAGTGTTTGTATCGGACGTCGCGGACTGGCCGCCTGCGACGAGCACGATTCCATTTTGCAGTAGAGTCTGAGTGGCGTGAAAGCGTTCGTATGCCATATCACCCACAAGGCTCCACAAACCGGTCTTGGGATCGTAAAGTTCCGCGCTCGTGAAAAATCCCGTCGCATTGCCACCGCCTGCAATAAGCACCGCCCCGTTGGGCATTAAAGTCGCCGCGCAGCCACTGCGAGCCGTGTTCAAGCTTCCGATGGGGCTCCATGAATTGCTTGTATAGTCATAGAGAAGGCTGGTGCCAAAGGTGGATCCGATTTCGTCGTGGCCGCCGGAGACGAGCACCTTGCCGGTGGACAGCAGGATCGCGAAGTGGTCGATGCGCAAATCCGTGAGCGGAGGGCCTAAGATCCACGTGTTGGTGCTGGGATCGAAGAGTTCAACGACGGACGGGGCGACGGAGACTTGACTACTGGTTTCACCACCGACGACAAGCACCTGGCCGTTGGGCAAGAGCGTGGCAGTATGGAGTTCGTGAGGGACGGACATCGTGCCGGCAGGGGACCACAAATTCGTAGCGGGATCGAAAATCTCTGCGCTGGCAACATATGCGCCATTGTACCCGCCTGTTGCAAGCAATTTGCCTGAGGCGAGCAAGGTCGTCTGAAAATAGGTGCGCACGGTGGCCAGATTACCGGTCAAAGTCCAAGTATTCGCGACCGGATCGTAGATCTCTGAAGTGTTAAGCGTGCCAAAATCGTTCGCTCCACCTACCACCAGAACCTTGCCACTTGGCAAGGTAGTCTGGGTGTGAAAGCAGCGGCTATTGTTAAGCTTTGCAGTTGCAGAAAAGGTACCTGCAACGGGATCGTAAAGTTCACACGTGTTGCCAACGACCCCATTTTCATACCCAGCGGTTACCAACACCTTGCCGTTGGATAGAAGACTGGCCGCGTGCCCAAATCTTGGGACGGACAAGTTGCCAGTCGGCACAAAATCGCCGGCCAGCGCAATCGGGCCAAATGCGAATTGCATCACAAAAAAGGAGGCGACTGCGCAAGTCGAGGCGGGAACAAGTTTGGCAAATATCACGATGAACAACGATAAAAAGCTGCGAGCGGATGGTCTCATTGCAGTAATTCCGTTGGACGGACGCAAGGATCCTCTACAGCTTACACCAACGCTCCGCATTATGCATTCAGCGAAGCATTTCTTGCATTGGCCGAAGGAACGATGACGAATCGCCGCTGAGCAAGCAACCGCTCAACTAATCGGGAGTGGTCGCGGCGACGGGGACGGAGGTCGGCCGTTTCAAAGGATGGCTGTTCGGACTTTTCAATACCAGCGAGGCAAAGCAAAGCCTAAAGGCGACAGGGTTCTCTTCAACCGCCTTTTTGCTTCGGTGCATCGATATTCATTCACACATCGCCGATGCCTTTACCTGTTTTGATTCCGTTGCACGCAGGGCCGCATTCCAACCTCTATTTTGCGTATGCCTTCGTCAGCGACAGCTTTTCCATGACCCGCTCCACGATCCCCATCACCGCCCTCGGCAATTCGCCCACCGACTCCAGCACGTCGGCGTTTTTGTAGAATTGTCGAACCCGCTTCTCGCCGATGCCAATCCCGAACAGGATCATTCCCTCCCGTTCTTTCGCTTCAATGGTTTTGCAGACAGTCAACAAATGGCGTTCGAGTTCGCCCGTGTTCGCCATGTGCGCCTGCGGCATTCCGTCGCCGATCGAGATCAGCAGCTTGGTTTTCTCCGGGCGCCTCCCCAGCCGTTCCGCGGCCCACAGCAGGGCCTCGCCGTCCAGATTGTCCTGAAGGCTGAAGTTGCCGAACACGGCGGCGGGGACGGCGTTTTCGTTGAAGCCCTTGAAGATCAGGCCTTGGAACGGTGTGACCCGGCTGAACTCGCCGACATCCTCCGCCTCGATCTCGCCCGACTTGATGAGCGAATGAACCCGGTCCGACTGGGTCGTGTGCCCGAGGATTTCGTGCGGGATGCCGATGCTGCGCAGAACTTCGGACAGCGCGGCGGCAGATTTCTGCGCAATCGAAATGTGCGTCTCAGTCCCGCCGCCCACCGGGCTGGACATGGAGCCTGAGCAGTCCAGCAGCAGCGTCACCGCGAACTTCGGGTGGATGCGCGTTACCGTTGCCCGCCAGACCTTGGCGAGATCGACTGGAACGCCGCGCAGGCCCAAGCCCACTCGATGGGCCTTGCGAGGATCGAGACGCCCCTGTTCGACGTTGAGTTGCAGGCGGTTTTTCACCGGCGAATGGATTCGGCGCAACCGGTCTGCCATCTCCCGAATCAGCCCCGCGTATTCGCTCCGGGCTTTCTCGAACTTCGCCTGCGCCTCCGGCGTGTTCGCCACTTGATCGACCCGATCGAACGAGCGATCCAACACGCAGTATTTCCGGGTTTCGCCGGCAAGCGCCGCCTCGACGATCCCCGGCACGTCGATATTCACCGGCTCTCCGTCTTCGTCAGCCGGCACGCCCGACATGATTTCCCCCAGTTCCTCCTCGGCGGACTCGCTCCTGTAGCGCTCCCAGATCATGGCGACGGCCTTCTCCACGGCGCCGGGCGCAATCTGTTCTTCGGACAGCGCGTCCATCCGTTCGATCTCCGCGTTGGCCGCTTGCGCTTCGGCATCGGCGTTTTTCGCCGCCACGGCCTTCGTCGCGGCGTCGGCGGCAAACGGGGGGAATGTGGTGGAGGAGGCGATAGTGGCGGAGGTGGCGGGGAAGTGAATTTTTGTCCACATTTCATAAATCTGTCCAGGAAATTCGCATTTTTCGCCTTGAAGCACATTCATGTGTTGTGTACCTTTAGCCGCTGTTATGCACTTGTGCATTCCTTTACACTCACCGACTCAGGAGGGGATTATCATGAGGAGTTGCGTTTTCCGCAGTTTCCTGTTTGCGCTGATTTTCACCCGAAGCCTGTTCATTTGTGAAGCGCGCGCTGCTTCAGGCAGCAAAGGGCCGACTGCAAGCACGGTCAGTGTTTCGGAAGCCTTTACCAGTGTTGAAAATGTGGATTTTTCGCCGTCCTTCGTGACGGACGCCACGGTGAAATCCTCGCTGTCGGCAGTCATTAATCTCAACGGCATGAAGAGCTCATTTATCGCGGGCGATCATCTCACGATCAAGATAGGCAATTTTACCTACGATACGGTGCTTGGCTCCGTACCGAACGACAAGAAGAACAAATTCACGCCGGGCAAATCGCTGAAACTGTTGCAGACCGTCGGAGGGGTGGAATACGCCATTTCGGTCAGCTATAGCACTAAGAAAATCGGTGTGAAGATCGGCCTCACGGGCGAGCAGGCCGGCATTCAGAGCTTTACCCTCGGCGTGCTGGGCACCACAACCGATCCCAACGCCATATCGCTGGACCCGGAGTCACAGGTGGGAATCGCGCATACGTCCAATGTTCCAGCCACGATCATCCTCGGCAACGTGGAGGCTGATTTTCTCGTGGCGCTTGCGGTTGCTGCGCCGAAACGCAGTGTCAAGGAGAAAGACGACGTGACCAGTTTGACGACGCTGCAGAGCGCAAAAGGAAAAGCGGGCGACGGCACCGCGAAGGCTTTCGACACCACCCAGTTTTTCTCCGGTGTGAAAATGGGCAATACGGCGGGCACGTACAATCCAGGTTTCCTGCCCGACGCCACGCTTGACCCCAATTCAAAGATTCAGGCATCCGGCACCGTCATTCAGAACGGTTCACTGCTCTTCCAGTTATTGACTCCGACTGCGCCCGACAAGATTCTTGTCGGAGTCGCCGGGACGCCGGGCTATTATGAATTGACTGTGCCGACAACCAGCGTGCGCGTGGTTCAGTCCGGGCCGGGAAAGTACAACGTTAATGGGGTCGGACAAGAGCCGCGAGCGCAGCAGGTTTATACGCTTGATGCGACGATTCCGCCGTCGCTCGCCAGCGATCTGTTCAATCTTGTCGTCGAATTTGTCGTCGGCGGCACCACGAGCCGCGTCGGCGACCATACGCTGACGGTCAATCACGACGCCACGGCATCGCGCACGCTGCAGGTCAGCCTGAATTTCTCGGATCCCGTGGACTACGATCTGCATGTTCAGACTCCCGATTTGACAGATATCTATTATGGCAACCGAACCGGTGAAGGGGGCGGGACGCTCGACCTCGATTCAAACGCCGGTTGCTCCATCGACAACGTGGACAACGAAAACATTACCTGGGTTACCGGCGCGCCGTGCGGGCACTACAAGGTCCGCGTGGATCTGTGGTCGGCATGCAATCTGCCGGGTCCGTTCCCATACTCGGTGAACGTGACGCTGGCCGGCACGACGACGACTTACACGGGCTCGATGAGCGCCGCTCAAGCCGACCATGGCGGTTCGCTGTCGGGCACGGTGGTTGCGGAATTTGACGTCACCGACGCGCAGGCGACGCTCGTGTTCTCGGCGGCGCCGGAAGGCGACGCGGGCAATAAGTACGGCTATGACGATTTCGAAACACCCGATTCGGCCGACGACCATGTGTCGGTCAAGGCCGGCGACAGCACCAACGTCAACTGTCATGTGGCCGGCTGCGCGCTGGGTTCAAACGTGTTCTTCAAATCTCAGAACGAAAGCGTCGTCACGGTCACTGCGCCGGCCAATGCGGGTGCGGATTTTCTGCTGCAAATTAATGGCGTGGCCGCCGGCCACACCAACATCGAAGCACATTACAAGACGATTGACGGCGATTTGATCGGACAGATTGCCGTGGATTGCTACAAGGAACAAGCGATCGCGAGATGGGACGTGTACAGAATCACCGATTCGGCTTCGCCCGGCACGCAGGGTCTTTCGGCCATGACTCAGGACACGCTTGCGGCGTTTGCGAAGAAGGTAGCCAAACAAGGCGTGGTGAGCTTCACGACGCTCGTCGTCACGGACAAGGATATCCATTATGACTTGAACGGCAACGGTGCGCTGGACTGGTATTACGACGGAGGCACACAGACTGAACATGCAGTGATCGCAGCCGCAGGATTGACGGGTGATCCCAAGATTGCGGTCACGAAGAAGGTCAACTTTGTGTATCGCCTGGCCAATGCTGCGGCGAAAGACCAGAAACAAGTGAAGCTCATCGGCAACACCGGCAATTATCTGAATGGGTTCCGAGGGTTGCAGTTCCACATTGGAAAGGGAGCGACGCTTGAAGACGTGAACGTTGCGGCCGGCATAGGCACGACGATCACACTGGTCAATAATCTCCGCTTCGATCATCCGGCCGGCGACGAATTGTACTGCGACGGCGGCGGCGCGAGCGCCGATCCGCAGGTTGTGGCCGATCCGGACATTGGCACGGTGCATACGACGTGTGTGCATGAAACGTTCCACCGGCCGAACGTGTGCTCGGTGGCGGACATCACCGAAGCGGGCCGGGAGAGCAACGTGATGAATTGGTATACGGGCCAGTATCACTCGGAGTTCCGCATAAAGCCGCTGATCAAAAACTACTCGCAGCCGAGTACGGAACAGCAGTGGAACGTTGTCCCGCGGCCTTAAGTTCAGTACTCAGTTAACGGAGTTGAGCATGTGGAGCGAAGGAAGAACTCTGCTCCACACTCACTTTATCTCGTGCGCATCGCCCTTATCCCCGCACTCATGCTGTCATCGGCGCTCCAGGCGTGGGCGGTTGAACATCCGCCGCTGCGCGAGGCGTTGCTTCCCGTCCAGCGCTGGCTGCTTGTCAACAACATGGATTGGAAGCGCACGGGCGCGCAGAACGCAATCTGGTTCGACGCGTTTTTGCGGGAGATTCCAGACGCGAAATTCAATCTCAGCGATAAAGACTGGTGGCAGGCGCTGACATACTCGATCCTTCTCGGCAAGCACGACCATTTGTTTTACCAGAACAGCGGATATGTGCGCGAAGAGCCGGTCGTGAAGCTTCTGATCGCGGCGCTGAAGGACAAACACAAGGACCGGCGCGAATTGGTTTTCCACACGCTGGCATTCGAATGCCACCAGGAAGATCTCGAGCGCTACGCGAAGGAAATTCTGACCGAGGTGAAACCGGATGCGCTGGTTGGCGACGAATGGAATTTGTACGCAAAACTTCCGCTCGAGCAGGCGCAGCGCGATGCACTTGCGAAAAACGAGAAGGCGCCCATCGAGGTTCGTGCTCGTGCCGGCGACGCGGGCAGCGTGCAGAAGCTGATCGACGATTTTGCAAAGGCGAACGATTACCACGAAATGCAGCGGTTGGGCAAGCGGTTGGGTTACGCCGGCACGCCGCGCTGCGCGGAAGCGCTGGTAAAGGGCTTGCAGTCGCCGGTCGAAGTGGACGTGCAGACGGAAGCGCGTTCCATCCGTGGCGATGTGCTGCTGGCGCTGGGGCGGATTTATCAAAAGGAACGGCTGTTCACGACCGACGCGCAGTTTCTAACGCAGAACAGCGATGAAATGTTCGAGACGTACCGCGGGCACGCGGAGTACACGAAGGAAGTGGACGAATGGGTGCAGAAGAATTTCAAACATCCGGCGTGGGGCGGGGGCGAGGTGTGGTTCGTGAAAGTGCGCAACACGCCCATTCTTCCTCCGGGATATCGCCCCCCTCAGAATTAATCCGAATCATGAACCCCACACGCCTGCTCTTATGGTCCTCCGTGGTGCTTATTTGCGCCGCCTGTGGGTGCGCCGAACAGGAAGTACAGAGCCGGTTAAGGATTTCGCCGCCCGAGGTGGATTTGGGCGAGGTGCGGCCGCATGTTCCGGTCGAAGCCAAGGTCAACGTCGAGAATCCGACTGAGAAGACAATCACGATCAAATCCGTGCAGGCGACGTGCGGTTGCGCGGCGCCGAGCCTGAGCGCGACTGAAATCCCCGCCGGAAAATCAGTGACGCTCAGTATTCAATACAAGGGCAATTTTGGAAAGAAGAACGACAAAGTGCAGGTGGTGCTCACGACCGCTGAATCCGGCTCGCCGGCGATCAGGATTCCCGTCAGCGCGAAGATCATACAGGAATTCACCGCCGAACCCGACACGCTGCGCTTCGGCAGGCTTCAGAAAGGCGAATCGAAGACGCTCGAATCCATCATCAAAAGCACCGACGGCAAACCGTTCTCCATTCATCAGGTGGAGACACATTCGAAGGAATTTGTGTGCCGCTACGAACCGGTGGCCGGCAGCAACAATGCGGCATTCAAACTGTCGGTGACTGGCGCCGGCATCCAGGGCGGGTCGCTCGTGCGCGCGGCGAAAGTCAGCACCGACCGCGGCGAGGCCGGCGTGGTGATGATTTTTCTGAACGCCGACGTGGCCAACGATGCCGTCTGCACGCCCGACACTCTTGCGGCGGTTGCATCGACGGAAGACATCACCGCCACTTTTGAAACAGTGGTGAAACGCACGACGCCGGGACGGCTGGAAATCAAGCGCGTGACAGAGATGAATCATCGCTCGATCGAGGTTTCGACAAAGCAGATCGACGACAGCAGCGTGAAACTGACGATCCAACTGAAGGAGCCGGTGTCGCGCTGCGCGGCGTTCAGCGAATTTGTGATTATCACGAACGCCGAAGAATCGCCCGCGCATTTGTCGTATTCGCTGAGACTGCCACCGCCGCAGTTGAAGAAATGATACCGATCTGATTTGAAGGATTTTGGAGACGCGCACGAATTTATTCTCAAAAAGTTCGTATTACCGCATTTCGCCTTTCTCTCCCCTTCACCTTCAACGTTTCCAAGTACGCCACCAAATCGAAGAAATCCTGATTGCTCATCGCATTCACCAGCCCATCCGGCATCAGTGCGCGCGTGCTCTCACGCGCTTTTAAAGTGGCCGGTTTCCCATCAGGCAGCGCAATAAAGCTATCTCCGTGACATTGCCGGTGACGATCACTTTGGGGGCGTCCGGCTACCGTTTTCAATCGACCGTTTTGCACTCCAGCCGTGCGTTGTCAGCGGTCACTCAAAAGCAGCCATTTAAGGGAGAGGTTTGCCAGAGGGTATCGTGCTCCGAACTCAAGGAGACGATGCCTGAATGGCAAACCAACTCGGAATGGCGTTGAGCGAAGCGATTGTCGCCCTGCATAGGCGGGGATGGTCCAAGCGCAGGATTGCACGGCAGTTGGGTGTCATCGCCCGCTGGCTTTCTGTCATTGGTCACTTCAAATTAGGCCACCCGTGGTCACTTCAAAATAGGCCGCCTGATAAATACCTATTCCTTTGTCTTCGCCCGGTCTTTTAACCTGTAACTTTTGCCGCTGATGGCGACGATCGC
>Ga0209579_10001065_pt1 | contig 23448 bp, 17 predicted proteins | sample Coa_R1_2_FD_187152 | JGI IMG/M metagenome (GOLD analysis project Ga0209579, IMG submission 187152) | Surface soil microbial communities from Centralia Pennsylvania, which are recovering from an underground coalmine fire - Coalmine... | ecosystem: Environmental > Terrestrial > Soil >... | reverse complement strand
ATAGCGCACAGAACATGATCGCGTCGGCTACGGACGAAGGCAATAAGAACCTGGAAGAAAAGGCTGCCGAAATTACCAGCCATTTTACCGGTCAGCTGGAAGGCCATGTTCGCAGTTATCTGGAATTCATTGGGGAATCGATTAAGGAGTTTCCAAAGAAGCCTCCGGCCGCTTAAGTCCGTTTATGCTGCTGGGGCCGCGACCAGCTCTGCCTTCTAATTAAACTCGACGCGGACCGTGTGAGGGTCTATGCAGCCGAATTCTGCGTCAAACGAAGTACTCAGCAAGGCTAGCCGGGAATGGGTGTGGTATTCGTCCCTGCCAGTAGATTGCGCGCTGTTGATGTCAGATTGGATTAGCTTCGGAATTTCGTCGCTGCCTTAATGATGTAGTAACGTCAGATTGTCGGTTTACTTCACACCATGTCCGGTTCCGAGCTGTCCAGCGTACGGGGCAGCTCAGGCTCTTAGTATTTTACCGGCCGCGGTGTTGTTGCTCGAACCCTGGAACATGTTTCTTCTATCGCCGCGCCTTTTTGGTAGGTAAAATACTTGCATCCATTGGGCCCAACCGACACTGATTGGCCCGAACGCTCACTTTGTTTCGCCGCGCAAGAAAAGACTAGGCAGTTGCGCCGGGTGTGGCGCCTCTCGGAGTCCTCGACGTGTTTCTCAGCGTACTCGTCGATACCTACAACCACGAACGCCTCATTGAAAAGGCGTTGCGCAGCGTGCTCGACCAGAATTGCCCGCCCGGCGATTTTGAAATTTTAGTCGTGGACGATGGTTCCACGGACAAAACACCCGAAATCGTCCGCCAGTTTGCGCCGCGCGTCCGCCTCATCCGCAAGAAGAATGGCGGCCAGGCCTCCGCCTTCAACGCCGGCATTCCCGAATGCCGCGGCGACGTCATCGTTTTTCTGGATGGCGACGACTGGTGGGCCCAGGGCAAACTGCGGAAAATCGCCGCCGTTTTTTCCGCCGATGCGGCGCTCGGCATGGTCGGCCATGCTTTCATCGAATCGTCCGACGATGGCAGCGAACGCACGATCACTTCCCACATCCCCAGCTCTCTGCGCCTCGACAGCGAGGACGGCGCTAGCTTTTTCCGCCTCAGCCGCTGCTACTTCGGTACTAGCCGCCTGGCCTTACGCGCCGATGTCGCCCGGAAAATCCTCCCCATCCCGGAGGCACTGGTTTTTGAGGCCGACGAGTATCTCTTCACTATGGCCGCCGGCCTGGAAAACGCTCTGGTCCTGCCCGATGCGCTAACGCACTACCGCGTGCACGCCGGCAATCTCTTCCTCGGAGCCGGTGGCAGCTCTGCCGGTGAACGCCGCAAAGCCGCCGTTCTCGCCGCATTGGCCGGCGCGTTGCAGCAATCCTTACCCTCTACTGGCGCCGCGCCGCAGGCGGTCGCCCTGGCCATCGAAATGGTGCAGGCGGAGGCCGACCAGTTACGGCTGAAGCTCGATGGCGGCTGGCCCTGGGAGACCTTCTCCACCGAGCGCACCATTTATCGTATCCAGCACGGCGACGCGCACTGGAAAAGCAGATCTTTCCGCACTCTTAGCACCAAGATGGACGCGCCGGCGGTGATTGGTGCCGCCACGGCAGGGAACGGCGCAACAAACGGAGAAGCGGCGAGCGGCCCGCTGCCTGGTTCGGCAGCGCGACCAAGAGCCGGGGCTCCGCCGTAAACCCAGGCGCAAATCCATGAGCGTGCTCGCGTTAGCTAAGTTTGTGTGCTCTAGCCGCGGGCGCCTGTGCCGTGCTCTGCACAATCGCGGCTTGGTCTGATAATCTAGAGCTGGGTCCGTCCAGCCGCGCCCGCGAAAGATCAACCTTCTTATGGCTTCCGTAACCGCAGGCTCGCCTTTGTCGGCGCAACTTCCTACGCCGCCTTCTACGGCTGCGCCCTTGTCTGAATCCAATGTCGCTACTGTGCGCATCGAACCGCCGTATGCTCTGTGTCGACTCCAGCGCCTTGCCCACCACCTCCACGTCCGGCTTCTCCGCCGGACTCCCGATCGGCAGCGCCCCTGCAAACCCCTCGAAATCTCCTTCCGGGTCAATCAAACAAAATTGATACTCGCGCGCCTCGCACTCCTCCAGAATCGCCGCCACCGCTGACGATTTCCCGCTCGCGGAGGCTCCCGCTACCAGCACACTGTTTCGGTTCGGTACGATCCGCACTTCGCCGGCCTTCCCTTTTTCCACTCCCTCCCGTGTTCCGACACTAATCGCCGACCGCTCCAGCTGTTCGTCGTACTCCTTCAAGTCGTCTTTCAGCAGCAACTCGATTAGCTCCACTACTCCCGCGCCGTGGTCGCCCTTCGTCACAATGTCGGCTCGCTCGCGCAGCGCCGGAAGCGCATTCGCCACCGCCACGCTGCATTCGCTCGCTGACAAAAATGCATGGTCGTTTTCCGCGTCACCAATCGCCACCAGGTTGTGAAGTGAAAGTCGCATCTCGTCGAGCGCGGCCCGCAGGCCCGTAGCCTTGTTCACTCCAGATGGCAACACCATCACCGCACCCTTGTTGAATATCACTTGGTAGTCCAGCCCCAGCCGCCGAATCACCTCCAGAATTACGTTCTCCGCAGGCGTCCAGCTCGCCACAATCGCACGCCCCACATCGAATTTCACCCCCGCGGCGCGCAGCGAGGTCAAAAACTCTTGAGCCGGCGGCTCGGTGAGCAATTTCTCTTCACGGCTCGCCGGATCGTAAAGCAGCGCCCCATTCTCCGCCACGATGCTGTCAAAAAGCTCCGTCCGCGTGAACACCCGCTGCAAATCCTCCAGCCCCCTTCCTGTCACCATCAACAACCTTCGCCCGGATGTCTTCAAGTTCTCCAACGCCCGCACTGTCATAGCATCCACCACGCCATCCGTGGCCAGCGTCCCGTCATAGTCCGTGGCCAACCCCAAGTACCTCATCAGCCCTCTCCCCTTTTCCTGCAACTGCAGCCTACACGCGCATCCAGTCCGCCGCCTTGCCGCATTCCCTGTACTCGGACACATTTCCAATGTTCTCGACCGACCGCCGACATATGTGTGATCGGACAGGCCAAACCCAAGGATTACGTTTTTTCCGCTCCGCCAGGTTGCCACGATCGACGAAGCGCCCAGCGGCTGGAACTGGGGCCTTTCTCCAGACGGAACTCGAATCGCTGCCACCGACAACGGCGGCACCCAGCATGAAATCCGATTAGTATCGCTGGCAAGCCAGCCCACTCGGGACATCACCGTGAAAGACTGGAATAATTTCATGTCCGTGGACTGGGCTGCGGATGGCAAAGGCCTTTTTGGTTTCCAAGACCGTTCTCGAACACACCGTCGCCGTGGTCTACGCGGTCTTTGACATGAGCCAGCGAAACAAAAAATGAGAAGGGTGCTTCTACGATTTGCGGGGCGCGAAAAGGCGGCACGCCAGTGGGCCGAATTCCCGTGAAAGTAACTTCACTTAGGTCGTTCCGGATGTCGGGGCGTCGACTCGAAATCAGTGGACAGGCTGAGTTCTTTCCAGGACCTTGCTTCTTCTAGGCGTGCCAGGTCGTTCTTCTCCGCCCCGTTGTACGCATCGCTGCCGAGCAACAGTCGCAATGGAGGTTTCTGTTCCTGCGTCAGTCGTACGATTGCTTGAGCCGCCTTTTTCGGATCACCGGGCTGCTTACCGTTGTAGTCGCGCTGAAACCTGGCGGTTGCTCCAACGGTCGAGTCGTAGTCGGGATTTCCTTCACTGAGTTTGGTGGAACTGCCGGCGAAGTCCGTGCGGAAGCCACCCGGCTCAACGATGGTGACCTTGATGCCTAGCGGCGCCACTTCGCGCGACAACACTTCTGAGAAACCCTCGACACCCCATTTCGCAGCCGAATAGGGCCCACGCCCTGGAGGCCCGATCCTTCCGCCCATCGACGAAAACTGAACAAAATGACCGGCTTTCCTTTGGCGAAAGTACGGAAGAGCAGCCTTCGTCACGATGATCGTCCCGAAGAGATTCGTTTCGATTTGTGCGCGAAAATCCGACATCGGCGTGTCTTCGACGGACGAGAGATTGCCGTATCCTGCGTTGTTGATAACGACCTCCAGCGAGCCAAAGGCACCGATCGCCGCCTTCACTGCGCTGGCTGCCGCGGACTCATCGGTCACGTCCAGCGCGAAGAGCTTGATCTGGTCACCGTGGCGCTCCGATAGGTCATGTAGAGACTCGATGTCCCTAGCTGTCGCCAACACTTTATTGCCCGCCGCAAGGGCAGCTTCGACAATCGCGCGACCCAGACCGCGAGAACTGCCCGTCACTAACCAAACTTGCGCCATTTATCCTCCTATTATTCGCAATCGTTCCTCACCCCTTGTTTTGTGAGTTGCACGTTGCCATTTTAAGGTCTTGCTGGTTTCTTTGAAGTGTTCTCGGGACATCTCCGCTGCAGTCTGGCGGTAGAGAACGCATCGCGCCCAGGCGAACCGTACCTAAATCACATTTCAACGAAAAGCCGCCTTTCCAACCAAGCGCTTATAGAAACCGACGGGAAGAGGATGCGAGCTTGAGCCTGCGGTCAGCGAACCTCTGCGATAACGAGGGACACGTCATCGGCGAGGGGGCCGCCGTGCCTCCACCCAGTCACGCCGTCGAGGATCGTCTTCTGCATTTCCGCCAGTGTTAGCGTTGCCGATTGCAGGATTAAATCTTCCAGACCTTCGACGTCAAGCATATCGTCGAGGCAGTTGAAAACCTCAACGAGGCCATCGGTGTACAGAATGAGTCGATCGCCCGGTGAAAGTTCAACTTCAATGGATGGCTCGGAGGGTGTAGTTTCGGATAGGCAACCGAGGATACCGTTTCGCGACTCTAGCCGACGAAGCGTGCCATTTGAGACGAGTATTGCCGGCGGCTGGCTGGCGGCAGAGAAGCTTAGTCGGCGTCCGTTGTTGCTGAAACGAGCTGCGGCCATCGTGAAGAAAAACCCGTCCACTGGAATCCTGGTATGTACGAAATGATGAAGCTCCCGCAGCAAAGCTCCTGGGTCGGTTTTCCGTTCCAGTGCATGCAGCGTTTCCGAATAGATGCGGTTAGCCATTAACGCAGAACCGACGCCATGTCCGGAGACGTCGGATACGACGATGCTTAGGGAATCATCGCCTTGCGGGAGCACTACGCCGAAGTCGCCGCCAATGGTGCGGGCTGGGCTGTAGTACGCCTCCACAGCGAGGTTTTTCCAAATCAGACTACGCGGTGCAAGGGATTGCTGCACATGTGCGGCGAGGGCGAGTTCGGCCTCCATTTCATCTTGCCGCTTTTGAAGCCGTGAATTCGACTTGCGCAGCTGCTCCTCGATGCCTTTTTGTGCGCTGATGTCGGTCACGGTAAGTAAGACGTAGTCCTGCTTGTCGGGACCCTGAATGACTCGTCCACTGAAGATTGCGGGGATCTTGCCACCGTCTTTACAGGGAAAGTAGAACTCGCTGCGATGCCGGCCGTAACGGTGGCCCGATTCGTGTTGCCGTTTGATAGAGGGAAGGTCTTCGCTGGGGAAAATCGCATCGGGCGTGCGGCCCTGAATGTCCTCGCGGTCGAAGTGCCCCATACGCGTAAGCGCTTCGTTTGCAAAAATCACTCGAAGCTGATCATCAACGACGACGACACCTTCGTTGAGTTCTTCGAGAATCGTCTCCATCTCGCGAAGCCAATCGGGAGTTTCGATGTTGGTGTTAGGCATAGCTTTGCTCACTGACATAGTGATTCCCCTTCAGGGACTACCTGATGATTTGAGTAGCTCAGGTTCCGAGAGTGGCGCGGGTCGCGCTCCATCAACCGTGTGATCGTGGCGAACAAAAGACAGACCGACACTCCGCACATCAGCACCCCGGCCATGCTCTCAAGAGGCCCTAAGAGCCTCCACCTACTGGGAAGGGTCACGTCGCCGTAACCGACGGTGGCATAACTACTCGAGGAGAAGTAAAAAGAGAGTTCCCACGAAGGAAAACATTGCAACCGGTAGAAACTTGCCCACAGAAGGATTACGAGCCCATGCAGGATAATGATTGCGATCGTCGATTTCACTACCAGGACGGCCGAGCGAACCGGACCAAATCCTTCGGCGCCCTTGGCCGTAACGCCCCGTAGCCACTCTACGAGGGCCGCAACCCCAGCACACTGCAAACAAAGTGTGAGGACTAACAGAACGGCGGCGGCAGAGGCTTGAGGTAGGAGTGTCATTTTCATTGCTTTCAGGTTGTTTGCGGAAGGGCTTTAGCCGCTTCAGGCAGTTCGCCATCCGTGGTGAGCTCATTGGCTTCCCATCGAATGATCTTCAGGTCGAGCACGAAGATGCTGTAAAGGACCGGCACCAAGAGCAAGGTGATAAAGGTAGCGACGCCAAGTCCACCGATCTGCGCGTAACAAAGAGGCTGCCACAGCGGACCGCCTTCGAGCGCAAGCGGGAAAAGAGCCAGGATCGTTGCTCCCACTGTGATCATCACGGGCCGGATTCGTTGGATGCCGGCATCCGCAAGAGCCTCCGTGAGGGGCTCGCCTTTTGCGTGCATTTCCTCGATGAAGTCAAACAGCACGATTACATGGCTAACAATCACGCCAATCAGGCTGGCGATGCCGAGAAAAGCCATGAACCCGAACGGCGTATGCATAATCGCGAGGGCGATCAGAGAGCCGATCACGCCATAAGGAGCAGCAGCGAATACCAAGAGAGGTTTGACGGCGTTATTGAATTGAACGAGCAAGGCCAAGTAAATCCCAATCAAAGAAATCACCAGAACGATTTTGAGATTTGCGAAACCGTCTAATTGCTTGGCCCTTTCACCACCAATCCGCAGCTGATATCCGGGCGGAAGATTCTTCTGGAACTCCTGCAATTTCGGAATAATTGGATCGATTACTTCCGATGCGAGAACTCCAGGCTGTGGATAACACAAGATGGAAATGGTGCGAAAGTGCTCTCGCCGCGCGATACGACCGGTTTCGAGGAGGTGCTCCACATTTGCGACCGACAGTAGAGGCACGCGGTTATTCGTCTGTGAGCTGTACACATAGAGGTTCTTGATGTCGGCAAGCTGACCGCGCTCCTGCATGCGAAGGCGCGCCACAACAGGAATGTCCTTGTTCCCTTCCTTTAACACGCCTACTTGAGTCCCACTTATTGCCGCGCTTGACGCGCTTGCGACATCGGCGTTGGTGATGCCCACCACGTTCGCACGGTCAGGGTCGATTTGAACCTGCAGCTGAAGATTGTCCGGAAACCAGTCATCCCGAAGAACGGAAACGCCCGGGGCCTGGGCCACAATCTCCTGGGCCTGGCGAGCGATCGTTCGCAACGTACGGATATCGTCAGCTTCGTTTTTAGCGTCCACGTCCGCCTGGCCGGAGATCATCAGCTCTACGGGATTCTCGACCGGGTTTGTTTGCAGCTGCCGCACAGTGATCCATGCGCCTGGAATCTGTTTTGCAAGGGCGTCCTGTATCGGGCGTTTTAACTTGGGAGTGGCTTCCTTGTCGGTTACTTCAACTATGATTTGCGCGTAGTTCGTTTGCGGCATTTCCGGTGAGACGGAGAACCAGAAACGCGGTCCACCGCCGCCCGTAAAGGTTGTCAGCGACTTGAGAAGATGGCCACGCTCGTCCTTCGATCCCAGCTCCGGTGAAGTTTCGATCACTTTCCGAACTACCTCTTCAGCTTGGACTGCGGCGTCGCTGGTTGCGCTCAAAGGCGCGTCATTGGGCAACCAAACGTCCAGATAAAACCAATACTGAACATCCTCAGGGAAGAATTGGGTCTTCAAGCGAGAACCAAAGAGTCCTCCCCCGATGAGGAAAACAAGAGATCCGGCAAGTACAGCCCAACGGTGCTTTATGGCTGTTTGGACAAGCCGGTTGTAGAAACCGTAGAAGCCTCGTTCGCGTCTTTGCTCTATGGTAGGTTCCGGCTTTGCCGGGGCACGTTGAATGTAGTAGCCCAGGAATGGGACGAAAGTCATTGCAACGAATAGCGCGGACAGCAGCGAGGCCGTCATAACGATTGGCAGACTCTTCAAGAACTCGCCGGTATTTCCGGTCAGCATCAGGAACGGCAGGTACGCAATAATGTTCGTAATCGTCGCGTAGAAAATCGCAGTCGCAAGCTTGGTTGGACCGAGCCAGGAAGCAATCTTGCGGGGCAAGCCTTCCGCCAACTCGCGCTTGATGCCGTCTCCCGCCACCACCGGCACGTCCACGAGAAGCCCCAATGCGATGATGAGTGTTGCAATCGAAACCTGCTGAAGATCAATTCCCAACACATAAACGATTCCGAATGTCATCGCCAGCGTAATTGGTATGGCTAGTGCCATGATCAGAGCGAGGCGCCACTCCCAGAAGCCGAGCAGCGCAATAATCACGACGAGGCCTATGGCTTCCAGGAGTGCCCGGATAAAAAGATGGATGTTCTCCTTGACCTGAAGGGGTTGATCCGACGTGTGCGCCAAAATGAGGTCTGCAGGGAGAATTTGATGAAGCTGCGATAACTTTGCGTTCACCGATTCACCGAAGCTCGCGATTTGCTTTTTGTCGCGCATGTAGACTGCCAACGTAATGGCGCGGCTGCGCTGCCAGCGTCCACTCTTGTCTTGCCAGGTGTAGTAGTTCAGATATTGTGCAGGGGCTTGATAGCCGCTGCCAATCTGGACGAGATCTCGCAGATAAACGGGGGCACCTTCTGACGTAGCCGATACCGCGAGATCACCTATGCTCTTGGCCGTGTCGAGTTTTCCCGAAGGGATAAGGGCGACTTTGCGGTCGGCCGTTTCAATACTTCCACCAGGCGCAATAATGTTCCGAGCGGATAGTACTTTGGATAGATCTGCGGGGCGCAATCCATAAGCTGCGAGCCGATCCTGCGAATAGTCCAAGTAGACGGCTTGCGGCAAAACGCCCCAGGTCTCGACTTTCGAGACCTCGGTAGCGCCCTGAAGCGTACGGCCGATCAAGTCGGAAAAGTTATCGAGGTCAGCGTGACTGTATTTGTCGCCGGCAACGCTGGCCAGTTTCTCCCGTGTTTCGCTGGGATCGCGGATGATCGCGAGCCCCCATGCATCCGGATGCAGTTCGGAGCGTTTCAGCCGGTCTGACAAAAAACGTTGTATGAAGGCCCGAATCGCACTGTCATCGACTTCGGAAATTCCATCTAAACCGATAAAACCACTACCCTGCACGATTTCCGAATCTCGAATAATTCCGGCATTCTGGGCTTCCTGTTGAAATAGGTATCCGGCGTCTAGGACTTCGCGCGCCGCAATGGATTGTGGAAACGAATCCACGATCGTGACGTGCTGGCCCGTTCTATTTTGTAGTCTCGAGCTACGGGCTTTGCGCAGTGCCGCTTCAACAGAATTAGCACGGGCTGCTATTTCAATTTCGTCCGCTTTCGGGCTCGCAACAGTTAGCATCAACGCGGCGGTGTCGCCGAAATCGCTCTGGAAAACAATAGGGCCGGCGCCTTGCGGTAATTGCGCACTAAGCGCATTCAGCTTGAGATTGATGTCGCTGAATTGTCGCTTCGTATCCTTCACACTCTCATCCAGCTGTAAGTACACAAACGAATAGCCGGGGAGAGAGATGGATTTGACGCCGTAGTCTGCATCCGTTCCGGGATGAATCGTTTTGTTCTCCGCGGCAACGTCCTCAATGCGCCGGGTAACGAATTGCTCGACCTGCTCTGCTGTCGCTCCGGGCCAAGGACAAGCCGCCACGGCGACGCGCACGGGAATTTCCGGATCCTTTCGTTGCGGCATGGATGTATAACCGAACCAGCCCCAAACGAGCACCCCAACGAGCATCATCCAGGAAATGTGTGGGTGCTCAACAAAGAACCGAGTGATGTTGCGACGATTGCTGATGTCTTGATTTTTTTCGTGTGCCATTTTTCTATGCCTCTATCGGAGAACTTGCACTAAATCGCCATCCTTCAAATCGGCGACTCCAACTACGACGATCTTTTCCCCTGGTTTCACGCCTTCCGCTGTCACGTTACTCTCGTGAGTCTCACCCAACGTCACCGCACGCAAATGTGCGGTCCATTTGCCGTTCACTTCGCTGGCCACGAAAACGCCATAGCGCCCAGAGGCAGACGGGTCAGCGACAACAGCTGCCAAAGGCACGGAAGGTACCGGAGCCTTTTCAACGCCAGAGAGAGTGAGCGAAGCAATCATTCCCGGCTTCAGATAACTCTTGGGATTGGGGACGGTCACTTCGATTGCGAAGACTCGATTTTTCTCGTCCGCAGCCGCGGCAATACTTGTCACCTTGCCCTTGTAGTGTTTCGGGTCGTCTTGCAGCTGAATGTCGAATTCCTGGCCCAGGCGAAGCTGTTTAACGGCGTATTCTGGAACACCGAAACTCACTTTGACCGCGCTGGTGTCCGCGATCGTGAACGCGACAGTTCCGGGCGACGCCAGATTTCCGAGTTCGATATTGCGAGCCAAGATGAAGCCGGAAAAGGGCGCGCTCAAATCCGCATCAGCCAAGGCCAACTGTGCCTGTCGCGCGCTGGCCTTCGCCTGGTCTAGAGCACCTCGGCTTGAATCCAATCGCGCTTGAGTTTGGTCAAGGTCCGGTTTCGTCAGACTGTGCGTGGAGTAAAGTGCCTTAGCGCGTTCGGAATCCTGAGAAGCTTGGAGATGTAGCGCCTCGGCTTGCGTGACTGCCGCTACGGCCTGGTCAAGCTGGTTTTTTAAATCCTGGTGGCGAATCTGTGCCAACAATGCGCCGCGAGATACATAGTCGCCGGGTCCAATTTCACGGCGTCTCCCATCTGCGCCCATGACCTGTTTGATCTCGGTGACGTATCCCGAGGACTTGAAGGACAACGCCGCCTGTGCGAACGGCAACACCGAAGCCGAGTAGCGTAGGCTTTCTGAAGAAGAGTTGAGCGCAACATCCACAACGCGGACAGGCGTTGGCGATTTCGCCGCTACCTGCGTCGGTTGCTGGCATCCGCTTGCCCCTGCGATTAGCGCCAATAGTGCGGCGGCTGCTTTCCATATCTCCATGCTTGATTTGTTTGTCATGCGTTTAATCCACTCCTATCGCTTTTTCAAAGTTGGCCCGTGCCGTCCAAAATCCCGCGAGAGCTTGCTGGTACTGCGCCTCGGCCTGCGATACCGCGGCTTGTTGCTGCGATAGATCGGACAGAAGTGCTGCTTTTTGGTTGTAGCGGTTTGTCACTTCGCCGAGCTTCGTTTGTTCTGCATCACGCTGATCGGTCAGGGCGTCCAGCAGACTGCGTGCTTCCCCCAGCTTGCGAAACTTTTCTTCAACGTCCAGTAGAACGCGCTGTTCGAGGTCGCGTTCCGTTGTCGCCTTCTGCTCTGTGGTAGCCCTCAGTTCTGCGATCCGGTGCTTCTTGTATCCCCAATCGAACGGTTGCCATTGCAACTGGAATCCGACAGTGCCGGCGCTTTGCGGAAGGAAATTGACGTTTTGGAATCCCAGATAGCTGACCTGGAAACTCAGATCGGGAATGTATTTCGCGTGCTCGCGACGCACATCCAATTCGGCAATCTTGGTCTGTATCCGGGCGCCACGGAGTTCGGGCCGCTGCTCGAGTGCCTGCTTTCGCGCCGCATCCAGATCCCATTCAATAAGTTCGCCGAACGGGAGCATTTCCACTGAAAAGGGAGTCCGCAGTTCGCGCCCCAGAAGGCGATTCAGGTTCTGCTTCTGTAATTCAAAGGCGTCTTCCGCAATAAGCAGCTGGTAGCGCTGTTGTTTTAGCTTGGCCTTCACGGTGAGCGAATCCGAGAGCAACACGGTTTCCTGTGCGAGTCGCTGTTCCGTTAACGTGGACAGCTCGCCCAGCGACCGAACAGCTGCTCTTGCACTGGCTACCTGTGCCTGTAGCTCCGCTACTTGGTAGTAGGCTTCCTTGACCTGTCGCACCGTGTCTTGACTCTGCGCGCGCACGCCTTCCTTTGCGAGATCGATCCCGAGCCGGGCCTGCGTCACAGCAAGGTTTACTTTGAAAATTTGTGTGAGCGGTTGTGCCGCGGAGGCATTCACGAACGCGCCGAATCGCACGGGTGAGTGAATGTTGGAATCAGTCGCTGGGATAGGACCAGTTGCTGGGTAAGTGCCGAAACTGCCAGCGGGAACTCTAAAATTCAGTGGCTGCAGCGGCGCTCCTGCTAAAACGTTCGCATCGAACTTCGGGAGGTAATTTGTCTTAACCTGCGCGACTGTCTCTTGCGCCTTGATGATTTCAATTTTGCTGATGTGGATGTCTCGGTTAGTGCCGCTTGCAATCCGGACCGCTTCGTCCAAGGTCAACAGCGGCGCGGTGGTCGTCGCGGCTTCCGGCGTCTGTGCCCAACCAACTGAAAGGAGGGCGAGCTGGAGCCACAGAATCAGAGCCACGCGGGACAAAGAAACTTTTAGGGTCCGACGTTCTGTCGGGGCCTGTGTGTGTGTTTTGGTCAGTGGATTCATTTTGTGTTCCCGGCTGTGAGTAATGCAGCGACCATGCCAAACTGCACAGCTCGCAAGTTGTTGGATCTATTAGGGGCCGATGCATCCCAGCCAAGTTCGCTTGCCCGAATGCGGGCACTGCTGCCGTGTAAGCGCTGGTCACTGGCACAATCGCGACTGTGCTTCGAGCGATTTTGAGTGGGCCGGCGGCAGACAATCGTCGGCGAAGCTTTCGCGCCGATGGGGGAATACGCGATTCCGCAGATTACTGCTGTCTAATTAAGGCCAGCTTGGCCTTCTTGCTTTATGAATAGGCCACGCCGTGCCCGCATCGGGGCTTTGCCCGCCTGAGGGCAGGTTCCATCTGAGCGCATTCCACAATGTCTGTTGATTGAATAACTTACGCCGACCGACTTCTGGCACGAGACCTGCTATTTCATGGGGCGTTCGTAGGGGAACGCCCGTTGAAACGGGCATGGCCGGTGATCTTTCCGGCTACTCACATACTAAGGAGGCGGAATGCTCCGCTTGGAAATATGCGATTCGGCTGAGACTTTGATCCTAAGGCTGGAAGGCCGATTCACCGGTGATGATGCGGAACACACTCGCACACTGGCTGCGCGCTTCGCCGCGCGCCCAAGGGTTCTTGTCGATCTGACGGAAGTGGTATTCATCGACGCGGTAGGGGAAGAAGTACTGTCTTTTCTTGGCCAGTTGGGAGCCCAGTTTGTTGCCCCCAATTCTTACGTGCTCGATGTGTGTGAGCGCCTAAATTTGGGCGTAGCTCCAAACAGCAGCTCGTACCTCAGCGGGGAGCCTCCCGCAAACGGCGACCGATCTTTTGCTGAAATATCCAAACCTCGGAAAGGGTAACTACATCGGAGCCTGAATATGACGTCCACCGAAAGACTTGATACTCATCGCGAAGCGCCTCGAGGTTTTCTGCGATCGTTTCTTCTGCTCCTTGGGATCAGCCTGCTGGGGTACATGGTGTTTCGAGCTGGTCCCGAGACCGTTTGGAAGCAAGTTCGGACGGTCGGCTGGGGCCTGGCTTTGATCATCACTATGGGAGGTTTTTCTCAGCTGATTAAGACATGCGCATGGCGACAGACTTTTGCATGCGATATAAGCGCCCTCTCCTGGTGGCGCAGTTTTGGAGCACAGCTAGTCTCTGATGCAGTCGGACAACTTGGTTTTGCCGGAAAGCTATTTGGGGAGAGCATGCGCATTTCCATGCTTGGTTCTGCCGTGCCACTAGCGAATGGAATATCGTCTTCCGCGATTGATGGAGGATTGCATGCTTTCACAGCGGTAGTGGTCACAGTTTTAGGGATTAGCGTTACTCTGTTGCTCGCTCCTGTTGTTGATGGTCGGTGGCGAATTTACGCTTTGCTACTCGCTGCCGTTCTCATCGCAATAGTGGCCATTTCAGCTGTGGCTCTCGCAAGGGGGTGGCGGCTCATGGGAAACGCCGCTAGAGCGATTGGGCGATTGCCGCGGCTTCGCAAACTGGTCAGCGATAAGCTATCGGTTATCGATTCAGCCGAACAGAACCTGCTCAGCTTTTGTCGCGAAGAGCCTGTCGCGTTCTGTGCGAGCCTGATCCTCAATTTCCTGTGGCACGCGATGGCAGTGTTGGAGGTGTATCTCATTCTGCGATTCATGGGAGCAGACGTTGCCCTGGTTGGCGCGTTTGCGATGGAAGGCCTAACGAAGATGATCAACCTCGTCGGCGCGCTGAGTCCGGGTAACCTCGGAACCTACGAAGGCGGAAATATGCTCATGGCAAATCTGTTTGGAGTGACAGGTACCGCAGGGTTGACGTTGGCTTTGTGCCGGCGGGTGCGCTCCATCTTCTGGGCAGCAGTCGGGGCCACCTACATGATAGCGACGAAGAGAGGCGGGTCGCCAAGCCCAATGAAAGTGAAGGGCAACGATGCGGACCGGATTTTGCGCCGCGCTTGCAATCCCGTTGCTTCCGGCGCAAATCCGAAATCCTTATGTGCCGGAATATTCAGCGCGACCAATGTTTAACTTGCGCATCTTGTTTTGGAGCGTCGTTCGTTTCAGTCCGAGGCGTTCTGACGCCCCGCCTTTGCCCGATATCCTTCCGGACGCAGCCTTCAACGCGTCGATGATTACCTGCCGTTCCGCTTGCTCGAATGTCGATGATGCCGATCCAACGCTACGGCTGGCCGTCCTCTTTAACTGGTCGTGAGGGACTTGCAACTCGTCCCCCTGCGTGAAAATCACGCAGCGCTCGATAAAGTTCTCAAGCTCCCGAATGTTTCCAGGCCAGTCGTGATTCACCAACGCCTCCATCGCGTCCTTCGGGACTGACTTAATACGCCTTTGCATTTGGCGGGACAACCGCAAAACGAAATAGTGAACTAGGAGAGGAATGTCCTCACGCCTTTCGCGAAGCGGTGGGATCTCAATCGGGCAGACATTCAATCTGTAAAAAAGGTCTTCGCGAAATTGGTTGCTGCGTATCATGCTTTGCAGATCGCGGTGGGTTGCAGCAATCAACCGAACGTCTACTCGGATGGTTTTCGCACTTCCCAAACGTTCAAATTCCTGTTCCTGCAGAGCGCGTAAGAGCTTTGGTTGCAGCTCCAAACTGATATCCCCGATTTCATCCAGGAAAAGTGTGCCGCGATCGGCCAACTCGAACCGGCCTCGTTTCTGCATAAGCGCGCCAGTGAATGCGCCCTTTTCGTGCCCAAACAGTTCGCTTTCCACCAGCCCGGAAGGAATAGCGGCGCAATTCAGTCGAACGAACGTGCGCTCGCGACGCGGGCTGCGGTTGTGAATGGCCCGTGCAAGCAGTTCCTTCCCGGTCCCGGTTTCGCCATGCAATAACACGGTCGAGCTTGTTGGAGCGACAATCGCAATTTGATCTAGCACTCTGCGCAGCGTGGCACTCTTGCCAACGATGTCCTCGAAGTTGTGTTCCGACCGAATTTCCGATTCAAGGTAAAGGCGTTCCTCTTCTAGTCGCGCTGCTGATGCATTCAGACGCCCGTACGCGAGCGCATTGTCCATCGCGAGGGAGATCTGAATGCTAATCTGCGTCAGCAAATCCAGGTCTTCTTGCGCGAAAGCGTGTGGCTTACGGCTGCCGATCGCCAACAGACCCAGTGGTCCGCTCCCGGTCGCTAGAGGAGCAACGGCGACCGAGATTATGGACTCGGTTCGCAAGGCGTCGCCAATATTTGGCGGCAGTCTCTCGATATCGTCGGCTGACCATATGTCGGACCGGCGGGCGCGAAGTTTCCCATACTCCGTTTCGCTCAGGTTCGTTGAGCCAATTTCCGCCAGCAATCCTTTGTGGTCCGGAAAGTCCAGAACTACGCTCTGAAGGCGATGCGAATCCTTCTCAAGAACCCAGAATCCCGTCAGATGATTGCCGAAATAAGAACGAATGGAAGCCGAAGCCGAACGAAAAAGATCGTCCATATCTAGTTTCGAAACGACGTGATTATTGATTTCGAGGAGTAGCCGTAAGCGGTCGCGCTCGGTTGCGAGTTCCCGCTGATACTGTTCTGCTGAATCCCTGGCCAGCGCGCATTCGAGTGCGATCGCAACGTGCGAAGTCAGAGAGCGGAGCAGTTCGACATCTTCGCGCATAAATTCCTGTCCCCGCTCCTTAGTCACTGTCAAAAGCCCATATTGTTGTTGGGCGGTGAACAAAGGAAAAACGTAAGTGCTTCTGCCAAAAGATTGAGCCGCAAACGGAGCCAACTCGGGATGCTTCAACATTTCCTCGGATACATCAGGTAGGAAAACCGGCTCTTTCTGGTCCAGTGCTTGCGCTGCCGCGCCAATTCGCGAAATCTTGGTGCCAATTCTGATTGCGGGAGCGTCCACTGCCCGATCAAATTCCAGAAGATGCAGAGTATCTCGACCCCTGTCCAGAAGATATAGGTCGGCTCCATGGAGACGAACACTGCTGGACAAAACTTCACGCAGGCTGTGGAGGACGGCTTTCACCGTCGGCTGCTCGACGAGGGCGGCGGACACATCGAGCAAGGCTCGATACCTACTATGGGAGGACGCAACGCCTACGCCATCTTCCGGCATGTGCATCAGACTAGCACCGACCGGTTCAATCGAGAACCACAACGACTATGTCAGCCAGAAGAATTCATGTTGACGAAAGACGCGTTTGGACGTCACGGTTCGTTGCGGCGACCAGACGGATGTTCACTTTGGGCGTACGAGTGCTTCCAAGGCGTTCAAATTCCCGTTCCTGAAGGGCACGTAGCAGCTTTGGCTGAATTTCGCTGGGAATGTCCCCTACCTCATGCAGGAAAAGCGTTACTTGGTTCACAAACGTGCGATCCTTGCGCCGGCTGCGTTCGTGAATTGCCTGGTCAGCCGGGTCGAGACTCCCGAGGATCGGCGCGTCCGCGTCGTGTCGCTCACGGCAAGAGGCGAAGAATTGATTGCGCCGATTTTTCGCAACACGCAGCCGAGATCAGGAAAATCTTCGCCGATTCAAGCCCAAAAGAATTGCGAGCTTTTGAAGCGAAATTGAAAAAGATTGGCAACCGTCGCCGAGAGTCTGAGGACCGGAATAACGGAAAACTCAGCTCCCGAGGCGGACTAATAGCTATAGATGAGCAGGGTGAAGGTACCCGGCTTCTGGCTCGGCCACGGATGTGGGTTCTGCGGCGCCGGGGCGGGTGCCGGGCCGAACTCGCTCGACACCGTGTAGATGTTGTGATTGCTAGTATCGAGCGCCATGGTGCGAGCGCCTTTCATGGTGGCGATGGTCTGTACAACGCTAAATTTTTCTGGCCCATCTATGTGCGCGACGGTGATGGTCCCGTCGCCCCCACCACACGAAGCAAAGGCCAGGCCGGTCTGCGGATCGAACCGGTTGGCGTCTACACCTTGGCCGATGGGCACTGTGCCCGCAACCTTGTTCTTGCTGTAGTCCCAGAACTCCATCAAGCCATTGTGGCAGCCGATGATAAGCAGGCTGTGCGCGGTGTCAATCGCTTGACCGGAAGGATTTTTGCATGGTGCCAGCGGCCAGCTCTGCACGACCTTCAGGGTGGCAGCATCAATTTCGCTCAGTTCACTTTTATCTTCGATATTTACGTAGATGTGACCTTGGCCGTCAGCCTGCGCAGTTTCTGGTTTGCCGTCAAGCGGAACGCTGCCGAGAACCGCACCGCTTACCGCGTCGATCGCAGTAGCGTCGTGGCCCTTTCCTCCGTTGAAAGTGAACACCCGTTTAGTGGCCGGTTCAAAGAGAATGTCGTCGGTGTCGCGCTCTGGGATTCTTACTTGGCTCACAACCTCGAGCGCATCAGGATCGAAAATCGTCACCGAACTGCCTCCCCCGTTACTGGTGAAGGCTCGATGAAGGTCGGAGGCGAAAGCAACGGCATGCGCTTCATTGTCCTTGCCAACGTCCATTTTCCCGACAACTTTGCCGGTCGGGTCAGTCACCATCACATACGCCCCACGTCCGATGAACAACCGGTGCGTTACCGGATCAGCTGTGAAGTAGTCCCAGCCCCCTTCTCCACCAAGCACCACTTTCTTGATCAACTGATACTGTGGTGCGCTCGGATTTTGCGAGCGCGCTTTCAGCGGTACTAGCTCAGCGACGACCACCGCAACCAAAATAAGTAACGTAACGCGGAATCCGTAAGCTGTTTTCATAACCGCGCCTTTCGTACACCGCAGTTTCAATACTATATGCCATGTTCCCACCGTCCCGTCGGGACATCACTGTATGTCTCCCTGCATAGACTTCTCACATACTTTTCGCAATGCCGATGCGGCCCAGTGAAAGACTATTTCTGCGACGGACGTTTGCCTTCGTCGCCATGGCTCTCGCGGCAGGCTTTGCCTTTTCCTGCGCCAGCGTGAACAACCTGGGCCAAACCGGCGGGCAGATCGAACCGGCGGATCTTTGCAAATGCACTCCCCTCGATCAAGGTTTTGAATACCGTCATGATGAAAAACATGTGCCCATACCTGATATGCCTCCGGAAGAGGTGACGATCGAAACGATTTATAGCTGGCCGCAAAACGACCCGCTTTCTCTCGATCCGCCAAGGACGGGAGTGGAACTGCAGGTGTTCCACATCTCCGGATTTATCCAGGAAGCCAGCCTCAACAGCGAGGACTGCGACATCCACGCAGAGATCTCCGGAACTGCGGATAAGTTGGCCCCGCGTGTCATCGTCGAAACGCCCGTGGATTCCGAGTTCTGCAGCGCTCGCAAGGATTTGCAGACCCAACTCGCCAACCACGGTTTTCGATTAGACGCGACGCATGGCGGGGAACTGCCGCAAGCTTTACCGGCCGACGTCGTCGGGTTGGCTTTTTTGGATTTCGACCACAGCGCGATAGGGTTGGGTCGTGGCTCGGCTCAGGTCAGCACGCTCTGGGAAATCCATCCCGCGATTGTGACTCTGAAACCCTGATCTGCAACCGGATGCGAAGGATGAGGTAGGTCTGGTTGGTCGGAAGACCGGTAAGGTTTGGCCGCGCTCACTTCAATGGCTCCACTAAGAATTTAAGTCGTAAACGGATGGCGTTCGGCACGGTGCTGGACCGCCTATTCATCCTAGCAGAGAAGAATAGTGGGAAGCCGCCAACACATCAGGTAGCCGGACACGTGTCCGGGTACAGCTGTTACCAGGACCTGAAGCGCGAATCGGTTTGGCTTCGTTGACTTGCCTCCTACTGCCACCTAACATGTGCTGCGCATGCCCGGCACTGACTCTTTCATTGGTCAGACTATCTCTCATTACCGCATTGTCGAGAAACTCGGCGGCGGCGGTATGGGTGTCGTCTACAAGGCCGAAGACACTCGCCTGCATCGCTTTGTCGCGTTGAAGTTTCTCCCGCCGGAAGTTGCCCGCGACGCTCAGGCGCTGGCCCGCTTCCAACGCGAAGCACAAGCTGCCTCCGCGCTGAATCATCCCAACATTTGTACCATTCACGACATCGGAGAGCAGGATGGACAAGCGTTCATCGCCATGGAGTTTCTGGATGGTCAAACGCTGAAGCACTTGGTCACCAGCGGGCCCATCGAATTGGAAAACTTGCTAGATCTTGGCATCCAGGTTGCCGACGCCCTCGATGCCGCCCACACTGAAGGCATCGTTCACCGAGACATTAAGCCGGCGAACATTTTCGTCACCAAGCGCGGGCACGCCAAAATTCTTGACTTCGGCCTGGCGAAAGTCTCTCACCCGAAAGTCTCAAACGGCAAAGCCGACACCATGTCCACGATGGGCGTGGACACCGATCAACTGACCAGTCCGGGCACCGCTTTGGGCACCGTCTCTTACATGTCGCCAGAGCAAGTTCTCGGCAAAGAGCTGGACGCACGCACCGACCTGTTCTCGTTCGGAATTGTTCTCTACGAAATGGGCACAAGATATCTTCCATTCCAGGGCGAGAGTTCCGGTGCCATCTTCGACGCCATTCTCCACAAGAATCCTGTCGCACCGGTCCGGCTCAAAAGCAGCCTTCCCGTCGAGTTTGAGCAAGTAATCTACAAGGCGATGGAAAAGGATCGAGATCTGCGCTACCAGAGCGCCGCGGAAATGCGCGCTGACTTGAAACGCTTGAAGCGCGACACCAGTTCAGGCCGCGTAAATGTCGCCAGTGGATCAGGAGCATCGCCAGCCGAATCTGGATCGGGCGGGATCATCGCAGCAACCTCAATCGCAACACCCGTCGAATCAACGGCTCCTGCTCTCGGTCGGCGTGAGCTGCGAAGGTGGGCTGTGGCCGCGGCTGCCGCCGTGGTGATCCTTGCTACTGTTTTGGGCTACGTGCTCACTCGTCGACTGCCACCGCCTCGTGTTGTCTCGACCAGCCAAATCACTCGCGACAATAACCGCAAAGAGGTCGTTCTCACCGATGGACCCCGTCTCTACCTTCAAGAGAGAGTAAATGGGCGCGCGGTATTGGCTCAAGTTTCGGCCGACGGTGGTGACGTGGTGCAAATTCAAACGGCCTTTCCCAATGCTGGGCTATTAAGCGTTGCTCCTGGCGCGCTCCTCGTCCAGTCCTTCACTGGCGAGGGAGGGATCGTTTCCGAAGGGTATGGTCCGCTCTGGAATGTTCCGTTGCCCGCGGGAGCGCCCCACCGGGTCGGCAGCTTGGAGGCTTACGATGCAACCTGGTCTCCGGATGGTCAGCAACTCGCCTACGCCCACGGAGGGGCCATTTACCTCGCACAGCACGATGGCAGCCGCGCTCGTAAGTTGACTGCCGTTGACGGGTTTATTAGTGGGCCGCGGTTTTCACCCGATGGCAGCCGTTTGCGTTTCACAGTTCGAAGTGTTGACTCCCTTACGTCTTCCCTCTGGGAAGTAGCAATCAATGGCGCTGGATTACGGCCGCTGCTGCCCGGCTGGCACCAGGAACCAGGCGAATGCTGTGGATCATGGACCGCCGATGGCCGCTATTTCTTTTTCGCGGCATATCGCAACGGGCGCTCCGACATCTGGGCCCTCGAGGAGAAATCCGGCCTACTCCACAAGAGAAGCCAGCTTCCTCTCCAAATCACCGCCGGTCCTGTCAGCTATTCAGCGCCGGTTACTTCACCGGACCGTAGTCGCTTGTTTGTCATCGGTGAGCAGCCGCGGGCTGAATTGCAACGCTATGATCCCAAACTGAAGCAGTTTGCGCCTTACCTCGGGGGCGTTTCGGCAGGTGAGATTGATTTTTCCAGAGACGGGCTATGGATCGCATACAAGGCTTATCCGGACGACACGCTGTGGCGCAGCCGCATAGATGGCAGCGAAAAACTGCAGCTTTCCTCACTGCCTATGCTTGCCGCAATGCCGCGCTGGTCCCCAGACGGAAAGCAAGTGGCCTTCGTCGGAACGAGCCCTGGTTCCGCTAGCAAGCTCTTCCTGGTTTCCTCTGAAGGCGGGAGCCCAGAAGAGCTGATCCCCGGCGACAAGAACAACGAGGACGACCCGCAATGGTCGCCTGATGGCAGCTCGCTGCTCTTTGCTCAATACGGGCAATTCGGAGGCGGAGATCCCAGCAAGTACAGCATACAAAAAGTTGATCTCCGCACCAGGCAGCCCTCCACTTTTCCAGGAGGCATAGGCATGTGGGCGCCGCGTTTGTCTTCGGATGGGCGAATCCTATCCTCCTTCACCGTGGACGCACACAAACTGCTCTTTTTCGATTTCACCGCTGGAAAGTGGTCTGAACTCACGACCGGAAAATCATTGCAGTATCCCAATTTATCGCGGGATGGCAAATACATCTATTTCGAAGATATGGGTGAAAGCGGTCCAGAACTCGATCGCATAAATCTCACTGACCGCAAGCGTGAGCGCGTTCTAGGTCTGAAGGATATTCCGCGTGTCTTTATGACAGAGTCCGGGAACCCCTGGAACGGCCTTGACCTTGACGGCTCGCCACTCATCATGCGGGATGTCGGTATCCAGGAAATTTACGCGCTGGATTTGGACTTCCCGTGATCGGCGAAGTCATCTCGCAGTACCGGCTCTTGGGTAATCAATCGCGGCATACGCAGGTGCCGAAACTCCACACCGACCTGACCCGCGCCTCTCCACGAACCGCCTAAGTCCCTATAAGTCGGCTTACCCAAAACCGGTGCGTCACGGCAGTAAGGTGACGTCAGTTGCCTTGCCATCAAGATATACTTTCCCGTCCGTGCTACGAACAAAGACGAGAGTCGTTGAAGACTGTGTTTCTGGAAGCTCGAGAGCCTCAACCCAATACGACATATATTGATCAACGTCAAGACCGAGCCCTTCTTCTCGGTTCGAGAGCACCCGAATCACGACTGCCTGCCGCTCACTGAGAGCATCGTCCGTCAGTACTGTGAACTTGAATCGTTGCCCAACTTTTATGACAGATTGCATCGTCTTTAACCGGCTCTTCTGATTTGCAAATGATAACACTTCCGCGATGGTTGTCAGGAGAATCGCTCTCGCATCAACGCGGCCGCGTACCATGATTTATGCTTCAAAATATCTGGCTTTTCAACCCGCCTGGTAAGTCGCGTCACCGGACAAGTTCGTTCCGGTATGCACATCGACGGTTCCCGGGTTTACCGGGCATCCGACTAGCAGGTGGCTACTGACATTCGGCCGCAACTGGCGGTCATGAAGTGGGAACGCGGAGCATCATGCTGGCGGTTTGCGGTCCGCCTGAGTGTGATTAAACTACGATTTGAGCGATGGAGAGTTTTTGATGCTCTTAATTCGTGATGCCGCTGTGAGCGATGTGCCGTTGCTGCTGACGTTCTTCCGCGAATTGGCGGAGTACGAGCGCCAACCCAACGAGGTTGTTATCAAGGAAGAGACGCTGATCCAAGACGGCTTTGGATCTCAACCAAAGTTCCGCAGCCTGATTGCGGAATGGGAAGGAAAAGCGATTGGCTATGCGCTCTTCTTTGGCTTCTATTCAAGCTGGAAGGGTCCTGGAATCTTCCTAGAGGACCTCTTTGTACGGGAAGCATTTCGCAGCCGAGGGATAGGAAGGGCGCTTCTGTCTGAGGTTGCTCGTATTGCCCAGCAGCAAGGCTCCTATGGCATTCGCTGGGAAGTTCTGGGCTGGAATGAGTCGGCAATCAAATTCTACAAGTCATTGGGGGGCGAGTTTTTCGATGATTGGAGACAAGTCCTCTTACACGGAGACGCCCTGCATCGACTCGCCGACGGATAGGTGTACAGGAATGTATTCGTACCTTAGCGGCGCGGTGCAAACTCCTGATTAGTCGGATTACCGGACAAGTCCTGTCGGGCCGAATCCGCGTTTCCAGTTTGTACGTGACTGGCTCTCTGGAATCTGCCGGGAAGAGTATCGGCCAGACAAAAGAAATCGTGAGACGAAGGCGGTGCAGATTGCTTGGATGAAAAAGCAGTCGAAGCCGTGCGCAAATGGAGATTCAAACCGGCGATGAAGGACGGCATGCCTGTGGCGGCAAAGGTGCCCATCGAATGTAATTTTCGTCTAGCTCCCTAG
>Ga0209579_10001062_pt1 | contig 23498 bp, 27 predicted proteins | sample Coa_R1_2_FD_187152 | JGI IMG/M metagenome (GOLD analysis project Ga0209579, IMG submission 187152) | Surface soil microbial communities from Centralia Pennsylvania, which are recovering from an underground coalmine fire - Coalmine... | ecosystem: Environmental > Terrestrial > Soil >... | reverse complement strand
GCCGCGCCGGGTTCCCACTCCGGAGAGCATCACCCAGCCGCCGCCGGTGATTTACGAACTGAGCAATGGCATGACGGAGTCGAATGTGTTCGCGGGCCACCGCAACGAATACGTCTGCTGCCGGTTCCGCGCCGCGGAAACGCAACTCGACCGCGATGGAGTCATCCTGGAAGTTGACGAAATCGAACAACCGGTCCTGTTCCTGACCGATCTGGGAGACCGCTGTTGGCAAGCCAATTCCCGGCTGCCCGCAGGCTTGCACCCGGGACCGCATGGCGTGCGCGTGAGGACTCTCAAGAGCGCGTTCAGCGAGCCGCGGGATATCCGCTTGCAGCCGGAAGGCGACGTTTCTACACGCTGAAAGAGCTGCCGCAGCCGCAGGTGGACTTCACTTGCGGATTACTGAATTTGAACCCGGAGCCTTCCAGGGTTTCCACGTAATCCACTTCGGCGCCGTCCAGGTACAACAGGCTGGCCTGGTCGATGAAGACCTTCAGGCCGTCGAAACTGTAAGTCTTATCCAGCATGTTGGGCTGGTTCTCGAAGGCCATCGAATAGCTGAAGCCGGAGCATCCCCCGCCCACTACGGCTATCCGCAGTCCCTGCGGCTTGGGCTCCTGGCTGTCCAGGATCTCCCGCACTTTGCCGACCGCCTTTTCCGTCAATTGCACCATAGTAACCTTAAACTCCTTCGTGAAAGTTCTCTCCGCTACGCCTGCCATTATACAGGAGGCCGGCGCGAAACAGCCACCGGCCCGGCGGCATTCGCTACTTAATGGATGGTCTGCAATCCCTTAAGTTGCGGGAATCTGCTACTTTTGGGGGTGGAAGTTGAAACCGCACAAGGGCGGTCAACGTCCGAAGCGGTGTATGGGAACACTGAGCGGCGCGTTACCACTCCCCGCCTTCGGTACCAGGGTTGCGACAAAGACTCGAGTGGATTACCTGAATACCCAGGAAGGTGCGTTGGTCCGCCGCGCTCAGGCAGGCGAGGAGGCCGCTTTTCGCGAGATAGTCGAAAAGTACCAATCCAAGGTGTTTTCCATCATCCACGGCATCGTACGCCAGCGAAATGACGTGGAAGATATTGCGCAGCAAGTGTTTGCGAAGGTGTACCTGTCCATCCGGAATTTTGACTTCCGCAGTTCGCTGATCACCTGGATTTACAAAATAACGGTGAACGAGTGCTTCGATTACCTGCGCAAGAAGAAGGTCCGCAAGCTGGTCTATGAGAGCGATCTGAGCGAGGATGAAGTGCGCCGCGTGGAAAACGCCGATCCCGCGGTTGACCGCCATCCGGCCGCCGATCAGACCCTGGCCCGCCGGGATTACGTCTTGAAGCTCCTCAGCCGGGTTTCCGAAGAGGAGCGTATGTTGTTGATGATGAAGGAGGTTGAGGGCTATTCGGTAGAGGAACTGGCGTCCATGACAGGCATGAACGAAAACACCATCAAGGTGAAATTGTTCCGCGCACGCCAGAAACTAGTGAAGGCCGCCCAACGTCTTGATAGATTTCCCGGCCTGGTAGCCGGCTGATATAATCCCCCGGAAGCGGGCAAATGGAAAGAGACCCGTGGGGGAGTAGGAAGTTTGAACTTGTAAGGGAAGAAAGCTATGCATGCGGTAATCATCGATCATCTTGAGGAGTACTTGAGCGGCACTATGCCGCCTTGGGCTCAACACCGCTTCGAAGCTCACCTGGAAACCTGCGACACGTGCCGCGGGGAAGTCGAGGAAATGCAGGAAGCCACCCGGCTGCTTGCCTCCCTGAAACCCGCCGAGGCAGTAGAACCTCCGCCGGGCTTCGTGGCGCGGGTGCTGCTGGAAGTCGCCGCGGAGCCTCCGCCGTCATTTTGGTCTCCTTTCCGGGATTTTGCTTTCGGGCGCCGGGTGGTGTTCGCATCCTTGCTGACGATGGCAGTGCTCGGCACGGTTCTGATTTCGCGTGAAGAGGCCTATGCGCCCTCTCCGCCTACTCCCGAGGCCGTGATGGCTGACGGCGCGGCCGCCCCGAACTCGGACCAGATGCTGGTCACCCTCGCGAACTATGAGCCATAACGTGATGGCAAGAACCGCGCCGAGGCCCTTGTGGATCTCTCCCAAGCTCGCCGGCGTAGGGGCTCTGTTGTTGGTGTTTCTGTGTGGGGCGGTGGCCGGAGCCGTCGCCATGAATCTCGGCCATAGCGCCCTCCACCCACGCCCTTTCTGGGACAACAGCGCCAAGACCGAATACCTGAAAGAAGTTGCCAGGCAACTCGATCTAACCCCCGAGCAGAGAACCCAGATGGCAAGCATACTGGACGACTTCGCCAAGTATTATCAAACCGTTCTTTCCGACGGCAGGGCGCGTATTTTCAGCATCTTGAATGACGAGCAGAAGGTGAAGTTCGAGAAGATGCTCAAAGAGCGCCCGCGCACCTGAATCCGCTTTAAACGCTCCTTGACACGCAGTAGCCCGCTACCGCAAGATTCCTCTATGCACACTCTGCCGTCATTTCTGGGGGTCATGGCGGTCGCCGGCCTCACGATAATCGCGGGATGCGCCCCCGCGGTATCCCCAGAAACCCGGGTTCACCGCATGGGCGAACGCGTCACAGTCGGTTCGCTGGTTTATAACGTTTTCGAGGACCAGTGGAAAGCCAAACTGGGCGAGGGCGCCGACACACGCGTGCCCAAGGACCGGTTCTTTCTCTTGCGCCTCAGCGTGGCGAACGGCGGCGCAACCGAACTGATGGTTCCCACGCTCACTCTGCTGGACGATTCCGGCCAAACATACACCGAGCTCTCCAACGGCGAACAAGTTCCGCAGTGGACCGGTTTCTTGCGGCGCGTAAAACCCGCCGAGACGCTGCAGGGCTTCGTAGCTTTCGATGTCGCGCCGCGGCATTATAGACTACGGGTTTCCGACGAGAATAGTCAGAAGGCCAGGGAGATCGATATCCCGCTCAACTTCACGTCGGATACTCCCGATATGATGAACCCACAATAGGACACCTGCATGCTTCATCGCACTTTGCGCATGCTGCCCGCCGCCGTGCTGGCTTGCACGCTGTGCGCCGCCACGACGCCTTTGACAGTGGTCCACCCGGTGGTTTCGGACCGCGATGGCGGCGCCGCCACTCCATCCAGCTTTGTGCACGATCCCGGCGAAACCATGTTTTTCAGCTTCCAGGTGGACGGCTATCAGGCCTCGTCCCAGGATCGCGTCCACTTGACATACAAGCTGGAGGCTTTCGACCCGCAAGGCGTGCCCATCGTCGCGGCGGTATCCGCCGAGATCGAAGAAACTCTGGCCGCCGAGGACAAGAACTGGAAGCCCGCCGTTCACCAGGAAATCACCATTCCACCGCTGGCCGCATCGGGCACCTACAAGCTCGTGGTGGCCGTCAGCGACCTGATCAGCAAGGCCTCCACGACCAAGGAAATACCCTTCGAGGTCCACGGGCAGAAGGTCGAGCCCAGCGACAAGCTGGTGATCCGCAATATCCGTTTTCACCGCTCGGAGGAGGACCGCAAGCCGATGGAGAAGTCCGCTTACCGCCCCGGCGAAACCGTCTGGGCGCGTTTCGACATCATCGGCTTCAAGTATGGAGATGCCAACACCATCGACGTCAGCTACGACGTGGCCGTGGTCGCGCCCGGCGGCAAAGTGCTCTACTCCCAGCCGCAGGCCGACTCCGAACACAGCCAGTCGTTCTATCCCAAACGCTTCGTGCCGGCCGTGATGAGCCTCACTACCAAGCGTGACACGCGCCCCGGCGAGTATACCGTGGTGCTCACCGCGCACGATGGCGTAGGCAACCAGACCTGCGAGGCCCGCCAGAGTTTTACAATCGAGTAAGCACTTCTCGCGTCGCATAATCAATCATGCCAAACAGCCTTGTTTTGGGCGCTCGCCCGATCACTATCGAAGATGTGGAAGACGTTGCCCGCCGCGGCGCCGGTGTTGCGTTCGCCGAACGCGCCCGCAACCTGATCCGGCAGGGCCGACAGAAGCTGGAGGAGCGCCTGGCCGCGGGCGACCGCATCTACGGGGTCAATACCGGCGTAGGCGGGAACATCAAATACGCGCTGGATGCCGGGCAAACCGAACAATTCCAGCACAACCTGATGAATCACCTTTCCTGCGGCACCGGTGCGCCGCTGCCGCAAGATGTGGTGCGCGCCGCCATGCTGTTGCGGCTGGCGACCTTCGCCCGGGGATCGTCCGCCGTTCGCTGGGAACTCGTCGCAGGCCTGCAAGCGCTGCTCAATCATGGAATCGTTCCCGTGGTGCCGCGCTATGGGTCGGTGGGCGCCAGCGGCGATCTGATGCCCTCCGCCTACATTGCCCGTGCGTTGCTGGGTCTCGGTGAAGCCGATTATCAGGGGCGCCGGATTCCAGCTGCGGAAGCGTTGCGCGCCGCTGGTCTTGAAAGCTTGCGCTTCGCGCCCAAGGAAGGCTTGGCGCTGATCAACGGCACCACCAGCATGACGGCTTTCGCCGCGCTTCTCTGGGCCGACGCGCGGCACGTGCTGCGCGCTCTGCTGGGCGCGGTGGCGCTGTCGATCGAGGCACTGCAAGCGCCCTCCGAACCGTACCGGCCCTGGGTACACGAGTGCAAAGGCCATCCTGGCCAGATCGCCGTGGCTGCGTATGTGGGCGGGTTGCTGGAGGGCAGTGGATTCGTCGCCGAATCCAGCTCTCAGAGTTGCTATTCGCTGCGCTGCGTGCCGCAGGGGCTGGGCCCGGCCTGGGAGGCGCTGGAGTCCGCGCGCGCGGTGGTCGAGCGCGAGGTTAATTCCGCCAATGACAATCCCCTCATCGATCCCGAGACCGGCGATCTCTACCGCGCCGGCAATTTCTATGGCGGCCACATCGCCCGCCTGCTGGACACCTGGAAGCTGGATTTCGCCATCGAAGGCAATTGGGCCAACGCGCTGTTTGCCGTGCTGGTGGACGACAAGTTCAACGCTGGCCTGCCTTCCAACCTGGTGCCGGAGCCGGGCGTCAATTCGGGCTTCAAGGGCATGCAGTTGAGCATCACCAGCCTGGCCTGCGCCATCCGCCAGATGGCCGGGCCAAGTTCCATCCACTCGCTGCCCACCGAAACCTACAACCAGGATGTAGTCAGCCTGGGCATGCACGCCGCCGTCACCGCCGCCGACGCGCTCGAATGTCTGCGCAACGCTATCGCCATGGTCCTGCTGGCGTCCACGCAGGCAGTGGACCTGCGCGGCGGCCCGGCCCGTCTGGGCCCCGGCAGCCGGCGGGTATACCATGCCGTGCGCAGCGTCTCGGCGTTTCTGGAACGCGACCGGCCCATGGAAGGGGATATCGCCGCGCTGGCGGGAGAGATTCAGCGCGGATCGTTTACTTCCTGAGGGCCGCCTGAAATCTCCGCAGGCCCTCGCCGAACATCTCCGTGTTCACGCCCATTCCGATCCGAATATGCCGCGGCATTCCGAAGAAGCGGCCGGGGACGGCGGTGGTCTCAAAGTCCGCCCGCAGGCGCGCCAGGAACGCCTCCACGTCCACGCCCGCGAGGCGCAGGAACGCGGTAGTCCCGAAACCCGTGCGCGGCGCGGCGATATCCGGGTGGCGCAGGAGGAACTCCGCCAGCAGCGCCCGGTCCGCCTCCACGATCTTGCGCGCGCGGGCCCGGATGTAATCGAGCTGTTCCAAAACCGCCACGCTGAGCAGTTCCGCCGGGTGCGCCGGGATCGATCCGAACAGATCGTTCAGCCGCCACATGCCGCGCGCCAGGTCCGGATGCGCCAGAATCCAACCGCAGCGCAGCCCGCTGAGGCCGTAAACTTTCGTCAGGCTGTTGGTCACGACGAACTCCGGACCCAGCCGGTACGACGTCCGCGGCGTATTCTCGTAAACCGCGTCCAGGTAGACTCGTCGACGAGCACGTGCGCCCCTACGCTGCGCGCCAGTTCGCCGATATCGCGCAGCACCGCGTCCGGCGCCAGCACGCTCGTGGGGTTGTGCAGATTGGTCACTACAATCAGCTTTGTTCTGGGCGTGAGAACGCGGCGGATCTCCGCGGTGTCCAGCGCGTAGCCGTTTTCCTCGGCGCGCGGGAAGCGCTTGACGTCGGCGCCCAGGAACAGCGCCGCCGATACGAGCAGCTCGTATGCCGGGTGCTCGATCAACACCTCGTCGCCCGGATCGATCAGCGCCGCCATGGCCAGGTGGTTCGCCATGGAGGTGCCCGCCGCCGCCACCACGCAATCCGGATCGACGCCGCACTTGGCGGCGATGGCGCCCTGCAGGTGAGCGTAGCCGTAGGTGCTATCGCCATTGATCTCGAGCGCGGGCTGGACGGGCAGTTCCGCCAGGGGAAACGATCCCACCCCGCTGGTGGCCAGGTTGAAGCGCGCGCGGCTCTGGGTCTTCGCCCAGTGCATGTAGTCGGAATGCCTTTGTCTCATGATCGCGCTCGGCGTTTGCGCCGGCTCCAGTACCAATATACGGGAATGCCCGTCAGCAGGATCAGCAGGCCGACGGCGCTGTGGGCCGGGTAAGCGGCGATAGTGCTGGCCACGATGGCGGCGCAGGTCGCCACGAACGCCGCGGTCGTATAAGGATGCCCCGGCGCGCGATATATTCCCGCGCCCGGACCAGCCGCGTCTCGCCGGCGGAACACGAACAGCGCGGCGGCGGTCAGCCCGAACGAGATGAAATCCACCGAGACAACATAATTCAGAATCTGTTCGTAGCGGCCCGAGAGCGCGATCACCGTAGCGAAAACGCCTTGCAGCGCGATGGCCACCACCGGCGCGCCCGTGCGCGGCGACAGCCACCCCACGCGCTCGAAGAATAGCCCGTCGCGCGCCATGGCGTAGTAGACCCGCGGCGCCGTCAGGATCCCCTGGCTCAGGAAACCCAGCGTCGACACGGCAATGCCCACCGCCAGGAACTCGGCGCCGCGCTCGCCCATCGCCGCGCGCATCACCGAAGACGCCGGCGTGTGGGACGCCGCCAGCCCGGCCGGCCCGAGCACCCGCAGGCATACGAAGTTCACCGACAGATACAGCAGGATGACACCGATCACGCCCGCCACCAGGCCGCGCGACAAGTCGCGGCGCGGATCGCGCATCTCCCCGGCCACGAATGTGGAAGTCTGCCATCCGCCGTACGCGAACGCCACCGGAATCATGGCCGCCCCGATGGCCCGCGCCAGTCCGAAGGACACCGGCCGGTCCAGCAGCGGCAGCGGATGCACCACACCGCCGCCCCATACGATGCCCGCCACCACCAACGCGGCAATAGCGGCGGACTTCATCAGCATCATGGCGCTTTGCACGTTGCTTCCCGCGCGCACGCCCATGCAGTTGATGGCCGTCAGCCCCAGCAGCGCCGCCGCGGCGATGGGGCCGTCGCCGCTGTGCATTCCCGTGATCTCGCGATAATACCGGGCGAAGGTGACCGCCACGGCGGCCATGCCGCCGGTCTGCGTGACCAGCAGCAGCACCCATCCATAAATGAATGCGACCGAGGGATGATAGGCTTCGCGCAGGTACAGGTACTGGCCGCCGGAATCCGGCATGCGCGTGGCCAGTTCCGCCCAGATGAACGCGCCGGCCATGGCCAGCGCCCCGCCGATCAGCCATACGCCCAGGATCAGCAGCGGCGTATGCACCTCCCCGGCGACCACGTAGGGATTGATGAAAATGCCGGAGCCCACGATCCCGCCCATGACGATCATGGTGGCGTCGAACAATCCGAGCTGGCGGCGGAGCTGCGGGGCGGGCAAGTTCCATAAGATAGCATGCGCCGCACGGGGAGGCCTGTCCCACCTCGGCGCCCTGAAATCGCCGTTCGAACCGGGAAACCGTCCAATCGGCTTTCCGGCGCAGAACTCCTCCGGTTTCTGTGGTTTAATGGGAGGTTTGCAATATGGCGGACGGGTATAAAGCATTGCGCAGGACCTGGAATGCGGCTCACCGGCGGGCGCGCGAGCTGCGCATGATCTACAAAGGCCTGCGCTCGACGGATCATCCCGTCCTGGCCCACATCATCCCCATGCGTCGCTGCAATCTGGCGTGCGCCTATTGCAACGAATACGACGATCACTCCAAACCGGTGCCGCTCGAAACCATGTACCAGCGCATCGACCGTCTGGCCGAGCTGGGTACCACCATCGCCACCATCAGCGGTGGCGAACCGTTGCTGCATCCCGAGCTCGACCTGATCATCGAGCGCATCCGCGCTCATCGCATGATCGCCGGCATGATCACCAACGGGTACCTGCTGACGGCCGGGCGCATCCATCGGCTCAACCGTGCCGGCCTGGAACACCTGCAGATCAGCATCGACAACGTGATGCCGGATGATGTCTCGAAGAAGAGCCTGAAGGTACTGGATAAGAAACTGCAACTGCTGGCCGAGCACGCCGACTTTCACGTGAATATCAATTCCGTGGTGGGCGGCGGCATTCGCGACCCGCAGGATGCCCTGACGGTCGGCAAGCGCGCCATCGAATTGGGCTTCACCTCCACGGTGGGCATCATTCACGACGGCACCGGGCAATTACAGCCGCTGGCCCCCGCGGAGCGCGAAGTTTACGCAACCATGCGCGCCATGGAGAAGAGCAGCTACGCGCAGATCAATTATTTCCAGGACAACATCGCGCACGGCCGCGAAAACCACTGGCGCTGCCGGGCGGGCGCGCGCTACCTGTACATCTGCGAGAACGGGCTGGTGCACTATTGCTCGCAGCAGCGCGGATATCCCGCCAAGCCGCTCGCGGAGTATACGGTGGATGACATCCGGCGGGAGTTCCTGACTGAAAAACCCTGCGCGCCGCGCTGCACGGTCGCCTGCGTACACCAGATCTCCTACATGGATTTCTGGCGCGCGCCGCAGACCATTAACGCCGCCGCCGCGCCGCAGCCGGATACCGGCGGGCTGGTACAGATCCGCTAAACTTCGCTACACTGTCTCATTAGTGTGAGCAGCCCGCTTTCTATCATCAATTACCAGCGCCCCGTGGAATTCCGTATGGGCGACGTGCTGGTCAAGTCCTGGAATGTCCTGACCCGGCATTTCCAGACCTTCGTCCTCATTGTGGGACTCGCGCAAGTGCCCACCCTGGTGGCCAGCGCCTTCTTGATCCCAAACGTAACGGCCCGCACGGGATTCAGCCTGTCGGCCTGGCTGATCTTCATGGGCGTGCTTTTCCTGCAGCTCTTTGTATCCGCGCTTGCCGAAGCTTCGGTGGTGTTCGGAGCGTTTCAAGACCTGCGCGGCAAAACCGTGAGCGCCCAGGAATCCTTCGCGCGCGGTCTGGCCAGATTCTTGCCGGTGGTAGTTCTGTCCCTGCTCATGGGGCTCGCCGTGGGATTCGGCTTAATACTGTGTCTGGTTCCCGGCGTGTTGGCTTTGGCGGCGTTCCGCGTGGCGCTGCCCACCTGCGTCGTGGAGCGGCTGGGCCCCATTCAATCCATATCCCGCAGCGTGGACCTCACCAGGGGACATTGGTGGCCGATTCTGGGCGTGCTGTTTGCGTTGTTCCTGGTCAACCTGGCCGTGGCGGCCGCCTTGCGGGCAGCCCTTCCCTTGCAGCCGGCTTTGCCTTATACCCTTGCCTCGTGGATCTGGACCGTGATCACCACCTCTTGCGGAGCCGTCTTCACGGCCATCCTCTATCACGATCTGCGGGCCGTGAACGAAGGCATCGGCATTGAAGAGATCGCCGCCGTGTTCGACTAGTGGGCTGGCCCGTGGCCTGCGGCGGCCTCTCAGGCCGCCTGTATTAGACTAGGATCTCTCCGACTCCCGATAAAACTTATCGCGGCGTTCTTCCCCGATATTCTTGCGTCTCTCCAAAAACGCCCTCTGCGCCGTGTAGAAGTCGCGCAGGAATGTTTCGTTGTCCTCATCAGGCACCGGGCGGTCCCATCCGATGCGCCGTTGAATCCGTTGCACGATATCGCGTCTGAGGCGCCCTGTTTCGGCGTTATCCGGCTGCCGCAGCACCTCCTCGAGCACGTGCAGTTCATGGATGCCGTAAGCTTCCAGATGCTGTGGCAGAAACTCGAATTGCGTGGTTTCGCGCGCCAGATCCTCCAACAACACGCGCTTCGGCAGGACGATCACCACCGTGCCGCCGATCAGGTCGCCCGCGCGCAGCCGGTCGGGCGTGCGCAGGACCAGCGCGCACATGGCGGTCAGCCACAAGCCGGAAAGAGCCACATCCAGCGGCGACCACAGCCACCCTTTGGTGATGAGCAGCAGCTCGATGGGAAAGAAGAACTCCGCCTGGCGCGTGAGGTTGCGTGCAATCACCGCGCCCGCCCGCAGCGGCCCGCCGTGCCGGTCGACGACTCGCAGCCCGATCATGCGCTTGCCCGGCGTGGCCCCCGCCCAGCGCAGCTCGAAGAAAATGAAGTACGCGTTGCGCGCCAGGAAAGCCATCAACAGCGTGGCCGGGATGGTTAAGGCGAACGGACCGGTGTGCGCGGCCATTCCGGCCGCCAGCCAGCCCGCCAGCAGGATAAGCACGGCGGCCGCAAAAGAGATGAAGACGTCGGCCAGGAAGGCGATGAAGCGCTCTCCGGGATCCGGCAGTTCGATCCGCAGGGGCACGCCTTCCGGCGTCATCAGGTGGCGCTCACGCCGCGTAACGCGCCCCATCGGATAGCGTGCGGACTGGACAGCGGTGGTCATTTGGCCGCGGACCGTCCCACGCCCGCGTAATATGCGGTCCAAAGCACCAGGCTGGCCACCGCCACCGTAAGGCGCGCATTGGTGTTGCCGATTACCTGCCGGAACACGCCTTCGAGCACGGCCGCCACCAGCAGCATCAGCACACCGCCCACGGCAACTTCTCCAGCCGCCGGACCGTTCAACGTCAGCGCGTCCGTGCGTGTGTAGGCGCCCGGAGAGAGCACCGCTTCGCCCAGCTTAAGGCCCGCGGCGGCGAACAGCACAATCGCGCCCAACTCGGAGACGCCGTGGATGGAAACCCAGCCGGCGAATTCTCCCAGCAGGCCCCGATGGTAGTGCAGAGCCAGAAAGGCTCCCAGCCCCAGTCCGTTTCCGAACGTCAGCAGCAGCGTCGGTACGCCGGCCAGCACGCCCATGCCAAAGATCAGAAGCGACACCAGCGTGTTGTTCGAGAACAGGAAATTCGCCATGGTCAGCAGCGCGGCGCTGGCCTGCGGCTGCGCCGAGAGCACCCGCAGCAACTCCTGCCGGGTGCTGGATGGCCCCCGCCCCTGCGCCATGCCGGCGGGAACGATCACCGGAAACCAGCCTTCGTCGTGGTTCACCAGCGCGAAGCCGGAGGCGATGCCCAGCAGCAGCGCGAACAGCGCGATGGCCACCTGCCAGCGCATGCCGCGCACGGCCCGTGGCAGGGACCCCATCAGAAACTCGCGCATGCTCTGCCCGATGGAGATGGGCCGCGCGTAGATGACCAGAAACGCGCGTAGTGCCAGGTTATCCAGATAGGCCACCAGCGCCCGGTCCAGAGCGATGCTGCGGGCCACCGACAACGACGACAGCACCGCGCGGTACAGCAGGGGCAGGCGCAGCAGGTCGTCGTTCGAGAGCGCGCGCATCCCCATGGTCCGCGCGATCGTAATCAACTCTTCCATTTCGCGCCAGCCGGACTCGCGCTCTTTGCGGAACTCGCGGCTTTTGAGCGATACCACGCTCATAACAGGCCCCGCTGCTTGATCACCAGGTAGTGGTTCAGCAACGCCACTGGCACCTCGGAAGGCGGCAGGTCGATGCAATGCACGCCCAGCCGCTCCAGTTTTTCCAGCACCACCCCGCGATCCCGCCGGAAATCGTCGGCCAGCACCGCCCGCGCGATCTGCCGGTTGTCCCCCGGAAACCCGTCGAAGACCTCCGCCAGCAGGTTATCGCGTATCGTGACAAAAACCAGCAGGTGCCGGCTCACCAGGCGGCGCACGTTTTCGAACAGCAGTTCCGCCGTGATGGTATCCACGAAGTCTGTGAACAGCACGATCAGCGACCGCCGCGGCAGCCGGGCTTGCAGTTCCGCCATGCCCAGCGTAAAGTTGGTCTCATCGGCGCTGTAGTGCAGCTCCGCCGAAGATTCCTGCAGGCGGCGGAAGGTGTGCGTGCCGCGCACCGGCGGCGTGTAGTAGCGGGTACGGCTGTCGAAACCGTAGAGACCCACCAGGTCGCCCGCGCCCAGCGCCACGCGCGCCAGCAGCAGGCCGGACCCCAGCGCGTGATCCAGCCGCGGCACCTCCTCCACCGGCTCGCGCATCAGGTGCCCGGTGTCGAATGCCAGCACGATGGGATGGTTTCGTTCGGCGCGAAACTCGCGCACCAGCATCTTGCGGTGGCGTGCGGAATGCTTCCAGTCGATGAAGCGCGGATCGAGACCCGGCGCGTATTCGCGCAGCGACTCGAACTCGGATCCTTCGCCCCATCCGCGCTGCACCTTTGCGCCGAATAAAGCATCGCGAAAGTACAGGGCGAGATCTTCGCCACGGCGGGCCAGCGTGTTGGGCACCACCGCCACTTTGCGATCGACCGGAAAACGCCGCGTCTCTTCGATGAGGCCGAACGGACCGCGCCAGCGCATCCATAGCGACTCGATGGTCAGTTGCCCGCGCTGCCGGAGCGGGATGGCCACGCCGCCCGCCTCAGCGGATCCAGCCACCCGGGTGGGGACGGCCGCCTGCACGTCCAGTGCGATTTCGTATTGCGCGGGAACGCTGCTGCCCGTCAGGGTGATGGCGGCATGCATGGAGTCGCCCACGTAGGCGATCTCGGGAGCATCCACGCGCGCTTGAATTTGCCGGCGCGGCCGCGCCAAGACGGCGTCCACCCCCAGTCCGATCAGCACCAGCAGGCTACCCTCGAAGGCGAACGGCCACCATTCGGGCCGGTAGCTCAGCAGCAGCCACGGCACGGGCAGCACCCCCGCGAACAGCAGCACCGCCTTGCGCGTGGGACGGATCATCGCGGCGCCGCGGTAGCTTCCAGCATGTTCGTCAGGATGCCGTCCGCCGTAAGGCCCTCGATATCGGCGCGGGCCGTGGCGGTCAGGCGATGGCGCAGCGCCGGCAGCACCAGGAACTTCACATCGTCGGGGATCACAAAGTCGCGGCCTTCGAGCAAAGCGCGCGCCCGCGAAGCCGCCGCCAGCATGGTGGCCGCGCGCGGCGACGCCCCTACCTCCAGGCTGGGGTTCGCGCGCGTGTTGCGTACGATGTCCACAATGTATTCGACCACTTCGCCGGATAACGTGATGCCCGCCACGGCCGCGCGCATCTCGTGCAGCGCCTCGCCGGCCGCTACTGCCCGCAATCCGAAATCGGAGACGTGCGGCATCACCGACTGGTGGCCGTGGCGGCGCACGATCTCCAGCTCCGCGTCGCGATCGGGGTAATCCACCACGATCTTGAACAGGAAGCGGTCTAGCTGCGCCTCGGGCAGCGGGTAGGTGCCTTGCTGCTCGATGGGATTCTGCGTGGCGATCACCATGAACGCTTCGCCCAACGCGTGCCGCCGCGCGTCGATCGTCACCGAGCGCTCGTTCATGGCCTCCAGCAGGGCCGACTGCGTTTTGGGCGGCGTGCGGTTGATCTCGTCGGCCAGCAGCACCTCCGTGAAGATGGGGCCCTTGGTGAGCACGAACTCGTTGGTCTGGAAGTTGAAGAGATTGGTTCCCAGCAGGTCGCCCGGCATCAGGTCGGGCGTAAACTGGATGCGCCCGAACTGCAAGCCGAGCGTGGCGGCGAACGCCTGGGCGAGCAGCGTCTTGGCGGTGCCCGGCACGCCTTCGAGCAGGATGTGCCCGCCGGCCAGCAGGCTGGTGAGCATCAGGTCGATGGCCGCGTCCTGGCCCACAATCGCCTTGCGCACCTCTTCTTTGATCTGGTCAGCGACGCTGCGCGTAGTTGCTGGATCCACCGGTCAACTCCTTCCTCCAGGTGTAGACTTGTTGGGCTTGCGATTTACCGGCGGCGGCCGGCGCCGGCCTGCCGGTCTTGGCAAACCAATCGAGCAGGCCGGGCACATCCAGGCCGCGCGGCGCGCGCAGCTCCCGTCCGGCATCCCGCACCATGGCGTTGAAATAGCTCTCGGCCAGCGGTTCCGGGTGGCCCCAGCGGTCCAGCAGCCGCGCGCCCGCCTCGATCAGGCTGCGCTTGCCGGCGGCGATCGGCGGCTCTACTGTGGCGGGCACTCCGAAGCGCGCGGTTGCGGCCCAGGCCATCAGCGCGACCGCCAGGCCCATCTGGATGGTGACCAGCACGAACGGAAACTGGAACAGTATGCCCAACAGATGAAAGGCGTGCGGGGAGAATCCGTGCACGAACTCGTCGAAAATCACGGTCCCGTCGCGGCCGGCGCGCAGCCGTTCGATCATGCTGACCGCCAGCACCGCATTGTCGCCGCGGTCGAGCGAGTGATTCTCGATCAGGTCCGGGTCGGATAAAACGATCAGCCGGCGGCCATGCTCGCGGCGCTCTCCCATCAGCATGCCCGCATTGGACGCCAGCAATGGCTGCAGCCGGGCGCTCCGGAAGACCTGTGGGGAGCGTATTGCTGGCGTTCCCGCGCCCAGACTGCTTGCCCATGACGCGGCCGGACCTGGGCGCAACACCACTCCCGAGGGATCCACCAGGCGAAGCAGCTTGGTGACCGTGCTCTCCGGCACGAGCTGATCCTCGCCGATCCAGTTCGGACGCTTGGGATCGGCCTTGCCGGCGTGTTTCGGCAGCACCAGCAAAACCGTCTCCGCGGTGAGCATCGCACGTACTTCCTCGAGCGTCGTCTCATCCGCGCGCGGTTCCCCGATCACCAGCACGTTGCCGGGCGCCAGGTGCGCGCCGGATCCCGCCTCGCTTACCGCGACCGGGATATCCAGCGTGGCCAGCAGGCGATAAACAGCGGCGTGCCCCAGCGCCGACTTTGAGTAGGTGGTGGGCCCTACCGGGTCCGGATGCGCCAGTCCCGCGGCGCTGCGCCGCACATTGGGTGAGAGTAGCGTCAACAACAGCGCGGCCGCTACCAGCACGCCCGTCAGAATGCGCCGCGGCGGCAATGTCATGCAGTCGCGGCCCCCGCGGCGGAGGCGAATGCCTGGTAACTTCCGCGCACGGCCTGGTAATCCTCCAGGCGTGCGGGCTGCTCGCCGAACCACGCCCGGTCCACGCGCGCCACCACGTTGCGCAATGCCTGCCGCTCGGCCGCCTGCAGCTTGACGGTATTCAGCAGTTCCCAACTGGTCAGCGAATCCGGCGCGTTGTGGTCCAGGCGCGGAGCCAGCCTGGCCGCCGCCGCCAGCCACACCTGGTGCATTGCCGGGCCATAGCGTCCCGCGGCCGCCCATTCATCGGCCAGGGCCAGGGCTTGCCCCGGATCGAGAAGCGTGGCCTGGCGCTCACCCGGTTTGACATTCACGCCCGGAACCACCGCCTGTCGGCGCTGTCTGGATTCGGTGAACCAGATCCCCAGCCAGGCTGCCACGGCAACCACCACGATCGCGATCATGGCCCACTGCACAATGCTCCACACCGCGGCGGGAACACTAGCGCCTTGGCCGCCCTCCGATCCGGGAAACCATACTTCGGATCGGCCGTCGGACGCCGCTTCGGTACTGTCGGAATCGTTGGGGAGCTTCTGCTGCACGTCCAGATCGCGTGCAACACTGGCCGCCGCCTTGCGAATCTGTTCGGCGTCCGCGGCCGGCAGGGCCGCGGCGCCCAGAAGCGCGAGCCACAGGATCCGTACGCAGCCGGTTACGCCCATGTCGATGCTTCACAGTTTACCCGAAGCCTTCCAAACCAACAACAGCGCACCGGCGAGCAGCCCCGCCGCGGCCTGATACTCGCGGTTCTTCAGGTACAGCGACCACTGGAACGCCCGCGGCTCTCCCGCCGGGCTCATGCGGGGGAGCAGCGCCGGCACGCGCGCGGCGTAGGCCGCGTAGTCCGGAAACAGGCTGCGCAAGTGCTGCTGCTCGAGCTGGATCACAGGCAGGTAGACGCCCACGAACACCAGCCCGAAGAGTGCGCCCAGACCCATGCTGCGCGAGGCGATCACCAGGCCGGCGGCTACCAGGGCCGTGCCCAGATAGAGCGGATTGCGCGTATAGGCGTAAGGTCCGCTGCTGGCCAGCGCCCGGTTCTTGGCCAGATGACCGGCCGCCCACGCGCGCAGCAGCAGTCCGAGCAGCGACACCGGTAAGCCATACCGGAGCGACCGCTGGCCGGGGTGCGAGAACCAGGCGAAGGCGGCCACCAGCACGAAGCCGGCTGGCACGCGCAGGCGCGCCACGAAATCCGCATATTGCTTGACCCACCGCGTCATGAACAAGATTCAGGCCCGGCAATCCGCCGTCTGCAGCGCCTCGAACACCGCTTCCGGCGCGATCGCGCGCATGCTGGCGTCGATCGCGCTGCGGCGCTTGTACGACGTTACCGCGCCGGAGCTGCGCAGTACGGTTAAACTCTTGCCGTACGGGCCGGTTTGGGCCGGATCAGTGGGCCCGTAGATCGCCACGCCGGGTTTGCCCAGCGCCGCGGCCATGTGCAGCGGTCCGCTGTCTACCCCCACCACCGCCGCCGCGCGGCGGGTCGCATCGATCAGCCCTTCGATCGATGAGAGGTGCACGACGGCTTCAGGCACCCCGGCCAGGGCGCTCTGAGCGGATGGCGGCCCATTGAGCACCAGCGGGATACCCGCATCGCGGCACAAGCGCGCCAGCCGGCCGTAGTATTCCATGGGCCACTGCTTGGCCGGCCACCCGCTCAACGGGCTGGCCAGAACGAACGAAGCCTCCGGCAGCGATCCTTCGGCGCGGCCCTGCGGCAGGTGGAATGAATGCAGCGTAGTCGTGGCGCCCGCGGCCGCCGCCAGTTCCAGGTTGCGATCCACGCGGTGCGCGGCGCGCGCCAGCAGCTTATCCGAATAGAACAGCGCGGCCAGCGGCTCGCGCGCCAACGATGGGGCGAACCCGTATATCCGCTCCGTGCGCGCCACGCAGGTGACCAGGGCGGACTTGATCAGACCCTGAAAGTCCACCGCGAAATCCATGCGTTCGGAGCGCAGCTCGCGCCAGGCGCGCACCAGCCCCGCCCGCGTAGCGCGATCCACCAGCAGCATGCCGTCGACGAATGGGTTGCCCTCGAGCAGCGCCGACCAGCGCGGCTCCACGGCCCATATCAGACGCGACCCCGGAAAGCTGTGCTTCAGCGAGGCCACCGCCGGCAGCGCGTGGATAATGTCCCCCATGGCGCCCAGCCGCACCACCAGGATGCCGGCGCCCGTGTGCCCGCCCGTGCCGTTTGTGCTGGTTGGCGATTCTGACAATCTAACCCCGAGTCTAACAAAGGACATCTGCCCGTGCTAACCTTTCCACATGCTGAGATGCCGCGGTGTCCGCCTTTTGTTTGTGCTCCTCGGCTCTCTCGCCTGGGCCGCCGACTGGCCCCAGTGGCGTGGACCCAACCGCGATGGAATCTCCACGGAAACCGGTCTGCTGGACTCCTGGCCGAAAGGCGGTCCGCCGCTCGTCTGGAAAGTGCCGGGACTGGGTGAAGGTTACTCTTCATCCGCCATCGCCGAGGGCCGCCTCTTCATCCAGGGGCAGCACGGCGACGAGGAGTTCGTGCTGGCCTTCGACGCCGCCACCGGCAGGCAAGTGTGGCGCGCGCGCACCGGCATCCCCTTCAAGGAATCGCGCGGATATGGGCCGCGCGGCACCCCCACGGTGGATGGCGGCCGCGTGTACGCGCTGGCCGCCGACGGCATGCTGGTTTGTCTCGAAGCGGCCACCGGCAAAACCCTCTGGGGTTTCAACATCGTGGACCATTTCCACGCCCACGTGCCGCACTGGGGCATCAGCGAGTCGCCCCTGGTGGATGGCGATCGCGTGATCGTCACGCCCGGCGGCCCCGGCGCCGCCGTGGTAGCGCTCGACAAGATGAGCGGCAAGCCGCTGTGGCAGTCCCAAAGCGACCCGGCGGGTTATTCTTCGCCCATCGCGTTCGACGCGGGCGGCACGCGGGAACTGGCCGTGCTCACCGCCGACGCGGCCATCGGCCTGGATTTCGGCAGCGGCAAGCTCCTCTGGCGCTACGAGCGCGTGGCCAACGGCACCGCCAACATCGCCACCCCCATCGTGCATAACGGCGAAGTCTTTTTCTCGTCCGATTACGGCACCGGCTGCGTGCTGTTGAAAGTGGCGGCTGGGGGCAATGCCTCCGAAGTGTACTTCAATCGCGACATGCGGAACCACTACAGCACCTCGGTGCTGATCGGCGATTACCTCTACGGATTCTCCAGCAGCATCCTCACAGCCATGAAATTCCAGACCGGCGAAGTAGCCTGGCGCGACCGCAGCGTCGGCAAAGGTTCGCTGATCTATGCGGACAAGCACCTCTATGCGCTCGGCGAAGATGGCGTCGTAGGGCTGGTGGAGGCAACCCCGGCGGGCTACCATGAGGTCTCGCGCTTCGAGATTCCCAAGGGCGCGTTCCCCACCTGGAGCCAGCCGGTGATCGCTAACGGCAGACTGTATCTGCGCGAACAGGACAATCTATTTTGTTACAACATCAAAAAATGAAGCAGCTGGTCTTGGCCCTGCTGACTTGCTCCTGTCTGGCCGCCGGCGACGGCTGGATGCAATTCCGCGGTCCCGCCGCCGGCGTGGCGCAAGACGCTCCCCTCCCGGATACCTGGAGCGCCACCGCCAACGTCGCCTGGAAGCTGGATATCCCCGGCCGCGGCTGGTCCTCGCCGGTGGTCGCGGGCGATCGCATCTTTCTCACCTCGGTGCTGGCCGGCGCGCCCGAGGAGCCGCCCAAAAAAGGCTTGTACTTCGGCGGCAACCGCGAAGCACCGCCGCCCGACGATCATCGCTGGATGGTCTACTGCGTCGACTGGAAAACCGGCAAGCTCCTTTGGGAGCGCGAAGTGCATCGCGGCAAGGCCCCCGCGCGGCACCTCAAGAACAGCTTTGCCTCCGAGACTCCCGTCACCGACGGCCAGCGCGTCTATGCCTACTTCGGCAGCGTCGGTGTGTTCTGCCTGGACCGCGACGGCAAGCTGCTCTGGTCGCAGCCGCTCGGACCATTCAAGATGCGCTACGGCTGGGGCGCCGCCTCCTCGCCGGTCCTCTACCAGGGGCGGCTCTACATCGTCAACGACAACGAGGAGCAGTCCTTCCTGGAGGCGCTCGATGCGCAAACCGGCAAACAGGTCTGGCGCGTGGCCCGCGACGAAGGCAGCAACTGGTCCACGCCGTTCGTCTGGGAAAGCGGCCGGCGTACCGAAATCGTGACCGCCGGCACCCGCCGCGTGCGCTCCTATGACCTGGACGGCAAGCTCCTATGGGAGATGGGCGGCATGTCGTCCATCGCCATACCCACGCCGTTCGCCAAGTTCGGCCTGCTGTACGTGACCTCGGGCTACGTGGGCGATCAGGTGCGGCCGGTGTTCGCCGTGCGCCCCGGCGCGTCCGGTGATATCAGCCTGAAGGGCGACGAAACCAGCAACGAATTCGTGGCGTGGTATCAGCGCCAGGGCGGCCCGTATAATCCCTCGCCGCTGGTCTACGGCGATAATTATTACACCCTGATGGATTACGGCTTTCTCACCTGCCGCGACGCGCGCACCGGCAAGGAGGTCTACGGCAAACAGCGCATCAGCGAAGCGGGCGCGGCGTTCACCGCCTCGCCGTGGGCCTACAACGGCAGGATCTTCGCGCTGAGCGAGGACGGCGACACCTATGTGATCCAGGCGGGTCCCGAGTTCAAAGTGCTGGCCAGGAACCCGCTCGACGAAATGGCCCTGGCCACGCCGGCCGTCTACCAGTCGAGCCTGATCGTGCGCACGGCTTCCAGGCTCTACCGCATCGGGAAAACTTCCGAGGCGCGCTAGCCGTGCGATTGCTGCCCATTCTCCTGCTTGCCGGATGCCTGAGCGCGGCGGACGACTGGCCGCAGTTCCGTGGCAATCCCCAACTCACCGGCGTGACCGCGGTGGCGCCTCCCGCAACCCTCAAACTGCTGTGGACCTACGATGCCGGCGAAGGCATTCAATCCTCCGCGGCCATCGCGGATGGCTCCGTCTATGTCGGGGTCGAATCCGCGGACCTGCTGGCCATCGATCTGGCCACCGGAAAGCTGCGCTGGAAATATAAGGCCAAGGACGGCATCGACGAATCCTCGCCGCTGGTCCACGACGGCGTCGTCTACGTCGGCGACATCGCCGGCACCCTGCATGCCGTGCGCGCGGCGGACGGCCAGCCGGTGTGGACCTTCAAGACCGACAGTGAAATCCGTTCCTCGCCGGTCTTCGCGGACGGGCATATTTTCATTGGCTCCTACGACGGCAACCTGTACTGCCTGTCGGTGAAGGATGGCAAGGTGCTGTGGAAGTTCACCACCAGCAGCTACGTGCACGCCACGCCGGCAGTTTCCGCCGGCCTGATCTACATCGCGGGTTGCGATGAGATCTTTCGCGGGCTGCGCATCTCCGATGGCAAAGAGATGTTCCAGTTCGGTTCCGGCGGATATACCGGCGCGTCGCCCGCCATGTCTGGACAGTGGGCATATTTCGGCACGTTCAACAACGATGTGGCCGGCGCCGATCTCAGCCGCAAGAAAGTTGCGTGGCGCTATGAGAATCCCGAACGCCAGTTCCCGTTCTATTCTTCCGCCGCCGTGTCGGGTGACCGCGTCGTTCTGGGAGGGCGCGACAAAGTGGTGCACTGCCTGAACGCCAAAACCGGGAAAGTGATCTGGAAATTCCCCACCAAGGCGCGCGTGGATTCGTCGCCGGCCATCGCCGGCGGGCGCGTATATATCGGCTCCAACGATGGCCGCTTCTACGTGCTGGATCTGGCCACCGGCAAAAAGCTGTGGGAGTTCGAAGCCGGCGCGCCGCTCTCCGCTTCACCCGCGATCGCCGCCGGCCGCATCGTCATAGGTTCGCAAGATGGCAAAATCTACTGTTTCGGGTAAGGCCGAAGATCGCCGCCTGATCCGTCTCACCAGGATCTGCCTGGCCTTTCCCGAGGCCACCCGCCGGCGCCTCGGCACGCGGCACGCCGGCTTCCTGGTCCGCAAGAAAACCTTCGCCTATTTCCTGGATAACCATCACGGCGATGGCATCGCCGCCGTGAACTGCAAAGTATTTCCCGGAGATAATGCCGCCCTCATCGCCGCGCAGCCCGCGCGCTTCTACATGCCCGCGTACATCGGACCGAGGGGCTGGGTGGGACTGCGCCTGGACGTCGGCGAAATCGACTGGGAGGAGGTCGCCGAACTGGTCGCCTGCAGCTACCGGCTGGTCGCCCCCAAGCGCCTCGCCGCCACGGTGAAGATCGAGCCATGACCCCGGTATTGGAGACGCCGCGGCTGTGGCTGCGCCCGCTGGAACTGGCCGATGCCGGGCAGTCGCAGCCCCTCTTCGCGCAATGGGAAGTGGTGAAACACCTGTCGGACAAAGTGGCCTGGCCGTTTCCGCCGGACGGCGTGTATCGCTTCTATCATGACGTGGCCCTGCCCCAGGCCGCGCGCGGAGAAGCCTGGCACTGGACCCTGCGCCTCAAGTCCGATCCCGCCCGCGTGATCGGCGCCATCAGCCTGCAGAAGAGCGACGAGATCAATCGCGGCTTCTGGCTGGGCCTCCCCTGGCATGGGCAGGGCCTGATGAGCGAGGCCGCCGAGGTGGTGACCGATTACTGGTTTACGACCCTCGGGTTCCCGCTGTTGCGCGTGCCCAAGGCCGCGGCCAACACCGCCTCCCGCCGCATCTCCGAGAAGCAGGGCATGCGCGTGGTCGTCACCAGGGAGAGCGGCTATGTTTGCGGCCGGCTGCTCACCGAAGTATGGGAGATTACGGCGGAAGAGTGGCGCGCGCGACGGATTCGGGAATCCGGGCGTTCACCCGCACCAGGCCACCGGTGAGCCCGGGCGCCGGTGCGGCGCGCGGTGATCAGATTTATCGGCGGGCCGGGGGAGAAGATGTAGGAACGGGGATCGATTATAGCGCCTTTGAAGTTTGGGACAAGGAAGAACCCCGATGTTGTCGGCATCACCACGGGCCCGAATCGATCTTGAGCAGGTTGCTTACCTGCCGGTAAGGGATGCTTATTTCCGTGGCGCCCATGGCGCCGGGGCCAATTTCGTAAGTATTGAAGAGGAACACCAGCTCTTTTTCGCCAATGCCGAAATTTTCATTCAGCTTGAAGCGGCCGCCAGGAAAGCTGTAGGGCTCGGAAAGGCTCCCGGTTCGAGACAAATTGTGGTCCCGCTGAAAAGTTGCCTCCGCGACGGCCTCGAGTTTCGCAAGAGCGCCGTCTTTCACCAGATCGGTCAGGGCGATGGCCTTTCCTGTGCTGCTCTCGAAATTCACGTAGAAGGTAGTCCCGAAGGGGTGGACACCACCTCCGTCCTCGCTCGCCTCACATCTGAAGCTTAGGATGGGAGGCGTATAGCGAAAAATGGTAACGAGCTTGTACGCGTACAGCGCGCGCCCTTCCGCTCTCTTTTGGAACTCCCCACAGAACTTGATGAAGTTGTCCGCGTATGCGTTTAGCGAAGGAAACCCGGAGTCAGGGGCCGGCCAATCGTTCCTGCGCAGCAGAACGCGCAATATTCCCGCGTTGATGCGGTCCCGCGCCTGAGGCGTTTCGGCCGAGATGATTTCGGGGTACTCGAAGACCAGAGTGCATCCCGCCGGCCTCTTCTCGAGCCGCTTTAGCTCGAAACGCAGCGGGCCTTGAGCGGCCGCCAGTGCGGCCATCGAGACGATCAGTGTAATCAGCCGAAGCATCATTGAGAGCACTACGGTAGCCCGTCAGTGCCCACCCGCGTTGTACAGGACTAGAACAGCCGCCTCGTTTGCCAGGGTCTCCAGCTTGCCTGTGCGGTCTAGCCGCCAGCGATGGTCCACCCGGCAGTGACCCGCGGTATTCGGCTCGAGGACAATTGCCCCAGCACCGGTAGTGCCTGCCACGGCGTATGCCGTGCCGCATTTTGCCGCTCTCAGATGCGTTTGACCCTGCTGAACATTGATCACTTCTGCGTGGCGAGCGGTCTTGTCGTAATCAAAAACCATGTCAATTGAGAATTTGCCGCCTTCGGAGATGATTCCGAAAATGTGCTTCCCATCGCGCGAGAAACCATCCAGGTGAACTGAGAGTTTTCGCCCCCACTCACCGTCGCTTGCGAAAAAATGGTCGGCGCCCATGCCATCCGAAGAGGTAATCAGCAGGCTGTATTCAGCCATGCAATCATGTGAGTTCTTGCTGTGGTCGTCCGCACTGTCCACCTGGAGAACTGCGCTTACGCCGGTGGGTCCGCTTACCGCCTTGCTTTGGGTCCTGGCATTGTAGGAACAGTCCATAGTCTGGCACTGCGCATAGTGGAGCGATGCAAACAGGAGAAGCACTTGCCGCATGTTTACGAGGTTAACGCATTCTTCTCAGGCGGCATTTACTTTACCGCGACAGTTATGCCGCTTTGGCTGGCGACTCCGTTAATAGTGATGGTAATTGGTACGG
>Ga0209579_10001060_pt1 | contig 23507 bp, 22 predicted proteins | sample Coa_R1_2_FD_187152 | JGI IMG/M metagenome (GOLD analysis project Ga0209579, IMG submission 187152) | Surface soil microbial communities from Centralia Pennsylvania, which are recovering from an underground coalmine fire - Coalmine... | ecosystem: Environmental > Terrestrial > Soil >... | reverse complement strand
CGGCTGGGGCCGCGCGATGCACGTGCGAGGCGGGGAAGTCGAGCGTCGGATGAAGATTTGGGTGGCTTCTGATCAGGCCAAACGTGGTGGGGCTACGTGGACTTGAACCACGGACCTCAGCATTATCAGTGCTGCGCTCTAACCAACTGAGCTATAGCCCCTCGGGGTGCGGAACCTCGCTAACTGCTGAGGTGTTTGCCCAGCTAGTCGGGTCTCCTGGGGGTCAAAGTACCAGCTTGACTGCCTAACCAGTTGACCTCCTCTTGCCGTGAAGTTGGGCGCGGGCATCATACGTGCGACATCGATTGGAGTACCGTGACGTACCGGGAAACTGCACAGCAAGGCCAACGGGGCGACGCATCTCGGCCAGAAATCTACCGGAGCGACCAGGTACGTCCGCCTGCGAACACATGTTCGCAAGTCAGACTCGAACAGTCGATAGCGACGCACCTGGCGGGTTGTTCGCATTGATGGCGAGGGCAGCCATTGACTGGACGAAGCCTGGGCCCCAGATCGGCTGGGCCTCAAGCATCCGACTTCGTCCGACTGGCGTTTGGACAACGGCGACCTGCGGGGTCAACACCGCATTCGACGAGCCGCCCCCGAGTGCACAATGCGACGCCACGCTCGGGAGAACTAGTGCGACTAAGCCAACTTCGTCATCACGATAGCCCGAGAAGTCTCAACTTCTGGGCAGGGAACTCCTCGTCGGTGAGTGTCCCGCAGTGGCGGATACACTCAACCGATCGCGGCGACGCGTGGGCCCGAACCACCAACCTGAGAAGACGCCACTGAAGGCGACAGTGGAAATGGATTTCATACGTCGTATATTTTCTAGCTTCGAACCATGAGGAGGGGGTTGCTCTCATCAGGGAGGCTCCGCGGGTTGTAGTCCAATGTGGGGCTCCCGGACTTCTCTAACTATCTCTAACGACCTAGGCACCTTCCAGTGCACGGTGAGGGTCCGAATGGCTCAGTACTCTATCGTTGCTTCTTGGTGACCTTGGAGGATGCATGCGCGATTACTTGATGGCAACGCTAACCAGCGAGGAACGAGCATTCGCGGCAGACCTTCTCTCTGATACCGAGCAGACCGTGGCCTCGGCGACGCGTGATGTGTTCGCCAACCTCGACGACCCGCTCCTCTCTGCGGAGGACGTCGCCGAATTGCTCGGAGAATCTGACAGGGAGGAGGAGGTCAAGGCAGCACTGGCTGCGTTGGTTGAGGACGGAACGCTCGAAGTCTCGACCGCGACGCAGAGGCCGTTCGACGCGGAGAGGGTGCCTCTTTACCGGTCGGCGACAGTCCCAGCCACGAGGCTCGTTCTATCCGGGCTTCAGTCGGAGTCCCTGTCCGGGACCAGTCGCTTCCAATTTTCGGCTGAGGGCCGACTTATCCGGAGCATCGCTCGGGTTGACCGGCTCGATGCCCTCGCCGGCACGGGTCAACAGCGCAAGGAGATCGAGGCTCATGTGCGCCGCATCGCTGATGGGGTGCGGGCCGGCACGCAGATCCCCAACCCCGTCCTGCTCGTCCTTCTTGAGGAGAGTACCTACTTCGCCGAGAGTCAGGGGGACGAGGACGAGGACGAGGACGAGGAGGACCTGCCCGAGTCTTTCATTCGGATTCGAGCGCTCGAGCCGCTCCAGGAGATTCTTGATCCGCGTGGCCGCCCGATCCAGCGGGTCCGTATGGTGGAGTTGGACTTCCCATACCGGCGGGCGGCCTTCGACGACGAGAAGTCCGTCCTACTCGTCGATGGCCAACAACGAACGGCCGCCCTCTCACTGGTGCCGGTGGACGATATGCCACACGTCGACCTGGGGGTTAATGTGGTCATATCTACTGAAGAGGACTCGAAGCGGGTCTTCCAGGTAGCGAATGAGACGGTCAAAATCTCAACCGACTTTTCTCGGGCGCTGTTGGCGTCCATGGCCGAGGCCCCGGGCTACCTGCGGTCGGAACGAATCAAGGCCGAAGCTTGCCGGCTCCTCTCCCTGACAGATACCGGCTCCCCGTTCCATAACATTGTGCGCTATCCCGGCGCGCGGCCCGATCGGGCCTTGGTCGCCTACAACTCATTGTTCAACGTCGTCAACACGATCGCCTCTGGATTACCCGACGACTATGTGAACACCGCCGAATCTCTCGCCGAAATTGTCAAGAAGGTGTTTCTGGCCGTTCACGACACCTGGCCTGCTGCCTGGGGCGTTCGGCCCCAAGAGTCCCGGCTAATGCATGGCGCCGGTCTGCGGGCGATGTCGGGAGTGGCGCTCTTGAAACTACAAGCCTACCTGACGAGCGGGGCTGAGTTGAACGATGAGCGAACCTGGACGGAGCTAAAGACCAGCCTAGGACGGATGAAGCCCCGGATCGTCTGGACGGACTCTGAAGCTGCCGAAGGAAGCGCGACCGCCAAGAAGATATGGCGCGAGGAAATATCCTCTCGGCAGAACACCAGTCAAGACATCAAAGCGTTAACCGAGTTCCTCTCTAAGGAGAGTCTGGCGCTGGATATGGCCGCACGGAAGGCTCGTCCCGCGGAGTAAGTCAAAGTTGACGCCCGAACCGACGCTGCGGCTCGCCTGGGAGGAGTTCGATTCGGTCTGCCGCGAGTTCTCAGCCTCCCCGATTGAAGTCTTGGCAGATAAGACTGCCGAGTTGCGCGCACGGCTGTTGCTCAAGTGCCTACCTCAAACGCACCTTGCCCCCTCGCAGGTGCCGACCTTCATCGAGTTGGTCCTCGGCCGCCCTCCCGACAAGGAGTTGCTCGCACGGGTCAAGCAGCAGCGCCGACGGCTACGGCTGGCTCCCGAAGAGAAGATCCTCCTCGAACGCCGGCAGTTGGACCGTTGCGCAGTGTGCGGCACCTACCTCAACGAGGCGAGCTCGCCACATGTCGATCACATTGTGCCGATCGCCCTCGGTGGACTAGACGAGATCGGCAACATGCAGTTGCTCTGCTCGAAGTGTAACCTGGGCAAGAGCGACCTCCTCATTTGGCAACTGGGCGTTCCCTTTCAGGAAGATCGGCTAACGCAGCGCTTGCGCTATTGCGTCTTCGCACGCGCTCAAGGTCAGTGCCAACGGAGCGGCTGTAACCGCAACGTTCGGGCCAGTGAGTTACAAGCGATGCCGATCATTCCGATTGGCCTGGGTGGTCGGTGGATTTTTGACAACCTCCACGCCGTCTGCGCCGCGCACGCCCAGGATCAAGCGAAGCGTACGCGGCAGCGTGGTCTGGCAGCCCTCCGCCGAACGAGACAGATGACCACGCGACGTCGACTGGTCCGGTAGCTATTGCGCGTGCTGCCTCACTCTAAGCGCGTTCGAAGACTCGAACCCCGACCTTCTGACCCCGGTAGGTTGTTCGCCGGTTCCGCGCTCTGAGCCCCGGAGTGTGGACACTTATCGGTTCGGCCATCGTCGTCGCCACAGCGGACTACCCCTTTCCGGTGTGCGAGTCGGCCCGAGTGTTAAGGGTCAGCGAGGTGGATAGCAGATCAACTTTGCAGCATCTGTCGCCCGCCACGAGGATGGGACCACCCTTCCGCCAGTGAGAAGGGACCACCTCTCGGAGATGTCATTGTCGGCCACGTGATGATGACGGCCTCCTCTATCGCGGTCGAGCGCGACGTCGGCGGCGCTGTGGACGCGGCCGAGTGACTCCGACGTCAAGGCCGGGCTTCTGGCGCCGCCTGTAGCTCTCGCCGTCCAAGATGAGCTCGTAGGCGGCCGAGCCGCCGGCTGCGCCCGCTGCTCCAGTTGGCCAAGCTCGGCTGCGACGCGTTCGTCGAGAACGTCGATTTCACGACGCACCGAGGTCTCGACCGATCGCTCGTGCTCTCACTCGCCAAGTCGCACTGAGTCACCTCGCATCACAACGTCGTCGTGACCGAGCGAAGGGAGTGGGCAAGACTTACGTCGCCTGCGCACTCGCCAATGCCGGGATCCGTCACGGACACCCTGCGCTCTAGCGCCTCGCTTGTTCGAGGATCTCGTGATCGCCCGCGCGGACGAGCGGCTGGCCAACCTCATGGCATCCCTCACCCGTGTCGAGGTGCTGGTCATCGACGACCTGTTCCTCCGGCCCTGTGACACCCAGCAATCCGCAGACCTTCTCGAGGTCACCGAGGACCGCCATCAGTTGCGCTCGACGATCGCGTGCTCCCAACTGCCCGTCGCCCACCGGCACGAGTCGATCGGCGATGCGACGATTGCCGACGCCATCCTCGATCGCCTCTTGCAGAATGCCCACCGGATCGCACTTCGAGAGCGAGTCGCTTCGCCGATACCGCACAGCACCGAAGACCAGCGGTCACCCTCGCAGGCGACGAAGAACCGGCCGCAGACCGACAGCGAGAAGGAGGTGAAGCCGGGCGACCACTGACCACCGACGTTGGCCGCTGCGCGGCCTCCGACGCCTCGCGTCCGGATTGCGTCTGAACAGCTGTTCGGATTCTGTCGGGACGACCGTCCGGATTCATCGAAATCAATATCTCGATGACCTCAGCATGGTTGTTGTAGAACATGCCAAGGTCGGTAAGTGCGTGGTGGCCGAACACGCCTTGTCGACCGATAGCCACGCGAAACCGGCGCGCGAAGAAGATTTCGAAGGCCGACACCAATCCGAACACTCCCACCGTGACCTTGGTTATGAGCGTGTTGGTCGGGACACGAGCAAAGTTGCCAGCTGGGCTGGGCACAGTCAGCGCGCTTGCCGGGCGACTCCGTGGCGCGACGAGCCGGGCAACTGCGTTGTCGCTGTAGCGGTTGGGATGTTCGAGGAGTCAACCGGTTCAGAGTCGATCGTCCTTGTCACCGCTTCGAAGAAGCGGTAGCTCTTAGTATGCAGGACGGTTGAACCCCGGAGCGTCCCCCAACTGGCGAGGTAGTAGCTGAGGTTGAGGCCCGAGAGCTCGCGATGCTTCGGACTGGCGAGGTCGCCCGTCGCTCCACGCTCACTGAAGGACTGGAAGTAGTTGAAGCACTAGACAAACGACGCTGCCGGCTCAACAGGGTTTCGGTGCCCGAGGTACCGGCCGACATTCTTCTCCATGTCGATCACTGGTTATTGAGGAACGACCGCTCTTGCCTCGCCGCTCGGGGTGGCTCCACACCCGTGCCTTGTACTCGAAGAGCAGGTAGTTGGTCAGCAACTGAATGTCGCGAGGGGTGTTCTGGAGGTCGTTCCAGCGGCGCTGGTGGTCGGGACCAAACTGCCAAGAGCCACTGGTCCAGCGGCAGATCGGCGCCAGTCGTTGGAGGTCGGCTGCGAAGTCGGCCTGCGCTGGGACATGCGAGCGGCGGTAGCGGTCGACGATGGCATCCATCACGAATCCCATCGAGACGATGCCGACGCCGTGCATGAGTCGGGAACGGCGGGGTGGTTGCGCCCAGGCGTCTTCGAAGACGGCAGCCGCGGCCCGCCAGAAGTCCATGAGTAGGCCGAGCATCGCCTCGGCGTCGCCCTCGCCGGACTCCGCGTCGCGGAAGCGATAGAGCGCGCCGTCGCTCAAGCTGTTCTCGATCATGCGCAGCATGGAGTTGTCCTTGATCATCCCGTCGGGCGTGGTGGGAGTGTGGATCATTCCTTGGAGGGGAGATCCAGGCGTGTAGTTCAATCGGTCGATGAGGGCAGCGGGAAAGCGTCTGAGTTGCAGTGCGGTCGGCAGGGTTCCGGTGGTGCTTGGCAGCAGCTCGTGGATCAGGCCCTTGGGTAGCGGCTTGGTGGAGTTGACGAGGATGAATTGGGCTCGCTGTTCGGTGTCGGAGTCGGTGATGAACGCGGTGACGCACATGGGGAAGGATTTGATGCGGGCGTCTCGGATCGCCGCGCAGCGCTGCTGGCCGTCGACTACCCAGCCGGGCTTGTCCTCGTCTTCGCTTTCGGGGTCAACGGGGATGACGAGGGTGCCGGGGCAAACCTGGTCGTGGTGGCCGTTCGAGCTGGTGGGCTCGAAGGTCACCCGTTTGTCGAAGGCGATGACGATGGCGTTGGGGATCATCGGCTCGTCAGACTCGATGTAGCGGCGGATGGAGGCGATGTGAGAGAGCACCTCGGGGCGCTGGTATCCGCTGATCTCGGCGTTGTCGTCGCGATGGATCCGAGACACCGTGGCGAACAGCGGCAGTTGCTTGCCGTCGACGGCGAAGCTGTAGAGCGTACGGCTAGGCCCCTGGCGCACCTCCAACGCGGGGAGTCGCAGTTCGTCGCCGACCCGCAAGGGCGAAGGAGTTCGTCGTCGGCGGGTGATCGAGGTGCTCATGCGGCCGCGGCTCCGAGCTCGTGGCGAAGACGCTGGCGGAAGACGTAGAGGTTGTGGAAGCCGCGCCGCTTGTTGCGTTCTGAGCCTCTGAACATGGCGACGTCGATGCCGACGTCCTCGCAGATCCCGCACCTACAGGCTCGCCATGGCTGGTCTTCGAGCGTCTCTTGGTAGGCGGCTCGACGATCTTTGCGCTCAGGGTCGCAGAATTCCTCGTAGGAGCACAGAGCGTTGAGCGCGGTGCGCATCTTGACCTGGCCCGCGTCGTAGCGGCGCAACGCGGTAAGGCAGCGGCGTTCGAGGTCGATGGCGGTGTCCTGGTGGACCTGTCCGGCTCGAATGCGGCCCCGCAACCTAGGGTTGCCGTCCACTTGGGGAACACGCAGCGCGGTGTAGCTGCGATTGACGACGTAATAATTGTCGGTGTCGTCCTTGAACGACTGACGGAACGGAGAGGTGGAGTCGAAGCTCGTCACTCCCAATTCGGCGAACAGGTCCATGTGGTCGCAGCGGGTTATCCCGAGCAGGTGCAGTTCGGTGTCGGCACGGCGCACCTGGTCGATTTGCTCCAGGCAGGCGAGCACCTCTTCGGTCTTGAGGGGCACCATTCCACCCAAAGCGATGCGGCGATAGCCCATCTTCTGGAGCCCCTTCACCGAGGCGGCATACGAGGCGGCGCTCCATCCCTGGGCAACGCCGAGCGGTTCGAAGCTGACCTTGCGAGCCTTGGCTCTGCGGCGGAACTGGGCAGCGAGGTCCAGGGTGAGGGCTCGGCGGTTCTCCCAGCCGGAGCGCTGGGGGTGCTCGGGGTCGCGGTCGGCAGCGGGGTCATAGCCCAAGATGACGTGGTCGACCGAGATGCCTAGATCGAAGCCGCACTCGCTGTAGAAGTCGATGACCTCATCGACACCGTAGGGCGGCGTTTCGTCTCGCACATAGGAGAAGGCGCCGCAGTCGCCCATGGTTGAAAGACGCGGACCACGCCGGGAGTCGAGGCGGAAGAACTCTCGGATCCCAACCCGGTATAGGCGGTTGCGTTGGGCGATGGTGTACTTTCCGGCAGCGCCGGGAAGACCGTCGACGATGGTCTTGGACACCAAGAAGCCGTCGAAGGGAGGCTTTCGCAGCGCCTCGTGCGCGTAGCGGTCGTCTCGCTGGCGCACCCGGTAGATCGACCGTTCCTCGGTGAGGAAGTCGAAGCTGGGATCGATCTGGTCTTGGCTGTCGGGAAAGAAGAACTGTATTCTCACCGCTGCGCCGCCTTCTCGCGCAGGTAGACCCTAATCAGGTAGCTGGAGAGTTGGTTGGTGTGTCGGCCTACGTTTTGGATGTCGTTCCAGCGCATGTCCAGCTCGTCCCAGGTGCCCGAGGTCCAACGGCAGTGGGGCGCCACGAGCGCTAGATCCTTGAGCACCAGTTCAGCAGCCGCCTTCTGGCGGACATCGACGGTAGCCATCACACGGTCCATCAGCCTGCCCATGGCCCGCAGCCCGGTGCCGTGCATGAGCCGGCTGTGGGCGGGCGGCTTGCCCCAGGCGTCGGGGAAAGTCTCTTTCACGCCGTTCCAGTAGGCGAGCAGGAGCTGCCAGATCCCTGCGAAGTCCGTCTCTCCGGTAGTCATGTTGCGGAAGGGGAACAGGCAGCCTGACGGCTGGGTAAGGCTCTCGTTGAGCATGTTCACGATGCTCGTGTCGGTGATGGTGGTCTGGCGGCGTTGCTCGGGAGGGGTCGACGACCGCTTGATCAGCCCGCAGAAGGGGGAGCGCTCGTCTGAGTTGAGCAGGTCGCAGAGTTCGGAGGGGGCTTTGCGCAAGGCGAGGCGTGGCGGCAACGGGCTAGTGATGGTGGGGAGAAGTTCGGTGACGAGTCCCCGGGGAAGCGGCCGGGTGTTGTTGATTCGGAGGAACTGGTCGCGTTGGATGTCGATCGAGTCGGTCACGAAAGCGTTGACCGGCACGGCGAGGTCCTCGTGCTGCGCCCGAGTGAGGGCAAGGGCCCGCTGTTGGCCGTCGACGATCCAGCCCACCTTGGGCGAGCCGTCAGGGGGCACGGGAATGTGGATCCTGCCCTGATCAGCGGCATCGGTAGGGCAATGCTTCCCGCGGCCGTTCTCGAACTTCACCGCGGTGGGCAAGGCGATGATGATCGGGTTCGGAAAGATGACCTGGTTGCCGTCGAGGTAGTCGACGATCTCTTGGATGTGCTGGCGGACCTCGGGGCGTTGGTAGCCGATCAAATCCCCGCTCTGGTCGCGACTGACCCGCGAGATGTCGGCGATCTGGAGGATCTGGGAGGCGGTCAGGCTGAACACATAAAGGAGACAGTCGCGACTCTGGCGGATACGAAGGGCCCGGCGCACAATGGTGGGCGTCGTCACCTTTACAGCATCCTCCTGGTCTCGGCGCGGAACAGTGCGGCGAAGCGCCCCTGTTCACAGGCGCGACCTTCGTCGCGAAAGTCGCGGAGAAGCCGAGTGTGGCTAGCGCCCGGGTCGGTCTTCAACCGGCCACGGATGAAGGCGCGGACCTCGGTATCGGAGGCGGGACGCCGGTTGTAGATGGGGAGAGGGGGCTGGTCGATGAGCAGCTTGGCGAGCGTCTCGGCCATCTCGTCGTGGCCGATCGTGCCTGCGGCGAGTAGGTGCTCGGCAATGCGTACGTTGAGGGCCTGGCGGGTTCCGCCCACCGCGCCCTGCAGCCGTGCATCTGCTGGCAAAAGGCAGTCTTCGAGCTCGTTCGTTATCTTGGTGCCGGCCGAGATGATGCTGAGCTGACCTGGCCGGGTCGTACGCTCGGCGACCCGGGCGATGTCATCGGCGCACGCCCGCAGGTACGTCGCCGACAGGCAGAGCAGTATCCGGGAGCTGGAGTCGTTGGCGACGAGGTCGGCGATGGAGCGGGGCCCGGGAGCAAGGCCCCCCCAGTCGCACAGGGCCTCCCACCAGGCCGACGCTCCTTCTGCGCCGTCGGGGATGCTGTCGGCGTGTCCGGGCGTGAAGGTGGCCGAGTAAGGGCGGATGGCACTAGTGGCGGGGATGAGGCCGTAGCCGGCAGAGCACACCCAGAGTTCGACCCTGGTGGGAGCGGTGGTTGCAGTAAGGCGGCGGGCGACGTCCCAGTGCTCGCCGGCATACAACTCCCTCGCGGGCAGGGTTTCGGCCGGGTTCGCGCCGAGGCGTTCCGTCCAGGCACGTAGCCGGGTCGCCTGGCGCACGCCGGTGACGTGACGGAGGCGGAGGGCGTCGGGGACCGGGAGCCGCTTGCGATGGGTGCACGTGACGACGACCCGCACGCGAGTCGCCGCACTCGCCCGAGTTGGAGCCGCTAGCACCGTCTGTCCTCTCCGCTCGATGGCCATGAAAGGCGGGCATAGGCCCCGTGGTTGTGGATGCTCTCGTCGTTGAGCGCTTCGACGGCGAAGGCGCTGACACGTTCGTCGTCGCGCAGCGCTTCGGCGACCGCGCGCACCATGTCCTCGACGAAGACCGGTCGGTCATAGCCGGCCATGGTGACGTGGCGCTCGTCTTCTCGCTTGAGGAGGGGAAAGACCGGACTCGATCCCGCCGCCTCGGCCGATTCGATCAGGTCGTCGAGCCACAGCGCGGGGCGCGTACCGTCGTCCAGCGCCGGAGTAGCCTCGATCGTCAGATAGCCGCGTTGGTTGTGGGCACCGTAGTCACTGATCGCCTTGCTGCAGGGGCACACACTGGTGACGGGCACCCGAGCGCGGAGTTGAACGCCGAAGCGGCGCGCGTCCAATTTGGCGACGATGGCGCAGTCGTAGTCGATGAGCGCGCTGGCCCGGCTGACGGGGGCGTGGCGGCGAACGAAGTAGGGGAACTCCAGCCTGATCCGGGCGCTCCGGGTGTTCAGGCGGTGACGAAGGACCTCGAGCACGCCGGCGATGTTCTCGGGCGAGAACTCGCTCCCGTGGGATTCGAGGACCTCGACGAAGCGGCTGAGGTGGGTGCCTCGTCGCTCGGGAGAGAGTTCCACCGACAAGGCGGCGGTAGCAACGGTGTTCTGCTTGCCATGCTCAGCGTCGTAGACGGAAATCGGGTAGCGAATACCGCTGACGCCAACCTCGTCGATGGCGATGCCGCGGTGGTCGAGTTCGCTTTGGACATCGGGGAGGGTCACCGGCGCTCCCCCCGGTAGGCGACGCCCGAGGTGCAGGTTTCTCGCACCACCACCTCGGCCAGCGGGAGTGCGCAATCGAGACGCTCCCAGATCCAGCGCGCCAAGTTCTCACTGGTCGGGTTGGCGAGCCCGTCCACCTCGTTCAAGAACCGGTGATCGAGTTCGTCATGCAGCGGCGCGAACGCCGCCTTGATCTCGGCGAAGTCGAGGACCATGCCCGTCTTCTCGTCGATGTCGCCCTGGACGCGGACTTCCACTCGAAAGGAGTGGCCGTGCAGACGGGCACACTTGTGGCCCTCGGGCACATGGGGAAGGCGATGTGCCGCCTCGAAGGAGAAGTCCCGGAAGACGTCCATCAGCGGATTCCCGTGTACTTGTGGGTTTGCAGAGAGAGCCGCCAGTTCGGATGGGCCAGACAGTGCTCGATGGCCAATGCGGTGTTCTTCTCCCGCTCGGGGCCGTCCATAGGCTGGAGGAAGAAGCGCTCGAAGCCGAGGTGCTCGAAGTCCTCCGGGGGGGCGCCGACCTGGGGAAAGACGAGCTTGAGCTCATTGCCGGCATCGAGCACCAGCGGGGCGCCGGCCTTGGGGCTCACGCAGATCCAGTCGAGTCCAACTGGTGCGCGCTGGGTGCCGTTGGTCTCGACCCCCACGGCGAAGCCAGCATCGTGCAAAGCGGCGACGGCAAACTCGTCGAGTTGGAGCAGCGGCTCCCCGCCCGTGCAGACCACGTACGGCTCAGCGACAGGATGCGGCTCGCCGGCCCATGCGGCCGCGACCGCGTCGGCAAGGGCATCAGCGGTTGGAAACCGACCGCCGCCCGGGCCGTCCGTCCCGACGAAGTCGGTATCACAGAATCGGCAGATGGCGTTCGCTCGCTTTGACTCCCGACCCGACCAGAGGTTGCAGCGGGAGAACCGGCAGAACACCGCCGGGCGGCCGACCTGCGCTCCCTCTCCCTGGAGCGTGTAGTAGATCTCCTTCACCAGATAAGACATCAGCCGACGGAGTGCCTCATCGCCGGGTCGTCAACGCCGGCTTCGGCGAACCCCTTCTCGCGAAGCAGGCACGAGTCGCAGGTCCCGCATGGCCGACCGTCGACGTCGGGGTCGTAGCAACTGTGGGTCATCCCGTAGTCGACACCCAAGGCGAGGCCCCGCTCGATGATCTGGGCCTTGGTGAGTTCGATGAGCGGGGTGTGGATCCGCACTGACTGGCGACCCTCCACCCCGGCCTTGGTGGCCAGGTTGGCCATCTGCTCGTAGGCAGCGACGTACTCGGGCCGGCAGTCGGGATAGCCGGAGTAGTCCAAGGCATTCACCCCGATGAAGATGTCGCTGGACCTGAGGGTCTCGGCCCACGCCAGCGCGAAAGACAGGAAGATGGTGTTGCGGGCAGGCACATAGGTGACCGGGATGCCATCTTCCAGGTCATCCACCCGGTCGTGGTGCGGGACCTCGATCTCGGCGGTGAGCGCCGAGCCCCCGAATGCCCGGAGGTCGATGTCGGCGACGACGTGGTCGGCGACATCCATGGCCGCGGCCACCCGGCGGGCCGCCGCCAGTTCCACCTCGTGGCGCTGGCCGTATCGGAAGCTCATGGCGTAGGGCCGGAAGCCCTCTGCCTTGGCGATGGCCAGCACCGTCGTCGAATCGAGACCCCCACTGAGGAGGACCACCGCAGACTGGTCGGACACGTCCACTCCTCCGATCGCATCAGGGGGTGGGGTCCTAGCTCGAAACCGCGGCCTGGTTCAACCGACTGGTCCCGCACTTTTCGCCGGTGCCGTCACCCACGTGAATCACATTAGTGTTGTTTCTAGCGCAGGGCTGTGACCCTCACTTTCGGCGTTCACAGACCCGAGGATCGCCGTCCCCGGCATAGTGACTCACCGACTTTGCTTCGGTCCTTGCTCGGGAGTTGGCCGAAACCCTCGCGGGCGGAGGAGACCTGCTCAGAGGCCTTGCGCGCTACGCCTCTTGCGCCTCCCGTCGATCTGTCCTATAAAGAGCCAAGGTCCCCGTTACGTAGTTGGTACGTAGCGGATTGACAACGAGATTGAGACGGAGGGGTTCATCGGATGCGACGTGGCCACCACGAAGCGCAGGTCGTGTTCGAGCGGCTCGGGTACCGCTGCCGGCGAACCTGGACCCGCGAGCACCCCACCGACGGCGTCTGGCTGCTCGACACCCCCCACCTCGCTCTCGACCAACTGCCCGTCGCTGCCCTCGAGGTGGTCGTCACCGAAACCGGCAAGGCGCTGCGGGGATCGATCTCGACCTGGAAATGGTCTCACCGGCACTTGGGGTCCTGCTCGTCCAGGACCGTGAGATCCGCCGTGGCCTCATCCCCTCCGGGACGAGCCCTCAAGCCGCCACCGACCACGTCCGCCGACTCCTCGCCGCCGCCACGGCCGACATCGCACGGTCCCGCTAGCGCATCGCCCGGTGGACCTTCGGCCAACTCGACCGTCGCAGCGACCTCGCCCTCGACCTCGCCGCCTGACTCCAACACCGGAGGGAAGCAGCCACCATGAACTCGCTGACCAGCCGCACCGAGGTGTCCAACGTCACCGCCATCAACAGGCCGGGAGTCGGCGCTATCTACCGGGCGGTGATCACCATCGACCAGCTCTACCAGGCACTGCGCGACAGCGTGATCCGCTACGCCCCCAAGTACCAGCGGGGCTTTCGCCGCAGCCAAGAAGACATCGCCGAGGCCGACTACGACCTGCTCTTGCCGATCAACGACGAGCGACTGCAACTCGACGTGCGCCGGGCCCAGGCCATGGCGGTCAAGTTCTTGATTGCGCTGGCCGGCGACAAGCGCGGCAAGCGGCTCTTCACTTCCTTTGTGGTGTGGAACGCCCGCCATGGCGAGGACCGACCCGCCCCGCTCCTGCGCGACGACGGCACCCTGGAGGTCCGCACCGTCATCACCGTGCCCGACACTGGGCACCGCCACCTCACCTACTTTCTCCTCGGCAGCTGGAAGCACAACGAGACCTCCATCCCCGACGAGGTCACCATCGACGAGGGCGACGTGGTCACCCGCGCCGAGATCGAGAAGTGGCTCAAGGGCTTCGATCCGGCCGACCCCAACACCAGCTCGCTGTTCGTCGACATCTACAACCTCAAGCCCGAACAGGAGGGCTGGCTGTACGACGAGTTCAACGCCGATGCCAAGCCGCCAGCCGGCGCGGTCGCCATCGACCTCAACCACGACAAGACCCCCAGCCGGCGTTTCGTCTACAAGCTGATGGAACGCTCACCTATCTTCGACCGAACCCAAGTCGAGACCCGGGCCAACACGATCGGCTCCAAGTCCCGCAAGCTCACCACCAACGCCACGATGGAATCCGCCGTACGCCCCTACTCCAAGCGGCTGGCGCGGCTGGAGCGCGACGCCTCGGGCGCCTACGACGATCTGATGAGCTTCGTCGCCGCGTTCTTCGCCGAGTGGGCCAACCACTTCCCGGCCTTCCAGCCCGAGGCCTCCGGCGACCAGCGTCAGGAGTTCCGGGCTGAGTCCTTCGCCCTGTCCAACATCATGTTCTTCCCACTGTTCCGGCTCGTGTTCGAGCTGTGGGAGAAGTACCACGCCGACGGCGTGGAGTGGACCAAGCAGGACGAGTGGCGCGACGCCATCGCCCACCTAGCCACCAAGGTCACCATCCACGACCCGGACGACTCGGCGAAGAAGGTGAAGGTCGACTTCATGAGCCGCAAGAACCCGACCTGGGAGGGAAAGATCCTCGTGAAGAAGTACGACTCGAACGGCAACTTCTCGGGCTGGTCCCTCTCCAGCACCCGTCAGACCCGCGACGCCGCCTTTCACGAACTGGTCAAGCAGGCGCACGTCGCCCTGCCCGTGCCCAAGGGCCGCCGAGAGTGACGGCTCTGCCCACGGCGGCGAATCCGACCACGTTGCCGGCCGCCTTCTTCTTCGAACTCATCGACGAGGTCCTCGCCGAGGTAGGTCGCGAACCCCTCGACGGCGGTGACCCCCATCGGCGCATCATCACCGTCCTACCCGCCGACCGGGTGCTGCAGATCCTGGCCGGAGCCGGCTCTGGCAAGACCGAGATGTTGGTGTGGCGGGTGCTCTACGAGCTGATTGTGCTCGGCACCTCCGCCTCCCGGGTCATCGTCACCACCTTCACCCGCAAGGCGGCCACCGAACTATCCGTGCGGATGGTCGAGCGCTCAGACGCCCTCCTCGAACAAGCCCGCAAACGCGGACTCGACCCCGCCGACCCCCATGTCCACGACCTGCGCATCGGCACCCTCCACAGCCTCTGCGATGCCCTTCTCTCCGAGTTCGACGCCGAGTACATGTCTGCCGGCACCGAGGTCATCGACGAGACCGAGACGCGTGTCCGCCTCAGCCGGGTCCATCGCTTCGCCCTCGGCTACACCGGCCGGCTGCCTGGCAGGCTCGTCGACCGCCTCCTGGACCGCGAGGAGTTGGTGGCGCTGTTCCGCCCGCCGTGGGATGACGGGGACTGGCCGGGCAACACCCTACAGCGGATGGCTTTCGTGCAGGCGGTCCTCGCCCAGCACACCGAGACGTGGATGCCCCGCTGCGGGCCGACCGGCGCCGCCAACGGCATCGAGGCTCTCTGCCCCGGCATCACCGACGACCTAGTCAGCCTGCAGGAGCGCTGGGAGCACTACCTCGACGAGCAGCAGATCCTCGACTTCGCCACCATCCAGCACCGCTTCCACCAGCGACAAGACGCCATCTTGAACAACATCGACCACGTCTTTGTCGACGAGTTCCAAGACACCAACCCCATTCAGCTGGCGATCCATCTGCACTGGCTCACCCGACCGGAGACCCGCCTCACCGTCGTCGGAGACGACGACCAGGCGCTGTATCGCTTCCGGGGTTCCGACATCGCCTGCTTCACCGGGCTCGAAGGAAACTGCCGGGCCGGTGCAATCGGCTACCGCCGGGAAAAGCTGGAGCAGAACTGGCGCAGCACGAAGCGGATCATCGCCTTCACTGGCGCGTTTCGCGACGCCACCGTGCTGTCCAAGGTCTCGATGGACAAGAAGATCCGTGCCCCGAGGAGCGCTCCGGCTGGCGAGGCGCCCCGCATGCTCGAAGGCCCGTGGATGGCCGTGTGCTACCAGGTGGCATCCGAGATCGACGCCCTCGGCGCTGGACGGGTGCCCAGCAGCGATGGGGATGATCCCCTCGCCCCTTCGGTCGCTGTGATGTTGTTCTCCACCTCCGAGAAGGAGGGCCGGCATGGCGGCACCGCCGCGTTGGACCTGCGCCGGGCACTCGAGTTTCGAGGGCTTCGAGTCTACAACCCCCGCAACAAGACCGCCGCCCGCCAAGGAAGCCCGGTCTACGCGCTGGCCGGTCTCCTGTCGTACCTCGTCGACCCCGTCGTCTGCGCCCCAGCGGGCAGGGGTGGCCGCGACGTCATGGTGTGGGCGTCATGCAACGACCCGGCCAAGGCCGCCCACTCACCGATCGAACCGCCGACCTTCTTCATGGCCCAGGCGCACGCCGGCATCCAGAAGGGCTACCGGGGAAGTGTCGCCGGCGTCCGCTCCCCGGACCCGGCGATCGTCCCGCTGCTCGCCTACCTGGACCAACTGAGAGCCGACCTGGTCGCCGCCACCGGCGCCAACCGCGCCGGCAAAGGCCAAGCGCCCCGGCTCACCCTTAGCGGGGTGGTCGCCCGCCTACTCTCCTTCCCGCAGTTCCGCGGCGTCGGCTTCAGCCCCGCCCTGTTCCGAGAGGCCCTCTTCACCCAACTCCTGGAAGCCAACATCGCCCCCACTCGCCGCACCCGCACCCCGCTTGATCAGCCGCTCATGCCCTACCGAAACGATGCCGGCAAGATCGTCTGGCCGGACGAGATGTGGAGCTTCCTTAGCCTCTTCGGGGCGCTCATCGTTGAGACCGACCTCGACGACATCGAAGACGACGCCTTCGCCGAGCATGCCGTCGCCCTGCTCACCTTCCACCAAGCCAAGGGCCTCGAGTTCGACCACGTCTACGTCGGCGTCACCGGCCGCCAGCCCGCCCCCCACTCGGTGCTCCAAACCATGCTGTTCAGCGGCGAACAAGTCCGCTACCGGATCGACGCCGACGGCCAACCCAAGACCTCCAACCGCACTGTCGCCCAGCTCGCCCTCGCCGACCGCGAACGCGAGCTCTACGTCGCCCTCACCCGGGCCAAGCAGCGGCTCACCATCATCTACGACCCGACCGACCAGCGGCCCATGTGCTCGCTCAACCCCGCCCTCAAGGACCTCTTCGACGGCGCGCCGGCAAAGAGCCTCGCCGCCGGCGTCACCGAGCAGCGGTGGAAGCCGTGAGCGACGTCATCGAGGTGTCCTACACCGGCGACCTGCTGGCCCACCGGAGATGCCGCCGGGCCTGGGCGTACGAGAAACGCGCCGGGTTCCACCCCTACGAGCTCATACAAGCCATGGAAGGCCGACTCGTCCACCACGCCATGGAATGGCTCACCCGGCAGTACCAAGATGTCCTCGGCCGGCACGCAACCGTCGACGAGCTGCGATCCCAGATGGAGCACTACTTCCGCGTCCTACGGGCCCGCGGCATCCGTACCGCATTCACCTCGAAGAAAGAGACCGTCGATCGGGTGGTCGACCACCTCTATCCGAACGGCAAGATAGACCCTGTCGTCAAGGCCGTGATCGAAGGCGCCCAACACACCGAATATGAACTTCGAGCGGTGAAGAAGGTGCTCCCACCCGACGTCGCCTCCTTCTCCGGTAAGTCGAGGATCCTTCTTACCGGCATCCTCGACCTCGTCATCCAACAGCAGAGCCCCCTCACCTACCCTCGCACTTGGCGGTGGGAATCAGTCGTCGACCTGACGGGCGTCATCGAGGAGACGGCCGCCACCGCCTCCGTCGGTGATGTCGAAATCTGGGACTACAAGGGCACCCGAGCCAGCACGCCCTTCGTCGCCGACTACGTGCGCCAGCTCCTCACCTACGCCGCGCTCTACCGGGACCGCACCGGCGAACTCCCGGTCCGCTGCGTCCTGTTCTTCATCAACGAACCCCGCCGCGACCGCCGGCTGCTCGCCATCGATGTTGATGCTGCGCTGGTCGACGCCGCCGTCGCTTGGACCTACGACCAAGTCCGTCTTCTCCGGCGCACGGCCGACACGTTCGAAACCCGCCCAGGCGATATACCGGCCGGGGAGCTCGCTCGGGAGGGCGACCCGCTCGGCCGGCGGCTCACCCAGGAAACCACCGCCCAGTGCACCGCCTGTACCTTCCGTTTCGACTGTCCCGAGTACACCGCCCATCTGAAAGGCGGTAATCGGCACCCCGACATCAACCTCGCCAACGTTTTCAAGAACTGAGGAGCGATGAAACGCTCTCCAAACGTCGAGCGAGCGGACATCGACACTCGCGCGGCTGCACCGGCAAAAAGGACCATGAGCTTGAGGGCGCCATCGTCGCTCTATGCCAAAAGTGGGGCGGTGATCGACTTAAGTCGCATGCTGGACGAGTTCCGTGAGGCAGCCGAGCGTGTCGGGTTGCTGAGCCACGCCGTCGTGCTCACTCCCGAACACTTGGCCGCTCCTCATCGGCCGCCGTCTCGGCTCCAGCCGCATAGCACCGCCGTTTATGTGTTCTCATTGAGCGCTGCATATGGTGCCACCGTTCCAGCCGGTCCCAATCGAGTGATCAAGGTCGGCAAGGTGGGGACGAACAGCGCTGCTCGCTTTTGCTCGCAGCACTACCTTCCGCATTCCGCCGGTTCCAACGTAGCCAAGAGCCTCCTCACCGAGCGAGTGCTCTGGCCATACCTTGGGATCCAGGAACTCGACGAGAGGAGCGTCAAGGCCTGGATGTGCGAGCACCTTGACCGCGACCACATCTTCATCGCCGGACAACCCGGTCTGGAGAGGGACGTCGAACGCTACTTTCGGGGTCGTCTCGGTCCGGTCTTCGAAGGCTGAGCGTGCTCCCACCCTGGTGGTCCAGCCAGGGAAGCGGGAGCGCAAGGTCCACGGGTCGGTCGGCATCCGACAAATCTGCCAACGTGTCGGTAGCATCCGGCCCGTGCAGCATCTGTATGCCACGGTTCTTGAGATTCCGGACGCAGACGACGTCACGCTGTCTGACATTGCAAAGCGTGCCATCCGTTGGTCGGCCCGCGGCGCGGGCCACATCCCGCCAGATCTCGCCCCTGGGGTGCACATGGTGGAAGGGCCTAATAACCAGACGATTCGTTGGGAGATACTCGCTGCGACTGATGGCCCGGAACGTGCGTTCGAGCTGACGTGGACGCATCCGGACCGAACTCAAGAGACGTTGGCTTGGCAGAATCGGATCGAGGCAGTCCTTGCTGGGGGCGTCTGTCGAATCACGGTGCGGCTTGCCCGCGAGTCGACCGACTTCGTTCTGACCCCTGCTCCAGTTACGCTGATTCGCCCTGCACTTGTGGCGGAGCTTCTGCGGGAACACCAATGCACCATCGGTGGCATCCCAGTATCGCCTGATGGTGCAGTCTTGATGGCCGGAGACGTGTCGGGTTGGCTTCACAAAGTCTTGCGCAATCCAGCTAGGACCATTCCCGTCATCCTCCTGGCGGGACCACGCAACAAATCTCCACAGCAAGCAAGCTCTGATCTCGGTGACACGTTGGCAGGTGTCGCCATTGTTGTCTCCTTGGGTTCCCGTCTTGCGTGGGAGGCAGTGAGAGACGAGCTTGGCTTCCTCGCCACCCCTCCATATGGAGGTGCCCGGCTTTATTGGCCCGGGTTCGGAACGCGGTCAGCGCTACGTCACCGGTGGTACACGGCCACCGATCTGGCGAACGACTGGTTCCAGTTCAAGCAACGAATATTCCGCACTCTTAGTCGCTTGAGCACGGTTCGGGTTCCGAGGAGTGCTGTCCTAGAGCGGCTCGCGCGGGCCGAACGGGATCGGAGACTCGCAGCCCTGCAAGAGCGGGCCGATCCTGAGATAATCGATCTTTACGAGCAAGAGATCCACCAACTGGAGGCTCGTGCTCAGGAGATGGAAGATGATTTGGCGCAGAAGGCGCAGATTCTGGAGAATCAAGAACTCGAGCTTCTCCATTGGCGAACCGGTGGTCGAGCCGACGTCTTCGCCCCACCCGAGGAAGAGGTCGAAGATGAGGAAAGCCGACTCGAGTCCACCATTGACGCGGTAATTGAGTTGGCCCAGAGCATCGACGATTGGGCTGATGTTCCGGATCTAGCCGACCAACTGCAGTCCGACGCCTTCCGCTTCACCGACCAGGTCCGCAGTCAGCTCGCTGGCAATACATACGCCAACCCAGGCAGGATGCTGCTGTTCCTTGCCCGCTTGGCTCTGGCCGCCTTGGAGTACCGGCGACTGGGAGGTGCCGTGGGCGACAGACTCCAGGACTGGATCTCCAGTTACGAGTTAGATATCTCCCTCCATGATCAAGCACGCCAAGGCAGCCGGTTTGACTATGAAGACAGCACCTATAGCGACGAGCCTCACGTCAAGGTCGACGACAACAAACCTCGCAACGAGTGCGGTCGGATCTACTTTGCGCCCGATGCCGAGCATGCTCGCTTCATCGTCAACTATGTAGGAGCACATCCGTGAGGGCTGTTCCCACGGGAGCTTCCTGGCTGATGACCGTTGCCTGGCCCGCCTCCGACGATCATGTATGTGTACCCGAGTCGCACGGGACATCCTTTGAAAGGCGACGGCGCCAAATAGTGAATGCTCTTGGCCACGGGAGCGACCGCACGAGGCCGGTGATTTCTTGGTCCATGACCACAATTGAGCCGAAACTGAGTACGCAACCACCTATGCACCGCAGGGCGTCGTGACCGGCGGCTTCGTCTGGTAAGAGACGCGGAGGTCGCCAAATGGCGGGCGACCCCGGCTATCAGGGACGCCATCCAGTGCATCGAGATCGAGTGCTGGAGGTCAGCCTTGAGTATGGCGGCCGCCATGGCGTGCTGACCGGGTCCCCTTGAGCTGATCCACCTGCTGTGCGAGTCCGAGCCCCACGATGGTGGGATGGAGGACAGCACGGCAATGAAACGAAGGCACCACACCCCCGAGCAGATCATCCGGTTGCTCGCCGAGGGCGAGAAGCTCCTCGGCCAGGGTCAGCCGGTCGAAGACGTCGCGCGGCACCTGGAGATCTCCGAGTCCACCTGGCACCGGTGGCAGAACCAGTACGGCGGCATGAAGGCCGACGACGCCAAGGAGCTCAGGGATCTTCGCAAGGAGAACCAGCGCCTGAAGAAGATCGTCGCCGACCAGGCGCTCGACATCGACATGCTGAAGGAGGTCGCCCGGGGAAACTTCTGACTGTGAGTATCCCCGTCGCGGCCAGATGGCCGTGTTGGGCTTGGGCCTGGTGACTACGAGCGTGACCCAAATTCTGACTGGCCCCGTGCCTTGTTGGGGACGTGTCCGCTCGGAGTTGCCGGCCCCGGCCCGGTCGGAGTTGCTGGCCTGATCAGGAGCTTGACCACCGAGTCGGTCACGGTGTGTCCCGTCACAGTCCTGCCGTCTCCTCCCGGACCGGAACCCAACGTTCCTCCGGCGAAGGAGTAAACGCATGACCATCCTGGCAGACGATGTCGACATCGTGATCGGTGTCGATACGCACAAGTACACCCACTCCGCCGCAGTGGTCGGCGCTCGGACGGGCGCGGTCTTGGCCGAGCTCACCGTCGACGCCGACCCGGCCGGCTACCAAGACCTGCTCGACCTCGCTGCCGCCCACGGGAGTCGACGCGCATGGTCGGTCGAGGGCACCGGTGGCTATGGGGCAGGCCTTGCACGCTTCTTGATGGACGCGAAAGAACGGGTCATCGAGCTCGACCGTCCCCACCGGACCCCGCGCCGGGGCGGTGCGAAGTCCGACCCAATCGATGCCGTCCGAGCTGCTCGAGAAGCTCTTGGACGAACGAAACTCGCTCAGCCAAAGACTGGGGGCGAACGAGCTGCATTGGCAGCACTTCTCGCTGCTCGCCGCTCGGCGGTGGACTCGGCCACCGACGTCCAGCGCCAACTGCATGCTCTGATCGTCTCGGCTCCAGAAGAGCTGCGGCAGCGCTTCTGGGGCACATCGACGGTGCGACTCGTCCAGCGTGCCGCCCGTCTCCGCATCGACGAGCGCTGCGGCGTGGAGATGAAGACCACGGCCCGGGTCCTCCGGTCGTTGGCGCGACGTGCGCTTGCGCTGGCGCGGGAAGCGAAGGAGCACGAAATGGCGATCCGCGCCATCGTGCGGGAGTGGCGTCCCGATCTCCTGACACAACTCGGCGTCGGGCCGATCGTCGCCGCCACGGTGCTGTGCGCCTGGTCCCACCCAAGTCGCATCCGCAGCGAGGCGGCCTTCGCCATGCTCGCCGGCGCGGCGCCCATCCCCGCTTCGTCGGGAGTCACCAACCGCCACCGCTTGAACCGCTTCGGCGACCGGCAACTGAACCGAGCGCTTCACACCGTCGTGATCAACCGGATCCGCCTCGACCCTGCGACCAAGGCCTACGTCGAGGTCCGCACGAAGGAGGGCAAGAGCTCGCGGGAGATCAAGCGGTGCTTGAAGCGCTACGTCGCCCGCCAGCTCTACCGACAGCTCGAGCATCCGCCACTTGACAAGTCATAGGAGCGTCCCCGAACTGCCGCCGGCGGGCCGTTCGTGCCCTCCAAGGGCAGTTCGGGGTCTCAGAGAGAAGGGCGTGCAAGGTCCTCGGCCAGCCACGCTCCACCCAGCGCCTCGACCCACCGGTGCCGAGCGACGAGGAGCTCTGTCTCCGGGCGTTCCTCAGGGACTTCTCCCGTCGACATCCGCGCTGGGGATGGCGGAGAGCCGCGGCGACCGCCATGAAGGAAGGCTGGCGGGTGAACCACAAGCGGATCCACCGCCTGTGGCGTGACGAGGGACTTCGCGTCCCCTACCGAAAGAAGAAGCGCCCCCTTCGGGGCATCGGGGTGCCCGTCGGGGCGATGTCGCCGATCCGGCCCAACGTGATCTGGGCCATGGACTTCCAGTTCGACCAAACGAGTGACGGGAGGCTGCTCAAGCTTCTGAACGTGATCGACGAGTACACGAGAGAGTGTCTGGCCATCGACGTCGCGCGCTCCATCGACGCCGACGCCGTGGTGACCTGCCTCGAGCGCTTGGCGCGTGAGCGCGGCGCGCCGGCCTACGTGCGCTTCGACCACGGACCCGAGTTCATCGCCTATGCGGTCGCCGACTGGTGCCGGTTCAACGGAACCGGGACCGTCTTCATCGACCCGGGCAGCCCCTGGCAGAACGCCTGGATCGAGTCGTTCAACGGGAGGTTGCGCGACGAGTTCTTGAACGGCCACCTCTTCGAGAGCGTCCTCGAGGCACAGGTCCTCCTCGAGGGGTGGCGGATCGAGTACAACAACGAGCGGCCCCACAGCGCGCACGGCTGGAGATCACCGGTCGAGTTCGCTGAGGAGTGGCTCAGACAACACCAGCTACAGCTCGCATAGCGAGTGGACCATCAACCGGGGTCCGGTAAGTGGGACTAAGTGCTTCGCATGGACGGCGAAAAGGAGATTTCGTCGGACTACTACGACTTGAGCGCAGGGGGGCCCTGTCGAAGACCCTCGTCAAAAGCAATGTCGGAGTTCACGCCGGACCGAGAACGCTCGTGTTGCGCTAAAGCAAAGGAATGGACAGGTACGCCCGAGACCTCGTCCGAGCTGCTCTTCATTCCATTCGATCGACGATCTACACGTAAGCCTCCCGACGGGCTGGCTCCGTCGACAAGTCGTACAAGAGGAGCGCTGGCGCGCCCGAGCCGGCCAGCATCAGAGGAGGAGTGCCCTTCGGGGCCTTGCCAGCGCTGTTGGCGGTACATTGGCACCATGACCTGGGCCCCCCAGAACATAGATGCCGAGAATCGAGTCGCAATGTTGTTCCACCTCCAAGATCAGCACCGCGAACGATGGCATGAAATCCTTAGGACACAGGGCCTCGGAGAGCTCGAGCAACTTCACGAAAAGTTCCACAAGGAAGACAGCGAGCAGGAAGGTAGCGGCAAGCAATAAGCACCACTGGAAGGACAGTTACGAGGCACTTTCAGTGAAGG